>Ga0075120_10001671_pt1 | contig 17085 bp, 13 predicted proteins | sample AntAceMetag02UKL_FD_69792 | JGI IMG/M metagenome (GOLD analysis project Ga0075120, IMG submission 69792) | Saline lake microbial communities from Ace Lake, Antarctica - Antarctic Ace Lake Metagenome 02UKL | ecosystem: Environmental > Aquatic > Non-marine Saline and Alkaline > Saline | place... | reverse complement strand
CAGGAATAATCACTTGGTGGGATTTGGGCAATCCACAGGACATGACGAATATCTCAGGGGATCTCGGTGGGATTTTACAAGTTGTTACAATTGTCATCTTAATAGTAACACATCTTCTCAGGTTAATTTTGGCGGATCATGCAGCAGTTCATCATGTCATAACAGTGAGCTTGGCGGAGCGGAAGCCTGCAACACCTGTCATGGAAATTTCGGTGGTGGAATGGATTTGCCCTATAAATGGGCGCCTCCATCCGATCTGCAAGGAGAAATACAAACTACAAACAGGGGTGTGGGTGCTCATCAAACGCATCTTCGGGCTCCAAGCGGTAATTTTCTTCCGGTAACATGTACATCCTGTCACACGGTTCCTTCAGGGCTGACATCGGAAGGACATCTTGATTCCGCTACACCCGGGGCAGAGGTAATATTCAGTGAGCTTGCTGCTGCTGATTCTGTCGATCCAAACTATGATAATAACGAATTGACATGTTCAGTGTATTGTCACGGTGAATCCAATCCAATCTGGACTGAAGTCAATGGGAGTTGGAATGAGTGTAATAGCTGCCATGATTATCCAACTGATCTCTGCAACACACAATCAGAAAATTGCGGAGAATGCCACAGCCGGGTGATGGATTTAGATGGTAATATTATTTCTCCGGAACTGCATTTGAATGGCCGGATTGAAATTGATTAACGCACTAATTGAATAAGATTGATATTGCACTGTTGATACATTTTATGTGAGATAAGGTTATGAGTTTATTGAAGAAAGTTTTGTTTTACACGATAGTTTTGTCAGCCATAGCAGCTTTATTCATTGGCTGTGCAGAAGATAATAATGCAATCTCCAACGATCCGGGTGATGGAAGCATTGTGACTGAAACCGGATGTTACGGCTGCCATATCGATGCAGAGAAATTGGAATATCTCGCTGTTCCAGTAGAATCCGGCGGCAGCTCGGGCGAAGGCTGAGGCGGTGCACCGCCTGCGCTGGAAGCGTGGGAAAAAGTTTACATAGATGTATCATCACAGAATAGCGGCGGGACACTGTTTATAAACAGTCTTCATGGTTCTATCGGCTGCACTGCCTGTCATGGCGGGACAGATGGACTGGTAGTTTCGGATTCACTTGCAACCGATAGCCTGGTAATGACATCATCGCATAGTGGTATGGTCTCTGATCCTTCTGCTAATGCAGAGGATGCTTGCGGAAGATGCCATGGAGAAGAAGTAATTAACTCAGCCACCAGTCTCCACTCAAGTTTCAGGGGATACAAAACATTCTTTGAGGCGCGTTCAGGATTATCATTGGAGAGTGATCATCATCTTGAAACGGAATTTAAAAATGAATGTGGAACCTGTCATACAACATGCGGTCAATGTCATATAAGTTTCCCGAATAGTGTAAAAGGTGGATTAATCCAGGGGCACCGATTCCTGCCAACTCCAAGCCAGTCGGACAATTGCATGTCCTGCCACGGCTCAAGGATTGGAGAAGAGTATTCCGGATCGAGAAGCGGTTATGCTGCTGATGCGCATTATGTCCCAGGTGGCATGAATTGCATTTCGTGTCACTCAGGCAGGGAGATGCATGGCAATGGAACAGAATACGAGAGCCGTTATCACAGTTCAGATATGCCAAGATGCGAAGACTGTCATGTAATAGTAGAGGGTGAGAACGAATGGCACGATCATCACACGGATAAATTGCAGTGTCAAATATGCCATAGCCAGGATTACAAAAACTGCAATTCTTGTCATGTAGGCGGCGAAGGAATTAGTGAGCCCTCATATATAAAATATAAGATAGGAAAAAACCCACTTCCTGAACTGCGTGATTATGAATATGTATTGTTGCGGCATATTCCAATCGCTGAAGATACCTTTGATCCCTGGGGGATAGCTGACCTTGCAGATTATGAGGCATTACCGACCTGGAAATACACCAGCCCTCATAACATTCAGATTCACACGGCAAGAACAGATACTACAGGCGGCGTTAGCTGCTTTAATGCCTGTCATAGTACACCGGATGAAGATGGGTGGTTTCTCAGGCAGTCTGATTTGGATTCTATGAGTACACGTGAAGCAACTGCTAATGCTGATCTCATAGTTCCCAACGGAAATCCAATGGGATGGTAGCAGGGAATCGAAAAAAGAAAACTAAAAAGCATAAAAAACCAAACAATAATTCAACTTGAAAAGTTGACAAAAGGAGAAAGAAACATGAAGTTATTGAAAAGTTTAATCTGGATGCTGATTATGGCATTGACGCTTGGGATGATGGTTGGTTGTTCCGATGATGACGATGACAACGGTCCTGCCGGTCCAAGTACAACAGACTATTTTGAAGATTTTGTTACTACCGGATCTGCCTATTTTGGTGCCGGTACCAAGAACATCACCGGTGATGCGCTTTATGCTGACATGGGTAACGGAGTTGAGCTGTTTGTCATTGATTATCGTTCAGCCGATCATTATGCAAATGTAGGTCATATGGATATTGATGCTGTAACAGGTTCTAATGCTACGCTTGTAAACTGGGCGATTGCCGACCTGATGGATAATCTTGATGAGATCCCTGCAGGCGCCAAAGTGGTCAACGTATGCTATTCAGGTCAGACAGCCTCACAGGCAACTTCTGCACTCAGATTGCTGGGATATGATGCCTGGAACCTGAAATGGGGGATGTGTGGTTGGACAAGCCAGGATAGTATCAACCTGGGTAAATGGTCTGGACTTACAGCAGGTGGCTGGGATCTTGAAACTGAATCAAATGCATCAAGCACATATGACTACCCAATGGTAGAATCGGAAGAGGAAGATGCTGCAGTTCTGATGACCTCCTTGATTGACACTTATTTCGAAGACGGTCTGAAAACTATCAGTTCAACAGATGTTTTCGCTAATGTCAATGATGGTGATGCAACGAATGATCTTTATATTATGAACTACTGGCCCCCGACTTATTATGATATCGGTCATATCCCTGGAGCCGTCATGTTTGATAGTTCTGTGCCGGAATATAAATCCCTTGGGTTGGATGCACTGGATGAATTGCCCACCGACCAGCAGATAGTAGTATATTGCTGGACAGGTCAGACTTCAAGCCAGATTACAGTATATCTCAACCTTCTGGGATATGATGCATATAGCATGAAAAACGGTATTAACGGTATTCAGTCTTATGATGATAGTCCAGATCTTTACAAGGACGGAACATGGTACCATGCACCTGACACAGATTATCCCATTGCATTTGGTGAATAAATATATTACCTGGCGTCATTGCTAGGAAGCGAAGCGATGAGGCAATCTCCTAATTATAAAGTGTATGACAACTCCGGAGATTGCTTCATTGCGTTCGCAATGACGGCATATGTTTGTTATTATCAAATATGCAGGTGTAGCTTTTTGGTGTTTTTCTGGTGCAAAGATTCTGTTGTCATAAGTGAAGAAAATCCTATTTGTCTTGTCTATCCCCTTAAGTTTTGTGAGGAAAGGTTCATAAAGAAAGATGTACTGTCAAAAACAAATTCCAGCGATAAATTATGTTTTTCTTCGTGCAAAACTTACTTCAGCATTCATTTTTATTGTTTTCATATCATTAAATTATATCAATTTATCATTTGCACAGAGTACTGATGATTGTTTCGGTTGTCATGCAGACCTCGAACTGGAAGCTGAAGACGGTCATCTTGTAGGAGTAGATGAGAAGGCATTCAAATCTAGTATTCACGGTGACTTTGACTGTATTGATTGCCATGAGCAACCTGGTGATTATGAGGATATTCCACATTTTACAGTATATCGCCCTGTTGATTGTTCTTCCTGTCATGACGATGCATCAGCAAGTTTCAAAGGGAGTTTTCACGATGTAGCCCACAGTCAGGGAGTTGCGGGATCACCTTCTTGTTCTGCCTGTCATGGACTGGCAGGCAACCCTCATACCATTCATTCTCTCAACCAACGCACAGCTGAATCAGCCTGTCAGCAATGCCATAAAAAAGAGGCGTTAAATTACGATGGAAGCGTTCATGCGTCAGCAGCTCAAAAAGGGAAAGCCAGTCCAGGTTGTATTGGCTGCCATCCGACCCATAGCGCTGCATATCCACCTTCTACCGGCGCAGTAAACAACCTTTGCGAAAGCTGCCATCAAGGCTCAATGGAAGAAGTACATCGTAGTGGACACATGGGTGGAGAAGCGGTAAATGGCGTGATGTCCTGCGCAGCCTGTCACGATATTCACGCGACCCATAGACCACATCTTGACAAGGGAACAATTGAAGCATGTGCTAACTGCCACCCCGGAACAAAAGAAAAATTTGATGGATCGGTACATGAAGGTCTCTTCCTTGCTGGAACGATGAATTGTCTTTCATGCCATCGTACTCACCAGGTGATGGATGCAAATGAAGTAGAGGATTTTGGTTGTGGCAGGTGTCATGAGGATTCAGAAAAAGAGTACCGGACAAGCGTACACCGCCTGGCACGACTTCACGGAGATGAGATTGCCGCAACTTGTGCGGACTGCCATGAAGGGCATCATATTTTGCCACCAGCCGATCCGGATAGTCCGGTCAATCATTTCAATATTCCAAATACCTGCGGAAACTGCCATACCAATGAAACTGTCATAACGGCAGATTATGTTAGATTGCCCATCAGCTTACCAAATTATGAGGAGTCCATTCATGGTGCAGGGTGGAAAGAAGGAAAAGCTACGGCAGTTTGCTCAGATTGCCACGGTAGTCATCTGCTTCAATCGGCATCGAATCATGAAAGTAAAATCAACAAAATAAACCTTGCTAATACTTGCGGACAATGCCACCTGAAAATTGCTGAAGAATATAAACAATCTGTCCATGGCAGGGCATTAGCGCATGGTATTACAGATAGCCCGTCCTGCACAGACTGCCATGATGAACATCTTATTTATGCTACAGATGATCCGAGATCAGCAGTAAACCCATCTAATCAGGCGGATGAAACTTGTGGAAAATGTCATTCCGATCCTGAGATGGCGGCGCGTTATGGATTACCGGAAGCAGTGATTGAAAGTTACCAGGACAGTTACCATGGTTGGGCGATTGGACGCGGCGGAAAAACAGTCGCAAGCTGTGAGGATTGTCATAATACACATTCCATCGGCAGCAGGTTGGATCCTGAATCTTCAATACATCCTGATAATGTTGTCGCTACCTGCGGACGGTGCCATGAGAACTCGAATCCCAAATTTGCCGCAAGCTATACTCATATACTCGCACGTGGAAAAATGATGATCCATGACTGGGTAAGAATTATTTATTTATGGTTAATTGGTGGTGTACTCGGCGGAATGTTCGTTCACAATCTTGTTATTTTCATCTATGAAATGAGGATTCATTACCGGAAAACAAAAGATAAACCCGCAATTAAACGTATGACGAAAAACGAAACCTGGCAGCATATGATCCTGACCATATCATTCACTGTCCTGGCTGTGACCGGTTTCGCCCTGCGGTTCCCGGATGCATGGTGGGCTGTACTCTTGCAGAATATCGGAATGAATGAGGAGATCCGTCGTCTTATACACAGGATCATGGCGGCGATTATGGTCGGAGCATCGTTCTACCATGCATACTATCTTGTTGCTACTAACCGGGGACGAATGCTGCTTAAAGCAATTTTCCCCAAGATGCGAGATGCGAAGGAAGCGATTACAAATGTCTCATTCTATCTTGGGCTGACTAAAAAACGAACCGTTTTCGGGATGTATGACTATACCCAGAAAGCTGAATACTGGGCTTTGATCTGGGGAACCGTCGTAATGGCTATAACTGGAGTAGTATTACTTTACCCGGATATCGCTACCAATTATTTCCCTGCATGGCTGGTGCGTGTCAGCGAAACCATTCACTTCTATGAAGCGATTCTGGCAGTTTCAGCAATAATTATCTGGCATTTCTTCTTCGTGATTATCCTCCCGAAGGAATATCCCATGAGCTGGATTTGGATTACCGGGAGAATGCCCAAAGATGAGTGGGAACATCATCATGGAAGAGAACCGGAAGATACCGGACAATATCCGGAACAGCTTCCTGGAGTAGATGAAGAGGAATAACCAGGGGTTTGGCGTGGTTTCTATCCCAAGTCAGGAGAAATAATATGCGAGCAATAAAACCGAAAATGATCATCAGCTTGTACGTTCTATCAACATTCGTATTCATGTCATGCAATACGGGTGGAGACGTAGCTGCCGACAAGGTTTTATATGGGGGTAAGATATACACTATGAATCCTGGCCAGCCCACTGTTGAAGCTGTTGCCTGTAAGGACGGGAAAATAATTTATGCTGGTGGCATGGATGGGTTAAGTAAATTCAGGTCAGACAAAACAGGTGAAATTGATCTTAAAGGTGCAACGGTTTTTCCTGGATTTATTGACGTTCATTTACGATTAGAGGATGTGGGACGTTCCACGATGCAGTTGAACCTGGAGGGGACGAAATCAAAAGAGGAGATTTATAAATTAGTTATAAGCCGTGCAATTGAATTACGAAAGGACCTTGAGAGCGAAGAAAAAGATATATGGGTTACCGGTTCAGGGTGGGATCAAAATGATTGGGAAAACCAGGAATTCCCTTCATTTGCTGATCTGCCGTCAGTAAACCCGGTAATACTGATGAGAATAGACGGACAGACAGCATGGTTAAATGAGCGCGCACTCCGTATTGCAGAGATAGGAAAATCTACTCCCGATCCACCTGGTGGAAAAATTCTGCGGGACAAATATGGATACCCCAACGGAATATTATTGAATAGCGCGGTTAAGTTGGTTGAGTCCAGGATTCCGGAATACAGTGAGGAACAAAGAAAGCTATGGCTGACCAAAGGAATGGAACAATGTCTCGAGTTGGGATTGACCGGGATTCATAATTTTGGAGTCGATCCTGATGAATTTGCTCTTTTGCAGGAAATGAACAGACAGAAGGAGTTAACACTTCGTATCTACCCTGTTTTAGAATGTAAATATCGCTCATGGATAGCCGAGAATATCAAAAACGGTCCTTACGGAGAACCGTGGGATTTTCTCAGGCTTCGAGCTGTAAAAATGTTCGTGGATGGTCCTATGGGTTCCCGGGCAGCAGCATTATTTGAACCATATAATGATGAGCCCGGACATTGCGGTCTTATCGAGGCAAATGAAGATACGCTGTTAAGGCATGTAAAGAGATCGCTTGAGGCTGGTTTCCAGGTATGTGCATATGCAGTCGGAGATAGAGGAAGCAAATTGGCGCTCGATATTTATGAGAAAGTTTTATCTCAAGTTCCGGTTGAAGACCACAGGTTACGTCTCGAACATGCCCAACTACTTGCTGAAAAGGATTTTGCGAGAATTGGAAAAATGAATGTCATCCCGACCATTTTTCCCAGCCAGGCAACATCAGATATGTACTGGGCGGAGGATCGGCTCGGCAAAGACAGGATTAAAAGGGCATACGCCTGGCGCACAATTCTTTCAAACACCGAGCACTATGCATGTGGTTCAGAAGCGCCGGTTGAATCGCCAAACCCGCTATGGTCGATTTATGCCGCTGTAACAAGGCAGGATCATAAAGGGTGGCCTGAAGGCGGGTGGTATGCTGAGCAAAAAATGACAAGAGAAGAAGTGATCAAAGGATATACCATTGAGGCTGCTTATGCCGAATTTGCAGAAAAGTATAAGGGCAGTATAGAAACAGGGAAACTTGCGGATTTTACAATTTTAGATAAAGATATCTTCGAAATAGAATCGGCTGAGCTTCTCCAGACTCAGGTTAAATATACAATTATAGCTGGAAAAATCGCCTACGATGATTCCATGAAATGACAATAAATCCGATATCAAAGATGCATAATAAAAGGCAACTTTGCGTTCCAGGTCAATCCGGTTTCTCATTCCATTAATTCTTCAGGTTTGATTGTGTTTTGGAGCAACTATCAGGTTACTGGAACTGGTAAGAAGATTGTGCGCATGCTATATTACATTTTCTTTTCGGGCATTCACCCCGATAATTGCTGACTCTGAAGTAGAGTAATATGTTTGGAACCCCTAATTGTTGCGAGGAGTAAGATTATTATGGAAAAGATTACAGACGCCACTTTTGAAGAAGAAGTTCTGAAAGCAGAAGGCACTGTGGCAATTGATTTTGGAGCTACATGGTGCGGACCGTGCAAAAAGCTTGATCCAATTATGGAAGATCTTGCCGTGGAATATGATGGCAGGATCAAAGTACGCAAAGTTGATGTAGGCGAAGCGCCGGGCATCGCTCAAAATTACCGGGTTCTGTCGGTACCACAGGTTCTTTTCTTCAACGGTGGAAAAGTAGTTGATGCTGTCATTGGTTTGGTTAACAAACCCAAACTTGTCGAACTTTTCGAAAAGCATTGCTGAACCGAAATATTTTTTTAAAGGAGTAAATGATGCGAAAGCATTTATTTGGAGCACAAGGTGTAATTCCAGTGGCAATCATAGCATTATTGATGGTTTCGGTTGTAGTAATCGCAGGAAACAGTATTGACAATAATAGTTATGTAAAAACTGCTGATCTGGATTCGGGTAAACAATGTGGTGCATTCGACGGCTCAAACTATAGTTGTGGGGCAAAAGCCAAAAGCTCCGGCGATTACGGTCATGGTTGCACCGGCTATAAAAGTAAGAGTGAAAATAAACCAGGCAAAAGTGCACCGAAAAGCGATAACAAATCCCGTGTGAAAGCTAAAGGATCAATCTGAAGCTTTTATAAATAACTTGATCTCTGCAATTAATTTTTTAAAGAAATATTCAGTATTTGAGCGTTGTATTACCCTGATGCATATAGCACATCTTTTTTTTGAACCAAGCATCTAATTCTTTATTAAGATGCACTCACTAATCAATTGAAGTTTTTGTTTGTAATGGAGCAGAAGAAGAAAATGAATACAATAAGACGAAATATGGTACAGTTATCTGCCCTTAGCCTGGTGTTGACATTGGCTTTATTGTCTAATCCGGCATATGCAGATGTTGGTGATAAACCATTGGATTTTGTACTTGAAGATCTTGATGGAAAAACAGTTAAACTTTCCGATTATGCAGGGAAAGTAGTACTGGTAAATTTCTGGGCGACATGGTGTCCGCCATGCCGGGCTGAGATTCCACATTTTGTGGAAATGGTCAAGGACCATGGAGAAGCCGGATTGGTTATCTTGGGCATCAGTGCAGATCGTGGCGGTTCGCAGATTGTGAAAGACTGGATCAAAAAGAATGATGTAAATTACACCGTTGCCATGACTGACGAAAAGACCAGCAGCGCTTACCAGGGTTACCTGCCTCCGGCTGACCGTGGAGGAATTCCCTTTACATTTATTGTTGACCGTAAAGGTTTAATCAGGCATCAGCACGTAGGTTATAAAGATAAAGCCGGCTGGGAAGGAAAGATTTTGCCATTACTGAAAGAGTAGCGCTGGAATAGAATACATTTCACTTCTGACAAACATATTGTTTCACCCGGATATCTTGGTATTCGGTTTTTTTATGTCAAGTTCTCATATTTGTTAGTTGTCAATTTCTCACGCAAAGGCGCAAAGACGCAAAGTTGAATCTCTAAAACTCTATCAGATTAATTTATCGAAATGTTTCAAAATATTTCTGTTTGCAATTCTTAATTCTTAATTCATAATTCTTAATTGCTTTTCTATCTCTGTAATTCACTCAATTTAGCTCTGACCGCATCCACATGGCCTTTAACCCTGACCTTGAGCCATTGAGCGGCAATTTTTCCATCAGGATCAATAATGAAAGTGCTGCGGAAAACACCCATGTATTCCCTGCCTGCCATTTTCTTCAAACCCCAGGCTCCGTATGCTTCCAAAGCTTCATGATCAGGATCGCTGAGAAGATCAATCCCAAGTTCCTGCTTTTCTATGAACCTGTTGTGGCTCTTTATGGAATCAGGACTGACACCGAGAATGACAGCGTTCATACCTTCAATATCAGGCCTGCAACCGGTAAATTCCTTTGCCTCAATAGTGCATCCGGATGTGTTATCTTTGGGATAGAAATACAATACCACCCATTTCCCCTTGAAATCTTTCAAGCTGACTGTATCATCTCTCTGATTCAGAAGTCTAAAATCTGGTGCTTTATCACTAACATTCGGCATTTTTACTCCTTGTATCTGGTATAATTTTTCTATGGAATTTTCAACAGATTATGAGCTCAAGTTGTTTGTCGGATCTTAAGCTAACTGGACTCATCAAAAAATATATCCATTATCGCCTCTTTGAGATTCTGAAAAGTGAATTTGAATCCTTCACTCATAATCTTTTCAGGTATTACTCTCTGACTGCTGAGTAAAGTTTCATCTGCCATCTCCCCAAAGGCAAGTCTGAGAGCAAATTTTGGTATTGTGAATGGAGCCGGCCTATGCAGGATATTGGTTAAAATTTTTGTGAAATCTGAATTTGTAACCGGAACAGGCGCAACGGTATTGATAGGACCCGAAACCGATTCAGTATTGATACAAAAGAAAATAAGTTCCGTAAGATCATCTATACTGATCCAACTCATGAATTGTTTACCGTCACCGATTTTTCCGCCAAGTCCAATTCTAAACATCGGAAGCATTCTACTCAATACTCCACCGAGAGGAGAAATTACCAAACCTGTTCGCAGTTTGATTACCCTGATGCCTGCATTTTCTGCGGAGGTAGTCGCTTTCTCCCAATCATAGCATAGGTTTGCCAGGAATCCTGTACCATTATCATTTTCTTCAGTGGGTGTTGTGTTCCTGCAATTGCCGTAATAACCCACTGCAGATGATGAGATGAGAAGTTTCGGTGGAATTTTCAACTTGGAGATCGATTCACATAAGCTGCGGGTTCCCAATATCCGGCTGTCATATAATACGTTTTTCCATTTGTTTGACCAACGCTTACCAGTAAGATTCGCACCTGCTAAATGTATGACAGTGTCGGTTCCTTCAAGCAATTCAGGATTTTTTACTCCTGAATAAGGTGACCATTGAATTTCATCTGGATTGCTTGGAGGATACCTGACCAGCTTACGAATTGAATATCCTTCTTTGGATAATCTCTTTATTAGTGCTGATCCGACTAATCCACTGCTGCCACTGATTAGAATGTTCATATAAATGAGATGTAAATAATTAAAAGAATTACTTTTATGTGCTATTCTTTTTTGAAACTCTATCTAACGATAACAACCTGTCTTACTATTTGCTGATTACCAGTTTTTAAACTGATGAAATATTGCCCGGATGCAATATTAATCCCGTTCGAGTTAGTGCCGTTCCACAGGATATTGTATTGTCCGGATTGTTTAAAACCACTGTAGAGATTGACTACTTCCCTCCCCAGGACATCGAATACCTTCAACGTTATATTCCCGGTTTGCGGGATGGAATACGTGAGCCGTGTTGACATATTAAACGGATTGGGCCAGGCTGCTGAAAGTTCAAAGTTTGCAGGTTGAATTATGATTTTTTCTGAAGGTACATCAACCGATGGCAGCAGTCCTTCCAAACGTTGCAAATGAATGTTTGTTTGATCTCGCCCGGCTCCAATCAACTCACCGTAAGGGCTGACAATTACTTCAGTGTAAGAATAATACCTGTTATCTTCCAGGTTCCAGTCAACACCACGTTCGAAGCCATCAGCTAATTCCAGGTTTGCATCGAAAAGTATGATCCCGTATTGACTCCGATTGAGCCAGACTCCTTCATCCGCAGCAGGTAAAAGTGAGTAAACATAATTAGTCGGAAATGTTTCAGTAACCGGTTCACCATCAAAATCCATCCGTTCGACCATCCAGATATTATTAGCAAGCGAAAGATATGCAAGAGTAATTTCTTCATCATGGAACAATACTTCGGCATAAATTCCGATTAGCAGATCCGGATCACGCCTATCACCATAATGAGAATTTACATCCGATGCAATTTCGATTACCTCGATGATATCGCCGTTTTCACGTGAATATTTTCTGAGCCATAAGGATTCATCATACCAGTGAACAGCCAGGATCTGATCATTGTCAACCGCCATACCGATTATGGCGCCGCGAAGATGGTCAACAAAGAATATGAGGTCGTCTGTTTCAAGGTCTATAGCGGCTAAAACCATTGCGTCTGCATAGGCTCCTCTTCTCCAGGTCTGCACTATGACACTGTCATCCTGAATGGATTCGTAAAAACGATCAACTGGTCGAGGCATATCGAGTACAGCGCCGGTTCTTTGCCCCTGATCGTTAACGTATATCATATCAGTCCCTCTGCCTGTTGCGCTAATGATCATCGGGTAAGGTGATTCACCAATATCCGGTCTGAAATGATGAATTATAAGGTTTTCTGAATCGTTGTATGGTGGTTCAATGGGTTCATCGAATACAGGTTGACCGTTTGAATCCAATTGTTGCATTAAATCACCAACAAGCCATAGCCCGCCGTCACTTGAGGGGCAAAATAATGAATACTGTCCGCTATCCTGGACAGTGAATAATTCCTCCTGATGACCATACTCACCAAAAGCATCGATTGATTTAATATTTAATAACCGCTCACCTGGAGCTGGAATATTTTCGCTATTTCGATCATAACTTATCCAGGTCAACCATACTTGCTCATCGACAGAGGGAGTAAGGGTCAGGCTACTAATATATTGTTCATTAAAATCAAGGAGATTGAAATCCTCAGCGACAAAATCTCCATTCTCAGTATTTATGCTAAACCTGTTGTCATGCTGTGTATGATAACAGTAGAGGGTGTCTCCCTGCCAGACGTGAGAAACATTAAATTGCCCCCAGTCCGAGAAATATCCATTCAAACGATTGTGAATTGTATTCCAGGTCAATCTTCCATCATTAGAATAACGAAGAACACGAAATTCATCATTGCTTTGAAATCCAGCAATCAGATTTCCGTCTGAATCAACTGTTTTCATAAATAAATAATTTTCAATTTCACCTTCCCAGAGTTGATTTACTCCGGTTTCGGAAATTTCATAAAGGATAATTCGGTAATTTTCACCCTGAATAAAGTTCCAGAAATATTCACCTGACTTGCTAATTCTATAGTCACTTGAAAAATAATGACCAAGAAAGCTGTATGACAGTATATCGCCGGACTCGTCATAAATTTTCAATAGAAGTGAATCTGCGGCATCGTTGTGATAATCAAATGTCAGCTCTACAAGATTATCTTCGTGATACCAGAAATCATGATGAGAATAGCCACCTTCTATTTCAAAAGATGTGCTGGAAAAAGCCGTATCATTAAATGCGAGTGTATAGATGTGTAATTCACTTGACATTGAATAGCTCAATGGCACCAGTTTAAGTGAATCATTATCAGTTATCCTGTATATGCATTTTGTATAGGAGCTGCTATTTTGCTCAAGAGTAATGGAGTTTATATTACCATCATCCATATCTATCCATGCAGCCAGTAGATCATACTGATCTTCAATATTTAGCATTCTGTAAATAACTATTACCTGGTCATTATACTCATACATTTCAATAAAATATGGGTAGCCGCGTTCATTCTCAATTTCAGAAATCCAAACAACATCCAACTGCTCATCCAGCTTCGCAACAGTAATTCCATCAGCACCGGTGAAACTAACTAAAAGCCCCCCATCAGGAGATTCAATACTCTTGGGAACACTCCCATATCCTACGATATCCGATGGAAAACGATTAGTTGCAACAAGCTCTCCGGATTCGTCAAACCGGGCTTCAACATACCGGCTTGTCAAGTCCGGCAACATGTTGTTGTTATTATTCACAATCAATGAATGCCCGCCTGAATGTAATTCTATGATTGGCGGGTAGATAGAGTAAGAATCATAGGAGTAAACAACGGTCCCGTTATCACCCCAGAGACGTTGGGCGTGTGCAAGCGTGGGACTTATCCAAACAAATGCGAAAATGGTACAGAGTATCAGCAATATCCTGTTTGTAAAATCTCTGCTTCCAGTCATGTCATCCTCCAAACTATTTTTGTTCGTCCGGCACCAGGTTTACTCAATTATTTCTATTCTCAGACCGTGTGTTTTTTCGCGCAAAGACGCAAAGTCGCAAAAGGAAAATCCTGTTTATCCTGAATATCCTTGTATCCTGTAATCTTTTTAAATTAGGCTTATTGGATGCAGGGGAATCATAATCAATTCTTACATGCAATTCCCATCATACGGTATTTAAAAATATCACTATAATAATGTATTCAAATCATTACTAAAACACAAGTTTGAGATACTGAATATCGAAATCAATAGTGGGTATTGGAGGCAAACGACATTGACTGCGTTGTCATGGGTTTTGCCCTTTACTACATTAGCTTTCTTTAGGTCTTTAAAGATTCCATAAGCTGTTTCTCACAAGGAAATCAGCTCGGAATCAGTGAGCTGAAATATTTTTCATCTAAGTTTGAAACAAAAACCAGTTGGGATCAGCAATGCCAAAAACATTTTCTGAAAAAATTCTTGCAAAGTATAGTGGCAAATCGGAGGTGGTGCCCGGTGAGATTGTGGAGGTGACCCCGGATGTTGCCATGAGCCATGATAATACCGCGGCAATATCGAAAACATTCGCAAAAATCGGAGTCGATAAATTATTCGATCCGGATATTCACGTTATTGTTCTCGATCATTGTGTACCGGCGGCGAATGCAACTTTTGCTCAAAATCATAAAGATATACGGGAATTTGTAAAGAAACAGGGAATTAAGAATTTCTATGACATCAACAATGGTATCTGTCACCAGGTACTGGCGGAAAATGGTCACTGTCTGCCCGGTTCGGTAATGACCGGCAGCGATTCCCATACAACTACCTATGGCGCATTCGGCGCATTTGCGGCTGGCGTGACCAGGAGCGAAACGGCTGTGATTATGGCAACCGGTAAAATCTGGTTCCGTGTTCCGGAGACTATGAGAATTCAACTTACCGGTCAATTTAATAGCGGAGTTTATGTAAAGGACCTCGCCCTGGCGATAATGGGAAAAATCAGGGCTGACGGCGCTTTGTATCGGGCAGTGGAGTTTGACGGTTCGGCAGCGCATAAATTCTCCGTTTCAGAGCGGTTGACACTCTGTAACATGGCGGTGGAGATGGGTGCCAAAGCGGGTTACGTTCCGCCTGATGAAACTATATATGATTTTCTCAAGGGAATCGCCAAAAGGGAATATGAACCGGTCTTTTCCGATGAAGGCTGCGAGTATATTGAAACTTTAGATATGAATCTTGGCGAGCTGGAGCCCATGATCGCCTGTCCTCATACTGTTGATAATGTCAAGCCGGTAAGTGAAGTATCGGGTGAAAATGTTGAGCAGGTTTTCGTAGGTTCCTGCAGTAATGCCCGCCTTGATGATCTTGCAATCCTTGCCCATGTCCTGAGAAACAGAAAAATCGATTCAGATACCAGGCTGATAGTAATTCCCGCCAGCAGCAGGGTGATGATAGATGCGATGCGGCTTGGCTATATAGATACTGTTTTATCGGCAGGAGGTACAATTGCTACACCGGGATGCGGTCCATGCATGGGTAATCATATGGGTGTTCCGGCATCGGGCGAAAAAACACTCTCCACCTCAAACCGGAATTTCAAGGGCAGGATGGGCAATCCGGAATCAGAGGTTTTTCTTGCCAGTCCACACACTGCTGCAGTAACAGCCGTAACCGGAAAGATATCAGATCCGGGCGAGATACCGGTGGATTGGGAGATGATTAATGAAGAATTATCAAATGCCGTGCTTTCACCGGTAATTACCAGGTAGTTCATTTTTGCCGAAAGTGAATTTGTTGTTTGGGAACTGTAGTTGACGTTGGATTCACTTTCGGCGAAAGTGAACTACTTCTACTGTGAACTACTTTACGTGCAAAAGCAGTACAAAAGAGAGAAAACGATGGAAAAAGTAATAAAAGGACATGTCTGGAAGTATGGAGATGATATCAATACCGATGTTATTTTTCCCGGTAAATACACATATACAGTAAATGATCCGGTTGAAATGGGTGAAAAAGCTCTTGAGGATCTTGATGCGGATTTTGTGGGCAAGGTAAAACCCGGCGATGTCATCATTGCAGGGAAAAACTTCGGATGCGGTTCCAGTCGTGAACAGGCTGCAGTTTGCATCCGGGTAAAAGGCATCGGAGCTGTAATTGCTTCATCTTTCAGTCGCATTTATTTCCGTAACGGGGTGAATGTCGGTCTGCCGCTAATCACCTCCTGCGAAGTACAGAATGCTTTTGAACATGGTGATGAAATAGAGATAGATTTCGAGAAAGGTGAGATTCGTGGTAAGAATGGAGTTTTTACTTTTCCACCATTCAATGATTTCTTTTTCGGCATTATAAAGGCTGGAGGATTGATCCCCTACACAAGAAAACGATTAGGGATATAGTATCACTTGAATATAATGTCTCATTGTGGGTGCCCGGGACAGCTCGATGTCCCGGTATTATCAATGAATTCCGTATTGAACGCATGATTGAATATTTTCGAGATACGCATTAACTGATTGATTCTTATAAACAGGAGTCTCCTGTGAAGATTCCAAAATAATAATCCAATAAGATTCTACTCCAACTCAGAGCGCCAAATAATAATTGCGAAATGGATTGCAATCGATTATTTTACACCGCCTTATTAGAGTGGTACAACTGGTGCATAATTTGGAGAGGTGACCGAGTGGCTGAAGGTGCACGCTTGGAAAGCGTGTTTACGGGCAACCGTAACGTGGGTTCGAATCCCACTCTCTCCGCTGAGAATTAAGATGTTAGCCCCCGCCACAAGGTGGGGGCTTTTTTGGTGTGCCCAGCATGGTGTGGACACCTTTTTATTAATACACCCCGATTTGGGGGAAGTAACTCCGATTGGCAAGGGCGTTGTTTGCAACGGCAGTGTCTGAAGGCAGCCATAGGCAGCATACGGTGTACAGCTTAAGCGAACCTGATACGGCGGGACAGGTGGGTAAGCGTGCATAATATCGCGAAGCCCGATACCAGATCAGACCTGTAACGTGATTGAGGGTATAGTCGTATGCAGGGATCACACCTTACC
>Ga0075120_10001667_pt1 | contig 17114 bp, 13 predicted proteins | sample AntAceMetag02UKL_FD_69792 | JGI IMG/M metagenome (GOLD analysis project Ga0075120, IMG submission 69792) | Saline lake microbial communities from Ace Lake, Antarctica - Antarctic Ace Lake Metagenome 02UKL | ecosystem: Environmental > Aquatic > Non-marine Saline and Alkaline > Saline | place... | reverse complement strand
CACACTTTGCAGAAAAGAACCTCTTTAGATTGGAAGAACTATAACACAAAGACAATAAGACGAGGGGATGGTTGCCCACCAATAATAACTAATAATAGTAAATATTAATGGACGCCTATCGGTTGTTTCTTGGAAAGCCTCCTGGGACCGATATAATGGACAATTTCCCGCTCTATCCTCTCAACTATATTTGAAAACTTCATGTTGTAAAGACATAGACATAACTCCATATCAAAAAAACCCCACAGATGTCATTGGCTCTCCTGTCTCCAGATATACACACGGAACTCCTACAAAGAAAGCTTTCACTTTACAACCTTTCCTCCACCCCTTGCATTATCTCCCGATACTGGAGGAGAGCATCAATCCCCAACAGATAGGAATTTATACCAAAGACAGCGATGAATCCCTCGCGCACAGCCGCGATCATAGATCGTTGACGAAACTCCTCCCGTCCCAGGATATTACTTAAATGAACCTCGATGACGGTGATATCAATCGCGCGCGATGTATTTATCCTATACACCGCGTGTCTGTAGATCGGAAAGAACGCTGAGTCAGATATTGGCTCCTTCACCACTTTCACTCACCCGGTATGGAGTCATGTCTTTGGTTTGTCAAAGAATGTTGGATTATAAATTTACACTGGAAATTGGATGCCCTTTGTCTATTTCCAAAAATAGGTGCACAGATCCCATGATCCCTGTCTATATTGTTAATCTAGCGCAGAGATAATTGATAATTGGGTGCCTCCTTGGTAATGATCACATCGTGTGGGTGACTCTCAATCAGACTGGCGTTGGTAATCCGAACCAAGCGGGTACTCGTTCGCAGTTCTTCAAGATTCGCAGCCCCAGCATAGCCCATACCAGAACGCAAACCACCCACAATTTGAAAAATGTAATCGACTAATCCTCCTTTGTAGGGAACGCGCCCCTCGATGCCTTCAGGTACTAATTTCCTTTCCCCGCTTTGCCCGGCACTATAACGGTCCCGGCCGAATCCCCTCATGGCTCCCATACTTCCCATACCGCGGTATTCTTTGAAGTGACGACCTTCATAGAGAACAACTTCCCCCGGAGACTCTTCCAATCCAGCCAACAGACTTCCCAACATGACAATGTCTGCACCTGCGGCTAGCGCTTTGACAATATCACCGCTGAATTTAATACCTCCGTCAGCGATAACAGGAACCCCGCGGGAATGAGCTGCGCGTGCACAATAATAAATAGCGGAGAGTTGGGGCATGCCTGCACCGGTCACGATACGCGTGGTGCAGATCGACCCAGCACCAATGCCGATTTTTACCACATCGGCCCCTGCCTCGATCATCGCAATGGTACCCTCTTCGGTAACCACATTCCCAGCCATAATAGGCACATTTGGCCAACCAGCCTTGATACGCTTGATGGCTTCCAGCACAGGCCGAGAATACCCATGGGCGGTGTCAATAGTCACCATATCCACCCCAGCTCGAACGAGACCTTCCAGGCGCTCTTCCAGGTCAGTCCCCACTCCTACTGCGGCACCCACCAACAGTCTGCCTCCCTCATCTTTGGCTGCATGGGGGAACTCACGCTGTTTTTGAATATCCTTGACAGTAATCAAGCCTTTGAGCACGCCATTGTTATCAACCAGAGGTAATTTCTCTATCCGGTGTTCCTGGAGTAAGTCTTTCGCCTTGACTAAGGATATCCCTACTTCAGCAGTAACCAAAGGGGGACAGGTCATAAATTTGCTCACTGGTTGGTCGTAATCCCCTTCGTCTATGAAACGGATGTCGCGGTTGGTGAGAATGCCTAGCAAAATGCCCCGATCTCCGATGATTGGTACCCCGCTGATATGATAAGCTGACATGATTTTTTCAGCATCCCCGACAGTCGCATTGAGAGGTAGAGTGATAGGATCGACAATCATCCCCGATTGGGAACGTTTGACCTTATCAACTTCAGCGGCCTGTTTTTCGGGGGATAGATTGCGGTGGATAATGCCGATACCGCCCTCCCGAGCCAGGGCGATCGCTAACCGGGCCTCGGTGACAGTGTCCATGGCAGCAGATAAGATGGGGATGTTCAATTTCAATGTGGAGGTTAGATTAACATGAATATCTACATCCGAAGGCAATAAATCGGCATAACCCGGTAAAACCAAAACATCATCAAAGGTTAGGCATACACCGTCCTGAAATAATTTATCATTCATTTAATACTCTCCTCATTATTAATGTCTGAAATGCCTTACCCCTGTGAATATCATGGCAATTCCATGTTGATTACACGCTTCAATCGATAAATCGTCTCTTAAGGATCCTCCCGGTTGGACAATAGCGCTGATACCATATTTGGCAGCGACTTCTACGGTATCCGGGAAGGGGAAGAAAGCATCCGAAGCCATTACCGCTCCCTTGGCTTTCTCTCCTGCATGGTTGTGAGCAATGCCCACACAGTCCACACGGTTGGGTTGGCCGCCGCCAATGCCAACCGTGGCTTCCCCCTTAACAAAAACAATAGCATTTGATTTCACATGCTGACAGGCTTTCCAGGCAAATTTTAAAGAGACCCATTCATCTTCTGTGGGCTGTTTTTCAGTGACAACTTTCCAATCTGCCTCTTCAGGATCGCCTGTATCTAGAGACTGGCGCAGCATCCCCCGTACTACGGAGCGCAACTCATGCAGAGGCTCAATCCGGGTATCTGGCATTTCCAGCAGGCGAATATTTTTCTTTTGTGAAAGAATTTCCAGCGCATCCTCATCAAAACCGGGAGCGGCAATACATTCCACGAAGAGATCACCCAATTTATGGGCAATTTGAGCATCAAAGGATCGGTTGACAGCGATTACACTGCCAAAGGCCGAAACAGGGTCCGATTCCAGGGCTGGCGTGTAAGCCTCGGCCAAGGTGTCGGCGGAGGCAATGCCGCAGGGGGAAAGATGTTTGACGATCACCACTGTCGGGCGCTCAAATGATACAACCCCCCGCCAGGCGGCATCCAGATCTAAGGCATTGTTATAAGAAACAGGTTTACCCTGGAGAAGTCTGCCACCCATTGGTCCATCGTTTGGGGAAAATCCATACCAGGCAGCCTCCTGGTGCCAGTTTTCACCATAACGCAATTGCTGGATGGGATAGAGTTTTATGTCCAGGGATTCATCGCCGCTAAGATATCCCGAAATCGCTGTGTCGTAATCGCGTGTATGCCTGAAAGCTTTATTCGCTAATCTGCGGCGGGTTTCCAGCAGGGTGTCCTTGTGGGTTTGAATTTCCACTAGCACTGGATCAAAATCGGCCGGGTCAGTCAAAACCGTCACCCGGGCAAAGTTTTTCGCCCCAGCGCGGATGAGGGTGACTCCGCCAATATCTATATTTTCTACAGCTTCATCCAGTGTTACATCAGCTTTGGATATGGTCTCCTGAAAGGGGTAAAGATTACAAGCGACCAGGTCAATCGGGCGGCCATTGATTCGGGCTAAATCGTTAATATCAGCCTTGGTATCCCGGGATAATAAACCTCCTTCCACAGCTGGATGTAATGTTTTCACACGCCCACCTAAGATTTCAGGAGATCCAGTGTAATCTGAGACAGAGGTCACCGGCAAATTAGCTTCCCGAAGGACTTGAGCTGTTCCACCACTGGCAAGAAAATCCCAACCCAGGGTCAGGAGTCCCTTAGCAAAATCAACCAGTCCAGTTTTATCTGAAAGTGAAAATAAAGCAGTTGGCATAATTTCTCCAAAATATATAAGTTATGTCTGATCTGTTATGACCAAACGAAGTGCATCCACCAGTAGGCGATGTTCCGCTGTATGGATTCTTTTCTCTAAGGCTTCCAAGCTTTCCTCTGGAAACAGGGGAATTTCTTCTTTTAAGATGATCGGTCCATCATCAACCCCTTCGTCGGGGACAAAATGGACCATGATACCCGTGTGATCGATCTCGCCGTTTTGGAAAGCTACAAATGCCCGGTGAATGGCATCCGTGCCCGGAAAGGTGCCCGGGAGAGCTGGATGCAGGTTGATAACTTTGTGAGGAAAGTGGGCTAAAAATGACATCGTAAGCAGCCTCATCCAACCGGCCAGGATCACAAAATCAGGCTGGTAGGCGAGGACGGTCTGCGCCAGATGTTTATCATATTCCTGGCGGGTTTTCCCTGCCCGGCCAAAAGGTACCCAGGGATTAAACTCGGCAGGGGTTTTGCGCTGCTGGGCCCGTTCAAGGGAAAAAGCATTTTTTTGATCGCTGATAACGGCAACCACTTCCGCTTTCAATTGCTGATCGCTGCAGGCGTTAAGAACAGCCCCTAAATTGCTGCCATACCCTGAAGCGAGAACAACCAGACGAGCTTTATCCCTCACAATAATGAAACTCCTTCACCGCCAGTTACTTCTCCAATTACCCAGGTTTTCTCAGGGATTTCTGCCTGGACGATTTCTATCTTGTCCGGGGGAACAACAGCGAGCATCCCTAAACCCATGTTAAAAACTTTATACATCTCATAATCTTCCACATTGCCCAAACGCTGGATTAATTCAAAGAGTGGGGGGATAGGCCAGGCATCACGATGCAGATTTACACCATAATGCTCGGGTAATATGCGGGGAATATTATCAATAAAACCACCCCCGGTAATATGTACCAAGGCAGATATTGGGGATGATGGCCCAGGGAGAAGGTTGGCTAATAAGGGCAGATATGAACGATGAGAAGCCAGGAGGGTTTCACTGAGGGGTACACCCAATTCGGGGTAGATCGTTTCCAGGGGGATATCCGCAAAAACGTGGCGGATTAACGAGTATCCATTGGTGTGGGGACCGGTGGAAGAAATCCCGAGAATCAGATCCCCTGGCTGAATCCCCGCCCTGGGTAGAATTTGGGAGCGCTCTACTACCCCAACAATGGTACCGACTACATCAAAGTGATCCTCGGCATAGACACCCGGCATTTCGGCTGTTTCACCGCCCAACAAGGCGCAGCCTGCTTCCTGACAGGACCCGGCCATACCGCCAACAATTTCAGCAACCTGTTCCGGAATCAATTGGCTGCTGGCAAAATAATCCATAAAGAACAACGGGCGAGCTCCCTGGACCAGAATATCGTTGATACAGTGATTGACGATGTCGGACCCAATCCCCCGGTAGCGTCCTGCCTGAGCAGCGATCGTAACTTTGGTTCCCACCCCGTCAGTAGAGGCCACAAGCACAGGATCAACCAGCTCTTTAATCTTTGATGCAGAATACAGGCCGCCAAATGAGCCAATGCCGGCCAGCACTTCAGGGCCGTGGGTAGCGTTGACAGCATCTTTCATCAGCTCGACGGACCGGTTTCCAGCCTGGATGTCAACCCCGGAAGCAGCATAGGCGGATCCTTCCAGGTGGATAAATTCTTCAGGTTTTGGTTTTTTACTTGTCATAGGGATCTTATATTCTCTCTTTTCTATTTCTGTCCATCCATCAACTACACGGTTCCGGTAGCGCCAATATCTTGACGATATTGCATTCCCTCGAAGTGAACCTGTTTGATACCTTCGTACACCCGAGCCCGTGCTTGATCAATGGAAGGGGCCTGGTTTGTAACCCCTAATACACGTCCGCCGTTGGTAAGGGTAAGTCCATCCTGGCTTTTTGTGCCCGCCTGAAAGGCGATAATACCTTCGGGGAGCCTATCCAAACCCTGAATGGGCAGCCCATTCAGGTAATTTCTTGGATATCCCCCGGAGGCCAGGATCACACATACAGCAAATGCATCCTTCCAACGGATGGAAGACTTATATTCGTCCAACCTGCCGTCCACACAGAATTGCATAATATCGACGAGGTCGGAATCGAGTAAGGGCAGGATGACCTGTGTTTCAGGATCACCAAAACGGCAGTTGTATTCAAGCACCTTCGGCCCGGCATCGGTGAGGATAATTCCAGTGTACAGCACACCCAGGTAAGGAAAACCCTCAGTGGCTAAACCATCAATTGTGGGCTGGACAATTTCTGTTGTGATTTGTTCTATAAGTTTTGAACGGGGATCAAGAGAGGGTGCAAAAACACCCATCCCACCGGTGTTGGGACCTTGATCATTATCTAACAAACGTTTATGGTCTTGTACTGGCGGCATGGGTACCGCGATTTTCCCATCCGAAAAAGCTAACACCGAGACTTCGCGGCCGAATAAACGTTCCTCGATGACGACTTCACTTCCCGCATCCCCAAATCTTTTTTCCACCATCACCTGGCCCAGAACATCTTCAGCCTCAGCGAGAGTTTCAGGTAAAAAGACACCCTTGCCCGCAGCCAGACCAGAGGCTTTAATCACCGGCAAACCTGGGTGGTTTTTCCTATACTCCAGGATGTATTGATGGGCATCCTCATATTTTGTGAAGGTTTGATATTCAGCGGTAGGAAGCTGGTGGCGATTCAGGAAGTCTTTGGCAAAAGATTTCGAGGATTCTAACCTGGCGGCATCTTGGGAGGGGCCAAAAACAGGGATTCCTGAAGCTAGTAAGTGATCAGTTAGGCCGGCTGCCAAAGGCACTTCAGGACCAATAACTGCGAGGTCGATCTTATATTTCAGAGCCAGTCTGGCAGTATTTTCCAGATCAAGGGGATCATCGGGTAGGTTGATTCCAAATTGAGCTGTGCCGGGATTACCAGGCAGCGAGTAGAGCTGCTTGAGCCGGGGAGACTGAGCAATTTTCCATGCCAGGGCATGTTCTCGTCCTCCAGAGCCAATGATCAAAATATTCATTTCTATACCTCAACAACGTTTTTGACCTCAAACTCACCTTAACTTTGGTGGCGGGCAATTTCAAAGGGATAATTACCAGTGAAACAAGCATTGCAGTAACCCGAGTTAGAGTTGATGGATTTCATCATGCCCTCTAAGGATAAATAATGTAAACTGTCCGCTCCCAAAATTTTCTGGATTTCGGGGACACTGGAACGGTGAGCTATCAGTTCATCGTAGGTTGGCATATCGACACCCATGTGGCAAGGATGGCGAATAGGTGGGCAGGTGATTCTCAAATGAACCTTACTCGCGCCAGCATCCCGAAGGATGGTAACCAGATGTTTGATAGTAGTGCCCCGGACTATTGAATCGTCAATGACAATCACTGATTTATCTTTAAGAACAGTTGGCAAGGGATTGAACTTCATGTCCACGTCACGCTCGCGGATATTTTGAGATGGCTGGATGAATGTCCTTCCGATATAACGGTTCTTGATCAGGCCGGTGTTATAAGGAATCCCGCTCTCTGCGGAATATCCCAATGCTGCAGGAATTGAAGAATCCGGTACGGGAATCACAACCTCAGCATCAACAGGAGCTTCTATAGCTAGCTGACGGCCCAGGCGCTGGCGAATATCATGGACAACGTCGCCATCCCAGATGCTATCAGGGCGGGAGAAATAGATCTGCTCGAAGGTGCAGAGCGCGGAAGGATTAGCAGGCGGTACTGCCTGGTGAACAATTAATGCTGCATCGCGAATGCTAATTACCTCACCAGGTTTAATCTCCCGGATAGCATTGCATCCTATGGTTTCTAATGCCCCGGTTTCAGATGCCACAGCATGACCTCTATCGGGAAGCTGGCCAATGGTCAAAGGGCGGATTCCCCAGGGGTCTCTGGCTGCGAAGAGACCATTTTGAGTAAGCACTACCAGAGCATAAGCCCCTTTCCAGATCTGCATACAATGATCAATACAATCGATCCATTCCACGCCCGGGGCACCTGCTAACATGAGTGTCATCACTTCGCTGTCTGAAGTTGATGTCAGACCAATACCGCGCTTTAGAAGATCCTTTCGAAGAGCACCTGTATTTATCAGGTTCCCGTTGTGGGCAACTGCCAGAGGACCATGGCGGGTTTCAATCTGGAATGGTTGGGCGTTGCTCAAGCAGGATTTACCGGTAGTGCTGTAACGCGTATGTCCGATAGCATAATCGCCTTGAAGATTGGCGATGATGTCATTATTAAAAACCTGGGTGACCAATCCCATTCCCTTGTGGATTTTCATGTTAATCCCATCACTCACTGCCATCCCCGCAGATTCTTGACCGCGATGCTGTAGGGCATGAAGGCCCAAAAAGGTCATTTGTGCGACATTATCTTGTGGTGAAGCGATGCCAAATACACCACACTCATCTCGGGGTCGATCCAAAACTTCTGGATTGACCTCAGGATAAATAAGGTTCGCAGACCTGAAAGAACTATCTTCTTTATTCCATGAGTGTTTCATCGGCATCAACCAGACGTTCTCGGTAAGTTTGCTGATAAGATTTCACTCTTTCAGTGAGATTAGGATTTCCTACTGCCAGGATTTTAGCAGCTGCCAGAGCTGCATTAGTTGGTTCTAACACGACCAAGGGAGCAACCCCAGAAGGCATTCGCAGTGATGAGTAAATATCCCCTCCCCCATAGCTGGCGCTGTAAGGGGGGCAGGCAATAACGGGGGCAGTCACGTTGCCATCAACCATACCGCTCAAGGCGTTGCTGAGTCCGGCCACCGTGATATATACCTTCGGGCTCTGATCAGCTTCATATTCAGCAAGGATTTCAAGCAGTCGTTGGGGGGTCTTGTGCGCTGAAGCAATCCGCTGCACGCTGGTAATCCCTAAAATATCTAATTCCGTGACGATTTTGTCAACATGGGGGCGGTCAGATGCAGATCCCATCAATATAATTGCTAAAGAATTTTCAGTATTCGTTACCATAAGTTTTTTATATTTTCCAATAGACGTGGTTCAACAGGGTAATCACCAGGCTCAAACCTTTTGCCGGTGAGTTTTTCATAGAGCGTAATATATCGTTCGGATACTCTCTGCCATAAATCCTCAGGCATCTCAGGCGGTTCGCCCTCCCCTTGATATCCTTTCCTGGCATATTCCAAGCGCAGAAATTCCTTATCGAAGTTTTCGGGTTCTTTCCCGGCTGCCAGGAGGTCTTCATAGGTATCTGAAATCCAAAAGCGTGATGAATCAGGTGTATGAATTTCATCAATAATCATGATCCGTCCATTCGGGGCACGGCCAAACTCATATTTTGTATCTACCAAAATCAGGCCGGAAGCAGCAGCTATTTCCTGGCCCAGCTTAAAAATATCCAGGGCAACTTTTTGCAGCGACTCCCAGGTTTCTAGGTCAAGGTGGCCCTGAGTAACAACTTCATCAACGGTAAGACGCTCATCATGTTCTCCAGGACCACCCTTGGTTGTTGGCGTAATGATCGCCTGGGGTAGGGCCTGATTTTTATTCAGCCCGTCGGGAAAAACGTGCCCATAAATCTCTCGTTCTCCCAATGAGTAGCGATACCACAACGCTGTGCTGGTGACTCCGGTGATATATCCACGCACAATCACCTCGATTGGAAACGGCTCGACTTCCACCGTCAGCATAGCATTGGGATCGGGTGTACTGATTTTATGATTGGCAACAATATCCTGGGTTTTCTCAAACCACCAGGCGGACAGCTGATTGAGCACCTGCCCTTTGTATTGCACTGCGCCCAGGATTCGGTCAAAAGCCGAAAGGCGATCGGTGGTTACCAGGAGCAGCTGGCCGCCAGCTGGGGAATATATCTCACGCACTTTGCCGGTTTTACGTCCTGGCAGGGGAAGATTAGTGGATGTAAAAGTATTTGAAGATAAGATATATAGCTCCTTATATTACGGATTGCTAACCTTGCCGGGGTTCTCCAGCAGGGCAGTTTGTATGCTTTCGACCAGTTGTTTTGTCCGCTGGGGAGCATCACCGAGATGATCCCCAGCATCCATCAGCTCACTCAGTTCGTTTGGAGATAAATAATTTAAGATTTCCTCATCGGTAGAGATGAGATCAATTAATGGATTGGAATCTCCTCGCTGGATAGACCCCCAGGCAGTCAGGGAGTGCTGACGCAGCCGCTCGTGCATTTTCTGACGGTCCGCGCCGGCTTTCACCAAGTTCATCAACACCCGTTCGATAGCCGCAAAGGGACCATACTGGGTCAAATTGTTTTTCATGGACGCCTCGTTGATTTGCAAGCCGCCGATAATACTCTCAGTAACAATCAATATTTCATCAGCTGAGAGGAATGCTTCCGGCAATATCGTGCGGCGGTTGGCGCTGTCATCCAGGGTGCGCTCAAGTAATGTATGGGCGGCATTATCCCAGGCAATACGGGGATATTGTGCCAGCATACGGGCGAGAGAATCAATCTTCTCCGACCGGATAGGGTTGCGCTTAAAGGGCATAGCAGAGGATCCGATCTGCTTTTTACCAAAAGGCTCACTCAATTCACCAATTGTGGGAGATTGCAGCAGCCGTAAATCAAATGCAAATTTGTACAGCGATGCTCCCAATCCAGCTAAGGCACTGAGAATTTCATAATCTTGTTTGCGGGGATAAACTTGCGTGGTAACAGGAAAGAAGGGTAATCCCAGAATTTCCGAAAGACGAGCCTCGAAACGGGGCAGGTTTTCCTTTCCCAGGAGTTCAGCAAAAGATGCACCTGTCCCCACTGCGCCTTTCACACCTTTCCCTTTCAGGTTGTCACGCAAACGAGTTAGATTTTGCCAATCAAAGAACAAATCCTGAGCATATTGAGCCAGCCTGTACCCCAATGTCGTTGGTTCGGCAGGCTGCAAGTGAGTAAAACCCATCACAGGTGTATCAGCCCAGCGACTGGTCAGATCTGTTAACGTATTAAGCAAAACACTCAGCCGGGTGATAGTCAAATCTAAGGATTGGCGCGCCCTGAGGGCATCTGTGTTATCAACAATATCCATTGACGTCATACCCAGATGAATAACCCCTTCCCCTACCGGGCACTGCTCAGCAAATGTTTTTACTTCGGCCATTAAATCATGCTGGATCTCTGACTCGATTTCATGGGCGCGGTTTATATCTATTTGCTCGGCATGGGACTGAAGGTCGGCAAGCTGTTCTTTGGAAACCAGACCAAATTCGGCCTGGACTTCAGCCAGAGCAATCCAGAGACGCCTCCAGGTTAAGCGTTTTTGGGATTCACTCCAGATAGACCTCATTTCATCGGATCCATAACGCCAGGAGAAAGAGGATAAATACGTGGAAAAATCGTGTTTAATGGGCATTATTGGGCCATCCTTAAACCGTTTACAAATAATTGTATACCCATTCCACCAGACTGACCGCGCGTCCAGGCAGGATGCTGGTAAGGAAAAATATGATTTTCGGGATGTGGCATCAAACCCAGGACGTTTCCTTCTTGATTGGTAATCCCGGCGATATCGTTCGGGGAGCCGTTTGGATTGATAGGGTAAACCCCATTCGCGGGTGTACTGTCCGGGTGTGTGTACGTGAAAGCGACCTGCGAGGGAGGTAAAACCTGCCCTTCGGATTGCAGGAAACGACCCTCACCATGTGCAACGGGACAGAAAATAGGCGGCAAATCTTTCAGCCAAGGTGAGGTATTTGTCGTATTTGGAGTCAGTGTGACCCACCGGCATTCAAATTTGCCGCTGGCGTTATACGTCAGCGTCGTGTTCTGACCGTTGCCCGGTAATACACCTGCCTTGACCAGCGCTTGAAAACCATTGCAGATGCCGATGACTGGTCGGCCGTGCTGTACAAAGGCAGCTACCAGATCAGCGAACAAGGTTCGCAATTCAACTGCCCATAAGCGGCCTGCCCCCAGAGCATCACCATAAGAAAAGCCGCCCGGTAAAGCCAGCAGGGCATAATCGCCCCAGATTTTTCCATTTTTATCCAGTTGGTTGAGAGGAACAATATCGGGTTCACCCCCCGCGGTGATAACTGCCTGGGCCAAATCACCATCGCGATTTGTACCTGGTGCATGAAGGATTAATACCCGATTCTTTGGCATAGTCTATACCGGAATTGTTGTGTAAGCTGTCAGGCAATCTTCTACCGACAGCGCAAAAAACGTACTATTGTTATGACATATAACAAATTGCGGAGTCTTAGTTACGCTGCCCAGTCGAATCAACGGAAAATTCTCAAAACGAGCTTCAAATTGACTGGTTTTTTCCATCTCAATAGAGACCAGCAGGCATCCATTACTTTCGGCAAAAAGAGCCAGCCGGGGATCAGCGTGCAGGGGGGTTAAGTCGAGAGCTAAACCCAGGCGCCCGGCAAGGGCCATCTCAGCAGCTGCTACAGCCAGCCCCCCCTCACTTAAGTCGTGGGCAGCGCACACAAGGTTATCGTGAATTGCTTTATGAAGGATGCGGTATATTTCTGGAGCCCTCGCCGGAAGGCCGGGTGCTTGCTCGAGAGCGATAGTCCCCCCGAAAAAGTTGATCCCAGTTATACTCTGCGCATGGCTGCCCGCCAATGCGGGAGTCCAATCTCCCAGCAGGTAAACTTGATCTCCAGGGTTTTTTAAATCCATAGTGACAGACTTTCGTACATCAGGATGGATGGCAATACTAGAGATCAACAAAGTGCCTGGAATGGCATGGCGTTTGCCGTCCGTTCCCATGTATTCGTTATTAAGCGAGTCTTTGCCGGAGATGAAGGGGGTTTGGTAATGGAGCGCAGCGTCGTGGCAGCCCTGCGCAGCCCGAACAAGAGAACCGAGTATCTCAGGGCGGTGGGGATCACCCCAACAGAAATTGTCGAGGATGGCGATGCGGTCTGGATTGCCTCCAACTACTACTGTGTTCCGAACTGCTTCATCAATGGCGCTAATTGCCATGGCGTAGGGATCAGCTTCCCCGATATATGGGTTGACGCCGTTGGCCAGCACAAAACCGCGCCATCCTTTGGTTTCGAAGGGTTTGAGTACTGATGCGTCAGAAGGTCCATCAGCGTGCAGCCCCACCAGGGGCTTGACTATTGTCATCCCACGCACTTCATGATCGTAAACGCGAATGATGTCTTCTTTCGAGGCAATGTTGGGGTGTGATAATAATTTTATAAGCAGCTCCGATTCAGTATGTGGAGTGTGGTCTCGGGAGATTTGTGGGGGTTTTCTTCCCGATCCAATATCTCTGATCTCTGCTTGTAAGTACAGGCGCGGGCAGTTGTATAAAAAACTGTTATCGAGCTCAATCACAGGAATTTTGTCGTGGAAAACTAGTAACCGTCCCGTAGGTTGGAATTCACCGATATCAGACCACTCGACCCTATATGTTTCACAAATTTGAGCCAGCGGGGACAGGTTTTCCGAGGGAACGGCCAGCACCATACGTTCCTGGGCTTCGCTGAGCCAGATTTCCCAGGGAGACAGTCCGGTGTATTTCAGAGGAACTTTTGCCAGATCCACATGCGCGCCGATCGCTTTGGCCATCTCGCCGACAGCGCTCGAGAGACCCCCCGCACCACAATCAGTGATGGCGTCATAAAGGCACTGATCGCGAGCCCTAACAACAACCTCAATGACCCCTTTCTCAGTTATAGGGGCTCCAATTTGAACCGAAGACCCGGCAACCCGGCCGGTTTGGGCATCCATCGTGAGGCTGCTGAAGGTAGCCCCCCGTAGGCCGTCACGTCCGGTACGCCCTCCAATGACAATGATCCGGTCTCCCGGTTGAGGACTACAGGGATGAGTATCAATCGGGCCAATACCCACACATCCGCAATATACTAGAGGATTGGCCGCGTACCCTGGATGATAATAAACCGCGCCATTTACCGTTGGTAAACCAAGTTTGTTGCCGTAATCTTCAACCCCGGAGACAACTCCAGAGCGAATACGACGGGGATGGATGACACCAGGAGTAAGCTCATTATGATCGGTGTCAATTGGTCCGAAACAAAGCACATTAGTGTTGGCTATCGGCCGGTGAGAGACTCCCAAAATATCGCGTACCACGCCGCCAATACCTGTATTTGCTCCACCGAAAGGCTCAATGGCTGAAGGATGGTTGTGGGTTTCTACTTTGAAAGAAAGATCATATTCATCATCGAAAGCGATGATGCCGGCATTATCAACAAAAGCAGAGCGGACCCAGGGCGCCGCAATCTGCTCGGTAGCGGCCTGTAGATACGTTTTAAGAATGGAATCAATACTACGTGGTTGCCCGTTGACTGTAATATCTGCCCTGAAGGTTTTGTGAACACAGTGTTCAGACCATGTCTGGGCCAGTGTTTCGAGTTCGGCATCGGTGGGGTTGCGCCCAAGCTGGCTGAAGTGTGTTTGAATAGAACGCATCTCGTTCAGGTTTAAAGCCAGGCGGCGTTCGGCGTTCAGGTTTAATAAACCCGCATCATCTAGGTTTTCCATAGGGATGAGGTCCGGATCCGGGATATGGGGAGTTGAATGAAAGAACTCCGGCAAGATTTGATCGGTTTCATAACATTGGATGGTCTCATTAACCAAGAGGGACTTTGCAATATGATGCAACTCAGACTCAGACAACGTGCCGTAAAATTCGTAGCGGGTGCCAGTTGTCGCTGCTGTCATCCCGGAGATCCCCAAGCGTTGCGCAGCACGGAGTAGCTCGTTGGCGGTGTTGTCGGTCACACCAGGGCGCAGGGTTACTTCAATAAAGTGAAGAGCTGGATGATCAAGAGAGACAGGGGTGATATTAAGCGGAGAGACCCTGTCTTTTACTAATTCTTTCCATTGATGTTGGTCAGTGACAGGGTCGCTAATAAGCGCTTTTGCGAGTTCATGGAGGGACTTTGATGTCAGGCTTCCCTCTATGAAATAGAGATCAATGATTTTGAGTTCAACCTTTTGGGTGATACCTAATGTTGGTAGTTGATTGAGAATGACTCTGGGTCTTTCAGGTAAAGTTGATGAGACAACAACTTGATAAATAGAGGGCAAGAGAGGGGGTCTTGACATTATGACTGGATTATAATGAGAAACAGGGTGTTTGGGAAGACCGTTGTTTCTGCCTATTAACTTAAAGTTAAAATGTCCACTTTTAGCTGGTACTAAAAAAGGGATGTTGACACCAGGGATATGCTGAAATCCCTGGCGGAGCCATTTGTTGTGCTTCTTAATCAGTCAATGCAGCACAGGTGTAACAATCTTAATTTACTAACAGTTCTTTGGAACTGGGATCCATCCACGCATCCAGCCCCAACCCAGGACCAGATCAATAATTGGATATTCGGCACTACAAACAGCGTTAATGATTACTTCCGAGAAAACAGTCGGGGACATTTCCAGATCAACGATGTAGGTATGGTTGGATGGTACAGCTCGGATTACCCTGCGGATTGGTATGGTATCCAGGGCGCCCCAACCGAGGATTTCATTAATCGACACCATCATAAATATATGGAAGCCGCCCGAAATGCCAGTGATGATTTCAATTTCCAACCTTTCGATCAAAATGGGGACGGAAAGCTGCCTACAGAAGAGTGCGGCATTCTCCTTCTCATACCCGGAGATCATACGGATGGATATGTGCGTACGCTCAATCTTAGGGAAACCCCTAATGTAGTTCGTTACAGTAAGAATGGGATTGAATTTTCCTATATCGCTGAGGTCTATTTAACACCAAGTTCAAGTTTTGGGGTAATAGCGCATGAATTAACTCATCTGCTCCTGGGTCATGGAGACATGTATCTAAACTTCCCCACCCATTCTGCAGCTGGACAGTATTCCCTGATGGATCAACACAGCCCGGGACAGCATTTAGATCCTTTTGCCAAACTAAAATATGGTTGGGTATGCCCAAGCCTGATTTTGAATAATGGAACCTACACCATAACCGATATAGAGACAACCCATAAGGTGTTGATTTTGATGGATCCCGGCCACAGCCTTAAAGAGTATTTCATTATTGAAAACCGCTTCCGCGGGACCTCATATGATCAGAATATGCTAGATCAAGGGCTTGGTATCTGGCACATTATGGAAGATCCCCAGCTGTTTAATACAGCGCTGCCGCCCAAAAACGTGAACGCCGCGAACTGGAATGCATTGGTTCCAGGAAATGAAACTCGATTGGCCATCCGAATGGTCCGTCCAATACTCACATTTGATGACGACCAGGCATTTTGGGATGGCTCCGACCCAGCAACAGGATACGATCTACTGTCTGTTGATAATGATCCCAATCACAATGAATTACTTTGGGGTGATGAAACCCCGAGCGGTTTTAATCTTAAAAATTTCTCCGCAGACGGAGCTTCAATGACAGTAACTATTGAGGTTCCTTTTTAAATAGCCGGACAAGGGGAGATTATTGGTGAATACTACATCGTTCCCTATGATGGACCAAAATTGAGAACTTTGGGATGAATAATAACATTCATGCCTGAATGGCTAGTATTCGTATGAGAAGAGGATAGTAGAATTAGGATAATGAAAAAAGACCTGCTTGTTATTGAAAGAAATACAAGAGACTCGCTGACAAGCCCTCTGATAGAAGAAGGGTATTCCATTTGCACGGCAGAAACAGCTGGTGCTGGCCTGGAAGCGCTAAAGCGGCATAAGATCACTCACTCGGTTGTTCTAAACGCCATCTCCATGCGAACGAATGGGGCAAGGACCTGTGCCTCTCTAAAGAGAGCAGCTCCTAGCCTTTCTATACTGGTCTACTCTGATCAGGAGAAGCCATCAAAGGCTGATATGTTTATCCGCCCAGCGATCTCTATCAGAAGGCTAGTCAACAGCATTGAGTTGTATTCTCCGTTGGACAGGAAGAGCTGCATCCAGTACGGAGACATCTGCCTGGACGAAGAGAAACAACGCGTGTTCACGCCGAAGGGGGTTACTCACCTAAGCACCAAGGGAATGCAGGTCTTGAAATACCTGATCAAAAAGAAGGGCGCCCTGGTTACCAAGGAAGAACTCTTTACCAGGATCTGGAAAACGTCTTACGTTGAGGACATGAATACCCTGTACACACATATGGCCTATCTGAGAAGGGCAATAGAGCAAGATCCTTCCAATCCTCGCTATTTACTCACTGTGCGGGGGAAGGGGTATATGCTAAACGGCAAGTGAGCCCCATAGACATCCGGAGAGCGTTTTTCTGAGGAAAATGCATACTGATACTGCCTGAAAAATAAAGCCAGAATAACGAATTGCGTATAGGCAGTACCCTCTCTTTATCCCTTCATTTCCTTTTCCCAATAAAAATAAAAAGGCAAAGTCCGTGCTTGACGACAGTTTTAATATTAAGTATACTTCTTACAGAAATGCAAATATCCATAAGATGTTTTCGAGAGGGGAAACAGCCAA
>Ga0075120_10001665_pt1 | contig 17122 bp, 13 predicted proteins | sample AntAceMetag02UKL_FD_69792 | JGI IMG/M metagenome (GOLD analysis project Ga0075120, IMG submission 69792) | Saline lake microbial communities from Ace Lake, Antarctica - Antarctic Ace Lake Metagenome 02UKL | ecosystem: Environmental > Aquatic > Non-marine Saline and Alkaline > Saline | place... | reverse complement strand
CGGCACGTACGCAGGACGAATCGAGGCAGCCGAAGGCAATAGTGGTCGCGTAGTTTTTTGCTGCTTGTTAGGGCAGGAAGCCCACGAACAAGCTTTCGCAAAAATAGCGACTCCCCGCCTCCACCTTTCTTCCCTGAGTAACTACTTTCAAGCATTCTATTAGTGACGATTTCCCTGCATCATTTTCGCCAACAATTACTGTCAGATCGTCTTCAAATTTCACTTCAACGCCAAGCAAACATCTGAAGCCATCTACAGTTAATATTTTAATCTTCATAAATTACATCCATGCGTGAACCGAGTTATAACGCCGCGCTCTGCGGAAAATTTGGAGCACAGCGTAAAATTCATCCGACAGAAGCGCTTTATTATACGGAATTTGTTCCAACTTCCTTCTGCCTGCATACGATAAGAAGCGGACATTAAAAAATAGTTACGAATGTATGGTGATTTTTTCTCTCTTTTTGTTGGCTTCATCTAAGCTTCCCAGAAAAATATTGTTTTTCGTAACTTCTTTAATCAGCTCAAAAAGTTTATTCCAGTATTCATCTGATACTGAATTTGAAATTCTAGAGCATATCTCAAGCGCCAACATTCCTTCAAAAGTTTGCCATTTTTCGCTCATGATAATTTGGGTTCTGGCAGAATTAAGATCCAGATCCATATTCCCAGAAATATCAACCACTATTACCATAGGGAATGGCCAATCTAGCTTTACTTGATTTTTTTGCATTCTCCAAAATTCAGGAAATAATGATGTAGGAACCTCAATTCCATGAAATGATAGTCGCGATTTAGATTTACAGAGATCGCTTTTTGAATCAGATTGATCAATCGATCCATTTTCGTCAATCGTGATTGATGTTGTAGATTCGCATATTTCATTGCTGCTCATCCGCAAGTTCTTTTCCAAAGGAAAGCTTTCACCTTCTATATCGATAGACCTAGACGTCATTTCGATACTGGAAACTGGCACGCCATTACTCTCCAGTATTGCAACAACGGCAGAACCTTTGAATCCTTTTGTTCCATCATCCAGTTCAATCTTAAACTCTTTAATATTGTCATGCTCATCCCAAGTATGATTTTTCAGAGAATCTGCTTTTATTTCTTCAAAGGAGTTTTCGTCCCTGACTTTTTCATGCGATTTTGTTTCAACCCGGATTTTGAAAGGTGGGTTCGGAATAACATTCTCAACGGACTTAATAAAGTCGTCTTCACTTAGGTCATCCCAAGGGTTGACATTTTTTCTAAGGAATAGCTTTGTTGACGTCCCCGGAGTTTGTCTCTGACCGGGCTTTATCCAAAATATACTATCCTGCCCTTCGATGGTTAAATTAATAGGTTCACTAGAGTTGTGCGGGCCGTACACTTTTCTTGTATCGACTACCAATGTATCGGCAACCATGAAGCAAGATAGAATTCCAATACCAAATCTTGACGTTGGCGTAAAATTGGCTTTTGATTGGGACTTCAAGTCGAAAAAATCTGGTGATTTATAAAATGACGATCCCACTTTGGAATAGTATGTATCAATGATGTACTGATCCATACCAGTACCGTTATCGATGATCTCAAGTATATCGCAGCCACTTTTAGTGGAATATTTTATATGTATCTCTGGTTCATATAAATTCCCCCAACTTTTCTCCATAGCACTTCGCAGCAGGCATGCGTCGATAGAGTTTTGCAGTAACTCCCTTAGAGCGACTTCTGGATCACCATATAATTTCGTGCCCATCAACAAGTCTATAACCTGATTTTTACTTAAATTGAACTGGGCTTTCTGGTAGATGTATAGCGGCCTACCACTAATAGTCTTCTTCGTTTCAATTTTCGTTCTATCAACCTTGAAAGGGATATGCATCAGATGCGCTTTCCCTTGGCTTCTATCGTAGTCATTAATGGATGAAATAATGTTGTTGCAAGCACTTAGCTCGCCATCAATCACGTCACAAAAATCATGAATAGACGCTTCGATTGCGGGATGTTCACATTTTGCATGAAACTGAATCTTCTCTTCACTTATAGACCATGACTCAATGGCCCTATGCTTATTCCATTCCTTGATTGATATCGGATGCCTTACGAAAAGATGTGAGAACAGCATTGAAGGTGTTCTTTTTGCGTCAAAATCGAGAATATCTGCAAGTCTTAGGATTACAGCGACCAACTGAAAGTTTGCACAAACACCATCAGCACAAAGATAGTTTCGATCCAATTGCAGCAGAGAAAGCGCGTCATCATTATGACTGGAACAAATTTCGGCAAATTCTACGGTTAAATCTACATCTCGGTATTTGATCTTCTCTAGCCAGTCACTCGCGATAATATCACGCGCGCGATCCGCGTGTGTAACTCGAATAAAATCAGAAATAATATAGCTTTTTAGCAAATCCACATTGCTGTTACTGCCTTGTGATATGTACGCTTTTAGCTGTTCTTTCAACTCTGGCTTGGACTGATAAAATCTATTAAATTTTTCGAACTCGACCTCCTCTTCCGTAGAAAGAGAGGGAGAGACATCCCAGACCTTCTTCCATGCACTAACATGCTTTTCGTCGGCAGCCATTCCAATGTCATGAAAAAACGCACTTAGTATCAACAGCATTAGTTCTGGAACCGAAAGTTCTTCGATTTTTTCCGGAGAAAGTAGCTTTTCCATCAACATCAAAACACGGAAAAGATGATCACCGTCATGAAGAGTAAACTCTCCCATGTGCATAAGGATCGTCTTGGTTTTTTGGTACGCAAAGAAAGTCGCATCATCAACGAGAGACAAAACGTGGTTGCCCGCCGGGTCATGCTCACATTTGCCCTTTAAAGAAAGATAAATAGCACTCTTATGCAACCTTTCTTGTGTCTCAGCTTTCCAGTCGTCGTAACTCATGATGAAACCTTTCTATTTTTTGCTATACGCTTGAAAAAGCGATAGTCCGTTTTACGTGGTCAAGAAGCTCTTGATCATTAATTTTAATGTGGTCAGAGTCCTTGATTCATAGCTTCCGCTATTGTTCGAAATCAGACTTACTACGACGACCGTATAACGCTCAGCCTCAAGGGCGAGCGCCACAGCTCTCACCGAAGCGGCACGGATAGTGCCGCGAGTCCTTTGCAGGCAATTGTTAGCGAAAAACATACTTGAATTACCTTCTATGATGCTTAGCGTAGTTGAGAATCGAAGCAACAATTACAATATGAAGTCCAATTGTCCCTGCTGCGATTAGATAAAACCAAATTTCTTGATCCATATTTACGGATACATTGCCAATCACCAGTATAGTCAATAGTGATGTTGGCAGATGTGCGGCCAATGCTACAAATCCACCAAAGTGCCCACCAGCAAGCAAGACGGATAAAGCAGAAATAAAAAGCAAGATAACTTCGTATTTTATTGCTTTAACATAACCTTGTCTCATTTCAAACAAATTCCCTATATATTTTATTTTTGATTCGCTAACCACTTAGCATTTATACGTTGTGCGCAGCATTACGTATAAATGTTTGTTGGACAAATTCATTTGGATTGTCTCACTACATATATAATGGAAATTGTTTTTTGATACCCAAGGCGAAAGACAATTTTATAAAATTTCTGTGGCTGATATTCACTAAGAAAATAGCGATATGCAAGCCTATCCTTATGGTCTACAGTATCTAGTGCGAGTCATTATGCGCCTTTTTTTTACGCTGGACAATATCAGACCCTCAACCTGTTAAGTTGTTTTTTTCACCTGATAACAGTCGGACTAACTATTAATCAGGTTAAAAGTTGTCGTCGCTGCCTCAGTGAGGGGATTTGATAACAACTCCGCATACTGCCTTGATGACAGGACGGACATAAACATGCCTGCCTCTCAGGTTCTGGTGGTTTCATCACTTGAGAGATCCTTGATAGGGTTGTTCCTGTTATCTTGAGTAATTGACGTAATAGCGTCACTCGAACCTGACGAACGCAGTTGGCTAAAAAACCAAAATGGCGAATACGCATAAAGCCATCGGGTAAAACATGCATCAGGAAGCGGCGAATAAATTCCGTCCCTTCCAGCTTCATGATCTTTTTTCTATTGTTATCGGCATAGTCTTTCCAGGCCCCGTAGCTTCTATTAGCGTATTCGTAATCGGAGGAATGTTGTGTAAGGACAAGTAAAATGCGTACGATTACACTAACGCTAATCGTACCTACGGTCCTTTTTGTTTTAGATAAATTGTTGAATGCCCACCCACAGATATTTTAAATCAGTAAAAAATATTACGGTTCTACTAGGCGTTCTGGTGAAATTCGACAACATTATTATCCTGATCACGAATAAAAAGCATGACGCCGCCATCGGGCAATGTGATTGGACCTTCTGTGATAGCTATGCCCAATTTATTCAAAGCTTCTTCTACAGATTTTATATTTGTAACGTCCAATGCGAAATGCGTGTATCCAGGATGTTTTATCGGGATATCCATCAGTATATTTGCTTTGCTGTCTGCATCCGCATTAACAATAAAATTGATGTTAACACCCGAGGGATGCTCCATTATTGCAACTGGCTCAGGGCCAATGGGGCCAGTTATAAATACAAACCCCAGCTGTTCATAAAATGCTCTTGCCCGCTCAAGGCTGCTTACTCGTAATCCTACATGGTTAATTCCGGTAATTTCTTGCATAACAGCTATCCTGTCTATGGGTTTTTTTATCAGTTGTATTTTAACTTGATCCCAGTCTGCTTAATCGAAATGCACTAACTCATAAGGCAAACTCGGTTCCCGTCCGGCAATAATATCACTTAAAAATGACCAGAATACATCGCCTGAAGGTGGGCAGCCGGGCATGTAATAGTCTACTTTGACTATTTCGTGTATGGGATGTACATTGTCTAAAAGTAATGGCAGTTCGGGGTCGCTGGGAATTTGCGCATTTTCTACGCCCATACCATCAATATAAGATTCATTAAGGCAGTCTTCGAGCTTGAAATGGTTGCGCATGGCGGGCAAACCACCGTTAATTGCGCAAGCGCCTACGGCAACTAGAACTTTGCAGTTTTTACGGAATTCGCGTAGCGTATGCACATTTTCTGAATTACATACACCCCCTTCAATTAAGCCTATATCACAAGGACCACAATGCTCTATATCGGTAAGCGGTGAGCGGTCGAATTCGATATGTTGGGCTAATTCGATCATGCGTTCATCTATATCCAGGAAAGACATATGGCAGCCAAAACAGCCTGCTAATGAAGTCGTAGCTACTCTTAATTTAGCGGCCATGATGTTTATTCTCCTTAGCTAATGCGACTGCATCAATTTGTTGTTTATCGTAGGTACGTTCTCCTATCGGCACTTGATAGCCGGTGCGTTTAATCAGGATTGCGCCTGTTGGGCAGATATGCGCTGCATGATCATTAATATCGATATCACTGTCTTTTAATTTGCCCGTTATGGAATTAACGATGAGATGTTTGTTAATGCCACGGCCACTGATTGCAAAGACATTTTTATGGTCTTTTTCCTGGCTGGCACGAACACATAAATTACAAAAAATACAGCGGTTGTGATCGATTAAAATATCCGCATGTGAGGCATCCATTTCCCGATTAGCAAAAAAATGCGGAAAATGGTTGTCATGCATATCTAAATAATAGGCTACGCCCTGTAATTGGCAGTTACCTGTTTTTTCACATGAAGGACAGAAATGATTGCCTTCAACAAATAGCATTTGGGTTATGCGTAGTCGATCATGTTCTAAATCAGTACTTTTATTGATAATGTTCTGCCCTTCCATTGCTGGAAAAGTACAGGCTGAGCAATTTCTGCCGTTAACGTTGACCGTACATAGTTTACAACTACCATGTGGCTCATAGTCTGGGTCATGGCATAAATGCGGAATATAGATATCGGCTGCGATAGCCGCATCCATGATGGTTTGGCCCTCTTCATAAGGTATTTCCATGCCATCAATGACGATAGTTTTACTCATGAATAATCTTCCTCTACTTGTGCCAAGTGTGCACCGGCATCACTACGATTAGCTAAACGTCTGGCAGTTTCTAATGAAGCATCTAAATCAAAGCCAGGTTCATAACTGATTTTTTTCAAGCGTTGCTGATAGGTTTCCGGGAAACGTTGCAAGGTTGAGAGAATAGGATTGGCAGCTGTTTGCCCTAAACCGCAATGACTAAGATTTTTAACTAATTGACAGAGTTCTTCTAAAGCCGCGACATCCCCGGCAGAGCCGTAGCCATCGGTTATTTTATCCAGCTGTTTTTTCAATAGTGATGTGCCTACTCGACAAGGCGTGCAAAAGCCGCAACTTTCATGTGCAAAAAAATGGGTGAAGTTCTTGACGATATCGAGGATATTGCGTGACTGATTAAAAATGATAAAGGAACCGCCCGTGGCAAGGTCTTCAAATGCCAGTCTACGCTGCAATTCATCCTGGCCAATAAGCGTACCCGAAGGGCCGCCGATCTGTATGCCCAGGACATCTGCTGCGCCACAGTCTTGCAGTACTTGTTGAATGCTGGTTCCAAATGGATATTCGTATATGCCTGGTTTTGCGCAATCACCACTGATGCTGAGTATTTTCGTGCCTTGTGATTGGTCTGTGCCAACAGCGGCAAACCATTGTCCACCTTTTAGCGCAATTTTACTTGCGGCAAAAAAGGTTTCTACATTATTGACTACTGTGGGTTTGTTCAGATAACCCTGGGATACCGGGTAGGGCGGTCTATTTCTGGGTATGCCACGTTTACCTTCAAGGGATTCTATTAAGGCTGACTCTTCACCGCAAATATAAGCGCCACAACCCATACGTATTTCAATATCAAAGTTTAAGCCTTGCTCCAGGATATTATTGCCTAATAATCCTGATTGGCGGCGTTGTTGCAGAATATTCTGCAATTTGTCATATAAATGCAGATATTCACCACGAAGATACAAGAAACCTTGTTGTGCACCAATAATACTTGCGCATAAAGTCATGCCTTCAAATACCTGGTGTGCATAGCTGTTTAATAAGACTCTATCTTTAAAAGTCCCTGGCTCGCCTTCGTCGGCATTACAAACCACATAGCGTTCCGTTTCTATTTCTTCAGCACAAAAGCGCCATTTCATGGCCGTTTTAAATCCGGCACCGCCACGACCACGTAATCCAGAGATATCAATTTCTGTCAGGGTCTCTTGTAAGCCTTTTTGATAACGGGCTTTTAAAGCTTCCCCCGGTGCTATTGGATCTTGTAGTAATAAGCCAGGCAGGTAAATATTATCGCTTACCTTAAAAAACTCGACTGGCCATTGGTGCACAGGAATATTTTGTTCAATAAGTTTAACAATGGCATCGATACGCGGTCGATCTAGATGAGTTAAAGCATAGCCATTGACTAATCCGGCAGGACCTTGATCACACATGCCTGAGCAAGATGTATTATTTAAACTGACCAAACCATCAGCGCGTAGTTCGCCTATATTTACTTTTAACTGTTTGGCAAAATAAGTTATTAAATCCTGTTTACCCAGCATATGATCCGTAATTGAATCACTTATTAGCAAGGTATATTTGCCTTGTGGTGTAGCATGTAGAAAGCTGTAAAACTCTATGACACTGATAATGTGTGTGCGTGGTATATCGAGAGATAGCGCAACATATTCTATTGCTTCAGCTGGAATATGCTGAAATTCGGATTGAATATCTCGCAAGATAGGAAGTAATTGAACAGGGGATGCTCCATATCTGTCAATCACTGGCTGGATAAACGATTGCATATTTTTCCCTTGGTATGTATAGGTTATCTTATAAAGGTACGCAAGCAGTACCTTATCCAAATACTAGAATTCAGTTTGTATGCTAATGACTAAAGTTTGACCTCAACAAGCTGTTATATGAGGTGTCTTTAGATGTATTTAATAAGCTATTTCAGTAATTACCCTATTATTATAAACACTAATTAAAAAAACGTTTTAGATAATGACCTGTATAGGATTTTTCAATGCTCGATACCTGCTCGGGTGTTCCTTCAGCAACCACAGTTCCTCCGCCATCACCGCCTTCAGGACCTATATCAATAAGCCAGTCTGCTGTTTTAATTACATCCAGGTTATGTTCGATAACTATAATAGTGTTGCCATGGTCGCGCAGGATATGCAGGACATTAAGCAACTGTTGTATATCGTGGAAATGCAGACCAGTAGTGGGTTCGTCGAGAATATATAATGTTTTTCCGGTATCACGTTTGGATAGTTCTTTGGATAATTTAACACGCTGTGCTTCACCGCCAGACAGAGTGGTCGCATTTTGTCCCAGGTTAATATAACTCAAGCCTACATCTAGCATGGTTTGCAGTTTACGCGCCAAAACCGGGACTGGTTTAAAGAACAGATAAGCTTCTTCAACAGTCATCTCCAGAACTTCATTAATGGTTTTGCCTTTATACCGAATTTCCAGTGTTTCACGGTTATAGCGTTTACCCGCACAGATATCACAATGCACAAAAACATCAGGTAGAAAATGCATTTCTACTTTAACAACACCATCGCCTCGACAAGACTCGCAACGACCCCCTTTAACATTAAAGCTAAATCTGCCAGGTGTATAGCCGCGAGAACGGGATTCAGGAGTGGCAGCAAAAAGTTCACGGATCGGGGTGAATAATCCCGTGTAGGTGGCTGGATTAGAACGCGGAGTTCTGCCAATCGGACTTTGATCTATATCGACTACTTTATCGCAAGCTTCTAATCCTTCGACAGCATCACAAGGTGCAGGTAAGGTAGTGGCGCGATTAATGGCGCGAGCTGCATAGCGATATAAAGTATCATTAACCAGTGTTGATTTGCCTGAGCCAGATACGCCTGTTACACAAGTGAATAAACCAATAGGAAAATTGACATCGATATTTTTTAAATTATTTCCCTGTGCATTCCGTACTGTGATCAGTTGTTTAGCATTTTTCGGTGTAAGTTGCTTCGGGCCAGTAATAGCGAGTTTTCCAGAAAGGTATTGTCCGGTAATTGAATGCTCGTTATTAATGACATCTTCAGGTGTTCCCTGAGCAATAATCTGCCCTCCATGAACCCCCGCGCCGGGGCCTATATCCACAACATACTGCGCTGCACGAATAGCATCCTCATCATGTTCTACGACAATAACAGTATTTCCTAAGTCGCGTAGTCTAAAGAGCGTTTTTAGCAAGCGATCATTATCACGCTGGTGTAGGCCGATAGACGGTTCATCTAAAACATACATTACGCCTACTAGCCCCGCACCGATCTGGCTGGCTAGACGAATACGTTGTGCTTCACCACCTGAAAGGCTATCGGCACTGCGATCTAAGGTAAGGTAATCAAGACCAACATTAACTAGAAATTCTAGACGTTGCTGAATTTCAATAACAATTTTTTCAGCAATCTGGCCTCGTTGCCCAGGTAGTTGCAGTGTCTGAAAAAAAGCCAGGCATAGTCTAATGGGAAGTTGGGTGATTTCGTAAAGCGGCCTGGAGTCGATAAATACATTACGAGCGGCTATATTTAAACGCGAGCCCTGGCAATTGGGGCAACGGATATGTGTCTGGTATTTTGCTAATTCATCACGTATTACTTGAGAGTCCGTTTCCAGATAACGGCGCTCCATATTGGCAATGATACCTTCAAAGCTATGCCGTTTTTTTCGCTTTTTACCACTGCCTGTAACAAATGTGAAGTCTATTGCTTTACGTCCACTTCCATATAGAATAATCTGCTGAATTTCTTCGCTGAGTTCATTAAAAGGCGTTTCAGGACTAAAAGCATAATGTTCAGCAAGCGAGCAAATGATTTGATAGTAATAGGCATTACGTCTGTCCCAGCCTCTCACGGCACCGGCGGCCAAACTTAGTTCCTTGCTATGCACGACAAGATCTGGATCGAAATGTTGCTTGTTGCCCAGGCCATCACAAGCTGGACACGCTCCTTTAGGGTTATTAAAGGAAAATATGCGCGGTTCTAGTTCTGTAATGCTATAGCCACATTGTGAGCAGGCATACTTTTCCGAAAAAATCAGTTGTCTGGGATGTTTGCCGTCGTCATCCATACAAACGGCAGTAGCCACGCCATCAGCAATTCTTAAAGCGGTTTCAAAGGATTCTGCCAGGCGAAGTTTTATATCTTCACGAATTTTGAAACGGTCAACAATGACTTCAATGGTATGTTTTTTCTTGCCGTCTAACTCGGGCAGTTCATCAAGTTCATATGCCACTCCATTAATACGTGCACGTATAAAACCCTGTGCCTGCAAATCTTCCAGTAATTGAATATGCTCGCCTTTGCGATCATTTACCACCGGTGCTAAAAGCATCCAACGCTCGCCGTCGGGTTGTTCCAGTACATGATCAACCATCTGACTAATGGTCTGCGCCTCAAGAGATATCCCGTGTTCAGGGCAGCAGGGTGTACCTGCGCGAGCATATAAAAGTCTTAAATAATCATAGATTTCAGTGATGGTCCCTACTGTGGAACGAGGATTATGTGAGGTCGATTTCTGTTCAATAGAGATAGCTGGAGATAAGCCTTCGATATGATCGACATCAGGCTTTTCCATTATGGAAAGGAATTGGCGCGCATAAGCCGACAAGGATTCGACATACCGGCGTTGCCCTTCAGCATAAATGGTATCGAAAGCGAGAGATGATTTGCCGGAACCGGATAAACCGGTAATAACAATTAACGCGTCTCTAGGTAAATCAAGGTCGATATTTTTTAGATTATGCGTTCTTGCGCCACGTATGCTAATTGTATCCATCAGCGAATATAATAAATGGTGAAGTATAAAACGCTTTTCCTTAGAGACGAAGGAAAAGCGTACATAAGCCTAGTTGTTATGCTTTTTTGCGAGCAACTTTAGGTAAGCAAGAAAATCATCTTTTAATTCATTATGCAGTAAACCATGTTCTACGGTTGCTATTAAAAAACCTAATTTAGAGCCACAGTCATATCGAGTACCTTCAAATTCATAAGCCAGTACCTTTTCTTCTTTGAGCAATTCAGCTATAGCATCGGTGAGTTGAATTTCACCGCCAGCGCCTTTATTTATCGTTTCGATTTTATCAAAAATAGCGGGTGTTAATATATAGCGTCCAATAACCGCTAGATTTGTCGGTGCGGCATCGGGCTTCGGTTTTTCAATAATAGAGGTCACTTTACTCGCAGAAGAGCCATTACTTTCTATTTGTACTATGCCGTACTTATCTGTTTCACGAGGGTCAACTCTCTCAACACCAAGTATAGAGCAAGGTTGCTGGGCAAATAACTGTGTCATTTGTGCCATACAGCCACGTTCGGCATCTTCGACCAAATCATCGGCTAAAATAACCGCAAAAGGTTCGTTGCCGATAACAGGTTTTGCACACAAAACAGCATGCCCAAGACCTAATGCTTCAGATTGACGTATAAAAACACAGGAAACATGAGGTGGAATGATATTTTGTATCATTTCCAATTCTTTAGTTTTACCTTTTGCTGCTAATTCGCTTTCTAATTCGTAGGATTTATCAAAATGATCAGGAATCGCTCGTTTGCTACGACCGGTGACAAAAATCATCGTGTCAATTCCCGCTGCAACTGCTTCTTCTACTGCATATTGAATCAACGGCTTATCGACTATAGGCAGCATTTCTTTGGGACTAGCTTTAGTGGCAGGTAGAAAGCGGGTTCCCATTCCAGCGACCGGAAATACTGCCTTTGTGATTTTTTGTGACATTCATTTTTCCTTATTTATGGCTCTAGTTCATTCAATGAGCTGTTTACAGTTGAGTTGAATACATTAAAAAATATTATTATAGAATAATATTTTGCTCTTTTAGAGCTAAATGTATTTGGTCAAGAGATACCTTATCAGTATTAAAACTGATATCACATATTGCATTTGTAGTACATAAACAAATCAAACCTGCCTGTTGAATTACTGCAATAGCAGCATCAATCTGGTTTAAATCTGTGGCTAAAACAGTAGCGGCATGGCCATTGTCAAATAATTTTCTTTCTAGTTGATAGGCCATTTGTTCGCTATTTGTGCCTGTCAAGGCAATTGCAACCGCTTTTTGTCCAAAGCGAGCGGCACGTTCTTCTGCACTGACATGGCTTAATTTGGCATCCTTACTATGACCAGAAATCATCCCCGCGCCGACAGTAACATTAGTCAGGCGGTCGATGATAATAAAGGCGCCAGTACCTTTGCTCCGCTTATAGGCATCAAATACCACTGGCGCATTGACTGAAACAGTGCAGACACCTATTTCATTGAGTTTTAACTCTTTGGCATCATGATGCTCTAAAGTATTGACGTCGATACGGTGTTGAATATTGGCAATAGACCCTGAGACACTACGGGTAGCTAATTTAATAATATATTGTTTGCCTGGTAGCAGAGGATTTTCAGTCATCCAGACGATACTGGCATCAAATTTATCAGCAACGCTGGGCAGGTTGTCACTGCAAACAATGGTATCGCCACGACTAATATCGATTTCATCGCTTAGCGTTATGGTAACAGCCATCGGCGGGTAAGCTTCTTCCAGTTCGCCATCAAAAGTTACAATAGACTTGATGGTGCTGGTTTTACCTGAGGGTAAGGCAGTTACTGCAGCGTTTTTACGGAAAACTCCTGAGGCAACTGTGCCACAAAAACCACGGAAGTCGAGGTTAGGGCGGTTAACATATTGCACTGGAAAACGTGGGTCTTGAAAGTTATCATCTTCGGAAATTTCCACTGTTTCCAGAGTTTCCATCATTGATTTACCTGTATACCAGGACATATTGGTACTTTTATTGACCACATTATCACCGTCTAAAGCAGACAGCGGGATAACGTAAATATCATCTAAACCATCGAGTTGCTTAATAAAGTCTAAATAATCAGTCTTTATTTTTTCATAGACTTCTTCACTATACTCCATTAAGTCCATCTTATTGATAGCGACAATAATATGTTTTATACCTAATAATGAAGCAATAAAGCTGTGACGTCTGGTTTGCGTTTGTACGCCATAACGCGCATCAATTAAAATAACCGCAAGATCACAGGTGGATGCACCGGTTGCCATATTGCGCGTATATTGTTCATGCCCTGGAGTATCAGCAATAATGAATTTACGCGTTGTGGTAGAGAAGTAGCGATACGCAACATCAATAGTAATACCTTGCTCACGTTCTGCCTGTAAACCATCAACCAATAGTGCTAAATCTATTTTTCCTGCTCCGGTGGTGCCTGATTTAACACTGTCAGATTGCACGGCTGCTAACTGATCTTCATAGATCATTTTTGAATCGTATAACAGGCGACCTATTAGCGTACTTTTGCCGTCGTCGACATTACCACAGGTTAAAAAACGTAATAATTCTTTGCGTTCGTGTTGCGCTAGATAAGCGTCTATATCGGTACTAATTAAGTCTGATTGGTGAGACATGGTGTTTATTTCCTAAAATGAGATTAAGCAAAATCGAGAAGAGATATTTATTAAAAATAGCCTTCGCGCTTTTTCTGTTCCATTGAGCCTGCGGAGTCATGGTCAATTAATCGACCTTGGCGTTCAGACGTTGTGGTTAATAACATTTCTTGAATAATTTCTGGTAGCGTAGTGGCTGTTGATTCCACCGCGCCTGTTAACGGGTAGCAACCTAAAGTACGGAAACGCACCATTTTCATTTCTATTTTATCTTCAGGGCCGATTGGCATACGATCATCATCGACCATGATCAACATACCGTCTTTATTTACCACTGGACGTTCTTTAGCAAAGTAAAGCGGAACAATCGGAATATTCTCCAGGTGTATGTATTGCCAGACATCCAGCTCTGTCCAGTTAGAAATGGGGAAAACACGAATACTTTCGCCTTGATCGATTTTACCGTTATAAATATTCCATAATTCAGGGCGTTGATTTTTAGGATCCCATCCATGATTTTTATCACGAAATGAATAAACACGCTCTTTGGCACGTGATTTTTCCTCATCTCGACGCGCACCACCAAAAGCAGCATCGAATTTATATTTATTTAATGCTTGTTTTAAACCTTCGGTTTTCATCACGTCAGTGTGTTTTTTACTGCCGTGAGTAAACGGTCCGATACCTTGATCGATACCATCTTGATTCGAATAAACTATTAAATCCCATCCGAGTTTTTTGATATATTTATCACGAAACTCAATCATTTCCTTAAATTTCCATGTAGTATCAACATGCATTAGTGGAAAAGGTGGCTTTCCTGGATAAAAGGCTTTACGTGTTAAATGCAACATTACCGCTGAATCTTTGCCCACAGAGTAAAGCATTACCGGGCGGTCAAATTCTGCTGCAACTTCACGAATAATATGGATACTTTCAGCTTCCAGCTCTTTCAGGTGGGTCAGTTTATGATTAGTCATCAATAGAGGTTAAGTTCAAAATGAGAGGTTAAAAAGAGTGAATTTAGAAAAATCACGCTTAGTTCATAATATATCTTTATTATTTTAATTTGATTAAGCTTTTAATGCTAGGAGCATTACTAAATAAATAAGTGCTAATATTATATATGGTATATAGAATTAAAGGTTTAGAGCTACGCATTTATGCTGTGCCTGAATAGTTTTAGCTTATCTGTCTGAGCGCAGGTGATTTACATGCCTGGGTTACAAGCTTATGCGCTGTAGTGATATTGGATGAAAATCATTGAATAAATGTTAGCATCCAAACTTAGGGGCAAATACTTTTTAAGGTAGCTAGGTTTAAATAAGTAGCATAAATTATATTGCTTCAAAAAAAACGCTGCTAAGTTGTCAATAAATTAATTCAAACAGCCCATAGAGGCTTCGAGTCAGGATATTAAGTAAGCAATATAATAATGAGCATATTGCGATATAATGATGTAAATTTCATAAGGAGCTGGTATTTTAATGCCCAGACCGAGTTCGAATAGTAATCAAAGCGAGGAAGTTGCTCATGCATATTTATAAAAAACATAAAATGATAAAAGCGATGCTCATTACATCAATTATGAGTCTATTTTTAATTGCTTGTGGTGATCAGCAAAAAAAATCACCGGCTATCAAGGCTACAGTACAAAAATATACACAAGATAAGGTGCTGAAAGGCACTGTGCTAGATGACAAAGGACCCGTACGGGAAGGTGAAATTAAAGTACTAGACAGTACTGGCCGTGTAGTTGCTAGTGCTAGCCTGGACAGTAGTAAAGATTATAGCGTTGAAATTCCAGCCGGAACCACCTTGCCGATTGTGTTAACAGTTAAGCCTGAAGGTAGTTCTGAAAAGTTAAAAGCGGTGGTTATCTCAACTGCAGTATCCAGATATGATATTAGTCCGTTAACAACTAAAATTGCTAATCGTGCTAAAGAATTAGGTGGCTATACTCGTGCGAATATGGTGTTGGCAGCGGATAGCACTGTGGGTGTTCCTGATGCAAACAAAACCTCTACCGGTTTTCGTGGTGATCCGACTACACAGTATGGCGGGTGGCATTAAACACTTATCATTGGGGAGTAGGTAAATACGTGTATCACCTATTGGTTTGTGCGTTGCCTCCATTAATCAACTTCCTCTAAACTCCCGCCGCAATACTTACAAAAGTCTGCATCAGTATCATGACCGATTTTTCCACAGTTAGGACAAGCGTCATTGGAGATTTTCGAGGGTTGATAAGTCTTGAATAGTTCAGCACTATAAATACCCGTAGGCACTGCGATAATGCCATAACCCATAATCATAATGACTGCGGCAATAATCTGGCCTAATGGGGTTTGTGGGGCAATATCACCATAGCCCACAGTGGTTAGGGTAACAATAGCCCAATAAACTGATTTTGGGATGCTGGTAAAGCCTGAATCGCTGCCTTCGACCACATAAAGCAAGGAGCCGAATACAGTGGCAAGGGTTAAAACAGTATACAAAAACACCAGAATTTTTTGACTGCTGTTTTTTAACGCGGTCATCAGGGCTTCAGCTTCTTCGACATATTCGACTAGCTTAAAAATACGAAAAATTCTTAATAAGCGCAGTATGCGAATAATCAGCATGTATTTTATGCCGGGTAGTAGCAGACCTATATAAGTAGGTAAGATGGACAGTAAATCAATAATCCCGAAAAAACTGCGTACATAAAGTTTAGGTTGACGTACCGAGATTAAACGTAAAATATATTCAATACTAAATAAAACAGTAAAAGTCCATTCGGTATAAAAAAATATCTTGCTGTATTCCTTGTGAATTGCGTCTACGCTACTGAGCATGACGGATAACACACTAATAGCAATAGCAAATATCAGCAGGATATCGAATAATTTTCCTGTCTGAGTTTCAGCGCCAAAAATAATGTCGTTGAGTGATTCACGCCACGGTGATAAATGCTCACCGGTATTGTAATTCACCTTGATTTTTCTGCTTTTGGACGCTTGCATAATAGTAATTTAAATTGCTCGATATAATAGGGTGATTATAGTTGCTATCGCGATATATTATGGTATCTTAATGCTCTAAATTACAAGGTAAACTCAGCCTTTATCATGCGCATTGTATAGTCGATGTGCTTTAACTAACAATTGACCCATATTACTCAATGTCAACACTTGAAAGTATTCCTGCTACAAACTTTATCCGTCAAATGGTTGCTAAAGACCTGGCTGAAAACAAACATAGTCAAGTTATAACTCGCTTTCCCCCTGAACCCAATGGTTTTTTACATATAGGTCATGCTAAATCAATCTGCTTGAATTTTGGTGTTGCGGCTGAAAATAATGGCTTATGTAACTTACGTTTTGATGATACCAATCCTGAAAAAGAAAGCATTGAATATGTGCGTGCAATCGAAAAAGATGTGCACTGGCTGGGTTTTGAATGGGCAGAGTTAAGGCACTCTTCTGACTACTTTGAAGCTTTATATGATTATGCTGTAGAGCTTATAGAAAAAGGTCTGGCATATGTTGACAGTTTAACTGCTGATCAGATTCGGGAATATCGGGGTACTCTGACTAAACCGGGTAAAGAAAGTCCTGATCGCAAGCGCAGTATTGAAGAAAATCTGGATTTATTCGCCCGTATGCGGGCAGGTGAATTTGCCGATGGTCAATATTTATTACGTGCCAAAATTGATATGGCATCGTCTAATATCAATATGC
>Ga0075120_10001664_pt1 | contig 17122 bp, 12 predicted proteins | sample AntAceMetag02UKL_FD_69792 | JGI IMG/M metagenome (GOLD analysis project Ga0075120, IMG submission 69792) | Saline lake microbial communities from Ace Lake, Antarctica - Antarctic Ace Lake Metagenome 02UKL | ecosystem: Environmental > Aquatic > Non-marine Saline and Alkaline > Saline | place... | reverse complement strand
CCTGATTTTTAATTCCCTCGAATTCGGGGGAATTAAAATCCGGATTATAGATTTCTTCCCAGATGCCCAGAAATTCGATGGTATTTTTATTTCTTAGCCATTTTTTACCTCAATTTTTCCGAGATTTTCCAGAATAAGCTTGTTCAGTCTGACCTCCTCCTTCAGCTGCAATTCAAACTCGGCTTTCAACTTGCCAAACCGCTCATTAAAATCAAAATCATCTTCTTCAAGAGCCAACCCCACATACCGGCCTGGTGTTACCACATAATCCAGTTTCCGCACCCGTTCAATGAAGGCGGAATTACAGAAACCTTTGACGTCTTCATAATCACCGTCAGGATTACGCCAGTTGTGATAGGTTTCTGCTATGGTGGCAATATCTTCTGCTGAAAATTCCCGCGTTCTGCGATTAATCAAATGCCCCATATTGCGAGTATCGATAAAAAGGATTTCATCGGTTCGGTTGCGGAACTTGCCGTTAGCTTTATTCCGGCTCAAGAACCATAAACTGGCGGGTATCTGGGTGTTTAAAAACAGCTTGGCAGGCAGGTTAACGATGCAATCCACCAGGCGGGCTTCAATCAGTCCTTTGCGGATATCTCCTTCACCGGAAGTTTTGGAAGTCAAAGAGCCTTTTGCAAGAACAAAACCAGCCTGACCGCTGGGGCTTAAGTGATAAAGGAAGTGTTGTATCCAGGCATAGTTGGCATTTCCGGTGGGCGGCGTGCCGTATTTCCATCTGCCGTCTTTCCTAAGAAGATCACCGCTCCAGTCACTGTCATTAAAAGGCGGATTGGCAATCACATAATCGGCTTTTAAATCCTTGTGACGGTCATTCAAGAAAGAGCCTTCGTTGTTCCATTTCACCTGGGAACTGTCGATGCCCCGAATCGCCAGATTCATCTTTGCCAGCCGCCAGGTGGTCTGATTACTCTCCTGCCCGTAAATGAAAATATCATTCACCCTGCCCTGATGGTCGGCTACAAATTTTTCCGACTGCACAAACATGCCGCCGGAACCGCAACATGGGTCAAGCACCCTGCCTTTGTACGGTTCCAGCATTTCCACCAGCAATTCAACAACGCTTCGCGGGGTATAGAACTGGCCGCCCTTTTTTCCCTCCGCCAAAGCAAATTCACCAAGGAAATATTCAAATACATGCCCAAGCACATCGGCGCTTCGGGCTTTGGCATCACCAAAAGCAATGTTTCCCACAAGGTCAATCAAGCCGCCAAGACTGGTGGGATCGAGATTTCCACGGGCAAATACTTTCGGCAACACGTCCCGAAGCGAAGGATTGTCCTTTTCAATTGCATCCATGGCGTTGTCAACCACTTTACCGATTTCCGGTAATTTGGCTTTGGATTGCAGAAAAGACCAGCGGGAAATTTCCGGCACAAAAAAGACATTCTCCGCCTTATATTCGTCCTTATCTTCCGGGTCAGCGCCAGCATATTCGCCTTCACCTTTTTTAAGTTTGCTGAATAATTCTTCAAAAGCATCAGAAATGTATTTCAGAAATATCAACCCCAGAACAATGTGCTTGTATTCTGCTGCATCAATATTTTTCCTGAGCTTATCGGCAGCTTTCCAGAGCTGTTTTTCAATCGGTTCTTCGGTGGAGTTGTTCTTTCTGGCTTTTGCCATGTATTTCTCCAGTTATTATATGCGTTCTGGTTATTCCTCCAAACGTTTTGAAGTATAGATGTCTTGCCAGCAGAACAAAGCAAGAATTCAATAATTTTTATGCAGATTTTGTTTGCATATCAAAATTTTAAGGCTGACACAGCTTACACGGACCATACCCCAACCTAAAAAAAAGTCAGGTCTGCCTTTGACCTTTATTAATCCACCGTCAAGGGTATTTACGCTCCTCGGTTTATAAGTTTGTATCATCAGGAAGATAATAGTTAAATATTTTTTTGTACCGACCAAACTATTTTCTTTTTCGATTGCCATAAGAATTGAGCTTTTCTTTTACTGTAAAGCCGATCTCCCCGGTTAAATGGTCGCTGTAGCGAATTGAACGGGGTAAATTTTCTTTGGCTTATTTTCAATATTTATTAATTGATCCAATGTCTCAAAAACAATCTGAAACCGTTCATCTGTGATTTGTTTTAGATCTTCGAGTTCTTTCCTGATGTCTTTATTATCAGAAATTATGTGACGAAGCTTTGTAAAGGTTCTCATGATTTGAATATTAACAGCGATTGCTCTATCGCTATTTAAAATGCCGGATAACATGGCAACCCCCTGCTCAGTGAAGGCCATTGGGAGATGACGCAAACCCATCTTGGTACTATTGGAGGTCACAAATTGTGACCTCCAATTTTTGAGTTCCTCTTTTGTAAGCTCAAACATAAAACCAGACGGAAAACGCTTAATGTTTCTTTTGACAGCCTGTTTTAATACTTTTGTTTCAACCCCATAAAGTTCAGCAAGATCTCTGTCCAGCATTATTTTCATTCCACGGATCAGATGTATTTTACCGGCAATTGCTTCGACAGACACAATATCAGACATAATAGATCTTTTTTATCACGATTTTAAATCGTTGAGAGCACATTAAGCAAAAAGCCCCATCCTTCGTATAACTGAAGAAATGGGGCTTTATTTTTTTTTGTAATACTATGATTGGTCACCTGATCTTCCTGCTTGAGGTTCAAAGAACAGATTTAAATTAATCTAAATCAGTATATGTTAAGCAAACATACAAGTCAATTTATTACCTTTTTTCTGAATTGCCGTTACATCATATTTTTCCATTTCCAATAGTTTGCTGGCCAGTATTCTGCAATAATTCTAAGATACTCTTTGTATAAATAATGTCTATCATCTTCTGCTTTGAAATAGTCTAACTTCATCTTTAACCTTCAAGTTTCTTAAATGATTTGTTTTCAAGCATTATTTTCATCTGCCGGATAGCAATCTGATTTAATCTTTTCAATCGTGTATCTGCATCAAGCCCTTCTTTGATCAATTCCGAATTGAAACTTTCCAAATTGGATAAAACTACAAGCTGCTCAATAGTTGCGGCATCCCGGATGTTACCTTTTTCATGCGGGTGTTCTTTTCGCCAAGCAGATGCTGTTTTATTAAAAAGGGCAAGATTTAATAAATCCGCTTCGTCGGCGTAAACAAAGCGTTGTCCGGACTTGGATAAATCATCAGGGATAAGATGCTTTTTGACGGCGTTGGTGTGGACCAGATAATTCACCTTGGCAAGCGTTCTGGAAACGCTCCATTCAAGCTGCTGCCTACGTGTTTCATCATATTTCAGTCTCTGGAATTCTTTAATAAGATAAAGTTTGAATTCGGCGCTTATCCAGGACGCAAATTCGAAGGCAATATCCTGATGAGCATAAGTTCCGCCATATCTACCTGATTTAGAGATAATGCCGATGGCATTTGTTGAAGCTATCCATCTTTTGGGTGTAAGTGTGAAACTGTTTGAGCCTGCTTCATTTTTAAAGGCATCGAATTCGATGCCTTTAAAATCCGGATTATGCAACAGCTCCCATAAGCCGATAAATTCAATTGTGCTTCGGTTTCTCATCCAGTTTTGGATAATGTAATTTGTCCTTTCCGAATCTTTGTACTTTGCTATGTCTGTTAGAGAGATATAATCCTCTTTTTCTTTTTGAAAAATTGTAACTTCTGTGCCTTTGGCAGTAATTTTTGCGCTTTTCATATAAAATACTCCCTAACTCACCAAAAACCAGGTAATCAAATCAAAATTGTTCAGTTGATGCTTTTCATTGGTTTTAATATTTTGCTTTAGAAAAAAGGGTCTGCCTTTGGCCCTTAATGATATTATTTTTATCGAATGTTGTTTTTCCCGCTATCATTTCTTTCTTCTACTTCCCTTTATCCCTTTGCTATAAACAGCCTTCTTTTCTTTTACTGTAAAACCGATCTCCCCTGTTAAATGGTCGCTGTAGCGAATTGAACGGGGTAAATTTTCTTTGGCTTATTTTCAATATTTATTAATTGATCCAATGTCTCAAAAACAATCTGAAAACGTTCATCTGTGATTTGTTTTAGATCTTCGAGTTCTTTCCTGATGTCTTTTTTATAAGAAATTATGTGACGAAGCTTTGTAAAGGTTCTCATGATTTGAATATTAACAGCGATTGCTCTATCGCTATTTAAAATGCCGGACAGCATGGCAACCCCCTGTTCAGTGAAGACGTAAGGCATTTTCCGCACACCACCTCTGCCTGACTTTTTTGATGTCACAAATTGTGATATCAAAAAATCATATTCGCTTTTTGTAAGATGAAACATGAAATCCTCAGGAAAGCGTTTTGTATGTCTTTTTACAGCCTGATTTAAAACTCTTGTTTCAACCCCATAAAGCTCGGCAAGGTCAGCATCCAGCATCACCTTAATTCCACGGATTAGATGTATTTTACCGGCAATTGACTCAATGGGAACAGTTGTTATCATAGTAGCTCCAAAATCACAAAGATGTGTTCAGAGAATGAAAAGTCGTCAGATCTGCCTTGACCTCTTTTTTAAGGTCGCATTTTGCGACCTTAAAGATTGATTTTCCTCTTTTGAATGAGCGTGCTTACGTTCCTCTGGGTATTAGGTGAATAGACTTGTTTTAAGATTCGCAGGGTAAAGGGTTTGTTTCAACTGTTCATAAGCCTGTTTGCCAGCCCTGTAATTCTGTTGCCCGGCCTGTCATTTTTCAATGCGATATTTACAGCTTTTTTGGAGCCTACAATTACTACAAGTTTCTTGCCTCTTGTTATTGCCGTATAGAGTAAATTTCTCTGAAGCAAAACAAAATGCTGGGTCATTATCGGCACGATAACCGCAGGGTACTCTGACCCCTGAGACTTGTGTACGGTTATTGCGTATGCCAGTGAAAGCTCGTCTGTTTCCGTAAAATCATAATTAACTATCCTGCCGTAGTAATCCACGGAAAGGCTGGTGTTAACTGTATCAATTGATACAACCGCCCCTATATCACCGTTAAAAACCTCCTTCTGATAATTGTTTTTTAAATGCATAACTTTATCTCCGGGCTTGAAAGAAAGGCTCTTATTTGCTGCTTCTACAGATTCAGGATTTAAAGCCTTCTGAAGTATCTGATTCAGATTGGCTATCCCCACAATACCTTTGTGCATAGGTGTTAAAACCTGAATGTCATTTATGCAATCAAAACCAAAGGCGTCTGGAATCCTTTTACTGCATAACTCAACTATGGTCTCAACAGCCCTTTCCGGGTTATTCTGTTCAATAAAGTAAAACTCAGAAAGCTTTTCCGGCATATTGTCATTGGTAAGATCCGGCATATTTCCGGTACGAACCATGTGAGCATTAACAATAATAGGGCTTTCCTGAGCCTGCCTGAAAATTTTTTTCAGCTCAAAGGTTTTTATTATTTTTGAATTGATCATGTCGGCAAGAACATTACCCGGGCCTACGGATGGAAGCTGGAAAACATCTCCTACAAATATTAACAGACACTTCATGGGAATCGCCTTAAGCAGACAAAACATCAGCTGTAAATCCACCATAGATGCTTCATCGATAATTACCACATCTGCGTCAAGCGGATCATCCTCGTTTTTAGCAAAAAAACCATCCTTGAAATTATATCCCATGATTTTGTGAATAGTATGCGCCTCTCTACCGGTAAGTTCAGAAAGTCGCCTGGCAGCACGGCCTGTAGGCGCCGCGAGTATGATTCGTTTTTCAAGAAGTTCGAATACAGCGTTAACTGATCTGATAAGCGTTGTTTTGCCTGTTCCGGGCCCGCCTGTTATTACTGCAATCCTGTGAGAAAGGCATTCCTGGAGAACATTAAGCTGCGCTGAAGAAGGTATGATTGCAAGTTTCCTTAACACCTCTTCGGTAATCTGCTTCTGATCTATGGCAGGAGAAAAAACCGGAACAGATAAAAGGGCTTTTATTCTGTTGGCAATTCCTGTTTCCGCGTCATGCAGATCTTTTGGATATACTGCATCGCTTTCCTCAGAATCAGATTTTTCTATAACTAATTCTCCTGCATCACCAAGAGAAAACAGTGCATCTGTTGCTTCATCCCTGCTGATTTCAAAAAGGCTTTCACAGCGTTTGAGAATCAGTTCTTTATATGCAAAAACATTACCCTCTGATATTTTTTGTTCTATTATATGAGCAACACATGCTTTAATTCTTTGAGGATTGTCTTTTGATAAGCCTGAATTCTGCGCTATGGTGTCGGCAATATAAAATCCTATTCCGGGAATATCTGTAATGCAGTAAGGATCATCTTTTATGATATTAACGGCGTTTTTCCCATATTCCCTGAATATTCTTGCGCTGTATGATGCTGCGATTCCATTTTCCTGAAGAAACTGCATGATATTTCTAACAGCATGATGCTCTTTCCATGAAACGCTTATCTGCAGAGCCTTTACTTTTCCTATCCCTTTAACGTCGGCTAACTTTTCAGGATGTTTCTCGATTATTTCAAAAGTTTTATCTTTATACCGGTTAATCAGAGCAGCTACAATTTTCGGGCCTATTCCCTTGATAAAACCGGATTCAAGATATTGTTGCATTCCATCAAGACCTGCGGGAAGGATTACTTCAAATGACTCGACTTTCAGCTGCTGGCCATACTTTGGATGTGTTTTCCATTTTCCTTTTACCTTAAGCGTCTCACCCGGTCTGACAGCCGCCATATAGCCTGTAACTGTTACAGGATTTTGTCTTTCGTCTGTCTTCAGTCGCGCAACAGTATAATGGTTTTCTTTGTTGTAATAGGTAATTCGTTCAAGATGTCCCTGAAGAGTAATCATAAGGAATAACTAAAGTTTGAAGTGCCTAAAGTGAGCTAAAGTGCCTAAAGTTAATGAGTCGCTACGCTCCATTTTTTTATATAAAATTCTAGCTTCTAACTGCTGACTTCCGACTTCCGATTTCTGACTTCTGACTTCTGACTTACTATCCAGTTTGCGGCATCATAAAGATTAGAAGCTATATAATCAGGGGAAATTTTCTTTTCTGACAGAATCTTTTCAGCATTTGAAAGGTTATCGCTTTTAACCAGAACACCCAGCCCGCAGCCGGCCCTGCGCGCGCACTCAACATCCTTTGCGCTGTCGCCCACCATAACAGAACTTAAAAGATCAATCCGGTACTTTTTATGCGCCTGGAATATTAATCCGGGTTCTGGTTTACGGCAGTCACAAGCATCTTCAGGAATATGAGGACAATAAAAAATGTCCTTTATTTCTCCGCCTCCTGATTTAATCTCTTGTTTCATTAAGGCGTGAATATGCTCAAGCCCCTGCCTTGATACCATGTTGCGATTTATTACAGACTGGTTGGTAATCATTATTACAGTAAATCCATTTGAATTTAAAAGTTTTATTGCTTCAATACTTCTGGGGAAAAACTCAAATTCTTCCCATGTCTTTATGTAATCCACCGAATTTTTGTTTATAACACCGTCCCTGTCAAGAAAGGCAACTTTTTTCAGCATTATTTTACTCCCATTATCTACTCTGCGACTGCAAAAGCCCCCTTAAATCCATCTCTTATAAGGTCTTCTTCATATTCTATTGCCTTTTCCAGAGTTGAACATTTTCCAACACGTACCCTGTAAAATATTTCATCGCCGTTGTTATAAACTGTTATATGCGCATTCTTATATTTTAAATTAAGCTTACGCTTTAATCTCTCAGCATTGTTGCGATCGACAAAAGCTCCGATTTGAAGAGTAAAATTGCCGTTGTAATAGTCTGCCGGCATATAAATTGGAGCAGAATCCTCAGATACATCAGGTTTAACAAGATTTCCAAGCGCTATCACTTTTACCATGGCTGTACCAGGGCCTACAATATTCAGCTTCTTTGCCGCAGTATAGGAAAGATCTATTATTCTGCCACGGACAAAGGGACCTCTGTCATTTACCCTTACTTCAGTCTCTTTGCCGTTTTTAAGATTTTTGACTCTTACATAGGTGCCAAGCGGCAGGGTTTTATGGGCAGCCGTCATTGCGTACATATCGTATATCTCGCCGTTTGCGGTTTTTCTGCCATGAAATTTTTTGCCATACCATGATGCCTTCCCGCGCTGGCTGAAACCTTTAGAATCTGGAACAGGCTGATACCATTTTCCCATTACCTTGTACGGCCGGGGATACCCTTGAGGTCTGGACGGCGGCTTAGTCGTTGAACAACCGGAAAGCAGCAGGCCACATACGGCAAAAAAACTTAAAAGTATATAAAGGCGGTTCTTTTTTATCATTTGTGAAAACTTTACCACATTTTTCGTGCTTTCGTGATAGTTTTTATTTTTTTATTTCTCAAGCGCGATCTTCAAAACATTCATCATTTTATCGGCAAATTCAAAATGGATTTCATTTTTAACTTTTTCAGGTATATCGTCCAGATCTTTTTTATTCCAGGTCGGCATAATAATAGTTTTTATACCTGCCCGGTGAGCTGCAAGAATCTTTTCCTTAATGCCTCCAACCGGAAGCACCTGGCCTCTTAATGTTATTTCACCGGTCATGGCAAGATCTTTTTTAATTTTTTTGTGAGTAAGCAGAGAAGTCAAGGCTGTAAGCATGGTAACGCCTGCAGAAGGGCCGTCTTTTGGTATGGCTCCTGCCGGTATATGAATATGTATATCCTGGGTTTCAAAGAAATCTTCGGCAATACCAAGTGAAACAGCATTTGTACGTATAAAACTGAGAGCCGTTGTTGCGGATTCCTTCATCACATCGCCAAGCTGTCCGGTTAAGGTTAGAGCCTTTTTACCTTTCATTGCAGTAGCTTCAACAAACAGAAGTTCGCCGCCTGCCTGTGTCCATGCAAGTCCCATTGCCAGGCCAGGTGTTAAAGTCCTTGAGCTGACTTCTGAAATAAATCGAACTGAGCCAAGATAATCAGCAATATTGTCAACATTTACCTTCGCAGATACAGCCTCACCTTCAGCGATTTTTGTAGCAATTCCTCTGCAAATGGTTGCTATTTCACGTTCCAGATTTCTCAGGCCGGCCTCTCTTGTATAACCTGAAATTATTTTCTGCAAAGCCCCTTTTGTAAAAGATATCTGAGCTGTCTTAAGGCCATGAGCTTCACGCTGCCTGGGTATGAGAAATCGAGTTGCGATTCCAAGCTTTTCATCCTGTGTATAACCTAACAGTTCAAGGACCTCCATCCTGTCTCTCAAGGCAGGAGGTATAGTGTCAAGAATGTTTGCCGTAGTAATAAACATTACCTTTGAAAGATCAAACTCAACATCAAGATAGTGATCGGAAAAAGAAAAGTTTTGCTCCGGATCAAGGACTTCAAGCAATGCTGATGAAGGGTCTCCTCGAAAATCATTTCCAACCTTGTCTATTTCATCCAGCATAAAAACAGGATTGTTTGATTCAGCACGCCTTATTCCCTGAATTATACGGCCGGGGAGAGCGCCTATATAAGTCCGCCGGTGCCCTCTGATTTCAGCCTCATCTCTGACGCCGCCTAATGAAATACGGATAAATTTACGTCCCAGAGCCCTTGCTATCGACCTGCCGAGCGATGTCTTTCCGGTTCCCGGAGGACCTGCAAAACAAAGTATAGGGCCTTTTGATTCGGGTTTCAACTTGCGAACAGCAAGATATTCTATAATACGCTTCTTTGGTTTTTTAAGACCAAAATGATCGTTATCCAGTATCTTCCTTGCCTTTTTAATATCAAGGTTGTCTTTAGTGCTTTCATACCATGGAAGAACAGTCAACCAGTCAAGATATGTCGAAGATACGGTATATTCAGCAGAAGACGGATGCATTCGGGATAAACGGTTGACTTCCCGTTCAGCCTCTTTTAGGGCCTGCTCAGGCATTTTCTTCTTGTTTATTTTTGCTCTATATTCTTCAACCTCTACAGCAGTTTCATCTTTTTCACCCAACTCTTCCTTAATTGCATTAAGTTGCTGATGCAGATAATACTCTCTCTGCTGTTTATCCATGCCCCCTTTAACTTCAGACTGGATTTTGCTTCCTAATTCTAAAATTTCTACCTGATAATTTAAAAGGCTTGTGACATTTTTAAGTCTTTTTTTAACATCGAAAATTTCCAGAACATTTTGTTTTTCTTCAAGCTTGGCATTAATAAGCGAAGCAACCATATCTGCTAATGTGCCTGGCTCCTTTATTGATTTTGCCATACCGGCAATTTCCTGAGGCAAACCTGGAGAAAGTTCAACCACCCTCGCAAACAAACCTGTAATGTTTGTCATCAGGGCATCTGTTTCTTTGTCTTTTTTTTCTTCATCTTTAATGTGTTCTACAAGAACCTGAAGATAGGGTTTTTCTTTTATAACCTCTCTTACCTTGAACCTGCTTAAACCCTGAACAAGCAATTGAGCCTTATTATCTTCAGATTTCGCCATTTTAAGAATAAGCGCACTTATACCAACTGAATATAAATCATCTGATGTATAAAAAGGTTTTATCTGTGCATCTTTTATATCTTTAGCAACAAGAAGGCCTATAATACGATCCTTAGACATTGCTTCATCTATAAGCCCTATAGATTCCTTCTGTACGGCTACAATAGGCAGGACCATTTTAGGGAAAAGAACTATATCGTTTAAAGGTAAGACAGGAAGAACTTTGGGAATGGATTTGGCCCCGGGAATATTATGCTGCTGCTGTTCTATCATAGATACCTCCAAAAATATTAAAGGGTCTTGCCTTAAAGGATCATGATTTCTGCTGCAAAACTAACAAGACAATAAAAAATCAGCCCTTTGCTACAGATATTCTGTGTGTTCTGTCAGGCGGCTGTTTAGTGAGCATGACCTGAAGAAAACCATTCAAATAGGTTGCAGTTACCCTGTCGATATCAATAGGCACGGGAAGAAACAGCACACGTTCAAATTTACCGTACTGAATCTCTGCCAGTCTGTAGGTTGAATTTTTAAGCTTTGGTATTTCAGTTCGATTGCCACAAATTTTGACTGCGCTGCTGCTTATCTCCACGCTCAGATTTTCTTTATCTACTCCTGCAATCTCGGCTAAAATAATTATCTCCCCGGGTGTTTCATATATATCCATCTGAGGCTTCCATACAATTTCGGAACAAGTAAAAACCGGCCTCATTGATTGAAAAATGTCTTCAATTCTTCTTTCCAGGCCTGAGTTTAAATAATCAAAACCATCGTTAAATTTTATTTTAATATAATCCATTTTTTGCCTCCGGTTTTATGGAGTTATAAATATAAAACCCATGCAACACATTGAGCCCTTTGCAAAACCCCCACTTTTACCCAATTTTGGCGTCAGTCTCAAATTTTAAGACTCGCAATACTCAATGTATTCCTACGTTTAAACCTGATTTAAAATTTGGTCGCCTTCCTTGAACTTGAACAAAATTAAGCATTTTTCAAAGGTCTCGGAATAGTTATAAAAAACTATCATTACTGAAAAAATTTGTAAAGAATATGTTGATATTAAAGTATTTACAGGAAACTAATCCAGCTCTATAACAGTGCCGACGTTGTTAAATACAACCCTGTTTTTAAACTCACAATATAATCGTGCTGTCATCAAAAGGCCAGTGCAGTGAGACGGACCGATAATTGAAATATCACTCTTTCTCAATTCTTCTATTGTACGGATTTTCTGAATATCATCAGCAGGCCCCAAATGAGTTCCTCCAATAAAACCAAAGACTTTTTTGCGGAACTGTTCTTCCACCTGTCTTATAATATTAATAATCCCCCTGTGAGCACATCCAAAAACAACAAACAGTCCCTTCCCTGTTTCCAGAACCAGGCTCATATCATCAATAACATCATCTTTCTTATATTCATTATGATCTTTATATACAAAATTTTTGTCTATGTTCTCAAAATCCGTTCTCATCTCCTCAACGCCGGTGGTATAAGCGCCGTTTATAATCTCTGTTGGCTTGTCATTTAAAACAAATTGTATACCCCTGTCTTCGTAAAAACTCCTTTTTTCTATACCAATATATCTCCGGCCGCTTCTGGATTGATGATACCGCTCCCGGAAAATTTCCGGATGAGCATAAACTACCGGTTTTGCAAGCTCGGAAAGATATGACAATCCACCACAGTGATCGTAGTGGCCATGACTCAAGACCACTTTTTCAATAAGGGAAATGTCTTTATTCAGTACTCGAGCATTGTGAATAAGGGCATCTGTCTGGCCTGTATCAAAAAGAAAGGAACCATTATCAGTCTCAACAAGAACACTAAACCCGTGTTCTGCCCTGAGCATTCCCCTTGTTGCAGTATTTTCAACCATTGTAGTTAAACGAATCATATAAAACCTTTAATAAATATGATGGCCTCGTAAAAAGTCATTTGCAAGCGACATTGAGCAGTTTTGGAACAAGATTCAGATTGAGCCTGGCGTTAAAAATTGCAAGCTGTTTGAGGGCGTTAGCCCGAGTTCTTGCAATTTAGCCGGGATTAATCTGAATCCCAAAAATGCTCACAGAGCGAACAAATCTTACTTTTTACGAATTCGTCAATATAGTTCTTCTCCAATTTATCTGGAGAAAGTCATAAAAAGCAACATCGAACATCGAACCCTGGTCGCCTCTGGCGCCGCCGAAGGCGGGTAAACTTCCAACGTCCAACGTCGAATTATTGTACGCCTTCCATGATACTTCAGGCCAAGATTCTTTAGATTATTATGGCTGTGGTTGCTGATTTTTCTCTGCTTTTTTTTTCAGGACCAGCATTATGATGATCGCGGCAGGCGCTGCTATTATCCCGATTAACTGTGCAACAGACATGAATTCAAAAAAAGCCTGTCCCCTGAAATCGCCACGGAATATCTCTATAAAAGAACGGATGATTGCATAAAGCAGAATATACAACCAGAATAACTGGCCGTTAAACTTCTTGCGTGTGCGGAAGAACCACAAAACAGCGAATATGAATAAATTGCCTGCGGCATGATAGAGCTGAGTAGGATGAACAGGAACACCAAGAGGCGCCAGTGTATCAGGATTTGTAAAGGTTACTGCCCATGGAAGATCACAGGCCTTGCCGTAGCAGCATCCAGCCGAAAAACACCCGAGTCTTCCAAAAAACTGGCCAAGAGCAACGGAAGGAACAATAATATCCGCTGTTTTCCATAAGGGTATTTTTTTTATCTTCAAATAGATAAAAGCAACAATCAGGGCCGCAATAAGGCCTCCGTAAAAAACAAGGCCGCCATTCCATATTTTAAAGATTTCCAGGATATCTGAAAAAAATATTTCCGGCTCTACAAAAATATAAAATAGTCGTGAACCAACAATTGCGGCAATCACAAGGTAAAAGGAAAGATCCATTATATTTTCGGGATCAAGGCCTGTTCTTTTTGCCTCCCTTTTTGCAAGAAAAATTCCTGCAATAAAACCCATGGCGATAAAAAAACCGTAAGTATAAATAGAAAAGGGACCTAATTTTAAAAGTACTGGATGCATTACTAACAGCCTTTATAACTATATTTAATGAATTCGTAAAAAGTTGCATTATGCCACTCTTAAGCAGTTTTGGAAACAGAGCTAACAAATTTTACTTTTTAAGAATTAATCATTATTGATAACCACGAAGAGCACGAAGGATTTTGTTCTTTATCTTCGATTGCTTCGTGTCCTTCGTGGTAAAAATATTGCAGTACGTTTTATATAAAGCTCTAAAGTTGATGGCATCGTAAAAAGCCCCATCTACTGTGTTGTAGTATTTTTTCAGACACTCGACATACTATTATGTATGCCTTCGTTCCTGAAAAAACGCTACGCCTTGTATATGAACCCTGGTCGCCTATGGCGCCGCCAAAGGCGGGTAAACCTTTTTGCTTAGCCATCTGGAGTTAAATTCGTGACTTTTTACGGGTTCATCAAAGTTGATTTTGTTGAGTATTGCACTTTTATTCAGGCATTTTTTTAAAGATGATATGATATATAAAAATTCCTACCCCAATAGTTATTGCGCTGTCTGCAATGTTAAAAGCAGGCCAGTGAAGATTTCCTATATAGAAGTCTAAAAAATCAATAACCTTTCCAAAACGCAATCTGTCAATCAGGTTGCCTGCAGCTCCTCCAAATATAAGACCAAAACCAAACGCAAGCAAAAAATGTGTCTTTGGTGTATTTTTATACAATAAAAAAATCAGGACCATGGCCAGAGATGAAACAACAATAAAAAATATCCCACGCACATAAGCGCTATGGTTTGCCAGAAACCCGAAAGCACCACCTGCATTATGAATATGGGTAATACTAAAAAATCCCGGCACAACATCTATGGAAGAATAAAGCGGCACTGTATTCAATATTACAGCCTTTGTTATAAGATCAAGGGCTACAATTATACCTACAATGATGAAAAATTTTATATATCTGGTTTTGTCTTCCACATTCAAAGTCCACGGTTCAGGGTTAACAGCTCACAGCTTACAGGTTACGGTTCACAGTTTACATTGCTTTTATATTCCCCCTGCACCGATTGCATATGGTTGGATGCTCGGGATCTGTTCCTGTAGAATTATCATGCTTCCAGCAGCGTTCACACTTGCCGCCTGTTGCCTGTTCAACAATTACCCGCAATTTTTCAATATCTTCGCCCTTACTCTCTGCCCCTGGATTATCCTCTTTAACAAGTCGTGCATTAGAAACAATGAATATTGAACTTAATTCCTCAGAATAAGGATAGAGAGTCTCATACAAGTCTTCAGGCGCATATATGGTTACCGAGGCATCTAACGGATGTCCTATAAGTTTTTCTGCCCTGGCATCCTCAAGAGCCTTTGTTACCCGGGCACGAACATCAAGCAAACATTCCCAGTTTTTCGCCAGGTTTTGATCCTTCCATACATTGTTCACAAAAGGAAAAGATGACAGATGAATGCTTGTCTTTTTTCCCTTTTCCTCCGGCATATACTGCCATATTTCCTCCGCGGTAAATGAAAGAATAGGAGCCATGAGCTTTGCAATAGAATCAACTGTAATATGGATTGCTGTCTGTGCGCTTCTTCTTTGCACGGATTCAGGCGGGAACGTATATAGCCTGTCTTTTAAAACATCAAGATAAAAGGCTGAAAGATCGAGTGTGCAATAATTATAAAGCATGTGGTAAATAACATGAAAATCAAAATTTTCGTAAGCCTTTAATGTTTTTTCGATCAGTTCCTGGAGCCTGTGAAGTGCATATTTGTCGATTTCATACATGGATTCATATGGGACAGAATCATTTTCAGGATCAAAATCATATAAATTGCTGAGCATAAATCTGCTCGTGTTTCTAATTTTTTTATATGCATCGCTTAATTGTTTTAAAATGTTTTCTGAAATGCGTATATCATCTCTGTAATCAGAAGCAGATACCCAGAGACGGAGAATTTCTGCTCCATACTGATCGATAATTTTTTTTGGAGCAATAACATTCCCGATAGATTTGGACATTTTCTTGCCCTGTGCATCAACAACAAATCCATGAGTCAGCACGGATTTATACGGGGCTGTGCCTCTTGTTCCTACAGAAGTCAACAAAGAACTGTGAAACCACCCTCTGTGCTGATCGCTTCCTTCAAGATAAAGATCAGCAGGCCATCTTAAATTCTCGCGCTGTTCAAGTACTGCTGCATGGCTGACCCCTGAATCAAACCATACATCCAGAATATCTGTTTCTTTTATAAAACTGTTATTCCCGCATTTGCCGCATACAGCATCAACCGGCAAGAGCTCTTTTACATCTTTTTCAAACCATATATCCGCGCCATGTTCTTTGAACAGAGAATACACATGATCGATTATTTCCTGGTTAATGTATATTTCACCGCATTTCTCACAGTATAACACTGCAATAGGAACGCCCCATGCCCGCTGCCTTGAAACACACCAGTCCGGCCGGTTTTCTATCATTCCATAAATCCTGTCTCTGCCCCAGCGCGGTATCCAGTTTACCCTGTCTATCTCATGAAGCGCCTTTTCCCTCAAATCTGTATTATCCATTGAAATAAACCACTGGGGAGTAGCACGAAAAATAACCGGCTTCTTGCATCGCCAGCAATGGGGATAAGAATGCTCTATTGTTTCATCCTTAATTAAAGCCCCGGCCTCCCTTAGTTTTGCAACCACCTCGTTGTTGGCCTTAAATACAAACTGACCTTTAAAAAATTCAACATCATCAGTAAAACAGCCTCTGTCATCCACAGGAGAATAGACATCCAGTCCATATAAAAGACCTGCTTCATAATCTTCCTGTCCATGGCCTGGAGCAGTATGAACACAACCTGTGCCCGCATCCAGCGTTACGTGAGAGCCTAAAATAATCATAGATTCACGGTTATACAGGGGATGAAAACATTGCTTGCCTTCGAGCGTCCCTGCCTCAAATTCAGCAATAACAGAAAAATCATTTAAACCAAAATTCTTCATGCAGTCTTCGACAAGATCTCTGGCCAGTATAAGCACTTCCCCTTTCCCTGTATCAACTGCGGCATAAACAAAAGCAGGATGCAGGGCCACCGCGAGATTTGCCGGAATAGTCCAGGGGGTTGTAGTCCATATGACAACAAAGACTTTTTTATCAGCCAGAGCAGGAATCTCCTGGCCGAGGTCGTCCTTTAATGGAAATTTGACAAAAATCGACGGAGATGATTCGTTCTTATATTCTATTTCAGCTTCAGCAAGAGCTGTCTTGCAGCTGCAGCACCAGTAAATAGGTTTTTTGCTCCTGAAAAGACCTCCATTAAGTGCAAATTTTCCGCATTCACGCGCGATTACAGCTTCATACTCATAGTTCATTGTCAGATAAGGATTTTCCCATTCACCCATAACTCCAAGGCGTTTGAATTCTTCCCTCTGAATATCAACATATTTCTCAGCATATGACCGGCATTTTTTCCGGAATTCATTATGAGAAATTTCCTTTTTCTTTTTGCCAAGTTCCTTGTCAACATTATGCTCAATTGGAAGTCCGTGGCAATCCCAGCCTGGAACATATACAGCGTCAAAACCAGACATCTGCTTGGACCGTATTATAATATCCTTTAAAATCTTATTAAGGGCTGTGCCCATATGAATATTACCGTTGGCATATGGAGGACCATCATGGAGAATAAAGCGTTTACGCCCTTTGGATTCATCTCTTATTTTTC
>Ga0075120_10001658_pt1 | contig 17145 bp, 8 predicted proteins | sample AntAceMetag02UKL_FD_69792 | JGI IMG/M metagenome (GOLD analysis project Ga0075120, IMG submission 69792) | Saline lake microbial communities from Ace Lake, Antarctica - Antarctic Ace Lake Metagenome 02UKL | ecosystem: Environmental > Aquatic > Non-marine Saline and Alkaline > Saline | place... | reverse complement strand
GCAAAATTCCATGCTTCTATTTCACGCCCAAGGGGTATTTCAGATATGATAGCTCCATTTGTGAGTACTCTTTTAGCTAGTTCTCTGTTAGCAGCAGGATAGACTACATCCAATCCTGTTCCAAATACAGCAACTGTTCTTCCGCCTGCATTCAACGCTTCTTGATGTGCTGCACCGTCAATACCATAAGCGAGTCCACTTACTATAGTAAATCCTGCAAGTACAAGTTTGGGCACTATCCTTCGAACTGCGATCTTGCCATATTGCGTCGGTTTGCGAGTTCCTACTACTGCAAAAAACATATTATCCTCCGGTAACAAATTTCCCTTCACATAGAGCACTACTGGAGGATTATAACTATATTTGAGCAATCTTGGATATTCATCATCAAGTAGTGAAAGCAGGTGGACGTTATATTTTTCTATCAATGCAAGTTGATTCTCAATAAACTCTTCTTTTTGATTTTTGAGGATATTGTCTGCGAGTTTGTATGATATATACGAAAGCTCAGTCAGTTCTTCTTTAGATGTATGGAAAATCGATCCGGGGGTAGAGTATTTTGTTAGTAATTTCTGAATTGTTTCAGGTCCGAGTCCTTTCACAGAAACAAGCCGCAACCATTCATAATAATCTGATTTATTCATTATTTTCCTCGTTTGTTACAAAATCAATATATCTTTGATCGCATATTTCAATTTTTGAAGATTCTCGCCGCTCACTGCTGAAATTGCCAGGATCGGACATTTACATATTTCTTTTAAGGTATCTTGAGTTTTGCGAATTAGTGTGTCTTTTTCATCATGAGCAATCAGATCAATTTTGTTTAGCACAACCAATTTCTGTCGTTTATCCAATTGCGGATTATAGGTATTCAGTTCGTTGTGCAGAATGTTGTATTTTTCTCCGATATCCTCGGAAGTAATATCAATGAGAAAGAGCAACACCTTCGTTCGCTCTATATGACGAAGAAAACGCAGTCCGAGTCCTTTTCCAGCATGGGCATCTTCTATAATTCCGGGAATATCAGCGATTATAAAGGTTTTGTATTCATCTACCTTGACGACACCGAGGCATGGTTCTAGAGTAGTAAATTCATAATCTGCAATTTTAGGATGAGCTGATGACAGGTGACTTATCAGTGTAGATTTCCCGGCATTCGGGAATCCAACTAAACCAACGTCAGCCATAAGCTTGAGTACAAATTCATAGTGCTTTTCTTCTCCTTCTTTGCCTATAGTTGTCTTTCTTGGTGCTTGATTCCTCGAGGATTTGAATGTCGCATTTCCCCTTCCGCCTTTGCCACCATGCGCGAGTATGATATCCTCGTTCTCTTCGGCAAGGTCAGCGATCTTTGCTATCCTATTGTTATTCTCGTCGGTTTCATATACTTCAGTACCAAGTGGTACTTTCAATATGATATTTTCACCGTCATGACCTGTTTTATTCGAGCCCATGCCGTGCTGTCCTTTTTCAGCAAAAAATTGTTTATTATAGCGAAAATTTAGCAGGGTATTCAGGTCTGAAGATGCAACAGCGATGACATCTCCTCCTTTGCCGCCATTCCCGCCGTCCGGACCGCCTTTTGCAATGAACTTTTCTCTGCGGAAACTCAAACAGCCATTTCCCCCATTTCCTCCGCTTACATGAATTCTTGCATAATCAATGAACATTATTTTCCTTTTGATTTATGAATGATGAACACCGATTGAAAATTTCTGATTTTGCTATCTTCTCAAATCTTAAATCATTGATCATCATTCGACGTTCATCATCTTAACAATACACATTTTTGTGTAGCCAAAACTCTATTGCCCGAAGAAACTGTATAGAAATAAATACCATTACCCAGTTTTTTTCCTGATGAATCTTTGCCATTCCAAATAATTTCATTCATCCCTGATTCATAATTCGCAATTTTAAATTCTCTTACTAATTGCCCTTTAATATTGAATATTTTAATCTCTGTATTTCCTAAATTCACGCTAGAGTAAAATGATATTTTTGTCGTTGATTTTATTGGATTTGGATAATTCATAACTTGTGAGATCATTTGATTTTGCTCTGGCTGCTCATCCACACCTACTTGTGGAAGCGGACCATATGCAGTCTCCACATATTTAACTGCCGCAGTTGTGATCGGCTCATCTGTTCGTATTTGATAGAAATAATAATCATTCGGATTTGAAATTTGAGATTTCACTGCCTGGAACTCCCAGTCCGTCCACTCGATGAGTCCCACATTATCGAACCACGCATAGGATATACCTGAGTTTGGGGTCTCGGAAATGAGAAGAATATCGAAATAATTAGTATTAACAGGAACTGAAAGTTCTTTATGATAATACGTCCAATCAGTATCACCCATAATTTTCTCTGAGATATATTCTGAACCAAGCATCACTGCGTACCATCTATATTGATAATAGCGGATTTGAATTGTCACGCCCTTAGCATCTGTGGTCTTGATATATCCATGCAATGAGTAATTGGTCGAATCTGAATATCTTTTTAATCGTCCTTCCAGTTTTGTAGAAAGGTCATAATAATTATTCTCATCCCATACATGCCCGATCGAGCGTTCACCTTCGTACGAAAAGGTATTGTCATAAAATTCTTCCGGCTCATTCAGCTCCCACATTGTACATCCCTCATCCTCCATATTCCCGAACCAAACCAAATCTCTTCCCACACGATACTCCCAATCGCTTTGCGGTGTAATGGAACTCATTTCGGAGATATTCGCTTTATGCGCTGTCTTCTTAGGTGATGAAATATAGCTATTATTTGAAAATTCAAGTTGAACATCTTCGGAAGTTACCGCGGTGTTAATCTCCATTGAAAGCGTATCGAGAATAATTTTTCCAGTGACGTTACCTCGATCTATATACATATATGTATCAAGCTCTTTTGAGCGAAATGCGAGGTAATCCAGAAGATGCAATCCAAACTCACCAATAGCAGGTTGCGGAATCCAATCATCAATATATGCAGGTGTGACTGTATATTCATAAAAACCGGTCTCGTCGATCTTTGCGTTAAGTATCATAGTAGGATATGTTTCGGGATAGGTAAGGTCAAAGACAAAATTGCCAAGGGAATGGGCGATCAATTTCTGATCATACACCTCAAATCCCTGAATAATGTGCGGATGATGACATATGATGAGATCAGCACCCGAATCAATGGTATGCTGCCGCAGTGCCCTGTCCCACATGTGCGGCACATCTGCTTTGGGATTGTAACCCTCATCCTGATAAGGATTGAGATCCTCGGACTTGTCATACTGGCTGCCCGGAGCTAATGAATACTCACTTCCCGCATGCATTTCCACAATAAGATAATCTGCAACATTCCCTACTTCTTCTATCTGTTTTGTGATGTAATATGGTGTCAAATAAGCAAAACCCGGTTTATTGAATCCTGCATTCAAATATGGCTGGTAATTATTATACTGTCCTGTTCTGTCACTTGAAGCAAGGAAAGCAAAGGTCACTCCATTCTGAGTGTAAAGTATCGGTGTGTAAGCTTCATAAGAATCCTCTCCTGTCCCAGAAGAAAGAATATGCTTCTGTGTCAGCACATCCTGAGTTTGCTGCATGCCTTCAAGTCCGTAATCCAGGATATGATTATTCGCAAGAGTGACAATATCTATTCCTGCATACGCAAGCCCATCGACATTGTCGGGATCTCCCCGGAAATAGATCGGCTTGGTGGGATGTGGTGTGCCCTGATCGGTAAGCGGACATTCTAAATTGGCAACAGTAACATCAGCAGCATATCCCAAAAGATTGATAGTTGGTTCAAAAATGGCTTCAACTCCGTAGGTTTGAATTATTCCCCCCGGATTTTCATATCCGCGGGCAAGAAGTATATCACCGACAAAATTCATGGTTATAGGAAATGATGTTGTGCCTGGTTCCAGCATGATTTGACAATGTGCTCTCCCTATCATACCCGTATCATCTATAACTTCCAGAAAAACATTGTATAGATGGTCATCATAGATCAGGTAAGTGTGTGCAGGATTTTCTGCTGAACTTGAATCTCCATCACCGAAATTCCAATAATAGAATAGTGTATCGCTGTCAGAATCAAACACATCGGAGTAGAATTGTACATCCAGATTTCTATTTCCATATGTATCAGTATATTCTTTTCCTTGTGATGACCATATATCAACTTCTGGAATTGCCGGGAGATCTTCTGTAACATCGAGTATATCATCAAAATACACCACGCCTGTCGGGTCTGTATCCAAATCATTTATAAAGAGCAGTCCTGAAATTGATGGATAATATTCGAACCATGCAAACCAATCATCGGCAACAGGGATCAAAAAAGTATCCCAATCCTGTTCTGGAAATGCACCCTGATAGACCGTAATAAACTCCTCAATATCCAGATCCTCACTTCCATCAAGTGAGTACATGAGCACATTTGTAGAATCCAATAATCCAAAACCGTGAATCTCACCCTTAGTCTGCATATACATTGAAACTGACCAAACCGAATTTGTATCAAGCTGTATGGGAACTATCTGTTCGACTTTCCAGGTATTTCCAAAAAGTTTTAACGAGTATTGTGAATCATTATGAGTAATTGTGGAATCTATACACCAATCATCGGGATCGAGATCCTGTCCCGGGTATGATTGCAAAGTGACTGATCCTCTTTCTAAATCCTCAATTACATGTGCTCGCTGTTGAGAAAAGAGAAGTGTTGATATGAATAATAAAAGAATTGTACACAAGATCGTTTTATTCATCATTATTCTATCAACAAACATTTCCTTTCTGCTTTATGCTCCCCATTGATAAGAAGCTGATACAAATACACGCCAGGTGCTGCTTTCTGTCCATTTATATCTTTACCATCCCAGCTTATCTCGAGAAAGCGTGGAAGCGAAGAAGCGTTAAAGCGTAATTCTCGCACCAGTTGCCCTTTAATGTTGTAGACTTTGATTTCAGCGTTTTGAATCGGCTCTTTCGATGAAAATGAGAAAGTCGTTGAAGAACGGAAGGGATTAGGAAAATTCTCTATTATAACTTTATCTTGAGCATGTGGTTCATCCGCAGAAACAAAAATCGGACCATCAAGAAAGTAAACATCATACCCTGTTTCATCATCCTTTTCCACAAAAAAGAGCAGTTCTCCATCGCTTTTCCTGAGAATATCACACACTGCAAGAACCGAGTCCTGATGATGAATAATAGTGCCGTTAACTCGATCTCTAATTTCAAGTGTGTTGTTGTCATAAAAATACATCACGTAATGGTCTTCATCATTGACGGTTACACAGGTTGATGCAGTTATTTTACTATCATCAAGCAAGGAATCCTTTTTTGACCAAACCATTTCAGGAATATCAAGATCATATGCATTGAAGAAAACAGAATCTACATCTTCACTATCATACTGCTGGTAGTAAAGAATATGTGGATAATCACCTAATGAATTTTTTGTAAGGATCTCGTAATTAACAGGGCAATGAATCCATTCCACCGGTGGACTCCAAAATACAACAACTCCAGATGTTGAATGAATCAAATCGGAAGATATTTCATTATTAACATTTATTCTCTGTAAATAATAATCAAAACTATTTGATCCAGCACTTGAGTTATTATTATCTTTAAAATACAATCCTATAGACAAAAGTTTATTTGATCCTAAATTTATAAAATCATATCCTGTGTTTATAACACTATCAACATAGAATAATTGGTCATCACACACATAAAAAGAAAACAGATATGACCTGCAATACCAATAACCCAATCCACTGCTATCTTTATTTGCACCAATATAAAGATATGTTTTATTATCGGAAATCTCTGAACTTGCTTGTAAAATTAATCCAAATACCTGCTCTCCACTTTGAAAAATACTTATCGAATCCAGTATGTTGCCCGTCGAATAGTCAATTAGCGTTACATATAACGAATCATCAAATGTATTAATAAAAATCTCTCTGACTTGGGATAGGTTGTTTTCGAATACTAAATACCCTTCTTCCCAATCACTATACATTGTATCAACAAGCATTCCATTATAATCATATAGCGCGAGGTACTTTTTCCAGTAAAGTTCACTCCAGCAGTATTCATCATCGTAAACCACGGCAAAATCATCAATCCCATCTTCATCATAATCAAATAAGTACACTCTTTCAAGATTATCATCATTATCCAGTTTATCAATACTAAACTCATATTGAAAGTTCACATCTGCATATAAAACACTCATAAAACATATAAGAATCAAGACCGGAAGACATATTTGTTTCATAATATCACCTATTGTAGTTTTATAATTTTATCCGTAAAATTTTTATTTCCAATAGTACAACGATAAAAATATATTCCCTGTGCAACATCACTCCCTTTTTCATCTTTTCCATCCCAGGATATTTCGTTGAAGCGGGAAAGCGAGGAAGCGTTAAAGCGGAGTTCTCGTACCAGTTGACCTTTAATATTGTAGACTTTGATTTCAGCGTTTTGAATCGGCTCTTTCGATGAAAATGAGAAAGTCGTTGAAGAACGGAAGGGATTAGGAAAATTTCCCATTGAGAAAATGTCATTATGATCTTCCTGAACACTTAATGCTGGAGGTTCGATATTTATAACCGCACAGTTGATTGTATTAAATCCCATGGGCAAGCCATCAGGCAGACTATACCAGCCATCATATGCTCCTGCCAACATAAAGTTCATATGATATGTATTATTTGATGTGTTGTATCCATCACATATGGCTAACGTACTACCAGAGGAACCTGTTATGCCTAAAATTGCCGGATTTCCATCAATCATATTACTCTGAAGAGTTAAGAAGAAATCATTATTAATTGTTGTAGTATATGTTGCATTCTGATAGTTGAATTTATTTATAAAGGCAACATAAGAATCAGCAAGTAATGTGTAACCAGTAACATATTGATGCTGAGTAGCGATACCACATGCAAAGTTGAGTGCAGAAATGAGTTCATAATTCAGAGATAATTCATTAGCATAATTATACCGGATCGTATCGAGATAGGTATTCAACTCTGAGAATGACGGAAAATCATATTGTAAATAATCGTCATCAATATAAATTGGGTCTGAAAAATAATCATCCCCATCATCGAAATATACATTATCTATATTTTTATGATAGTTAATGATAAGCGCAAATGACAAAGGTATCAGACCTACTAAACATTCTCTATTTGAATTTGGGTTTAGAGGACAAAACATGTTATATGGATATGATTGTCCCCAAGATTCTGTAATCCAAGGACCATATATAATTCTTCCTTTTCCTGGCTTTTCTTGATCAGCCATAAGAACAAAATTAAATGATAACAAAAGAATGAATATAACAATACACCATTTTTTCATAAATCACTCCTATTCTACTTTTACGATCTTTCCAACAAATTCTTGGTTGTCGGTTTTTATTTTGTACAAATATATCCCTTCTGCAACGTTTTTGCCATTTTTATCTTTTCCATCCCAGTTAACCTCGAGAAAGCGTGAAAGCGAGAAAGCGTTAAAGCGTAATTTTCGCACCAGTTGTCCTTTGATGTTGTAGATTTTGATTTCAGCATTATGGATATGTTCTTTTGATGAAAATGATAATGTAGTTGATGAACGGAAAGGATTGGGATATTGTTCGATAAATATTTCATTTTGAGTATGTGTATCATCAGCAGAAACAAATATGGGACTGTCCAGCGCATACACATCATATCCTGTTTCATCATCCTTTTCTGCAAAGAAGAGAAGTTCTCCATCGCTTTTTTTCAGGATATCACACACTGCAAGTACTGAATCCTGGTGATGAATAATATTGCCTGTTATTCTATCTCGAATTTCTAATTTACTTCCCCTGAAATACATTACATAATTATCATCGTTGTTTACTTCAATGCATGTGGAAGCTGTAATATTTTCCATACCAATTTCTGTATCAGTTTTAGACCAAAGTTCCTGCCAATTCGTCGTTTCATATGCTTTGAAATGAACTGAATCTCCGTCATCAGTATCGAGCTCTATATATTGCAGTACGTGAGGAAAATCATCCATACAGTTCTGAGTAATAATTTCATAATTTTCTGGATAATGATTGTAATCAATAATCGGATCTATATAATATTTTGTTCCGCTTGTTGAGTGTAACTCATAGCTTGATTGCTCAAGTACAAGCTTTTGCAAAGTATAACCATTCATTCCTCCAGTTGGCGGATAACAAGCCGTGTGCTGGCCCACTGCTAAAAGAGTGCTGTCATTAATTGAAGTATTGGCAAATCCACAATCTGATAGCACTTCATGAAAAACTAGTGTATCATTCTCTAATGTAAGTCTGCACATATAATCATCAGTTGCATCTAAGGAAAGATAATTGTATCCAACCAAAAATTGTATGAAGTCTGAACTTAAATATTCGTCGATAGTATTAATATACATAAAACTGATGTCATCGTTTCCTGTGGAATCAATCGTGTTGAGTGTTTCGAAATCTTTTACAATAAATCCAAATTGGTCATCATATAAACCAGCTATAAACAAACAATCCTGCCCATTATTCTTGAATAGATGGAATTTACTCACCTCGAAATTATTAATGTGTTGTACTTTCAGGGTATCACCGACCTGATCATATATAACCATTATCCAATTATCCCAGGAATTGTCCCAGTACTGAACAGCGAAGTCTTGAATCCCGTTATTATCGTAGTCATAGAGCTGCATAGTTTCAAAATGATCTGTAATATTAAGCTTATCAAAGCTGAATTGATATTCAAAGTTTACCTGTGCGTAAAGCACACTTGTCGATAGAATAATTAAAACCACACCTAAAAATAACTTTCTACAACTCATTTCACACCTCCATGATGCTTAAATGTTTAGTAATTTCGTATGAAATATTTGTCAAGAAATCGTGAATGAATTAAATTTTTTTTATTTGGGATTTTTTTGAGTTGTATAATTTACCAAAACTTGAAATGTTGCTCTTGCTATTCTTTAATCAGGAGGCACCTATTCGTTCCTATTATTTCATCTCCGATTTTAACCCGGTAATAATACAATCCGGATGAAACCTTGCTTCCATCTTGATTTTTTCCATCCCATACCGTTTCATGAGTTCCCAAACTGGAGTTTGAGAACGAGGTAATTGTTTTAATAAGTTGCCCTTTTATATTATAAATCTTAATCTCTGTATCCTCTGTGCTCTCTGTGGTTCTATGAAATGAAATTACCGTTGAGTTTCTGAATGGATTGGGATATGCAGATACAGAATTTTTTGGTTCTTCCGGTTCCTCATTTGTTCCATAACTCACTTCAAGCATAACAGGAATATTGATCTTCTGCCCTATGCTGGATGTGACACTCACGTATGCTTCGTAATATCCGGGTTCAATATCACATGTTGAAACATGTATTGGAATAAGAGCTGATCCTCCCGGTGAAATTGTGCCATATTGAGTTCCGATTTCAAGCCAGTTTACTGGAGAGTCAACAACTGTAAAAACTCCTTGATTGCGGTTTGACATACTGTAATCCGGTGCAATAATGCGGAACGTACACCAGTTTGATGGAGGTCCGGGAACTGCATATTCGTATTCTCCGGTATTTGGTAATGCATCATTAATCACATCCCATGTATAGCCATTATCTCTTGAGAATTCCAATATTACTTCAGGATAAATACCTGAAAAATTCCAGAGTAATGTATCGAGCGTGTTGTATTGGAGTATCTCCCCGTCTTCAGGATGAGTAATGTCAAAGATATTTATTGAGAAAAACTGATCAGACATATCACTTTGATAACTGATAGCATCCTTAATCTTAAAAAGGCAATAATCTGAAAGTGTCCCATCAACTGTGTATGCATACTCTCCTGTATTGGGAATATCCTCTACAATCGTTTCCCAATGAGAGCAATTATCTCGAGTTAAATATAATGAGACATTATCTATTGAACCGTAGGTGATCCAACGGATCGTGTCTGTGGTACTGTAAACCAGTGTTTCACCGCCATCAGGATAGTCCATCCATAAATAGGAATTTGCAGAGGGCTGAATTGTGATAGTCCCCTCCTTGAAGTGCGGTTCTGTTCCTGTGCCATCTCCTTCGATATACCAGTCAATTTCGATCGGTACGGTAATGCTTTCATCAATTGTCACATTTACCTCAACTCCATGAACTCCCGATGTATAGATCGGAGTGCCATTTCCGAACCCCCATGAAATTTCAGCGCCATTTCCTATCTGCCCATTATAATTTAAAGACTCTAAATCCATCGCATTATTGACATATACACCATCCGGGAAATCCAGACTTATACCAAATACCGGCTCATTGTCAGGGCTCATATGATATAAATAAAAAAGAAGATCAATCGGGACTACGGGCACGTACGATGAGGTAGTGCAGATAATAAAATCACCCTGAATGCTTCTTCCTCCTTTGAGATTCTCATCTCTTGAAAAATGCGAAGCTTCCGCCCAGTAAGAAAGCTCTCGTGTAGAAGTATTAGTAAGTGTCAGATATTTAGTCTCTGTTGTATCTTGCGGAATATTAAATTCTAGCTTTATCGGTGACACATCGAGAAGTGGTATTTCCGGTCCTTCTTTGATTGTGAAGAGTATTGCAGTTTCATTTTGTAATGTATGAGCGGTGGGTGCATATATATTTGAATAGGTGAGAAGCACGCCATCCGTTTGAGAGAAATTCTCTATGCCGATTGTCGAATAATTATCATCCTGATCTACGTTCGAGATAGTCTGATACTGGAAAAGGATCTCGCCATTTCCATTAGGTGTGGGATAATATTCAGGATCATAAAGGACCACTTCGAACGTTTCTTTTGCTGCAGGATCATAATAATTTTCGAATGCCTGCCATTCGACAATAAATCTGTGTTCGTTCTCATCAAACCACGCAAAAATTGAGCCGTTCTGGAGATTATCCCAGAATGGTGCGATCATTGCAGATGGACCGCAGCCGGATGGAATCGTCTTGTTCCTGTGATAAATGAAATCTTCCCCCATCGAGATCCACCCGCTTGATGAGATCGACACTGTTTCATAATATCTGCCAAAATAGACAAACCTGAAAGGAAGATCGAGAATTTTTGTATACCCGTCAATCGACACATAATCACCATACACGGGTATTCCCTGTCCACCCATAGCGGGATTCAATTCTACCCAATCATACACAGGTGCTGTGAAAAATCCTGTGTCCGAACTTTCTATTGCATAATAACCATAATTTGAAAAGGTTGGGCTTTCTTCATCAATAAAACCGATAGGAATTGAAAATTGAAGGCACTGCACCAATGAATCATTTTGTGTGATGTGTAATTCAAACTGTGCGATTTCTCCGGTTATTACTTCATCGGTTATTACTGAAAACAGACCAGTATTCGCTCCAGTCGTACTCACAGAAATTGAATTATATAAGCTCTCATCCTGGATTACCTGAACTTTCTCATTCGTGCATACAAGCGTGGCAGTGAATACATCACTACTAACCGAACCTGTGTTTGTTAGATCTATGACAATATCATCTTGCTGGTTCTGTATGAGACAGGTATCTGCATTTTGGACGAGAAAATCAAATAGAACGAGTTCAGGGCTCTTTATTGCAATAGGTATGATAAGAGACTGATCTCCAAGACTTGAAGTGATCTGTACATCCAAACTCGCTGTATTATCATTTTGCCAGACTTCATCTATTTCGAGAAAAAGATTTTCGCATGTATAACTTGTATTTGAGGGGATTGAGGGTATCAATATACTATCTGTAATTACTGATAATACCGAGTTCTCTGATGAAAAATATATCATAATATTATCAGCAGAAATCACAGCAGGATTATGGAAAACAAGCTCATATTCAATAGTATTTCCTGAGACCGGGTCATCGAGATAGTCCACATTCGTGAGTTCCAATTGATCATCCGAGTAAACACTCAAGTTGTTTATTTCCGGCAAGTAGCCATATTTTGAAGCTGTTACATGATACGAGCCAACTAAAAAACCTACAAAAAGCGTCACGCTTCCATTATCATCTGTCAAACCTTTTGATATAAGTTCCCCATCCCGAGTGATAGTGACCATGAAATCGGATTTGTCATCATCAACTTCTATTTCTGCAACGATATAATTTTGCTGCTCGGAAATACTGCATTCAGTGTTCAGAGTTATAGATTCAGGGGTGTCCGTCCATACCTGCAAACCCGGATCACCAAGAAGGTTATACACATAAAAATAAAATTGGTCTGAATCAAGGGATCCTCCCCACGCATGATTGTGCGGATAGTTATTATAAAGTTCCATCTTACCGCGCAGAAGCATTTCTCCGCATCTATGAATCCCTTCTTGAGTGATGCCCTGATATATGCCCATATCATTACAGTTATTCCACGCTGTTTTAGTGTCCCATTCACTTGGACCGATAAATCCTATTGCACCCTTCGGATTAGATGGCGAACCTTCTACCATCCATAACTCACCAAAGCACTGGTTATCATCAGCAAATGCAAAATCACCGCCCCCACAGGTCATACTGGTTAGCATGGGAAGCATGAAGCCATTATTCATTGAGGGAATATCGGCACTGTTTAAAAAATGATATCCATATGAATTACTCCAGTAAAGCGGACTGCCGAAGCCGCGGAAATTTATTAGAGCATATCCTCCGTTGATCATGTCGATGAGCTGAGGAATGCCCACATTCATAGGGTAGGTAAAAAAATCTACCTGGTTGAAACCTCCATTGTAAAGCTTGCTCCCGATATTCAGTTTTGTGATATAATGTGTATACATACCATACTCGGGGTCAATACAAGAGATCATCAATGCTTTATTATACCAATTACCATCCACCTGAGTGCTTTCATATTTGATGATCTTACTGATAATCGTGCCTAAATCCATGAGACTTTGTATTGAGATTCGACCAATAAAAATATCTGGAAAATAGTCGGTGCCATCCAACAAAGTGTAAGGATGATCCGAAACATCATACATGGTAAGATAGCCATCAACATAGAAAGAAGGTATAATATAATTGCCGGTCACATCTCCCACCAAAATGACAAATTCGGGATGAATATCCCATGAGAGATATGCGTTTTGTATGTAGTTTTTTATATCATAATTATCAGGAGAAACACCAATTTCTGATAATGGAGTTACAGTCACCTCGTGTCCAAGTTTTCTTTTCCACTGTGCAAGTGCCTGAATAGTGCTCACGCACGCATCCGGAGTGATGATGAGATAGCTGCCGTTGTCATTGATGCCGTTTTTTTCAATTCCATATATATGTTCTGATGCCATCTTTGAAAATGAGGATGAAGATCTATTTTTTGTATCTATAAGAGGATTCTCAGAAATCGTCACATCCAGCAAGAATTCTGCATTGATGTTTTTTAGAACTCTTATCAAATTTTTGGCAGGATTATACTGAACCGCAGCTAGAGAAATTTGGCAGAATCTGTATCCGCGCATTATGGCAGGAGAACCGATTGACACGATTTCTTTTGGATACCACTCATCTTTGCTATAGAATTCTACATTCCTCTCTATATGGTCTTCCCACCCGAATGGTTGGATAGGTAAATCTATTTCGACTTGATCATAATCGTATTTCATATTCTCAAGTGCAAAATTTCCTGTTGAGGGAAGCGAGATCAATTTCGTATAGAGCGGTAGCGAAGCTTTTCCCGGTTCGGCAGTCGAAGCATATTCCTCTATTGAGACACTGCAAAATTGAAGCTCTCCCCTTGCTTCATTGCTTATTTCGTAGTTATCGAAGTTGCCATGTAGAATAAGATTGTTACTTTCGAGATTAATATCCAATGCGAAAATGCTTGCAGGAATAAGGAGCATAAGAATTATGTCTGTGAAAAACTTATTTTTCACGTGACCTCCCCTTATAATTTTGAGTTGTTGATAAAAAGAGAGGTTTTTTATGTCAAGAAGTAAGAACTATGAAATTAGTTTCTAAATAATAAACACTTCTTTAATGCTATATGCTTTTCTTGACACTGCAAGACCACAAAAAAAAGTTGAATGCAAATTCTCTTTGGAGGTATTCATGCGATTTTCTCAGTCGTTTATTCCTACTCTTAAGGAAAAACCTGCAGAAGCAGAAATTCCAAGCCATACTTTGATGATACGAAGCGGTATGCTGCGAAAACTCGGTTCGGGCATATACTCATATCTTCCTCTGGCAATGAAGGTTATCAGTAATATCGAAACCATTGTCCGCGAAGAACTGAATGATAAAGGATGTCAGGAAATCCTCATGCCCGTTCTCCATCCCCGCGAGCTCTGGGAAATGTCCGGTAGATGGGCTGTGTATGGACCTGAACTTATGCGCCTGACAGACCGTCATGACCGCGAATTTGCACTCGGACCAACCCATGAAGAAGTTATCACTCTCATTGCGAAATATGATATTAAATCTTATAAAAAATTGCCGATAAATCTCTATCAAATTCAGACTAAATTCCGCGATGAGATTCGACCCCGATTCGGTGTGATGCGCTCACGTGAGTTCATCATGAAGGACGCGTACAGTTTTGATAAAGACAAAGCAGGGCTTCAGAAAAGCTATGATGATATGTTTGATGCATATTCGAGAATTTTTGCCCGTTGCGGACTCAACAGCGTGGCAGTTGAAGCAGACGTAGGAGCGATTGGTGGCTCTTCATCCCATGAATTCATGGTTCTTGCAGAAACAGGTGAGTCCGAAGTATTGCATTGCGAATGTGGGTATGCCTCCACTTCCGAGAACGCAAAGATTGCTCCTTTTAAGAATGATTCATCAGAAGCGATAAATGAACTTGAGAAAATTCACACTCCGAGCAGAAAATCGGTCGAAGATGTCAGCGCATATCTGGGTGTACTGCCAAAGAAACTCATTAAAACTATTGTATATAAAGCTGATGATACATTCGTCGCAATACTCATACGTGGAGATAGAGAGATCAATAATGTGAAGCTTGCAAACTTCCTGCAATGCGTAAATCTCGAATTTGCCACGGAACAAGAAATTGAGAATATTGTTAAATCCGTAGCTGGTTTTGTGGGTCCTGTAGGTAAGAAAAAGATCAAAATATATGCTGACACAAATCTCAAAGGCGTCACGAATATGATCACTGGTGCTGATGAAGTGGATTATCATTATAAAAACGTAAACCTCGAACGCGATGCGCATATTGATGGATGGGTTGATTTTGTGCAGGCAGTAAAAGGTGACCATTGCCCCAAATGCGGATTACCTATGAACTCATTCCGTGGCATTGAAGTAGGTCAGATATTTCAACTTGGTGATAAATACAGTACTTCCATGGATGCCACCTATGATGCCGAAGATGGTACTCCTGTCCCCTATCAAATGGGTTGTTACGGCATTGGCATCACGCGTACAATGGCTGCAGCGATAGAGCAATTCCACGATAAAGACGGCATCATTTGGCCAATTTCAATAGCACCTTATGATGTCGAACTGATTAATCTCTCCCCTGCTGATGGAGAAATCACGTCTTTCTGTGATAATGTATATGAACTCCTTCAAGATGAGTTTATTGATGTACTTTATGATGATAGGGATGAGAAAGCGGGTTTCAAATTCAAAGATGCTGATCTTATTGGAATTCCAATTCATATCATTGTAGGAAAAAGGAATTTCGAAAATGAAATGGTAGAGATCAAAATACGCAAAGCAGGCGAAAAAATTACCTGTGCTTTTGATGATATTCTCAACAAAGTCAATGAAATGATTGATAAGCTGTATGATGAAATAGATTACAATGTTACATAATTTGCTGAAAAATCAGGATATTATTCTTGCATCGCGCTCTCCACGGAGGGCGTTTTTGCTAAAGCAGGTTGGCTTGCATTTCAGACAGATACCCTCGCATATAGAAGAAAATCTGAACGGAATGCAGTCTGATGCATTTGTGCTTCACTATGCCAAAAAGAAAGCCGAAGAAATCCAAAAAACATATTCTGAGCCACTCATCATTGGTGCGGATACGATCGTGGTGTTGAATAATGAGATCATCGGAAAACCTCGTAATGATGAAGATGCATATGCAATATTGAAAAAACTCTCTGGTAATTGTCATGAAGTCATCACAGGAGTTTCAATCCTCAAACAGAACACACAAATATCAGATATTGCTAAGACAAAGGTCTATTTCAAACAAATTTCAAGCGAAGACATACGAGAATACGTTTCGACAAGTGAACCTATGGACAAAGCCGGCGCATACGGTATTCAGGGATATGGCAGTCAGTTTATTGATAAAATTGAAGGTTGTTATTTCAATGTGATGGGATTCCCCATTCCGCTCTTTTATAAGATGTGTATGAAATTGATTTCTGATTGAATGGGAAAAGAGTCACTGTAGAGAGCACAAAAAAGAAATAATAACTAATTTATCAGCATTCCTCTTTCGAATCCATCAGTGCGTTTTATTGCTATCATTTCTTGCACCTCAGCATTAGGAAATTGAATAACAACAACTGCTTCATCATTGACTTTTGAGAGATAGCGCATAAGAATCTCCGCAGTTAATTGTACTATTTCATCTGACACTATCTCATCCTTCGTTTGCACGATTCCGATTGGTCCGGGAATATCTTTTGCTTTCAGGACTATATCCTGATTTGCGTTTTTCTCGAGAAGCTTTTCCATATATGCATTATCATTTTGATTCCTGCCGATTATGAGTTTTGTTGAATCGTTCAATCGAAACTGCCTGCCTACATCAAGAAAAGTGATAAATTTTAATGCAAACATATCATGCTCTTTGAGATCTCTGAACCGTTTTGAGTAACCGGGATCAGTGAGCAGGCACCCGCCAGCAGGAGTTGGGTATTCGGTTATTCCATATTTTTTAGCTAATTCCATTTGTGGAGTTCGGTTTCTTCCCTGAAGATCGAGAAGCAGATTTTTGTCAATCCACCCTTCTCGTATCGGTTTAGTGTCCGATAGAAGTTTTTGAGAGAGTGGACGCACGATCAGATCTTTGTATCCGCTCCATTTGGCAACAGCGTTCAAACCGTTAAGGTGCTGTGACATTGGACGCTGTCCAAGCACTTCACCAGAAATCAGAAAATCTGCCCCAAACTTTTTC
>Ga0075120_10001655_pt1 | contig 17169 bp, 11 predicted proteins | sample AntAceMetag02UKL_FD_69792 | JGI IMG/M metagenome (GOLD analysis project Ga0075120, IMG submission 69792) | Saline lake microbial communities from Ace Lake, Antarctica - Antarctic Ace Lake Metagenome 02UKL | ecosystem: Environmental > Aquatic > Non-marine Saline and Alkaline > Saline | place... | reverse complement strand
CGGCCATCCGATCGGCCACCGAAGGCGTTAGCGTGACGTTGCCACCGCGATCGGCCGAGCACCGCCCGATGGCCGCTTGCTTCCAACAGTAATCGACGCGGAGAACGCTTGTGACAAGCGGAGTCATTACACACATCCAACGCTTTTCGGTCCACGACGGGCCCGGAATTCGCACCACGGTGTTCTTGAAGGGCTGTCAGATGCACTGCCCGTGGTGCCACAATCCGGAGACCTATAGTCCTCAGCCGGAAATCCAGGTGTTTCCCGAACGCTGCATCGGGTGCAAGGCCTGCGCCGAGGCGTGCCGCCAGGGGGCACACGAGTTCCTTGAGGGGCGCCATGTCTACCATCGCGATCGCTGCGTGGCCTGTGGCGAATGCACGGAGACGTGTTATGCCAAGTCGCTGGTACGGGTTGGCGAGACGCGCACGGCGGAATCGATCGTGGCCGAAGTGCTCTCCGATCGTTTGTTCTACGAACCGGCGGGTGGGGTGACCATCTCCGGCGGTGAGCCGCTCGTGCAGGCCGAGTTCACCCGGGAGATACTGGGGCTTTGTCGTCGGGAAGAGATCCACACGGCGATCGAAACGAATCTGGCCGTGCCCTGGAAGGTCATCGAGGCGCTGATTCCGCTAGTGGACTTGTTCCTGGTCGACATCAAGACGATGGACGACACAGCGCATCAGGCCTGGACCGGCGCGTCGAACGCGCGGACGTTGGAGAACGTTCGTCGGATTGATGTTCTGGGTCGGGCACTGGTAATTCGCACACCGATGGTTGTCGGCTTTAATGATCGGCCGGACCAAATTGGTGCAATCGCCGATTTCCTGGCCACGTTGCACAACGTACGCCAGTACGACCTTCTGCCTTACCATCCGCTGGGCACCGGAAAGTACGACTCGCTGGGGCTCGACGGCCCACGGTCGGAGTTCCACGCTCCCACGGCGGCCGAGTTGGACGTACTGGCGGCCGGGGCCGCGCGGCCGAACCTCGTCGTAAAAGTGGCCGGCACCGTTTCTAACACACAACACGCCTCTTCTTGAACACGGGACTCTTTCCAATGACACGCTCCGTGCAAGACCGACTCGACTACGCTTCTTGTTTGGAGCATCTGCGCAAACGAAAGGAGGCCCAGACGCAGGATAAGCTCCAACGTCTCGGCTACATGAACGAGGATGATTACGGCATGGTGCTGCCGCCGGAGGATTTCGTCTGGCAGCCGAAGCCTAACCATCCCAACGGCTCGTTCTACGGCCTGGAGGGTTGGACCGACAATTTCCGTGACCTGTTGGAATGCCTTCCGGTCTACGTCGATCCGAGGGACGCACTGGCCGGCCGGTACATGGTGCTGTTGAACCGCTTGCGAAAGTGCAACTGGCCGCCCGAATTTGATTACTCCGAGTTGAAGCCGGATCAGGAGCGCTACGGGATCATTTCGGGCATCGGCAACGACGCCCACTTCGCGCCCGACTATCAGATCGGTCTGGAATTGGGCTGGGGTGGTCTGCTGAAGAAGGTCCGGCGATGCCGTGCCGGGCACGGAGCCGACAAAGCGAAGTTCTACGAGGCTGAAGAGCGGGTGATTCAGGCCATTCAGGGCTGGATCCGCCGCACGGTCGAGGCAATTGAAATGGCCGCGGCCGACGAGACCGACCCGGCCTTGGAGGCCAATCTCCGCGAGATGGCCGAGGTGAACCGCCGACTAATCGACGGCCCGCCGCGCACGCTCCGCGAGGCCTGCCAGTGGATCGCCTGGTTCAACATGGCCTCGCGGACCTACAATCGAGACGGCGCCGGCGGGCAACTCGACGAGTTGCTGCGGCCTTACTACGAGCGCGATCGCCGCGCGGGTCACATCGACGACGAGGACGCGATCTTTCTGTTGGCCTGCCTGCTGTTGAACGATCCCCACTACTATCAACTGGGCGGTCCGGCTGCCGACGGACACGATCAGACGAGCCATCTGTCGTTCCTGATTCTCGAGGCGGCGCACCGCCTTAAATCAACCTGCAACCTGACGATCCGAGTACACGACGGGCTCGATCCGCGCCTGTTGCGCAAGGGGGTTGAGTATCTGCTGGAGGACCGCAAGGCCTGGCCGCGGTTTTCCGGCGACAAGGCCCTGGTCGAGGGCTTCATGCGCAACGGCTACTCGGCCGAGTTGGCACGCCGGCGGATCGCCGTGGGCTGCAACTGGATGGCCCTGCCCGGGCTGGAATACACGATGAACGACACCGTGAAGATAAATGTGGCCAAGGTCTTCATGGTGGCCTTCGACGAGATGATGGCGGCTGATTCGAGCCCTTGCGTCGATTCGCTCTGGAAGCGGTTCGAAGAGCACCTGCGCAAGGCCGTATTGTGCACGGCTCGGGGAATCGACGTGCAACTCGATCATCAGCATCTGAACGAGCCGGAACTGGTGCTGAACCTTCTCACGCACGGTCCGATCGAGCGAGGACTCAACGTAACCAACGGCGGCGTCGACCTCTACAACATGTGCGTCGACGGGGCAGGCCTGGCCAACGTGGCCGATTCGCTGGCCGCGCTCGAGCACCGCGTGAAAGAGCAGCAGCGGATTGCGTGGAAGGAACTGGCCGAGCAGATCCGCGACAACTACCAAGGCGTCGAGGGCGAGCGGGTGAGGCTGATGATGCACACCGCGCCGCATTACGGAGAGGGTGATTCGCTGGGCGATCGCTGGGCGCTGAAGGTCTCGCAATTGTTGACGCGATTGGTCACCGAAAAGCCGACACCGGGCGGTCGACGGATGATTCCCGGTTGGTTCTCCTGGGCCGATACATTGCGATTGGGCAAACAGGTCGGTGCCACCCCCGATGGTCGTTGCGCCGGCGAGCCGATTGCGCATGGGGCCAATCCCCGTCCCGGCTTCCGCGACGATGGAGCGGCCACGGCCATGGTTCAGGCGATCGCCGCGATCCAGCCCGGCTACGGCAATACGGCTCCCATCCAACTGGAACTCGACCCGTGCATCGCCCAGTCGGACAGCGCCCTGGACACGATCAGCAGTCTGATTACGACCCACTTTGCCCTAGGAGGAACGCTGTTCAATATCAACATAGTCGACGCTCAACAGGTGATGGCCGCGCACAAGGACCCGTCGCAGTATCCGGATCTGGTAGTGCGCGTGACGGGATTCACGGCCTATTTCGCCAACCTCTCGCCCGAGTTCCGCCAGTTGGTTGTTAATCGGTTGGTACGCGGCTGTTGACGGCCGCGAGCCGGCGATTTCTGTCCGCCACCGGGACATCCCGCTGGACAAGTGGAGGCCTAAACGGTAAGACGTTGGTTGGCGGCAGCCTATCAGACGCATTGCGCCATCGGATCCGTCACAACATAACGACATTTAACATACATTCCAAATTGGAGCCACTTAGATGAACAATCGACTCTCGCGACGTGAACTGCTACGACTGCTGGGTTCTTCAGGATTGGCCGCCGGGTTGGGCACCGCCCTGGGTAATTCGTCGGCACTGGCCGATCCGCCCCGGAGAAGCAGCGGATTCACCGGCAGCGTGCTCGATGAGAATGCGCTTTCATCGACGGCGACCTGCCCTTCCGTGGTCAACGGCGAGGTGATTCAGCCGCAACGGAAACTGTCGCTCTTGGATCAGACCGACGTGCTGGTCGTGGGCGGAGGACCAGCCGGCGTGGCCGCGGCCATTGCCGCGCGCCGGGCCGGCGCGGAAGTAACCCTGGTGGAACGCTACAACCATTTTGGCGGTCTTTGGACCGGTGGGCTGGTGCTGATCGTGATCGGGCACATGGTCAAGGGCCCGAAGCAGGTCTGCATGGGAGTCGGCGAGGAGATGATGCGACGCCTGGAGAAGTACGAGGGTGGCATCATGAACCGCGGGCCCGGAAGCAACCCGACCGTTGACGCCGAAGCGCTCAAGTTCGTCATGCTGGACATGATCCAAGAGGCCGGCGTCAAGGTCTTCCTGCATTGCTGGGGCGTCGACGCCGTGATGGATGGCAACGCGGTCCGCGGCGCGGTCTTCGAGAGCAAATCCGGACGACAGGCGATTCTGGCCAAGAACGTGGTCGACGCCACCGGCGACGGCGACCTGTTCGCGGCGGCGGGCGCCGCCTTCGAGCACCGCAGCTACAACATCGGTCTGGTCTCGCGGATCGGCAATCTGGACAAGGTCGACCAGGCCCTGGCCAAGAAGACTCGCAAGCCCCGCGGGCTCGGCTCGCCCACCCCGATTCCCGGGGTCAACTGGGTCAACATGCGCGGGCCGGAGAGGGACGGGCTGGACGTGGCCGAACTGACGCGATTGGAGATGAACCATCGCCGCCACATTTGGGAGTCCGTACAGAAGCTGCGCAAGACGCCCGGCTACGAGAAGGTGTCATTGCTGGAGACCGGCCCGCAACTCGGCGTGCGGATCACGCGGACCCTGACCGGCGTCAAGACACTTGCCGTGGACGACATCAGAAAAGGCAAGCGTTGTGCCGACGTCGTGGCCGTGGGCGGTTTCACCAAGCCGGCGGGTGACGAGTGGCATATCCCCTACGGCGTGCTCGTACCCAAGAAGGTCGACAACCTGCTGGCGTCGGGCCGCTGCATTTCCGCGGCACTGAAAACGGCCGACAACATCCGCCTGATTCCAGTTTGCTTCGCCACCGGGCACGCGGCGGGCGTGGCGGCGGCGGTGGCCGCCAAGGACGGCTGCACACCGCGCGACGTCGAAGTACCCAAAGTTCAGCAGATCCTCAAGCAGCAAGACGCTTACCTCGGGTAAGGCGGAACCGTTCACGCCACATGCCCGGCACGTTTCACATTCTGGCCGAGTTGCGATACTGTTTGAGTGTCTGGCCGGTAGTACGCCGGAAGACACGCATCATGTATTCGGGGTAACGAAATCCGGCCTGCCGAGCGATCTGCTTGATGGGTATATCCGTCCCGGCAAGCAGTTCTTGAACTCGCGCCAGACGAACTCGCTGGATTTCCTGGTGCATGGTGCGGCCGAGAATCCGCCTGAAGCGAGGTTCAAGCGCTGCGCGGGAGACGCACACATGCCGCAACACATCGGCAACTTGAATTCCGTCGCATGCGTGTTGTCTGATGAAGAGAACGGCTTGAGCCACGTGGGAGTCCTCGGTCGCCACCACGTCGCTCGACATCCGGGCCACGATTCCAGCCGGGGCGACGACCGTCTCTTGATCGGGAACCGACTTGCCCGCCATCATTCTGTCCAGTAGAGCAGCCGCTTCGTAGCCAACCTTCCGCGGGCTCAGATCCACACTCGTCAGGCCGGGCAATGCCAGATTGCAGAGGCACTCGTCGTTGCCGACACCGGCCACGGCGATTTCGTCGGGCACGCGAATTCCGACACGGCGGCAGGCGTCGAGCACTTGCAGGCCCAGATCGTCATTACAGGCCATAATCGCACAGGGGTAATCGAGCCGCTCGATCCAACGGCTGATCTGCCCGCACTGTCTTTCCCATCGATCGCCGCGCGTGACAACTTTGACGTTCAGTTGCAGGTGTTTCTGGCCAGCCTGCTCAACAAGGTGGCGAAAATGCTCGGCCCGGGCATCCATGGCCTTGTGCGCGCCAATGGGCAGACCCACGAAGGCCAGCCTTTGAAAACCACGTTGACGAAAATGGTCCACAACGAGCCGGGTCACGGCGGCGTCATCCGGCCCGACCAACGGCACGCCTTTCGAGCGGAGGGTCCGGCGGAGATCGACCACCGGTATGCCCTTGCCCGACAACGCCCTGGCCATCCGCCGGTCGTTGATGCGTGCCAGAATCCCGTCACCTTTCCAGGCTTTCAGCCAGGCGGGCGGCGGGTCGCCCAAGCCACGCGGCGTGAACTCGACCAACCAGTGCGTGCGCTCCTGATTGAAACGGGCAATCCCGCGAATCAGTTCCCGGGCGTAGGCTCGGGACGACTCGATCAGCAATGCCACGCGTCGCTGTCGTCTTCCGCTATTGTCGCCTCGCATGTTTGCAGGCCTCGTTGATGTGTTGGATGGTTCATCAAATAGTATAGCGAATATGGCGCATATTATAGCAGCGCTTTGCTTCCCGAGGAAGAGGCGGCCGATATAATTGGTGGGTGTACTGACTCGACCCGCGACCCAAGTCGAAGAGATCGGAATGCTCGTTTCTCCCCTTCCCACCTCGGACCTCCAACTTCCAAACGATGGAAAAAGCCAATGAGCCACAAGATGCATACCGACAAACTGGCCAGCTTGAGAGACACGGTCGAGCCGGTCGAACTGTCGCGGTCCGAGGAAGAAATTATCGCGCACTACGAGAAGCTCTACACGGGCGCCGTCAACGACGTACTGCGAGAGATGTGCTTGACCGACCAGGCATTGCCGCCGCAAATCATGCCTTTGCGGGATGAAATGGTGCTGGCGGGATTTGCCTTCACCATTCGTTCGGCCGCCGATCCGACGCTGGGAGGCGAGTTGGAACTGCGGGTGCGGATGCTCGACGAGTTGCGACCCAACATGGTCTGCATCTGGAACGCCAACGGGCACGATAAGGCCTCGCACTGGGGCGGCGTAATGACGCGGACGTCCCGCCGGCGCGGCGTGCGCGGCGCGATCATCGACGGCGGGATCCGCGATTCCAAGGATATTCTGGAACAGGAGTTCCCCATCTGGTATCGGTATCGGACCTCCAACGGATCCCTGTCGCGAGCCAAGATGACCGGCTACCAAGTTCCCGTCTCCATTGAAGGGGTAATCATCAAGCCGGGCGACCTGATCCTCGCCGACATCGACGGGGTTGTGGTCGTGCCTCGCAAGCTGATCGAGCCGGTACTGGAGCGGGCCGAAACGATCGAGAACAACGAAGTGGAAATCAAGGATTGGGTCGACGCCGGACTATCGGCCGATGACATCCACCAACGCGGCGGGTACTTTTAGTACTCGGTAACACGATGGTCGACGGGTGCCACCCAGCAAAGATGATGCGACAGACCACCAGCAAATGAGCAAAGACCAAGCCACTCGTGACCGCCTGATCCCGTACAAGTGGGAAATGCTTGTGCTGTTGTGGGTTGCGTTCTGCTTCAATCAGGCCGACCGCCAGATCTACAACAACCTCTTGCCGCAAATCCAACCCGACCTGCAACTCAGTAACGAGCAGGCGGGATTGGTGGCCACGATCTTCACGGCCGTCTACGGAATACTAGTCCCCATCAGCGGTTACGCCGGCGACGCCTTCCGGCGGAAATGGGTGATCATCGGCGCCCTGGCCCTCTGGAGCGCCGCCACGCTACTGACCGGCCTGGCGGGCGGGATCATCGGACTGATCGTCTTCCGGGGGCTGGCAACGGGGGCCGGCGAAGCCTTCTACTATCCATCGGCCAACTCGCTAATCGGCCAGTTGCACCAGCGAACCCGCGCCATGGCGATGGGAATCCACCAGGCGGCCAACTACATCGGCGTGGCAATCAGCTTCATCGGCGCTTACGTGGGCGAGTGTTTCGGCTGGCGCAACGCCTTTTACCTGTTCGGTGGCCTGGGGGTCGTTTGGGCGCTGTGGATGGCGCTGCGCATGGAAGACACGCCGCAACCCCGGGCGGACGCCGACACCCCGCAGCGCCCGCCGGTGCTGGAAGTGTTCCGGTACATCAAGGGGAAGCCGACCGTGATGTGCCTGGCCGTCTCGTTCGCCTGCCACGTCTTCGCCAATATCGGCTACCTAACCTGGATGCCGACCTTCCTGCACGAGAAGTTCGAGTTGAGCCTGACGGCCGCCAGTTTGTGGGCCCTTTCGGTCCATTACGCGGCGTCGGTGGCGGGCGTGTTGTTGGGCGGATACCTTTCCGATCGGCTGGTTATCCTACGCCGCACGGTTCGCATGGAATTCGAGTGGTTCGGCCTGCTGCTTAGCGCCCCGTTCCTGATCTGGATGGCCTACGCCGACACGCTGGTCCTCTGCCTGACGGCCTCGGGGCTTTACGGCGTCTTCCGCGGCATCTACGATTCAAATCTGTTCGCCGCGCCCTTCGACGTCACGGCACCACGCTATCGATCGTCAATGGTCGGCTTTGTGTTGAGCTTCGGTTTCATCGTCGGGGCGAGCGCTCCATACCTGTTGGGCGCCATGAAGGAACCCTGGGGACTTGACGCGGGAATCGCCGTTTTGGGCGGGGCCTATGTTGTCGGCGCCGTCGCCGCGCTGGCGGCCCTGCATGTATTTTTTAACCGCGATTTCGTGCCGGAAGAAATGATCGAGGAAGAATCGCCATGAGTACGCTACAAGGCAAGAAAGCCCTGGTTACCGGGGCCGGACGAGGTATCGGTCGGGCCGTTGCCCTGGATCTGGCCCGGGCCGGCGCCGACGTGGTCGTCAACTACAATCGCAGCCGACAACAGGCCGAAGAGGTCGTCCGGCAAATCGAGGCCCTGGGCCGGCGCGCCCTGGCCGTTCAGACAGACGTGAGCCAAAAAGGCGACATCGACCGGATGTTCGACCACGTCGAGTCCGACTTCGGCCCGCTCGATATCCTGGTTAACAACGCCGGCATCGAGCCGCGAGCTGATGTTTGCGACTTCGACGAGGCGACCTACGACTCCGTCATGGCGACGAACCTCAAGGGGGCCTTCTTCTGTGCCCAGCGGGCGCTGCGAAAAATGCGCGAGGCCGGATGGGGCCGCGTTATCAATGTCTCCTCGCTGCACGAACTGACGCCCACCGGGTTCTCCGCCCTCTATGGCATGAGCAAAGGGGGGCTGGCCCTGATGATGCGCGAGATGGCCAAGTCGTACAGCCGTTATGGGATTACGATCAACAACGTCTGCCCGGGCGCCACGCGAACCGACATCAACCGCGAGGTCCTCTCAAACCCCGCCTACGAAGCGAAAGTGGTCGAGAAGATCCCGGCCGGGTTCATTGCCGAGCCGGAGGATATCGCTCCGACGGTTACTTTCCTGGCGTCGGACTCGGCACGATACATCACCGGCGCGTCAATCTTCATCGACGGAGGTTTGTGGCTGTAACGCGATAAACTGCAACGTTGTCAGATACCAAACTTACACTGAAGGAGACAAACATGAACGTGCGAGTTCCACTGATCGTAGCGGCTGCGTTGGCCGTGGTTGTTGCCGTCGGCCAACCCGCCGGCGCCGGGCTGCCGGACAATTATCTCAAGCGCTGGGACGATCCGGCCGTAAACAAACGTATTGACGAGGGCATAGAGAAGAATCGCAAGAGTGACGCCGTGTTGACGATACTCGACGCCGCGGGCAATCCGCTGGCTGGCGCCGAGGTGCAAATCGCGCAGAAGTCGCACGAGTTTCTCTTCGGCTGCAACATCTTCGTGATGGGACAGATGAAGGAGAAGAACGATGCTTACGAAAAGGCTTTCCTCAAGCTGTTCAACTTCGCCACCGTTCCCTTCTACTGGGCCGGCACCGAACCGGAGCAGGGCAAGCCGCGACTGACCGAGGGGAGTTCGTACTTCTGGCGCCGCCCGCCGCCGGATCGGGTCGTGGCCTTCGGCAAGAAGCACGGGCTGACGCTCAAGGGTCATCCCTTGTTGTGGCATTCGCATAATCCCGAGTGGCTGCCCAAGGACCCGGCGGAACTCAAACGGCTCTACCTCAAGCGCTTCAAGGAGCTTGCCGACCGTTACGCCCGGGACATTCCAATCTGGGACGGCGTGAACGAATCGCTGGTCTGCCCGGCTCGCTACCCGTTCTACTCGGCCGAGAATAAAGACTATCCGGCTTACGTGCCCTGGGCGTTCACGGAAGAGCAGAAAGTGTTCCGCCCGGACAACTCGTTGATAATCAACGATATCACCAGGTTCAACGGGCCCGCGAACGAAACGAACCGCTTCTATCGACAGTGTGCCAGGTTGCTCGAGAACAAGATTCCCATCGAGGGCATCGGGTTCCAGTTCCACTACTTCAGCCGCAAATCGCTGGACGGTTACACCGGCGGCAACCGTTGCGATCCGGGCGCGATGCTGGACAACTACGGGATGTTCGCCCGCTTCGGTCTGCCGCTGTGGGTTACGGAGATCACCATCGGCTCGGCCGGCGAGGACGGTCTGGAGGTCCAGCGCCGCGTGACACGCGACATCTACCGGCTCTGGTTCGCCGCGCCCAAGATGGCCGGCATTACCTGGTGGAACTTGGGCGACGGCACGGCCCACGGCACCGAAGGCCGTGCCGGCGGTGGTCTGGCCGACCGCGATTTCAACCCCAAGCCGGCCTACAAGGCTTTGGATCAACTGATAAATCACGACTGGAAAACCAACCTCGCGGCCAAGTCCAGCGCCGATGGAAACGTGAAGTTTCGCGGTTTCAACGGACGTTACGAGATCCGGGTGAGCGCCGGCGGCAAGACGAAGACGTTCGAGATGACGGTCGGCTCGGACGGTCCCGTGAAACAAACGCTGACGATGCCATAAGGCCGTCAGACGCCAATACCTCTAGACATTATGGTGGGAGCACTCCACACATGAAAATCGTTGATATGCGAGTCCGCACCGTGGCCATTCCAATGAACGCCATGCTGCGGCACAACACGGGCGTCCACCCGGGCTACATGTTGCGGACGGTCGTCGAACTGATAACCGATGAAGGAATCGTCGGGCTCGGCGAGGTGGGCGGGGGCGATCAACGCGGGGCTCTGCTGAAGCTCAAACCGCGGATCGTCGGCATGGATCCCTTCGACCTGGAGGCAATCAAGCTGAAGGTGTTGCGGGCGATCTACTACCTCTCCAACTCGCGGCTGTACGGCGCGCTGGAGATCGCTTGTCTCGATATCCAGGGCAAGGCGGCCGGCGTGCCGATGAACCAGTTGCTGGGCGGGAAGGTCCGCGATGCCGTGCCCATGATCGCCTACCTGTTCTGGCGATACGATCGGCCCGGCGGCGGCGATGATACGTCGGCCGAGGACATGGCCGACCTCTGCGTGGAACTGCACGAAACGCTGGGCGTGGACGCCATGAAGCTCAAGGCCGGCGTGCTGGACCCCATGGAAGAAGCCCGCGTGCTCGAACTCTGCCGCGACCGGCTCGGCGAGAGTTTCGGGCTCCGCATCGATCCCAACGGGCTCTGGTCGGTGGCAACGGCCGTGCGGGTTGGCCGCCGGCTGGAAGGGCTCGGTCTGGAATACTACGAAGATCCGGCTTGGGGCCTGGAGGGCATGAGGGCGGTGCGTCAGCAGGTTCGCATCCCCTTGGCAACCAATATGTATCCCAATAAGTTCGACGATCTTGGGCCCGCCATTCGCATCAACGCCGTGGACATCGTGCTGACCGACCTGCACTACTGGGAGGGACCGCGCGGCGTGAAAGACCTCTGCGCGGTCTGCCGCACGTTCAATCTGGGAGTGTCGATGCACTCGGGCGCCGAGTTCGGCATCGAATTGGCGGCCATGCTGCACACGGCGTCGACGATTCCCGCCATGCACTACGCCGGCGACGCTCATTACCACTACCTGGAGGACGACATCATCGTCGGTGGAAAGATGCCCTACGAGAACGGCGCCATCACCGTTCCCACGGGCCCGGGGCTCGGCGTCGAACTGGACGAGGAAAAGATGGCCCGTTACGAGGCATACTTTGAAGAGAAGGGCGACTACTACGCCCGCTTCCACCAGGACCCCCGCCGGCCCGAGTGGTATCCGAACGTCGGCGGGATGTGAGCGCCCACAATCGAAAGGCCTTGCCATGAAGATGTCTCCACGCTTCTTGCCGCACTCCCGGACGGTTCTGATTGCCGTTGCCGCGATCGGCCTGCTCTGTTCCGCGCGTCCGGCGGTATCCGACCAGCCAATTATCCCCACGAAGAATCTGGCCGCGGCTACGCCGGCGCGGTTCGATGTTCACGTCACGGACATTCCGGACGCAAAAGTACCGATCGTTCGGCCGTGGAAGACGATCAAGCTCGATCCGAAATATCGGGGCGGTTGGCTGGTCGTGGGCGATCTCACCGGCGACGGCGCGGCGGAGATCGTTAGTGCTCGAAACGGCGTGCCAGCCAGAGATGTCCACTATACATCTTCGGCGGTCGTCCATCGTCTCGATGGCTCGGTGCTCTGGAAATGGGGTGACCCGGACGCGCGCAACGCCATTCATCATGACGTGGCCTGTCAAATCCATGACCTCGACGGTGATGGACGCCACGAAGTCGTTCTGGCGGCCGACCGTCGCGTGGTGGTTCTCGACGGCGCCACGGGAGAAGAATTGCGGCATTTCGAGATTCCACCCAACGCGTCGGATTGCCTCACGTTCTGTAATCTGTCGGGTGGCGACCGCGCAAGCGACATGCTGGTGAAAACGCGGTACGGGCAGATCTGGGCTTATGATGTCGACGGAAAACTGCTTTGGACCGTCCGGAAGCCGGGGGGATATAGAACCTCTCATCAACCGTTTCCCATCGACCTCGATGGCGATGGACGCGACGAAGTCATTGCCGGGTTCGCCGCCCTGAACCACGACGGCTCGCTGCGTTGGCGCTTGCCGGAAGCGATCTGCCAAGGTGGCCACGCCGACGCCATCCGCTTGTTTTGCGATGGTGATCGGCCCGCCGACAAACGCCTCTTGCTGACACATTGCGGCGGTAACCGCATGGATATGCTCGACGGTAACGGCAAGGTCTATTGGAGCGTTACGGGCCTGCATTTCGAGTCGGTCTTCTTTGGCGAACTCGACAAGACGCTGCCGGGACGGGAGATCGTCGTTGATATCTGCCATACACCTTGGGGGAAATCGCCTTTGCTGGTGCTCGACGAAAATGGCAGCTTGCTGGGCCGCTACATGACGATGCGCAGCCGGCAGCACCGCTTGGTCGATTGGTTCGGCACGGGCGAGGACTTGATCTACTGTGGACAAACCCGGGCGCTGCTCGACGCAAAGGGGAACAAGCGGGCACGCTTCGAGACACCAATGCCGGAAGGTGCCCGAGGACCCGACAACACCGGGAAGCTCCGCTATATGATCCACCTGGCCGACGTAACCGGCGACGGCCGGCCCGATCTCGTTGTCAACACGGTTCCCGGCACGGCGGTCTGGATCTACAAGAATGAGAATGGCGCGAAGAATTTGTCACCCGAGCGGCTTACCATGCCGCTGAACGCAACCTTGTACTGATTCCACAATCGGAGCACGCCATGCCTTCACCTCTACGCCTTCTGCTTCTAGTGGCGAGTGTCGCCACGGTGCTGGGCGGAACTGCTCAGGCGGCATCGCCCGTGAAACGCTGGGAAGTGACGCCGACCTCGCTAGTCTCGCGCGACCAGCCGCCACTCCAGAAGATCGACTTGTCGGTCGAGAGCAGCGAGGCGATTGAGGCGGCCGTGCTGCGAGTCTGGTCGAGCGGTGACCGGCTCTTGGCCGAGAAGACGTTGGGCGCATTGAGCAAGGGCACGAATAGCGCCGCGCTGCTCCTTCAGGAACCGAAAAAGCCGGTCGAGACTCGCTGGGTGCTGTCGGCCGGCTCGAAGAAGCTTGCCGAAAAGACCCTCAGATGGACCCCGCCCCGCCATTGGACACTCTACGTGATCAAGTCGGCGCACATCGATATCGGATTGCATGACCCTCAGTACAAACAACGGTTCGCGACGGTCGAGTACATCGACCGAGCGCGCCAGTTGGCCGACCAGACATCCGACTGGCCGGATGCGTCTCGTTACCGATACGTTATCGAAGGGCTCTGGTGGTGGCTGAACTACCCACAAGATCGCTCGGAGCGGGTCGCCGACGAAACCGTGCGGAAATACGTCAAGACGGGTATTTTCGACATCGGCGCTTCCCATTCGGGCAATCATACCCAAGTGTTCGGCATGGAAGAGCTGTGTCGCAGCGCGTACTACGCTCGGCAGGCGCGAGCTCGATGGAATGTTCCCGCCGAAACCATGCTGATGATCGACAACAACGGGATCACCTGGCCGTTGGTTACGGCCTACGCCGACGCGGGAATCAAGAATCTGGTCTTTCTACCCAATGCCTGGAATCCCAAGACGATAGGCGGCTCGCGGGTCGAGGTTGGGTGGAACTCCAAGCTGCCGCACGTTTTTTACTGGCAGGGGCCCGATGCCAAGAGCCGCCTGCTTGTTTGGGCCAATCCGCACTACATCAGCACGGGTCATGCCTTCGGTATTCGAACCTGTAAGAATCGCTCCCCGGCTGGCTCGTCGCTCGAGGCCGTCGTTCCGACAATGGCGAAGCAGCTTGCCTTGCTCGAGTCGCGCTATCCTTACGATATTTGGCTCGTCTCGAACTACGACGACAACGAAACGCCCAACCTCGCTTTTCCCACGTTGGCCAAGGCGTGGAATGCCCAGTGGCGTTGGCCGGAACTGCGCGCGGTGGGAGACCTGTCCGAGCCGTTCCGGCAGATCGAGAAGCGGTTTGGCGACAAGATACCGACGCTTCGCGGCGACATTACCGGCGGCTGGGCGCAGCATCCAGTCTCGACGCCCTCGCTGCTAGCCAAGAAGCGCGCCGCCGATCGGCTGCTGCCGGTCGCCGAAAAGCTGGCCACCTTGGCGCGTTTGGCCGATCCCGATTTCATCTATCCCACGATAGCGCTGCGGCGGGCGTGGGACGCGCTGATCTGCAACGATGAACATGGCTACGGCGTCAGCCACTACAAGGGGCGTCCCGTCTACGACACTTGGATGCAGAAACGGGACTGGCTCAAGCGGGCACTGGCCACGGCCGAGGAGCAAAGCGCCCGGGCACTGAAGACGCTCGCCGCTTTGGTGCCCGCCGAGGGACCGTCGGTTTTCGTCTTCAATCCAACACTCCATCCACGCGCGGAGACCGTGGAAGTTGAACTGCCGGAGTCTTGCGTGAAGTTGCGTTCCGTTCGCTGTTCGGATGGTATCCTTGCGCCCGCCGACGCCGTGGGGCGCAAGCTGAGATTCAGGACGTCGGAGATTCCGCCGATGGGGTACGCCCTGTTCAAGCTTGCCGAAGGCGACTCCGAAACGATCGTGAAGCGTCCGTCCGCCAAACCGCCGACAGTTGAAAACACTTTCTACCGCGTGACCTTTGGCGAGGACGGTTCGATCACCGGGATCTTCGACAAGCAACTCCGGCGCGAGTTGGTTGATGCGGCGGCTCCATACCGGTGCAATCAGTTGGTCTACACAAAGGATGTGCATAAGAGTTTCTCGTCGCCTACCCGGGCCCGGTTCGAGGTCGAGACTTCCCCGCTGGGACAAACCGTGATTGCCCAGATGGACGATCCGGTCAGTGGTGCCGCGATCCAGCAGCGCGTGACCCTGCCCACCCACGATAAGCGAATCAACATTGACAATCGACTTGACCATGTGCGCGATCTGGCCAGCAAGGATCGGTGGCACCGGTTTGGCTATTACGCTTTCCCGTTCGACGTGCCCGACGGAGTGTTCAGGGTAGGGCTGAACGGGTGTGTCGCCCGCCCGCATGACGACCAGACCGGCCACGGGACCGATGCCTACCTGGCAGCACGCGACTGGACCGACATCGGCAACGACCGATTCGGCGTAACCCTGGTGCAGTACGACAGTTGTCTGGTCGAATGCGGAAAGATCCATGCCGACAAGAGGACATTCGGCGAGCCGCTCACCACAACGCACCTCTACTCTTACGTGTTCAATGATTGGCTATATGCACACGCCTATGTCACCGGACCGTCATATATCAACCTTTGCTTCCGCTACGTGATCCGTAGCCACGCCGGGAGCTTTCGGGACGCCCGAGTGGCGCGGTTCGCCGAACGGGCGGTCACTCCGCTGTTGGCGACGGTGATCCCCGAGGCGCGGAAAGGGACACTGCCCGCGGCGAGTCACGGCTTCCTTTCGGTCGACGCCGCCAACGTCAGCCTGCTGACCCTCAAGCTGAGCGAGACGCCGGGACGTGGTGTCATCGCAAGGTTCCAGGAAACCGCCGGCCGGCCGGCGGATGCGGTCGCTGTTAAGACAGGCTGGGGCCGAGACCTGCGTTTAACAAGCTGCTCGGTGACCGAGCGAGACCGCAAGGTGCTCGACCGCCCGACGTTGAAACTCGATCCCTTCGGCTACGCCACGCTGCGGCTGGAGGAACCGGGCCCGGTTTCGCCGGCGCCGGAGTTGGCCGTCGACGAATGCTCGGATAAGTCGGTGACGTTACGCTGGGCGGCTGTCCCCGGGACGCGGCAATACAATGTCTACCGGGGCGAACAGGCGGACTTCGCGCCGGACGAGTACCATCTGCTGGCCACCACCGGCAACACGCTTCTTTTGGATGATTGGCTGAAAGCGGGCACGACGTACCATTACCGCGTGGCCGCCGTCGATGCTGATCTGCGGCAGGGCGCCATCTCGCGGTGTGTACGGGGCGTAACCCGGCCCGAAGGCAATTCGCCGCCCGCCAAAGTCGGAACTGTTTACACCGGACTGATTACCGATCCCAGGGCATGGCGTGGTGACGCGCCCGACATGCTCTATCTCCAATGGGGGCGGAATATCGAACCCGACTTATCGCACTACGAGCTTTACCGGGGGACGGATCCCGATTTCGAACTCAACGAGATGACATTCTTGGCGAAGGTAGAGCCTGGCCCGTATGTCGTCGTTCCTTTTGAAGACAAGGGTCTGAAGCCGCATGCCGTGTACTATTACCGTGTCCGCGCGGTCGACCGCGACGGGCACAAGGGACAACCGAGCGAGTTGTGCCCAGGTGTGACTCGCGAGCCCTGATACAACACTTCCACCTTCAAATGACAATCACACTCCAGAGGACATGAAAGATGAAACACACACTAATGGGAATGGTCGTTCTGTTGGCACTGGCAACGTCTACCCGAGCCGCGTCTCCAACTCCGCTAAACGAGCGACCGGCCCGGCCGTCGCCGGAGTGGGTGACCGCCGGCGTGATGTACCAGATCCAACCTCGAGCCTTTACGCCCGAGGGTACGCTTAAGGCCGCGACGGCACGCTTGCCGAAGGTGGCCGAGCTTGGCATCGACATCATTTACATCTGCCCCGTCTTCGTGTCGGACGACGATCCGAACAGAGAGGGATGGAGTCCGCGTCAGAAGGCCTCGAAAATGAACAATCCTCGCAATCCCTATCGGATGATGGACTACTATCACGTCGATCCGGAGTATGGGACGGACGCCGACTTGAAGGCATTTGTCGCCGAGGCGCACAAGCTGGGCGTGCGCGTGCTGCTGGATATGGTTTACTTGCATTGC
>Ga0075120_10001651_pt1 | contig 17200 bp, 17 predicted proteins | sample AntAceMetag02UKL_FD_69792 | JGI IMG/M metagenome (GOLD analysis project Ga0075120, IMG submission 69792) | Saline lake microbial communities from Ace Lake, Antarctica - Antarctic Ace Lake Metagenome 02UKL | ecosystem: Environmental > Aquatic > Non-marine Saline and Alkaline > Saline | place... | reverse complement strand
TATGCCGGTGCATTTCCTGCTTCAAAAGGGACTGCTCTAAGTTCTGTTTTCCAGTTTAAAATGATTGAGCCCAACAAAGATAAAATGAATTTCAGGGCTACCCTGGGCGCATCCGATTTGGGTTTGTCAATTAATGGGCCACTGGGTAAAAAGTCCGGCTTACTGTTTTCCATCAGACGTTCCTACCTCGGCCTGTTATTTAATGCACTGGGACTTCCGTTCTTACCAACCTATAACGATATCCAATTTAAATACAAACTGAAGATCAACCAGAAAAATGAACTCTCGATAATTGGATTGGGTGCCCTCGATAATTTTAAACTCAACACTGGCTTAGACAATCCGGATGAAAGCCAGCTTTTCCTCCTGAACTCACTTCCGGTAAACGAACAATGGAGCTATACCATCGGTGCTGTTTACAAACACTTCAAGAAAAAGGGGTTTGATACCTGGGTGTTTAGCCGAAATTATCTCAACAACAGGGCATATAAATACGTTGACAATAACGAGGATTCGGTAATGACTTTCGATTATACTTCTACTGAGGCAGAAAATAAGGTGCGCTACGAAAACAACTCCCGCTACAATGGCTACAAGGTAAATTACGGCGCCGGGCTGATGTATTCGCAATACACCAACGAAACTTTCCAGCGCATTTTTACCGACTCCGCCGGCACCATCAATTATCAATCGAAGCTGAACCTATTTAGCTGGAATTTATTCGGCCAGGTGAGCAAGGGCTTTTTCCTTGACAGGCTGATTCTTTCCTTTGGATTGCGCATGGATGCCAACGATTACTCAAAAAGCATGAGGAATTTGCTCGACCAGGTATCGCCGCGTTTTTCGGCTTCCTATGCACTTACCGAAAACTTTTTCCTGAATTTTAATACCGGCAGGTATTATCAAAGGCCGGCCTACACCACTTTGGGGTTTAAAGAAAATAATGGTGAGTTGATTAATAAAGATAACGGCCTTAAATACATTGCAGCCAACCATGTGGTGGCAGGGATTGAATGGCTGCCCACCGAGCAATCGAAATTTACGGTGGAAGGCTTTTACAAGAAATACAGCGATTATCCTTTTTCGGTAGCTGATTCCGTTTCGCTGGCTAACAAAGGTGGTGGTTTTGGCGTATTCGGCGCCGAAGAAGTTGTATCGACAGGGAAAGGCCGGGCTTATGGGTTTGAAGTTCTGGCCCGCGAAAAAGACTGGTTTGGGTTTAATATCATTCTTTCGTACACTTTTGTAAGGAGTGAGTTTACAGATATCGAGGACGATTACATTGCCTCTGCCTGGGACAACAGGCACATTATTAATTTAACTGTGCTTAAAAAACTAAAAAGAAACTGGGACATCGGTGCTAAGTGGCGCTTTGTTGGCGGCCCTCCCTACACACCTTACGATCTTGTGAAATCAAGCATCAGACCGGCATGGGATGTGCAAAATGCACCTTACCTCGATTATGCCAGGTTCAACACCGATAGATATGGAAGTTTCCATCAGCTTGATGTTCGGGTTGACAAAGAATATTTCTTCGATAAATGGTCACTCATCCTTTACCTCGACATCCAGAACCTCTATAATTTCAAACTGAGCGAACAAAACCTGGTAACCAACCTTGATGAAAATGGAAATCTGAATATCGATCCGGCAACGGCCAACCTACCCTACCAGGACCAGAAGTACATTTTGCGTCAATTGCCCAGCGAAAATGGTACCGTATTGCCAACCATTGGTATTATTGTTGAATTTTAAGAACTTGATTTGAGTAATTCTAATAACACGATAGACATGAAAAATATTCAGCGATATTACACCACATTAGCATCAATAGCTTTTTTGTTGTTTACCCTGTCGGGATTTACACAAAAGAAAAACGAGGTAGTTTTTGAAGAAATCATCTTGAACCTGAATGGTGCCGGGCCAACAATTGAAGTAAGCTTCAATGCCGGCCCGGAACACAACCATCCGATGATGGCCGTGTGGATTGAAGATGAAAAAGGCAACTATATTCAAACTCTATTTGTAAACGAATCGGTGGCAAAAGGCTATTTTAAGCATGCCGATAAATCAGACGGAGAGTGGACTTCGGGTACTTTGGTTAGACCCGCATCCTTGCCGGTATGGGCACATAAGCGTGATATTAAAAACGATTTAGGGAATTACATGCCCATCCGGGAAAACCCCGTTCCCGATGCGTACACAGGAGCGACTCCAGCCGGTGACTTTCTATTGAAAACCAAAACTGATGATGCCCTGCCCCAACAATTCAGGCTTATATTCGAGATCAACCAATCTTGGGACTGGAACGAGTACTGGACCAACAATAAATTTCCGGATGATGAAGATTACAAAACCTCGTCGCAACCCTCACTGGTTTATGCTGTAGATATTGATCTTGAAAACCGGGAAGAAGCCTATGAGTTAATCGCAGTAGGGCATGGGCATTATTCGGGGAAAAATGGTGAAATTTACTATGACCTCGATAACATGACAACAGCGCTGGAGATTACAAAAGATGTAAGTGTGGTGGTTAAATTCCAATAGGGAGCATTTGCCAGTTTATTTTTTAACTCTTATCCATTTGGGGGTTTTTATTTCCACTATATTTTTTATTGGTGTCCGGTCAAATTGAATAGATTCTTCGCTACGCTCAGAATGACAATGCTTTACATGAATTGGTGGAGGGCGGGCATTGCTGGCGGCGAAGCTGCCAGCAATGCCCGCCCCATGAAACACAATCACCTGTCATTCTGAGCGAAACGGAGTGAAGCGAAGAATCTATTTACAGAATAATACAATTCCCCGGACAGCATTGATGTTTTGTTTAAACATCAGGTTTTCATTTCCTTTTAATCTTTTTCTCCAATTGTTTCATTTCACGGTCGAAGTCGGAGATATATTTTTCATCTGCTGACTTCCGGTATTTCTCAAACTCTGTTTTTGCCTTTTCCATTGTACTCGTGAATTCGTTTGGTTGCCCAAATACGAAACTGTGTGCCTTGTGGTGATTTTACCCGGTAGCCTACTGAAATTACTACATCAAGGTTGTAAAAATTAGTAGCATAGCTTTTACCGTCTGATGCAGTAGTTCGGAATTTCCGAACTACTGAATTTTTATCCAGTTCTCGCTTCCGCGAAAACATTCTTTATATGCTCACTTATTGTAGCTTTCGACTTTCCAAACAAGTTTTGCATTTGCTCTTGTGTAACCCAAACGCTTTCATCTTGCAGCTGAACATCCAATTTAATGTTGCCGCCAGTTCTGAAAGCTCCCGTAATGTGTGTATAAATTTTATTGTGCAATATATTGTACACCCAAATTCAAATTTGCTGCATTTCAGTTGCCTGAGCCACGGTTGTTAAAAACTATATCTTTACACCATAAATCAATCATTAAATCATCATGAAAAATCAATATCATATTGCTTGGTGGAACGTCGAAAACCTGTTTGATGTAAGCGACTCGAACCAACGGCCGGCATGGCTGCAAAGCAAACTCAACAGCGAATTAAAAGGCTGGAACCAGGAAGTACTTCAGCAAAAAATTAACAACCTGGTATCCATCATCAAAAAAATGAATAACAACACCGGGCCTGATATTTTGGGTTTATGTGAGGTTGAAAATCGTATAGTGCTCGAAAAGCTAAAGTTAGCCTTAAGGCCCCTGGGCAAAAATTACGATATTGTCCACCATGATATGAGCGACCAGCGGGGCATTGATGTCGCGTTTATTTACGACAGGGATAAGTTTACATCCCAGGGGTCTTTTTCACATACCATTTTAAAGCGTACTGCTACACGCGATCTTTTCCAGGTAAATTTCCTCACGCCAAAAGGCAACGACCTTTTGCTGGTTGGTAACCACTGGCCGGCACGTTCGGCAGGTATCCTTCGGTCAGAGCCATACCGGATTATAGCGGGTGAAACACTGAGTTACTGGATGGAAAGGATTATTGAAGAAAAAGGGAAAGATACTGCCGTGTTGGTAATGGGCGATTTTAACGATGAGCCCTTCAACCGCTCTCTAACAGAATATGCACTTGGGTCAAACAGCCACAAAAAAGTGGTATATGCCCGGTCACCCAGGCTTTACAATTTGATGTGGCCCTTTTACGGGCATGGCCGGGGAACTTACTACTGGGATAACTTCCCTTTGGTGCTCGACCAGTTCCTGGTTTCAAAAGAATTGATAAAGTCGGCCGGTAAGATAAAAGTGGCAAGGGGCACTACCCCGGAATATGTTGTTAAAATTGAAATGTATCCTGAAATGGTAAATACCGGCCGTTATCCCTCACCCATTTCCTTTGGCCGGCCTTCCAAAAAAAGCAGCCATAACCCGGCAGGGTTTAGTGACCATTATCCGGTTTCGGTAGTGATTGAAGAGTAAGGCGGGGAGTGCGTTTTGCGTTGGGCGTTTTGCGTCCCGAAAAGTAGAAAATTTTAATTTTCGTAACTTTTCGAGGATGCTCGAAAACAATGAAATCAAAGATTTCTGGTTTTTCGGCATTTGGCGTTTTGCGTTTTGAGAAAAAAGACCTACGGATTTTGATAGATATGTTCGGATAAAAAAATCCTCCTTCAGCGTCCTCTGTAACCTTTGCGGTTTGTGTTTCCAGGTTTGGCAGCTCATATATAAAAGAAATAATGACGCGGGTTTACGCTGGTGAAACGGATAAATCCTAATCCGTCTAATCAGCGCAAATCAGCGTCTGAAAAAATCATTGTCGATCATTTTGACTCTCTCTTCTCTTCGCCCTCCGCATCCTTTGTGGTTTTTATTTTCCGATCAATCCATAAAAAAGCCGAATTCACAACTCACGTCCCCTTAAGCCTTCCACTTAATATTGCATCCAACACTTGGGGTTTGTATTCGGGGAACTTCTTGCCCGGTAAGCACTAAATCAAGAAACTTGCGTAAATCTTCGCCGCTTACAGGCTTGGCATTACCTGGACGTGACCCATCAAACTGCCCGCGATAGGCACATTTCATTTCACCATCAAAAACATTGAAATCGGGAGTGCAGGCAGCATCGTAGGCTTTGGCCACTTGTTGGGTTTCATCGAAAAGGTAAGGGAAGGGGAAGTCCATGTCCCTGGCGAACTCAATCATTCTTTCAGGCGAGTCGGCCGGGTAGTTCACTATATCGTTGGAGTTGATCATTATAAACGATACTCCCTTGGGAATATAATCCTTACCAACCTTAACAAGCTCATCAATAATGTGGACAACAAAGGGGCAGTGATTACAAATAAAAACCACTACTGTTGCCTTATCTGATTTTAACTGTTCAAGTGTAAGTTCTTCACCCGAAATCACATCCGGAAGTTTGAAATCAGGGGCTGTGAAGCCGAGGGGGATTTGTATAGTTGGTGTTGCTGCCATAATATGAATTTATTTATCAGTAACAAAAACAAACAAGGTATTGTTCAGCACATCATCGAAACATAAATTTTGCTACAATATCAGAAGTAAATACTTGCTGATACCATCGTAGCCAGGTTAAAATTTATATTGCCCGGATTACCATACCTGTCGGATGATTCATCGGATATGGTAAAGTTTCCTTGTGCTTCAATACCAACGCTAAAATGCTCATTAAAGAAGTAGTCACCTCCAAAAGCAATACCGGCCAGGAGATCAAGTGTTGAACTATTGCCATCTTCCGGGAAATAAAAAATCGCTCCAAGCTGGACACCAACATACGGCATCAGGTCTCCCTTTTTCAAATAAAATTTAGGCATAATACCAATACCCAAATCCACTCCCTTTTCACCAGCCATTTGAAAGTCTATTGCCGGGGCGATAACAACAGTTTCGCTCACAAAAATGGGGAGCATCAAGCCGTATTGTTGGCTCTGTATTGTAGCTGTAAGGCCAACTTTTCCTTTTCTACTATCTTCGTTTTGCGCTGAAACAACCGCAGTAATTGTGCATAATACACAAACAAGTAAGAACCTAAAGTTTCTTTTCATTTTTAAATGGGTTTTGAAATAATACTAATATGGCCGGTAATTATGGTTTATCACAATATTATCCCACAATTGGATATTGTCGCCTTCAAGGTAAGCACGGTAATAGCCATCAGGAATATTTGTAATGTCAATTTGAATAAGTCTTCTGATGCTATCTGTTTCGAAAATAATTTGCGAACCCATTACAAGGTTTGAAGAACCCATAAAATTAGCTTCGCCCGGAAAACTATTATTTGTTGTAGCCTTCACCATGTACAGTTTCATGTCATCGGTATAATCGTCACCACAATAAAAAGTCAAACCATACCAGGCCGGATTTGGAAATCCTACTACAGAAATATCCAGGCCATTACCACCACCCGGATATGCCCCGGTTTTTACATTGGGTGTTCCTACATACATTATAATGTTGCCAGCCTCGTCGCGCGACTCATAACCCGTTATGACCGGAGATCGAAAGGCGGAGGTCACGTATTCAGGCGTAGAGGATTGTTTTGAACATGCAAATAAAACTAAGAGTAAAGTGATTAATGATAATGCCAATATCTTGTGTGTCATAGTGGAGCTTTTTTTGCAATTCAAACTTACGCAAAAATAGGACAATTTGAATCATACAAATCCAAAATTTTTATGTTTCTACCAAATCATTTTTTCATTCAAGAGGTGTCATGGATTTATAAAATCGGTCGGGTAAGTATCCTGACAATATGGTTTTTTGTTATTTCTCCGTGGGCGCATTGATGAATTTATCCTACTACATTCTGCTGATTTCCAAAATTATCGCACATAAAATTTTGCATATCAAATTTTTATTATCTACTTTTGCCGCCCAATTTTCGGGAGGACAAACAGTGGATTATTTAAAGCATTTTACAATCCCTTTTCGTGGCCTGAAACCGGGAGTTCATCAGTATGATTATCAAGTTGATAAACGGTTCTTTGAACGTATTGAATATGCTGAGGTCAGCAATGGAAACCTAAAGGTTGAACTTGAGCTGACCAAACAGGAACGCATGCTTATCTTCGATTTTACCATAACTGGTTACGTGGAAGTTGATTGCGACAGGTGTCTTGGTAAATTTAACCAGGACATTGAGGGAAGTGAAAAATTGTTTGTGAAATTTGGTGAAGAGTGGGAAGAAGAATCAGACGATGTAATCATTATCCCGGAAGGTGAATATCAGTTTGATATCAGTGAATACCTTTACGAGTATATCATCCTGTTATTACCGATGCAGCGTATTCATCCTGATGATGAAAATGGCGAAACAACCTGCGACCAAGATATGGTGGACAGGATAGGCAGCCAATCCGAAGTTTCGGAAACAGACCCACGATGGGATGCATTATTAAAACTTAAGAACGACAATAAACAAAAATAGGAAACAATAAAATTAGAATAAAATGGCTCATCCAAAACGAAAAATATCGAAGACCAGAAGAGACAAGCGCAGGACACATTACAAAGCTACTGCACCAACACTGGCAAAATGCCCGACAACGGGCACCGTACACCTTTATCATAGGGCATATTGGGTTGACGGCGACCTTTATTACAAAGGAAAAGTTGTAATGCAAAAAGCTGAAGTGGAATAAACCGGGTTATAAAAATTCAATTTCCTATATCTTCATAAATCAATGAAATTCGGACTGGACGTAATGGGTGGTGATTTTGCACCGGAAGCCACAATAGATGGTGCAATACTTGCGCAGAAAGCACTTCCCCCCAACGACCAGATCGTACTTATCGGTGATGAAGACATCATAAGGGTTCTTCTCGCAAAAAAAGAAGCCGATCCCGACCTATTCCAAATTGTTAATGCCAGCCAAACCATCGGCATGGCAGAAAAGCCCTTAAAGGCACTGGCATCCAAACCAGATTCAAGCCTTTCGGTAGGTTTTCGACTATTGAAATCACGTAAAATACATGCTTTTGCCAGTGCCGGAAATTCCGGGGCAACAATGGTAGGGGCAATGTATAGCGTCGGCAGCATTGCCGGTGTCATCCGCCCAACTACAACAGCACACGTCCCACAGGAAAATGGTGACGAAAGCATCATCCTCGATATTGGCACAAACCCCGACATCAAACCCGATGTGCTTTATCAATTTGCCATCCTCGGCTCTATTTATGCAAAAAATGTTTTGAATATCAAAAACCCCCGGGTTGGTTTGCTGAACATTGGTGAAGAAGAGGGTAAGGGCAATCTGTTGTGTCAGTCGGCTTTTCAATTGATGAAAGACTCCAAGGAGTTTAATTTCTGTGGAAATGTCGAAAGTCGCGACCTCTTTAAATCGAAGGTGGATGTAATTGTTTGTGATGGTTTTACGGGCAATATCGTTCTTAAACAAATAGAAACCATCTATCAGATGTTGCAAAAAAGAAACCTGTTGGATGATTTTTTTTCTCGCTTTAATTACGAGAACACCGGGGGAAGCCCTGTGTTAGGTATTAACTCCGGCGTGGTTATCGGACATGGAATTTCCAATGCACTTGCCATAAAAAACATGATTCTCATGTCGAAGGAGATTGTTGATGCCAAACTCGCTTCAAAAATCCGGAGGGCCCTTCACAAATACACCCGGTAAGAGATTAAAAACTGAAACTAATTATTATGACCAAAATAAAAGCTGCCATAACAGGAGTTCATGCCTGGGTTCCCGAAGACGTGCTTACCAACGAAGAATTGTCAACCATGGTTGATACTTCCGAAGAATGGATCATGACCCGTACCGGAATTAAAACCCGCCACATACTAAAAGGTGAAGGCAAAGGAACATCCGATATGGGTGCTGAAGCTGTTAAAGGCTTGCTTGCAAAAACCAATACCCATCCCGACGAAGTTGACCTGTTGATTTGTGCCACCGTAACACCCGATATGCAGTTCCCGGCCACAGCAAACATAATTGCTGACAAAGTGGGCATAAAAAACGCATTCCATTTCGATATCAATGCAGCTTGTTCAGGCCAGATTTATGCCTTGACCACAGCAGCAATGTATGTAGAATCGGGCAGGTACAAAAAAGTGATCATGGTGGGTGCTGATAAAATGTCGTCCATTGTTGATTATACCGACCGGACAACCTGTGTAATTTTTGGTGATGCCGCCGGTGCTATCATGATTGAACCCAGTGATGATGAAGATGTCGGTTTTATCGATTCTATTCATCAATCTGATGGTATGGGCAGGGTGCACCTGCACCAAAAAGCTGGCGGCTCGGTAAAACCCGCTTCACATGCCACTATTGATGCCCGCGAACATTATATTTACCAGGAAGGCCAGGCTGTGTTTAAATTTGCTGTTTCGAAAATGGCAGATGTTTCGGTGGAAATGATGAAGAAACACAAACTCGGGCCCGAAGATCTTACCTGGTTAGTGCCTCATCAGGCTAATATGCGGATTATTGAAGCCACAGCACGCAGGATGGGAATTAAAAAAGACCAGGTGATGATCAATATCCAAAATTACGGGAACACCACTTCGGCAACTATTCCACTTTGTTTATGGGAATGGGAAGACAGGTTGAAGAAAGGTGACAATATTATCCTCACTGCTTTTGGCGGAGGTTTTACCTGGGGCGCCATTTACCTCAAGTGGGCCTATGACGGAAAAGATCACAAATAGAAAAATATTCAAATAATTCAATGAGCAATTCGATGATCGGGTTGCTTTTTTTATTTCGACATAAGATATCGTAAATTATTGCATCATTTAAGAATCCAAAAATTCAAAGATTCAAGGATTCAAACATTCGCCCTTACATCATGTTAACTGTTAAATCTTTTGACCATACTTCTACCACACTGTATCAATCTGCCCTCAAAATAAGGCGGCAGGTTTTTATCGAAGGGCAAAATGTTGATCCGGCACTTGAAATCGAAAATGAGGAAAAGTGTAGGCATTATTTGCTTTTGCTGAACGATCGGGCCATTGGCACAGCACGCTGGCGCAAAACCGAAAAGGGAATTAAACTGGAGCGTTTTGCTATTTTAAATGAATATCGCAACAAAGGTTATGGTTCAATGATACTTGAAAATCTGCTTCGGGATATTTTACCGCTGGGCCTTAAAATATATCTACATTCGCAATTGAAGGCAGTGCCCTACTACCAACGACAGGGATTTATTAAAACCGGGGAAATCTTCCAGGAGGCAGGAATCGATCATTATTTGATGCTTAGGAAACCGAAGTAATCCCAAGACAATAAATTATTTAGTGCCTGTCCATAAAGTCGGTATTTTTCACTAGCCCCGGGTTTTAACCCGGGGATTAATAAAATTACCAGAACCACCCCCTCCTTTTCGCTGTCAATGCCGAAGGCATTGACAGCGAAAAGGAGGGGCTTTTTTATCCTTCCAATTCAATCCCTGCCCTTCCCAAAGATGCCTATGGCAAAAGGACAGGGCTATTGATAATTTAAAAATCTTACTTAAAAGACGAACACTATTTAGCTTACAATTCATCATCGAATTAAACGGATAAAGCAAATTTCAATTGATAAATTCGATAATAATCAACATGGATGAATTTTCAAATTTGCACATCGACAAATCTTCAACCCAAATTGGCTCAAATCATGCTTTCGAGAAATAAGGTAATAAGGTCGGTTAGCTTAAGATGCATATCAAAGCTACTAAGGTTAAAAAGTAAAAAATAATGTTTTTATTTCTTTGTTGATAACAGAAACTACTTTAAAACCTTATGACACGAAGTAAATCCGTATGGATTTCTTTCCCAACCTTAGTACAGAGACCATGTCCTAACATTTCATAAACCTCTCTTATATAACTTCTTTTAAAAAGTTACTCTGCATGGGGCCATATTTTTGAAATACTGAGGGACTTATTACCTTATCTTGCGTCATGAATATTTACAGAAAATTTGAACTGCGTTATTGAAAGACAACTGTCGGGTCAAAAGCTCTTAATTATTTTAAAATCTAAGCGAAAGACAGCTCAACCCACCGTCCAACTTTTGAAACTCTGACATGTCCAACCCGATCACTGGGAAGCCAGCATTTTGAATAGCCTCTTTTATTTTTGGAAATCCATCTGCAAGCAAAATTGTACCGTTTACCCACACACAATTGGCGGCGTACATTTCATCATCATCCACAAAAATTTTATGGTAATCTGAGAAATCCTTGTGGGTTTTCAGCGAACCAGCCAAAACAACAGTGTTGTTTTCGATAAACGAAACCCCGGTTTTGAGGTGCAGCATATCATCGAGAATAACCTGCGAACCCGTAAAGCCATACTTTTCAAGAATAGCAATAAGTTGATTTACACCGGCACTATTCGTCCGCTCCGACAGTCCGATATAAAAATGAGATCCGGCCATCATTACATCGCCGGCCTCCACAGTTCCTTCTGGTTTTATTTGTTCTATGGATTTGAAATGCGGTTCCAGCACCATCCGCATCCCATTAATTTCTTCTCTTCTGCTTGCAGCACCAGGCCTTGTGATAATGGCACATTCAGGCGTCAGCAAAGCCACATCTTCCATAAAAACTGAATCGGGATGGTTTTCATCGGCATTTAAAATAATCAACTCCAGCCCTAACCTTTTGAGTGCAGCAAGGTAGGCATTGTGTTGTTCGCACAATTTATCATAATCTACCCGGCCTAAGCCTGCTGTTGTAATTCCATTTATCACCGATTTTCCCGGCCTCCTAACAATTGCCTTTTTAAACATAGTCTGATGATTGTTGTTTTCGTAAAACTAAATACTGTTGTGAACCATGATTTTTCTAACAAGCTTTGCTTGTTGCAGGTTTCACGTTGTCCGCTGTGACCTGCAACTTGCAACCTGTAACATGCAACCTTCTTCCTCTTAAAAAAAATTCCTTGTTCATGGCCCGGATTGAATAATATTACCAATGCTTGATTTGCACAGTTGAATTTGTAAATTTGCGCCAATCAAACTTTTTGTAAATATACAATGTAATTTTTAAACCTTCGGATATGATCACCATTTATCACAACCCAAGATGCTCAAAATCACGCGCCGGCCTTAAGCACCTCGAAGAAAAAGGCATTCAGCCTGAAGTAAAAAACTATCTGAAAGACGGACTTTCACGGCAGGAATTGAAAGATGTTTTGATGAAACTAAACTTGAAGCCACATGATATAGTCAGGACACAGGAAGCTGATTACAAAGCTAAATTCAAAGGCAAAAACTTTACTGATGACGAGTGGGTAAAGATTATTATAGAAAATCCGAAATTGCTCAAGCGGCCCATCATTATCAAAGATTATAAAGCTGTTTGGGGTGTTCCCGCAGAAGAGATTGATGTGCTGTTGAAGTAGGGCAATTGTTTGGGTGGCTGAAGTGTTTTTGAAAATGGGAGTGTTTTGAGTTCTGTTGTGGGTATAGGGTGTATAGGGTATATAGGGTGTATAGGCTCTAACATTTCAAAACTAACCAACATGTTGTTAGTTTCACAAGATGTCAGGAATAGATCCCGCGAAGCGGCTTTAATTTTCAAATTTGCACACCAGCAAATTTTCAAATTAATTTAGTGCCTAAAAACTGATGTTGTTGTTTTTTTCCATCCATACGGACTTGCTTCGCTTCGTACGGACTTCCTTCGGTCGTTGGCAAGATATTCGTTCAACCTAAGTTCATATAGGAAAATCTCGAATCTCGAATCCCGCACGTGCGGGATCGAAATGTAGAAAGAAAAATTAATGAAATTGAATAAATCTCCTTCCTCTTTTTTACTTCTATTAACTTCAAGATTCAGTTCCGCATGTGCGGAATTCGATATTCAAAAAAATCGTGCAATATTTCAAACAACCTGTTTGGTTCTGGCCTGCCCGCCGTACTACTTTGGCAGGCGGGGCTCGTCCAGCTCAGGGTGTATAGGGTGTATAAGGTATAGGGGAAGTCCTGAACTCTGAAACTTCAAATACCAAACGCTGAACCCTGAAAACTTACTTTCTCCCAAAATCTGCCGGTATTTCACCCCATTTTTTGGTATCCCACTTAAGGATGGGAACATCCCAACTATTATTTTTCAGCCAGGCTTCGGCGCGTTGGATCATTTCAAAAACCTTGTTGTTACGGGTAGTTTGTTCAAGTTTGGTTTTAGCATGTTTATTCCTGACCCACGCCATAGCAGTCATCGAATCGGAATAAACCGGCATCTTTTTATTTTGTTGCACAAGCATGGCCAGCACGTGTACCAGTGCCAAAAACTCACCAATATTGTTGGTGGCTTCCTCATAAGGCCCACCATGAAATATCTGTTTACCTGTTTTGGTAAAAACACCCTGGTACTCCATCACACCGGGGTTACCACTGCAAGCAGCATCAACTGAAATGCTCTCCCACAACGGGCCCTTTCCTGAGAAAGCGTTTTTATCACCAGGTTTAATTGGAACTTTCTTTTTCCCCAAATAACTGCCCATGCCTTTTCTCAGTGCGGTGGCCGCTTGTTCCTCATTGGGAAACGACATGTATTTCGCACCTTCAAATCCCATTATCTGCTTTTGGCATTCGCCCCAAGTTCGGTAAACCCCGGGTTTTTTCCCCACCCATACCACATAATATTTCGATCCTGCTTTGGCCATTCTATTTTCTGCTAATTTTGCATCGTTAATAAGAAGACAAAAATGAAGAAAATTATTTACTATTCCGCCATTGCCTTGGGTTTATTTCTGGCAGCATACGCCTATTTTGTAAGCTATGACCTGATCTCCGAATTTCAATTGTTACTGTACAGCGTGCTGGCTTTGTTTCTGGTGATTTTTGGCTTGTACGGATTAAAGGCCGAAAGCCTGATGAAAAAATTTGTTGCTGAAGGCAAAACCGACAACTTTTGTATTGAAGCCAGTTATTATGCAAAAAACAAAGGAGTGCTGGGAAAGCTTTTTCTTTTTCCGTTCATAAAGGTCAAATCAAAAAATTCCCTGGTAATATCTTTCCTGGGGTCGTTTGCCTGGATAGTGATCTTACTTATTGTTTTGAAGTTATTTATAAAATAATTTACCAATGAAAAATATTTTTGGGTTAATCCTGCTGTTTGTTTTAGTAAGTCTTGCTTCGTGTAATCGCAATAAACCTGTATCGCAAACACATACATTTACAAATGTTTCCTGGGAGCGCTTCGAACACCTGGAGTTTGAGCTTGCAATTGACGATTTGGAAGAAGAATACGATATTTGGGTGTCGATAAAACATACGGCCCAATTTCCTGCTGCTGCACTCTATATCAATATGGTGATGATAACACCCGGTGGCGAAGAACGCATAAAGGATTACAACCTTTTATTAAAAGACAGTGACGGGAATTATATTGGTTACGAAACTGATGGCATTTATAATTGTTCCATAAAAGTTCGGGGAAGAATGCGCTTTCATGAAACCGGATTGGTGAAGTTTGATATCGAAAACCTGATGCCAAAATATCATACACCCGGCATCATCGAATTTGGAATTGTAATGGATGTGACCGAAAAATAAACCATTGATAACCAGAGAGAAAATATGCTAATCTTTTTCAATTAAATGTCATTGATCGTCATTAGTGGTCATTCATCGTCATTTAATGCAAAAAAAATAACGCGCGACCGCGTGCGCTAAAGCTATAGCGGCGGCGCAAGCGCAAATGACAATTATTGACAGCGAAGCTAAATGACGCAACTGAACTTGCTTACAAGAAAGGTTTGTCTCATTCCAGCACCATCTAAATAAAGACCAATGAGTTATAAAAACCTTCCAATATCGGTCCCTGATTATTATTAACCAGGTGTATGACAAATTGCACAAGTTCAAAAATTTTATTTTTTCTTGACCATAAATTCCCTGAAGGTAAAAACAAAAAACAATTAACTGTTTCATTCCAGAGTCCCGTAGGGACGTGATATTTATAGCATATACCAATGACAAAAGTATTTAAGTCCCGTTAGGGATGTTATGATTATTGGATGTCTTTAAAAACAACATCCATCAGCAAACCAAAGTACCATAAGCCTATTTGTATCACGTCCCTACGGGACTTTGTTATATGTGTATTTCCTGTTTTTAGAAATATTTTGTCCCTAACGGGACAGTATCTCTCGTAACAAAGCTAGTGTTAAGTCAAGATAAAATTATCATATTGTTAATAGACGTTTCAAGGTGCTTCGCACACTTGAAAGTCAGAGGATTGACCTTGAAACGTGCGGAGCACTTTCAAGCGTCAAAACATGGATGACTTAACACTAGTCAACATTTACTAATATATTTTGAAATGAACAGCCCTATGGTAAGGATGGATTAATTCAGACCTTCGACAGATATCAAGCCAATGAGTGGCCTATGAAAACAGCAAAATGCAATTTGTCGTATCGCCCTATTACCCTGTGTCGTATTTTGAATTACATTTGGAAAACTAATTTAAGTTCATAGCTAATGAATAAAACTGAAGCAGGAACAAAGCCAAATATCCTTATAGTTGATGATGTTGCGGCAAATTTGATGTTATTCAAAATCGTCCTCCGGGTATTGGATGTTAATCTTATAGCTGCTGAATCGGGAGCGGAAGCCTTAAGAAAAATACAGGGCCAGGAGATCGCCCTTGCACTTCTTGATATCCAAATGCCCGAAATGGATGGCATTGAACTTGCAAGGAAAATTCAAAGCGATAACAACAGGGAAATCGTACCCATCATCTTCATCACAGCACATGAAAGGGATGAATATGAATTGGAAAAGTGTTATGCCGCAGGTGCTGTTGATTTCATCCTAAAACCTTTCAAAAAGAACATACTGCTAAGCAAAGCAAAGATTTTTTTGGAGTTATATCGCCAAAAGCATCAGATCGAAGAGCAAAAACTAAAAATTGAACAAACAGCAAATGAAGTCGCAGAAATTAATCAGACACTGAATAAACGACTTGTGTATGAAAATTTACTTTCCAAGATTTCCGGACTGGCAGTTTCGGTGGGTGATATTGGGTTGTTTTTAGAATCAAGCCTGGCTGCTTTAGGAGAATCATTTGATGTGAACCGGGCCTATATCATTGAATGCAACCACGAAACTGATACGATAAAAAACGTGCGGAGTTGGAGCAATAAAGGAGTATCTTCTCCGAATGAATATAAACATCTTGCAACAAGCAAACTCCTAAAATATTGGAATGGTTTTTTAACAAGCGGGGAAATACTTAGTTTTGATAGTATTGAAGACATCCGGGATGAGGATACCAGAAATTTACTTCGTGCTCAAAACATCCTTTCTATACTCCTATGCCCTCTTTTTATAGACGATCTCTATTACGGTTTTATTGGTTTCGATAGTTGTTCAAAACGTCACGAATGGCCTAAACAGGATATTGCATTTTTACAATCAATTTCCAGGATTATTGCATCAGCCATAGAGCGCAAGCTGGCAGAGAATATTTTAATCATAAATGAGACGAAATACCGAACGATGTTTAACGCTTCGCCGGACGGAATCTTTTTAATCTCCCCAACGGGAATAATAACGGAGGCTTCCGAAATTGGACTTGAGCTGATGGAAGCGGGCAACAATGATGAACTTATCGGACAGCATTTTTTTAGAATGGTTCCTTCCGAAGAAAGAAACCTGGTGAAAAACATTATTTCAAAAACTTTAGAAGAAGGTTTTGCGCCAAATATTGAAATTAAAATCCGCAAAAAAAACCAACAACTCTTCCTAAGTGAAACCAGCATTACCTTGATACAAAATGCTGACTTGGAATCACTGTCGTTTCTAATTACACTCCGTGATATATCACATCGTAAAAAGCTGGAGCAAAAAGCAGTAGCTTAGGGGAAATGGCTACCGGCATAGCACACGAAATAAACCAGTCCCTTAATATTATTTCTTTGACCCTGGATAATATTGTTTTTGAAGCAGACCATACCAAAATTATCAACAAAGATTTTTTAGCAAAGAAAACTTCACGAATCTTCGAAAACATCGATCGAATAAAAAACATCATCGATCATGTACGCGCGTTCTCCCGGAGCCAGAATGATTTTATTCTTTCAGAATTTGATATTAATGAAAGTATTAAAAATGCTTTGGGTATGATTTCGGAACAATTAAGGCACTATGGAATCGATTTAAAGCTTAGCCTTGCAAAAAACCTCCCCCAGATTGTAGGAAACACTTTTAAATTTGAGCAGGTTATTTTAAACTTGCTATCAAACGCAAAAGACACCTTGCTCGAAAAAAGCGAATTGGAAGGTAAAGCCATTCATCACTTATCG
>Ga0075120_10001646_pt1 | contig 17290 bp, 9 predicted proteins | sample AntAceMetag02UKL_FD_69792 | JGI IMG/M metagenome (GOLD analysis project Ga0075120, IMG submission 69792) | Saline lake microbial communities from Ace Lake, Antarctica - Antarctic Ace Lake Metagenome 02UKL | ecosystem: Environmental > Aquatic > Non-marine Saline and Alkaline > Saline | place... | reverse complement strand
TCCAAGTTTGCACCAAACTCGGGGGTTAGCATTTCCTCAGCATACCCGGGTGAGACAGTATTAATCTTGTCTGCAGTTAATAAACCCAGCGGCAAGGGGATACCATCTGCCCAATCTGGAAGGGGTGACATATGCGCTCGGGGTAATCCGAAAGCCTGTAATGCTGTTTCGGTTCCATATCCAAGGAAAGGAAGGTTGTGAACTGTTAATAGAGATTTGGTGTTTTTATAAAAAGAGTCACTTTCTTTGATCAAATGAAGATGATAAACCGCAGGTGCAGTGTGCCAATCATGGGCATGGATAATGTCTGGCTGCCATCCAAGAATCCGCATAAGTTTCATGGCTGCCAGGGAGAAGAAACAAAATTTAGTGCCATTCTGAATATTATCACCACTGTAAATTGCGGGAGATCTCTTCACAGGAGATCCGTCAATGAAATAGGTAGTAATGCCATTAATCTCAGCCTCAAATATCTCGGTGAGCAGGGGATCTGGGTTATGCGAGAGAGAAAAGCTCCTAACCGGAGTAAGTTGTATATCAGTATCTTTTATTTGTGGATAAAGAGGGAGGGCAACCCGAACCTCAGGAGATTCAGGCAGGGCTTGTAGTGCAGCTGGCAAGGAGCCAGCAACATCTCCAAGACCACCAACTTTCACGAGGGGAGCAAATTCTGCACTTAGGAATAGAATTTTGAGGGGTGCCATTCTTACCTGTTTTCTCAGTATTTGTTTATTAAGTTAGAAGTATTATAATAGCTTCTCAAAAGATATGGTTTAGCTAGACTCTTAATAGAAAAATACCATATATTATTGGGCCAATGTTGTGGGGAGGCATTAGTTATGATAGACTTGGTCTGGGAAAAACCATGATCGTGGAAGGAAAAGGAATTCATCCAAAATGAAAATTAAGGTATTGTCCATTTTTGGAACGCGACCAGAAGCAATAAAAATGGCACCGGTTGTTAAAGAACTGGAAAAACATCCTGAGCATGTTGTCTCAAAAGTTTGTGTAACCGCTCAACATCGAGAAATGCTGGATCAGGTTCTTGATTTATTCCAAATCCAACCTGATTTTGATTTGGACCTAATGCAGCCCAATCAATCCCTCTCGGCCCTCACCGCTCGGGTTTTTACACATCTGGATCCTATTCTAATGGATGAGAAACCGGATTTAGTATTGGTGCAGGGAGATACAACAACAGTAATGGCAGCGAGCCTGGTCTCTTTTTACCACCGGATTAAGGTTGGTCATGTAGAAGCGGGATTGAGGACTTTTGATAAATGGTGTCCATTCCCGGAGGAAATTAACCGCAAAATAGCTAGCGTGATCGCTGATTATCATTTTGCGCCTACAAAGATATCCCATGATAATCTAATCAAGGAAGGAATTAGGGAAGACAGTATATTTATTACAGGCAATCCGGTTATTGATGCCTTAAAAATGACAGCGGAGATGAGTTATGATTTTACAAAAGGTCCCTTGGCTCATATCCCCTGGGATAAGAAGATAATTTTAGTAACAGCTCATCGCCGGGAAAATTTTGGGCAGCCAATCCGTGATATTTGTGAAGCGATCAAAAAAATTGCTGAGAAATATCAGGACCAAATCTATATTGTTTATCCGGTCCATCTTAACCCTAATATATTAAACCCGGTTCATGCCTTACTGGGAGATGTGAAAAATGTGTCCTTATTGGAACCTTTGGATTATCTGCCCCTGGTACAGTTGATGAAAAGATCCCATCTGGTTTTAACTGATTCTGGAGGTATCCAGGAAGAAGCACCGGGATTGGGTAAACCGGTTTTGGTGTTGCGTCAAAAAACGGAACGACCAGAGGCAGTAGAAGCCGGCACAGTACGATTAGTGGGTACAGATCAGGAAAAGATTATCAGCGAGTTTTCCATTTTAATGGAGGATGCTGAAGAGTATAAAAAACTATCCCGCGCGATAAACCCCTATGGTGATGGGAAAAGTGCCCAGAAGATAGTTGACATCATTCAGAATTCTCCATAAAACCACTCGATCATATTTATTATTTTTAATGGCACAATTTAGTATATTAGCCTATTATTATAGTCTTCTCGCTGGATAATCATTTATGATTATAAAAACTTTTCGGTAAATGATGATAAATAATAAGTTCATTCGCTATTTTGGGATAGCCATTTTTGGATATCTGTTTTTTCAGGTAGCTAGTTATACTCCAACACACTACCAAGTCCTAATTAACTTACTGGTAACTGGCTTGATATATTTTGTCAGTATAAGAATCTTTGGACTTGACCCCCAAAATCATTGGAAAATAATTTTGGGTATCCTGGTCTTCGGTGGCGCTTGCAGATTTCTCATAGCGATATACGTCCCGACAAAGCCTGTTTCGGATTTTGAATTTTATAACTCCTGGGCGATGGAATTTTCATCCGCAGGAATTCAGAATGTCTTGCCTAAAAATTATTTATATCCCTTTCTTCTTTCGCTCGGTTACCGGATCTATCCTGATCCCCTGATTGGGAGATTAATCAATGGTCTGGCAAGCACATTTACGATTGGGATCGTTTACCTGTTAGGTCGCGAGTTGCTGGATTCAAGGATGGCGTTAATGCCAGCCTTGATAATAGCATTCTTTCCCAGTGAGATTGGTGCGGTTAGTCTATTGGGAACAGAGAGCATCGCAACTTTGATATTAGTATTAATTGGATTCATTTTTGTCCTTGGAATCAAGGACAAAACGAAGAGACGGTATTTTTTAATTACCGGGGGGTTGATCTGTTTAGGTTTTCATTTCAGATCATCTATTATCTTTTATTTACCAATATTGGTCCTTTTCCTATTGTATAGCCGTTTGGAAAGAGCGCATAAGAAAAACGCCTTTATGGCTATTCTTGCCGGTGCAGTCATTGTTCAAGCACTTTTGATATCTGGTCATTCATTGATGACAGGAAAACTCACATTGGGAAGCATCTCAAGCCAGGATTCTTTTCCCATTCTATCAGGTACGAACTTTGAGCATAACGGCGCATGGAATAGCGATGATGTAGAGCTTTATTATTCTTGGCCTGAGGAGAACCGGGATAGCTTGGCTCAATTAGAGGCGTATCAGAGGATTAAAAACAACCCCCTTTTGTTTTTACGAACGATAATGATTAAATATTCAGTCCTTTTTAAGGATAATACTTATAGTACTCGTTTAATATTCGAAGATTTTGATTGGAGTCTTTGGTCGATGCCTTCATTCCTTTCAGGAAAAAATCTGACAATAATATGTGTATTATTATCTCAGGCAACTTATTTTGCTATTTGGGGATTTAGTTTTCTATCTTTTATGAATAAGAAAGTAGGGATTGCATCGGTTACTATACTCGCTGTGATAGTATTCACTCTGCTACCGCATGCCATCCTCGAAGTCCAACCAAGATATCATCACTATATCATGCCTTATCTGATCATCGCATCCAGTACCGGGTTGTCTAACATGGTGCGTCGAGAGATATCACTGGAGAAGAGCGAAAATTAAATAAAACAAAACCAGATCATACCGAAAATACCCATCGTATGTTTTCATTCAAGGATAAGTTCGTAATTACACGGCAATGAGTGTATAATGGGTTTTTAGAAAAAAAACTGATAATTGTCGTTCTTACGGATTTAGAAAATACGTTTTTATCTACAATTGACTTTCCATAAAAGGATAATCGAGGATATGACCCGATATCTAATCACCGGAGGAGCTGGTTTTATTGGCTCTCACCTTTCAGAAGAATTATTGGTAAAAGGTCATCAAGTTACCATTATTGATGATTTATCTACCGGTAAATTTGAGAATATTGAACATTTGGTTGAGAATCCTAACTTCCATTATGCAATAGAATCGGTCACGAATAATTTGGTCCTTGATCGCATCGCCAGTAAATGTGATGTCATTTACCATCTGGCAGCTGCTGTTGGCGTTCAATTAGTTGTTGAAAAACCAGTCTTAACGATAGAGACAAATTTTAAGGGAACCGAAGCAGTTCTAAAAACAGCCTTGCGTTACCGGTCAAAAGTGATCATCACATCAACATCAGAAGTATATGGAAAAGGGGATCGACTTCCCTTCAAAGAAGATGACGATGTTTTATTTGGACCCACTGTTAACAGCCGCTGGACCTATGCGGGATCAAAAATGATGGATGAGTTTTTAGCCCTTGCCTATTTCCAGGAGAAAGGGTTGCCAGTAGTGGTGTGCAGATTATTTAATACCATTGGACCGAGGCAAACAGGACGTTATGGTATGGTTGTACCCCGTTTTGTTAAACAAGCTTTAGCTGGAGAACCGATTACCGTTTATGGAGATGGAGAACAGCGGCGGTCATTTACCTGGGTTGGAGATGTTGTTCAGGGGTTGGTCCAGCTTGCAGAAACCCCGGAAGCCGTTGGTGAGGTATTTAACATAGGGAATTATCGGGATATATCGATCCTGGAACTTGCTCAGCTGGTAAAGAAAATGACTGGAAGTTCATCAGAAATAGTCATCATTCCATATGAAGAGGCGTATAAGGAAGGATTTGAAGATATGCGCCGCCGCTTACCGGATATCTCAAAAATTAAGGCACTGACTGGATATGAACCAACTTTAGTTTTAGAAGAAATATTAGAGAAAGTGATAGATTTTGAAAAGGGGCAGCTGAAAAATTCCTAGAGTGAAAACTGCTATTCAGTGGCTGGTTCAACATTAAAATATAAACGCCAGATTGCTCTGGCGTTTTTTGATATATTGTTCAGGTTTTATTATTGAAGATCAAAAGCTTTTACTAAAAATACAGCCATCTCAGCCCGAGTGACTTGGCTGCTAGGGCAGTATAAAGGCGGGTTGGCACTGCACCCGCCTGTGATGCCTTCTCCCGCCAGGGCCTCGATCCAGTCATCCGCCCAATCGTTGATATCGTCATCCGGAATGACATCATCAAAACGGGTTCCAGTTGCTGGATTTGGCGAAAAATCCGCCCAATATTTGCTACGCAGTATAAATAAAGACATTTCAGCCCGGGTAACGGTATTACCTGGTCTGTATGTGCCATCTGGATAACCACCCGTGATCCCTTGATCGTTAAGTTCCTCAATATACGCTTCCGCCCAATGGCCTGCTATATCAGAAAAGGGGTGGCTGCCGTTTACTGGTGGTGGAGTAATTCCCATACTTTTTAATGGGAAGACCGCCATTTCCGCTCGAGTGACTGGATTGTCCGGGCAGTACATCAAGGGATTCTCGGAACATCCTCTGGTGATGCCTAGATTATAAATAGTATGGACGGCATCATAGTACCAAATGTTTTGCAATCCGGAATCTGGATCTACAGGCTGTACATCTGCAAAGATGAAATCTCCGAACCTTGGATCTGAAAGTGCATCAAGCAATCCTTGTTTCTGAATCGGGGGGATTTCGTCAGGATCGAACACACGAAAATCGATCGTGGGGCAGTGACCCAGTGGCTTTTGTTTTTCGACATTGAAGTAAAGTATTGCTCGTAAATTAGGGTACCCCGCCAGGTCACTGAATACTTCCCGGAGCCAATCATTTTTATTGTGGGAGGGATCATCATCCCCATCGGGTGCTCTACCAACGGTTCCGGTCTGGGCAATAAAGATCGGTTTGGTGGGAGCTAACGCGGTCATTCTTACGAGGTACGGTTCAAAAATATCCTGATAAGTTGACCATTCTGCCCACTGTGTTGGACAACCTCCAAAGTTGTAGGAACTGAAAGCCACCACATCGACATAGGCATCCCCAGGATAATAGTTTTCAAACTTTCGCCAATCATTATTCTTAGCATCATGCCAGCCATTGGGTGCAAAGACCCATTTTACTGTGTTGTCTGGCACCCCTCGATTGGCAAAGATAGTTTGGATCCGGCGGAAGGCATTGATGAAAACAGGGCCTGTGGTGCTGTAGTAAGTCCAATCTCCGTTGGCTTCTGGCAAAAGTGCGATATAGGCCATTTTGTTGGATCCGGCCCATTCTTTATAATAATCTGCCCAGATGGCAATACGCCCATCACATTTTCCGTCTGCTATTTGTTGTGATGTAACACAATTTGGATCGTAATATTGTCCTTCCCCACTTGTGGATAGCATCAGGTTTATGAAGGGGATGTATTCATTTTCCCAGGCTCCTGTTAATTCGTGCCACACATTCCAACTAGGATTTAATGTGATACTGACAAAATCACCAGCAATTGTAACTTCGCTTGCTCCATTATTAATCAACCAGTTATTCATCTCGTTGAGATTATCCATGACAGAAGCAGTTTGCAGAGAACCACCAGGGTATATCCCCATGAGAACCTTGGACGATTCAGCAACAGCACTGGTTGTGCTAAAGGCTAAACAAATTAAAAATGCTGTTAAAATTAAGATTTTATTTCTCATACGTTTTTTATTCCACATTACCATTAGTAATTGCTAGTCAATACTGTCCACGGATAAATAATGATCTAGTTTGATTATATTGTATAATTGAGCTAATCGAGCTATCTTATCATATTTGTAATGTATTATGAATTTTAACCTAACAATTCTGTTAGGTTAAAATTCTTGATCTCTATCATCATCAAGGAAGAGTTAAATGATTAAGGAAAAAATCTTATTTCTATTCGGTATAACGTTACTTTTATCTGGTTGTTCTGCAACAATTCTTGAAGAGACTCCCTCGCCAACAATTGAAATAATCCCCACCGCTACAACTTCACTTCCCACCGAGGTCGAGGATGAAGTAGAAATCCAATCCACACTAACACCGGAACCTGATCAAAGAGTGGTTTTTTTAGGTGTATATCCAAGTGGTTTTTTACAAAATCAGGTCAATGAAATCATTGCTCTGGATGAATGGACTGCATCCATTGAAAAACGAACCACTTTCGCTGCTACTTTTATGGATTTTGAATACCCTAATCTTGAAACTCATATTCCAGCTGAATTGAATGCTGCCTGGGATAACGGCTATGTGCCTTTTGTAAACCTGGCTGTAGGATATCACCAAACCTATACTGCAGAAGAGATTGCAGCAGGGATGATTGATGATCAAATTCGCCAATGGGCTTCTGTTTATGCGAACTGGTGTGATGGGGGAAAAAAGTGGGCGATGATCGCCCCCTTGCAGGAAATGAACGGTTTCTGGACCGCCTATGGAGAGGATCCAGAAAACTTTCTACTGGCTTATAGGCGTATTCAGGATTTATTTTATCAAGAAGGAGTCACTCCTGAAGGGATCAACTGGGTTTTTGCTCCCAATGGCTGGAGTACGCAGGGCAACGAATTTGAAAATTATTATCCAGGTGATGATGTTGTAGACGTGATCGGATTAAGCTCGTTTAATTTTGGTGATTGTTCCAATTGGCCAAGATGGGAAGTATTTGAGGATATCTATGAGCCTTACCTGGACCGGATGTATGCCATGGCTCCAGAAAAACCAATCTTTATCGCCGAAATTGGAACAGTGGCTGAAGGTGGTGACAAAAATATCTGGTTAATGGATACCTACACCAAACTCATCAATCACCCGGGTTTGGTTGGAATCATCTATTTCAATCGACCTGAATTTGCTTCCTCTCTGGAAAAATGTCCAAATGGAACGGATTACAGGATATTTGATAACAAGACTTCTGAAGGATATTTTGGATATTTGGAGGGTATTTCATCCCCACAAATCACTTATTATCCTCCTGATAGTCAAGCGATGAAAGATTTGTTATTCACGCGTTTTGGTGAATAACATCTCTCGTGATAGAATTATTTTATGAGATTATCCGTTGTAATTTTTTGTCCTGACAGGCATATAGAATATGATGCAACTACACCGGATCGGAAAGGTGTGGGTGGGGGAATTGTTGCTAGGATTCGCTTGGCTCAGAATCTGGCAAAATTGGGACATCAGGTGTCAGTTATCAGCAATGTCCCCCGGGTTCATACCAGCCAGGGGGCGACATTTTTGCCTCTCAGCGAAGCCAATTCACACCGGAAAGCTGATGTGCTCCTGATGATGAGCAGTGGAGATAAATTAAGTTTAAGAAGTGCAAAAGACCTTCCAATAACTGCTCGCCTGAAAGAAGCTTGGGTGCAAGGAACCATACCCATTAAGGGTATTGATGAATTAAACCCGGATTATGTGATTGCTCCAAGCAATTTTAATCGGAATGTCCTTCAACAGGAATGGAAAGTTCCAGAAGAAAAATTATTTGTAATCTACAATGGCTTAACCCAAGTATCATTGCCAAAAACTTGGGGAAAACAAAGGGGACAAAGAGATCCTTACGGATTGATGTATTTCAGTCATCCATCCAAAGGATTGGATGCTTCGCTGGCGGTTCTAAGAATCCTGAGAAAGAAAGAACCCCGATTTAAACTTCACGTATTTGGCGGCAATGCCCTCTGGGGGGGAGATGATGGAGACCTTAGTGAACCGGGAGTGATTTATCATGGCACCAAGGGGCAAAAAGAACTTTTCCGGTATTTGCGATTGTCTAATCTCTCCCTTCATTTGCAAGCCCGGGAAGAACCATTTGGAATGGTAGTGACAGAATCCATGAGCCAGGGATGTATCCCGATTGCATCCTCAGTGGGTGCTTTTCTTGAAACTATTCAGCATGGAAAAACCGGATTCTTGATGCCTGGAGATCACCAATCTGAGGAAGTTCACCAAAAAACTGCGGATTTAATATTGAGGTCAGTTCAAGTATCAGATTATCTGGACTATATTCGCCGGAATGGCCAAAATATTCCCTGGACCTGGGAAAATCAAGCTCGTGTATTTATTCAGCACTGGATCTGGGAATTGGAACAGAAGGGGATTGTTTTGGAAAAAACAACCAGCCTGTGTCCAAAGTGTGGGGGTAACTGGCTGTTAACTGCAGACGGGTATCATTGCACAACTTGCGGATGGTACTCCCAGGATGGACTTTAAGAAATCCTCATGAAATCAATCCTGATAGCGGGATATTATGGGGCAGGAAATGTAGGAGATGAAGCAATTCTCTCTTCCATTCTTTCTTGCCTTAAAGAGGAACAAAGTGATGTGAATATCACTGTATGTTCCTGGCAGCCAGAAAGTACTCAGGAGCTCCATTCTGTAAAAGCCATTTCCTGGACAAAGATGTCTATAATTGCGGAAACGGTATCAGATATGGATCTGGTTATCGTTGGGGGCGGTGGGTTATTTCAGGATTACTGGGGATTGGATCCAGACACCTACTTGCGTTCCACTCATGGCGGGATTTCAACTTATGGCAGCCTGATTTTATTGGCTGAATTGTTTGGCATTCCCTGTATCTTATTAGGGGTGGGAATTGGTCCTCTCCACAGCCGACTTGGAAGGCAACACACGCTGGAGTTAGCCCTGCGTTGTCAGGCAATTGTGCTTCGAGACCAGGAAAGTTATCAGGAATTACTACGCTGTGGATTTTCACCGGATGATCCAGAAGCGCCAGCTGTATCCATTTCAGCTGATCTAACTTTCCTTTTTGAGTCGTCAACAATTGTTAATGAAACGACTGATGATCTGATTTCTCAAGTGGGGATTGAAGCTGGAACTCCTTTGCTTGGTATTAATTTGCGTTATTGGGATCGACCAGAACCCCCCTCTGTGTGGTTGCCCATTATTGTTGAAGGTGTTCGTGAATTCCTCAAATATCAGGAAAAATATCAAGTTGTGCTGCTGCCATTCCAGAAATTTAATGAGAGTGCATTTACTGATGACGTTCAAGTTTGTGAGGATTTTATAGAACTAATGGGACTGCCAGAAAGGATCCATCTGGTCCGGGATGTAGGGGATCCAGAAATTATGAGATCCTTGATTGGTAAGTGTTCACATATCCTGGGTATGCGCTATCATGCTGTCATATTTGCTTTGTTGAATCACATACCCCCGGTAGCTTTGTCCTATGATCCCAAGGTAGAGCACCTGATGAAAGAAGCTGGTTTGAAAACTGTTTGCCCTCTTTTCGATCTAAAAACTAATGATCAAATGAAGTCATTATTATTCTTCGTTGTTGAAAATAGAACTGAGCTGTCCTCCCTGATTGGTTCATTCCTGGAAGATCAGAAAAAATTGACTCAAGGTCCAATGGATGTATTATCGGAGGTTCTTTCCCGACCAATCCGGAAGCAGAATATGCAGGTCCTTCAGAAACGAGTTCTAAAACAAATTCAAGTTATGGAACGAATGGATCAAGAATTTGATCAAGTAAAAGGGGAATTTGATGAATTAATTAGGGAAAAGGAATCTCAACAATCAGTTTATGACCAGCTAGTTCAAGATATGCAGTTGATAAAACAAAGCCGGACTTATCAATTGGCTGAAAACCTACAAAAATTTCGAAATTGGATTTTGCCTCCCCAGAGCAAGAGAGGGAAATTTTACACACAGTTGGTCGATGGTTCCAGGAAAGAGGATGTCCAATGAAGTACCCTCAACAGCTCTGGAATCGAATTCTTTCCTGGATGAAATACCCGCTAAAATATTACCGCCAACTTTTTGATATCTACCGGTTGGAAGAGGTGGCTAAGGAGGTTCCATACCCACCTGTCCTTCAAGAGGGACAAACTTCACCTTTCTCTTTGATACTCCTTGATTGGGGTGAGGATCACCTGAGGAAATTATTCTTTAATGCCCTCAAGAAACAAGAAGTGCTGCCTTCTGAGATAATTTTAATTCAACAAACTGGTGATCCAGGTTTATTTGAATTCAAAGCTACTTTGGCAAAAGAATTTCAATTACCCGTTATGGTGATCACTACTTCTCAAGATTTCTTAGGTTCAACCTGGAATCAAGCTTTTCAAGTGGCAGAACATGAACAAATTGTATTTGCAGATTCAAATTTTATTCCTAACTCAGATTGGCTTTCATCTTTGACAAACCCACTTCAGCAGGACAGTGAGATAGATCTTTGCCTTGGTAGATTTTCGGCCCAGTTATATCCAATTTTGAGGCAGCTGGTCCAGACATATTCCCGGTCCTTTTCTAGTATAAGGGATTTTCGCACATCCCTATCTATTGCCAATTCTTTTTCCATCCGAAAGCGCAATTGGGCTCGGGCTGGAGGATTTCCCGTGATGGTTCCCGAAGGGACGGAAAATTCTCTTTTTTGGATGCGGATAAAAAAACAATACTTAAATTACACAGTCTCCGAAAATGTGCTTGGCGATTGTATCGAACCTGGATTCGACAATGGTTTGCTCAACAAATCTTATACTCGTGCCAAAAATGAAGGAAAGTTAGGTTTGTTCGCCCAGAATATTTGGAGTCAATTAATCTACCTGGTATTCTTGACGGCGATTGTTTTTGGGAGTCTAGTAGTTTCCCTGATTATCCCTTCTTTAGGTTTATTTTGCCTGGGTATATTATTGATTGGATTATTTATTACCTTCCTGATTTGGGGGAAACGTGGTCTCTCGGACGTGAAATTTCCAGGTAAAATACGCTGGTATGACTATCTGAAAGTAGGCTTCGTCCATTTGATAGAAGTAGCGGGATACCTTGTTGGTGTATTTGATCGCGATCAGTCCCGCCAAAATTTCCAGGAAACAGACAAACAACAAGTTCTGAGAATTGTTAAGGCACATCAAAAAAAAGTAAAAGGTGTTGTGGTTTATTTTCCAACCCATGATTGGGGTTTTATGTTTCAACGACCACAGCAAATTGCCCGTCATTTTGCGCAAGAAGGGTATCTGTTCTTTTATGGCACTAAAAATGAAACCGCAGATAATGTAGCGAATTTTCAGCAAGTAGAAGAAAATCTAATTCTCTTTTCAGTTCCTCCTGAAACTTTTCAAATTTTGGAAAAACCCATTCTTTACCTGGGATCAGCATGGTTTGCATCACTGCTTCCTCTATATAACAAAGCTACTTTGATTTATGACCACTATGATTCACTGAAAATGTCCTCCGGGCGGATTGAAGATCATATAACCTTGCTAGAGCAAGCGGATCTGGTATTGGTCAGTAGTAAAGATCTTATTACTGAAGCGAAAACCCATCGTTCTGAAATCCTATTTGTTCCAAATGCAGTGGATTATAAATTTGTGGTCAGCTGTAAATCACCTGATAAGAGCTCCTTGCCAGAAGATCTTGCTCGAATTTTGGAACGGAAGAAACCAATTATCGGATTTGTTGGAGCATTGGCAGAATGGTGTGATTATGAACTTATGATCCAATCGGCGAATACCAATCCGCAGTGGGAATTTTTATATATCGGATCGGATTATGATGGCAGTGTAAATAAGACAGAACTTTTAAATCAATCCAATGTAAGCTGGATAGGTCCAAAACCTTACCAGGAATTATTTCAATATCTCTGGGAATTTGATGTTGCCACGATCCCTTTTAAGATAAATGAGATGACAATTGCAATGAATCCGGTAAAATTATTTGAATACTTTGCTTGCCAAAAACCTGTGGTGACAACCCCTTTACCGGAATGTCAACACTATCCTGAGGTTCTGATTGCCAGGGATACATTGGAGTTTAGTAATCAAATCCAAAAAGCGTTAGAGCTAGCTACTCTTCCAGGGTTTCAATCGCGGATGGATCAACTCGCAAAACAAAATACTTGGAAGGACCGCGTAAAAGTGATATTGGAGCACGTTGATCTATTGAATTCATCAGGGGGAGGAACCAATTGAATTATAGGCAGAACACAATTCGACCTGAATCCCAGGTTAAGCAGATCTTGGATCGTCATTCGGAGGCGAAAGAAGTCATTATCTTCGCTCCTACTTTACCGTGGGAAAGCGAAATGTTTCAGAGACCGCAGCAGTTGGCTCGTGCGTTGGCTAAACAAGGTGCGTTGGTATTTTATATGCAACCTGAAAGGTCCTGGCCGGCAAATTTTCAGGAAATTGAGAAAAGATTAATCCTTTGTTCCACACCGGCTGATGTTTTCCGGATTATTCCAGAAGCCTATGTATATACCCTCACCTGGAGTATTCCCTTGCTGGCATTTTTTGACGCCCCAAGAATAATCTATGATTACTTGGATGATCTCAGCGTTTTCCAGGGGGATTCCAAACGATTGCAGCGAGATCATGACGATACGATTCAGACTGCAGATCTGGTTTTGGTTACATCTCAGGATCTTTATCAAAAGGCTGTAATCTTAAGGAAGGATAGCCTATTATGTCCCAATGGTGCTGATTATCACCATTTCCATGATCCAATCGGGGATTCTCCCCCGGCAGACATGGAACCCATCCTGGCGGATCGAAAACCGATCATTGGTTATCATGGTGCTCTGGCACGCTGGTTTGATTACCAGCTTTTAATGGATTTGGCCGAGAAACGGAACGATTTGGAATTTGTTCTGATCGGAGTGGATCACGATCAAACTTACCAGGGAAGTGGATTGATAGACTTTCCCAATGTCCACTGGCTAGGTCGAAAGCCATATCAGGATTTACCAGGTTATCTAAAATATTTTGATGTCGGTATGATCCCGTTCCAGGTGAATGAAATCACCAATGCTACGTCCCCCATAAAACTATTTGAATATTTTGCTTCTGGTATTCCAGCTGTTATTTCACCAATGGCGGAGAGTCAGCGTTATGATTTGGTCCTCACCGCAGATGGTCCAGAACAATGGTCAACTGTTTTGGATCAGGCTTTATTATTATCAAAAAACCCAGAATATCGAAAAGAATTGTCTCAGTTGGGAAGGAACCAATCCTGGGAGGCCAGGGGGGATTTAATACTTGAGAAACTTGCCTCCCTTGATCTTGCTCCACCTAAACGTCCCTGGTATTTGAGTGACAAGATTCCCGACCCATCCCTGCAGCGAGCATTCCAGTTGATGGGTCGGGTTATAAAGGTCTTTCGAACAACTGGGTTCCGCGGTGTTATGCAGGGAACTTACTATAAATTATATGATCAGCTGGTGGGACTCAGAAGACGAAAATTATTCCGATTGCCACGGAAATGGCAGCAAACATACCAGATTGAAGATAACAGCCAGGTTGTTTTATATACCAGCAGTGAGACCGCTTTCCCTGATTATCAACCCCGAAAAGAACTTAAGGTTCAACCTGATATCTCAACTTTGGAAGTCAGTATCATTTCTCCCATGCTCAACGAAAGCGGGAATATAAAGAAGTGGCTGCAACATGTAGGCAACCAATCAAAACTTCCTTCAGAAGTTATTGTCGTGGATACCGGATCTACCGATGGTAGTCCTGAGATGATTGAAGCAGCAAATGAACAGATGCCCTTCCCAATAAAACTTCTGCGAATGCCTGGTGTAAATATTGCCCAGGCTCGAAATACAGCCATAGAGCAAGCAGCTCATTCAATATTAACTACCCTGGACTTTGGATGTTTCCCCCAACAGGACTGGCTGGAAAAAATTCTTACTCCATTTCTGGATGATCCCAATATGGAAGTTTCTGCTGGTTGGTTCCATCCACGCACACCTCAAGGAGAGATATCCTATCCAGGAGGTTGGCCCAAGCTAACCGATATTAATCCCCAGGAGTATATTCCAGCCTCAAGGGCACTGGCTTTTACGCGCAGCGCATGGGAGAAGGCAGGAAGATATCCAGAATGGTTAACCCTGACTGGAGAGGATACCTATTTTGCGCTGGAATTAAAAAGGCATTGTGAACATTGGGCCTTTGTACCTGAATCAATTGTGGAATGGCTTGCTCCCGGGAACTGGATTTCTTTTCTAAAAAAGACCTATTACTGGTCAAGTGGAGATGGCGAATCTGGTATTACAGCCAAACTCTATCGTTTGTCGTTTCAGCGGTTAATAATTTTCTCAATTGCCAGTATATCAAGTGTTCTATTATGGTCCTTCAGCTCTCAGTATTTCCTGGTTGGATCCAATTGGATGGGCGCTGCTTTCCTGGCAGCTGGATTCTTGATTTTTGGTTTGGGAATCAGGAATTATTTAAAGGTTGGAATCCCACTCTGGCGAATTCCAGTGGAACTCACCTATCGAGCAGCTCAGGTCAGGGGGTTTATGGCAGGGGCGAGACAGAAAGCAGAGGTGGATCAGCGCCGACTGGGAGAAAGCAAAGGGTTGTATTTGATCCTTGCTGGAGTGCCGATTGACGATACCGGGGGAGGAGCGCGCTGCACCCAGATCGCCCTGGAATTACTGCGGCAAAACTACTGGGTGGTCTATATCAACCGTTATCCAAAATGGGAAACCCAGGATGCCGGGGTGCGAATCGCCCATCCGAATTTATATACCTATGCCCTGAGTGAATTCTATTGGGAAGATTTTGTAGAGGAATTCGGAAGCTTGCTGAGAAGTCGGCCGATAACAACCTTGATAGAATTGCCTCATGCGGACTTCCTGCCTTTGATCCAGAAGATTGAAGAAGAGGGGGGCAAGATCGTTTATGAGATGATAGATGATTGGGACAGCGCTTTGGGAGGGGAATGGTACTCGAGGGAGATTGAGAGGGAGATTATTCGACTGAGTGACGGGTTGATTGGGACCGCGCCATCACTGCAGGAGCGACTGGAAGAGATCAGTGGACGGGAGGCATTATTCCTGCCCAATGCGGTTAACAGCCGTTTGTTTAACCCGGAACGTTATTATCCCCGACCTTTGGATCTGCCGGAAGGGGAATGGGTGGCAGTATATATTGGAGCATTGTGGGGAGTATGGTTTGATTGGGACTTATTAATCGAGATCGCCAGGAGATACCCGGAAGCAGCGGTGGTTGTGATAGGAGACTACCAGGGGCAGTGCCCGGACCCGCAGCCCAACTTGCACTTTTTAGGGTTAAAACCACAAACAGCACTGCCGGGATATCTGGTACATAGTGATGTGGCTTTGATCCCCTGGAAAGTGAGCCCGATCACCCAGGCGACAAGCCCTTTGAAGTTGTATGAATACCTGGCGATGTATACCCCGGTGGTGGCCCCGAAATTGGATCCGCTGGAGGGAATTCCTGGTGTATTATTGGCTGAAGGAAAAGAAGAATTCCTGACATTCGTGAAGAAAGCTGTGGATGGTGAATTTCCCCGTTCTGAAGTGGAGGATTTTGTTCAGGAGAATAACTGGCAGGCCCGGGTCCGGATATTAAGAGAATTTATTTCAGAGCTTCGATCTCACTAATCAGCAGCTTATAGTTTTTTATGATAAACACAATCAAATACTATATTAAAAGAGCAATAGAAATTCTGGTTCTAAGAATTCCATTATTTAGGATTCCCCGAAGCCTGGATGACACTTATATTATGGAGGATAACAGTCAGGTTTATCTGTACGCGGAATCTGAAAAAACTCTTCCTTCATATCAACCCAGGGTAATGATCCCATCCAACAAGAAGAAAACCGATATCACTTTCTCGTTAATATCTACTGTCTACAATGAGAAAAAGAGTGTTAGCAATTGGATGGATAATATATTAAAGCAAACCCGTTTACCTGATGAATTGGTAATAGTAGATGCTCATTCGTCGGATGAGACTGTTAAAATCCTGGAAACATACCATGATCGATGTGCCTTCCCGTTGCGAATTATAAAGGAAGGCAAAGTTAATATTTCCAGGGGCAGGAATTTAGCCGTCGATGCCGCTGCATATGAAATCATAGTAGTAAGTGATTTTGGCTGTCGGCCTCGAGAGGATTGGCTAGAAAAGATCATTTCTCCATTTGAGCTAAACCCAGCTACAGAAGTTGTCGCAGGTTGGTATGAATCTGTGGATTCAAATGGAGATCAGCTACCATTTTCGATCGGTCCTGGTTTAGATAACTTGGATCCACGAAAATTTTTACCTTCATCTCGTTCTTTTGCTTTTACTCGATCTGCCTGGAAAATGGCTGGTGGATATCCAGAATGGTTGACTTTGACTGGAGAGGACACCTACTTTACCCTGGAGTTAAAACGTTACTGCACCCATTGGGCTTTTGTTCCTTCTGCAATCGTGGAGTGGTTTGGTCCAACAACCTGGAAGGAGTTTTGGCGGAAAGCCTATTATTGGTCAGTTGGGAATGGGGAATCCGGGTTTAATGCCTGGCTGTACCGTCAAACTGGAAAGCGACTCTTCTTTTCACTGGCCGGTATGATGACCGGTTTGATCTTAATCCTGATTGGGATTATTTTAAAGGCCTGGTATCTGGGAATATTGGGTTTGATAGGATTGGGAATCCCGTTTATTTATTTCTACAAGAGAGGGATACCCCCCTGGGAGGTCCCAGGAGAACTAGGACTGCGAATGGCTCAGGTCAGGGGGTTTATGGCAGGGGCGAGACAGAAAGCAGAGGTGGATCAGCGCCGACTGGGAGAAAGCAAAGGGTTGTATTTGATCCTT
>Ga0075120_10001639_pt1 | contig 17308 bp, 13 predicted proteins | sample AntAceMetag02UKL_FD_69792 | JGI IMG/M metagenome (GOLD analysis project Ga0075120, IMG submission 69792) | Saline lake microbial communities from Ace Lake, Antarctica - Antarctic Ace Lake Metagenome 02UKL | ecosystem: Environmental > Aquatic > Non-marine Saline and Alkaline > Saline | place... | reverse complement strand
ATTTATTTAGTTTTTACTGAAATTTATAATAGATACTAATATCATTAAAACACTTTTTAAAATGAAAAATACAATTCACAGCTTTACAATCATTGCACTTATTTTTGTGCTGGGATCATGTAGCAAATCCAGTTTCGATTACCTGGGAAAAACTTACCCTCCAACTACCAATCCTGAAATATTTTTCAGGGATACGGATGTACCACAAGATTATGAGGTGATGGGAAAGGTAATGGTTGAAGTTCCCTACAGCAAAAAAATGGATTATGTCCAAAAGAAAATAGAAGCAGTTGCACGCGAACACGGTGCCGATGCTATTCTCCTATCGGAAATGGAACTCAGAAAAACCGGTTCGAAAAGTGCCAGCGGTGGTGTCTCCAAACGTGGCAAAGTAAGCGTAGGTGGAGGTGGAAGTTCAACTTCCTACACCGAGTCGAAAAGCGTTGAGGCTATACTTTTGAAGTATAAGTAAGCCTGTTCGAAAAACTTAAAATGGCATTCTTCTTTTTGGACGGATGCCATTTTTTTTTGCTCTTTTTCTTTGCGCTCTCTGCGGTTGAAGTGACTAAATGATTACCGCGGTTAAAAACGGATCATCACCCTCTTCCAAACCAACAAGCTTCACTTTCACAAACTCGTTTGTAGCAAGGTCGTTGGCCGGAAATTTTACCGGAATGTAATGTTCCCCATATCCCTGCGCAATACCATTTACAATTTTCTCAACCAAAACAGTTTGCTCCTTGCCGATCATTGATTGACGGTATTTACGCTTTTCATCTTCGGCCAATCGACGCATGGCTTCGCTTCTTTCAGTTTTGACTTTTTCAGGAATCTGATCAGGCATACGTTCAGCACGGGTATTCTTTCTCACAGAGTATTTAAAGGTATGGATATGCCCAAAGCCTACATCTTCTGAGAGGCTCATGCTTTCCTTGAAATCATCTTTAGTTTCACCTGGAAAACCAACAATGATATCGGTGGTGAAATTAAAGGCAGGATAACGAGCCTTAAGTTTATTCACAATTTCCATAAAACTATCCACCGTGTACATCCGGCGCATAGCCAACAAAATTTTATCCGATCCACTTTGCAGGCACAGGTGCATATGTGGGGTTAGTTTTGGATGGGCAAAAAGCTTGAACAATTTTTCACCAAATCCTTCAGGTTCTATTGAGCCAATCCTTAAACGAAAATTACCAGGAAGTTCAAGGATTTTTTCAACGAGGTCTTCAAAATTATTCCCTTCAAAGTCGTAGCGGCCGATATTAACGCCAGTAAGTACAATATCTTTATAACCAAAACCTACCACCTTCCTGATGTTTTCCAACACCTCCCCCACCGGGCGGCTAATAGCCCTGCCCCGTACTTTCGGAATGATACAGAAAGTGCAGAAATTATCGCAACCATCCTGGACCTTCACCCATGATCGGGTATGAAATGTATCTTTGGCAGCCTCATAATCGAAAAGATTTGAGTTGAGATTTTCGGGATGAAAAATCTCACCCTTGTAATGACCGTCAACCAGTGCGAAGATCGAACTCTTGTGCTCATTGTCCACAAACCAGGTTACATTTTCCTGGTTACTTTCCAGCTTTTCGCGATGGTTGTTTACCATGCAGCCGGTAACTACCAGCATGGCATCTTTATGTTTCCTGGCCGCCTGCTTTATCGTTTGCTTCGATTTGCTGTCGCTCTGGTTGGTAACGGTGCATGTATTTACCACCACCACATCAGCGGGCTGATTAAAATCGACCACCTCGTAACCGTTCTTTTGAAACTGCGATGCAAGGGCATCGGTTTCGTATTGGTTGAGGCGACAGCCTAAAGTTTTGAATGCTATTTTTCGATTCATAATTATTAGTAAATAATTCTAAGTTAAGTTTCTACAACGAAACCTTCCAGGTTTTTCAAGTAGTTCAGGAAAATCACTAAATATTCCTAATTAAACAAAAATCTCGTGAGACACTGATGTAGCAAACCTGGAAGGTTTTTCTAAACCATTAAATATCTATATCATCAATTTCACCTACAATTCCATCATATCTTATCTTCCTGAGATCATGGCAATAGAGAAAATTTTCTTTATCCTCGAAGAACTGAATTAACTCCTGTCTTTTTAAATCAGTCGGTTCATCTGACATGATCGTTTGAAATGAAGAATGTTTATAACCTGAATACTCGTTAGTAAATCCATGTTTTACAGGATTTAAATGAATATACAAAATTAAATTCCTCAAATAGTTTTCATTTGTTATACGATTTCTGTCAAAGTTTTTCCGAAACAAACTCCCTGACCTTTTATACACTTTATTAATTCCTTTCGAGTAAGCATTGAAAAGATTTGAAAATGGCTGGTGTAATCTATTTATCTCAGATATCAATTGGGCTGGTAATTCGTTGTAATCTTTTATTTTTATGAGCAGATGAAAGTGATTTTTCAATAAACAGTAACAATACAAGTTACAAGCAGGGGCAAGATGTTTTGAAATCAAATCAAGAAAATAAGCATAATTTTTCTCCTCTAAAAAGATATTTTCTTTGTTATTGCCACGATTGTAAATATGATAAAAAACGCCAGGTTCAAGTATATCAGACATAGCATAAAGTTTTTCTTACAACAAAACCTTCCAGGTTTGACAAGCAAACTGTTCCAACAAATAAAACTTGTGCAAAAAATCAATTTCCAAATTTAAAAGATATTGTTTAAAACCTGGAAGGTTTAAACCAATTCCTTAACCTCCACCAACTTCCCCTCAATCGAAAAATCTGTTGAGGAGGTAATTTCCAAATCTACAAACTGTCCAATCAATTGATGGTCATCTGCTGCAAAGCGTGTTACAATTTTACCTTCGGTCAGGGCCGACAAATAGCCTTCTTTCCGGTCGTGGCCCGTCACCATCACACGGTATATTTTTCCAATCATGTTCCTGTTGTGGACTGAAGAGACTTTGCGTAAGTCGTCGCTTAACTGGTGATAACGGACTTTTTTAACTTCCAGCGGAACATCATCGGCCCAACGGGAACTTGTTGCACCCGGTCGTGGTGAGTATTGCGCAATGTAGGCCATGTTGTACTTAAACTCCTCAACAGCCCTGCGTGTATTTTCAAATTGTTCATCGGTTTCACCTGTAAAACCAACAATGACATCCGTAAAAATTGTCGCTTGAGGAATATGTTTCCATATGGAATGGATGATCTTTCGGTAAGTTTCCACGTTATGCTTGCGGTTCATCCTGATCAACACCTTGTCGTCGCCCGATTGAATTGGAATATGAATTTGCTTGGCCAGGCAATCGTATTGCGAGATAACTTCAATCACATCCTCAGTCATATCCCGCGGATGCGGCGAGGTAAAATAAACCCAAAACTCCTTATCATGCGCATTTCCCATTTCACCGATTTTTCGGAGTAAATCAGGAAAGGGGATTTCTTCGCCCTTTTTATCCAGGCCATACGAATTCACATTCTGCCCCAGCAGGGTGATCGATTTATAACCCTCATTCACCAGGCGCTGCACCTCACCTACTATTTCAGCCGAGGGACGCGACACTTCCCGCCCACGGGTATAAGGCACTGCACAGAAGGTACAGAACTTATCGCAGCCGTTTTGAATAGGCACAAAGGCTTCAAAATCGGAACTGTACTGTGGTGTAACTTTCCAGAAGCTGTTGATGCTCTCGTTTTTGGGCATGGCCTTTAATTCCGGTTGCAGCGAGGCCGGTGTAACAATGCCATACTGCCGGATCATGTCAGGCAGTTGCTCCAGTTCGCTCATCCTAAAAACAATATCGAAGAGCTTCAGGAATTTGGTCATATCATCGGGCAAAATGCAGCCCGATATAAAGGTGACCAGGCTTTTCTTATTTTTCCATTTGTTCCATTTCTGGATACGAGAATAAACTTTATCGATCGCTTTTTGCCTGACTGAACATGCCAGGATGCCCACCATATTGGCTTCTTCCTCGTTGTCGGTCCATTGATATCCACTGCGGGTTTCGATAATCGTGCGCACCCGCTCGCTGTCCGACATATTCATCTGGCACCCCAGGGTAATGAGATGGTATTTCATAGATTACAATTTTGAAAAAATGTAAAGGTGTTAAGGTAAGACTTCCAAATTTGGAATGATCTCAAAATGCTTCTTGTTTAAAGTACTCAAAGGCAAATTGCAAGATGTTGCTGTTGCTGCGATTTGTAAATCAGCAAAATCAATCCCTCTATTGTGTTTTTTAAGAATTTAAAAATCTCTATAGCTTGATGCGACGCCTTTTGATCAAATGATAATATTTCAAAATTTACGAGAAACTGATTCCAAAAAAGCATATCATTTTCTTTGCTTCCCACGCCAATCTCAAAATAAGTTATTGTACTGATTGCAAACGCTGAATATGTTTCAAGTAACTGAAAATACTTTGAACGTGATTTAATTTTCTTTCTGAATAATTCAATTAATATGGATGTATCTAGTAAAATCATGATAATCTTGACTCTTTGATATAATTTCTGACTTCCAGGTAATTATTATACTCATCCTCAGACCATGTAGGCGCTTTCAATGCAATTTCTTTTAATAATTCCTTTGAATTTGGTTTATCTGGATTATTCTGATTATTCACTCTCTCAAATAACAACCTCCTGTCATTTTCAGACATCTGGTTTATAATTTTCAAAACTTGGTCGAAACTTAAATTGATATTTAGTTGCATAATGGAATAGTTTTCTGCAAAGTTAAAAATAAACCTCAGCATGCATCTGATCGGCAGGAACACCCTTTTCTTTTAATATATCAAATGCATCGTGAATCATATTTACATTCCCACAAAGGTAGAAATCAGCAGTGTTGTCAATTTTAGTTTGCCGCAAATAATCAGTTACCCGACCAACAAAATCGCCGCTTTTGTCACCAGTGGTACAAAGTTTAATCCGTTTCGGATCGTAAAAGTCATGATCGTAGGCTTCATCAGCATAGCGAACACCATGCAAAATAGTATAATCCAAATCAGGATAAGATTTCACGAAACTTCTGAAGGGTGCGATACCCGTACCTGTTGCGATAAATACATGCTTTTTAGTTTTGATACTTTTGGGATCCAATGTAAAAAAACCCAGGGGCCCATTTATTTCAAGTTCTGTCCCCGGCTTCAACAACTTCAATCTTTTGGAAACATCGCCCTCTTTCACTTCCTTTACCAATATCTCGAAATAGTCGTCCTGCTCACCACTGTACACCGAATATTCACGTGCATTATTCTCTCCCAATATGCCAAGTATCACATGCTGACCGGGCAAAAAATCCCTGTCATTCCTGTCGAACCTCAACACATAGGTTGAATTATTTACCATCCTGACCCCTTTAACCTGAACCGTCTTTTTCATTTTCATTCTTTTGCTTTCAATCAAAATTTATTTTGCAAAAATAATATTCATATGGCATCTGCCTAATCAATTATCCATCAATAACACTTCCTGTCCGATCTTGTTCAACAATGAAGTCAAACATTGACAACTACATTAATTCGTCTGTCTTTAAAGTCATTGCTTTGAATTGCCCTGGGTTTTAACCCAGGGGAAAAAATGAATTAAAGACGGGGGTTATTCATCACTTCAATTAAACCCCCGGGTTGAAACCCGGGGCTATGGATTTCTCAATGAAATTTACTTTAAAGACAGACTCAAATTAGGCGATTAACATTTATGACAACAGTTCAACAGACCTATTTACATTAAACGTTAAACGATTCTAAATTACCAGTAATCAACACCAAATTGATAAGTTTTCGATAAAAGAATTGATTTTCTACCGCATTCGTGCTTATCTTTGTTCAACTCAATTGCACTTTTACTATTAAGTAACTGGTTTTAAGCTATTAAGAAAATAATTATTTCACCTAAACCGTTTTAGTAAAATTATCAATGTGAAAAAAGCCTCACTAAATGATATTGCCAAAAGCCTCAATGTATCTAAAACGTTGGTATCGTTAGTATTGAACGGTCATGGTGACTCAAAAGGAATAAATTCAGAAACGCAGAAAAGGGTCATCGCAAAAGCCGGAGAGCTTAATTACTCTCCCAATATGTTTGCACGGGGCCTTAGGCTGGGATCTTCAAAAACAATTGGCCTCATCGTGGCTGACATTTCCAATAAGTTCTACTCAAAAATTGCCAAAAGAGTTGAAGATGTCGCCAGTAAGCAGGGCTATAACATCATTTTCTGCAGCTCAGATGAAGATTCGAAAAAGGAAATTGAACTGATTGAAATGTTAAGGGTACGTCAGGTGGATGGATTGATTGTATCTACATCGCAAAAAAATACAAGGGCCTTTCTCCAGCTAAAAAAGGAAAACTTTCCCTTTGTACTCATCGACCGGCAATTACCTCGCCTGACATCCCACTACGTTGGTGTGGACAATTTCCAGGGTGCTTTTGAAGCAACCGAGCACCTGATCAACAACGGTTACCGGAAAATCAGTTTTTTGCGGATACTGCCCACACATCTCAAAACTATTAAGGACAGGGAGGCGGGTTATAAAGCTGCACTGAAAAAACACGATATCCGTTCAAGCTCAAAACTAATCCGTGATATTAATTACAATATTGAATTGGATAGCATCCGCGAAGTTATAAGAGAATTGCTTCAGCCACCACAATCCATCAACGCCATATTTTCATCAAACAACAGGATAGCGGTGGCTTGTTTTGAATGCCTGAACGAAATGAATATTCGTATCCCCCAGGATATAGCAATGGTTAGCTTTGACGACATCGATCTGTTCAGGTTTAGCTACCCGACCATTACCTCGGTGGCGCAGCCTGTTGAAGATATTGGCGAAACAGCATTCAACATACTGCTTGAAAGCATTAATAATAATTCGGATACCAAACTAAAACAGGTAATATTGCCTGTAAAACTTATCAAACGCAGGTCCTGCGGGGCATTTTTAACCATGTAAAGACATATTTATTTGAAAAACAAAAACTTATAATATGAACAAAAAAATACTATTTTTCATCGTTTTTATTTTCGGGGCATTTGCAGGATCAGCACAAGATTTGCATGTTTCCGGCACGGTCACCTCCTCCGAAGACGGCCTGGGCATCCCGGGTGTTTCTGTTTATGTTAAAAATACCTTTTCGGGAACAACAACTGATATCGACGGTACCTACCAAATCAAAGGCCTCAAATCGACCGACACCTTGGTGTATCAGTTTATGGGATACTTCCCGGTTATGGAGCCTGTAGGAAAACGCAAAGTGATTGATGTAGTACTTGTACCCGAAGCGCAGAAACTCGAGGAGGTTGTTGTGACCGCCCTGGGGATCAAGCGCGAAAAAAGGGAAATTGGATACACCACGCAGAGTTTCGAAGGCGAGGAGCTCCAAAAATCCAACGCGACCAACGTGGTTTCGGCACTGAGTGGAAAATCAGCCGGTGTTCAGGTTACCGAAGCTGACGGTGTTGAAGGCGGTACTACCCGGATTGTAATCCGTGGAAACAACAACCTGACCACCGGAAATCAACCGCTGATTGTTGTTGATGGCGTGCCAATCGAAAACACGCCGGGCCTCACCGACATTGGTCGCGGACAAGATTGGGGATCGGCAATTAACAACATCAACCAGGCAGACATTGAAAACCTTAGCATCCTGAAAGGCCCAACAGCAGCGGCACTATACGGATCGAAAGGTGCAAACGGTGTTGTATTGATTACAACCAAACGAGGTAAAAAACAAAAAGGGCTTGGGGTGAGCTATAGTTTCAACTACAAAATTATCCAACCCTACCGCTACCGCGAAACACAAAATACCTATGGTGCCGGAGGGCCGCTGACTTTTAACGAGCCTACTTTTATGGAGGATAGTACAGGTACCTATATTTATCCAACATCAACGCATACCAATAATGGCCCGGATGGCAAACCTACATCCGAGCTCTTTGGATATTACGGGACAGCAGCCTCCTGGGGGCCAAAAATGGAAGGGCAAATGGTGAAATGGTGGGATGGTAAAATGCGGCCCTGGACACCACAGCCCGATAACCTGAAACTTTATTTTGATGACGGGAGCACGTCCACACACAACCTTTCGTTCTCGGGCGGTAGCGATGTTGGCACCATCAGGGTATCGATGACACGTACCGACCACAAACCCATTATCCCAAATAGTAATTACGACCAAACGACTATTAATCTTGGCTCAAGGCTCAATATCTCCTCAAAAGTAAAAGCCGATGTTGCCGTTTCCTATATCAACTACAACAGGCTCAACACGCCCAACATTGGCGAATCGTACAGTTCGTTTAGCAAAGGCTCACTTTATTCGTGGCCAAGAAGTTGGAAAGGCATTGAATCAACCGATTACGCAAATCCAGATGGTACAAGGAACGAATGGGGCGGGAATTATCCCTTTGAGTATATTTCGCCCTACACGTGGTGGAATTTTTACAACAACAATACCACCCTGGCACGCGATAAACTCATCGGTTCATTCACCCTATCTTATGATGTCACCCCCTGGTTAATGGCCATAGGCCGCGTGGGGATAGATTTTACTTCCGACCATTTTGAAACCAAAAACAATCCCGCCGATTTAATCGGGATACTCGATGGCTACTACCAAAGTGAAATGTCGCGCAGAAAAGTAATCAACAACGATTTTCTTATCACGGCGTATAAAGACAATTTCGCCGGGACAAAACTAAATACCAAACTATCATTTGGCGGCAACCATTACCAGCGAAGGTATTACCGTACCAAGGCCCAATCGGGAACATGGGTTGACCCATGGTTATTCAATTCTTCCAATTACGAAAATTCCAACCAGGTAGTTTATTCAACAGATCAAGGAATTGAAGCCAGGCGCGAAAACTGGAATGACAAGGACATCAACTCACTTTATGGATTCTTAAACCTGGGTTGGGATGATTATTTATATATAGAGTTGACGGGTAGAAACGACTGGTCGTCAACATTGCCAGCGGATAACAATTCCTATTTTTATCCTTCACTTTCGCTGAGCTATATTCCTACCGAATCCTTCGACGTGCTTAAATCAGCTGTATTTAACTTTTGGAAAATCAAGGGTTCACTTGCCACTGCAGCTACCGATACTTATCCTTACCAACTGGATTTTGTTTACTATTCGGGAAACTTTGGCAACGCACAAACCTCACAACTTGATCCCACCATTCCTCCCATCGAACTGGCCCCGCAAAGGGCAAAGTCGTATGAGATCGGGACAACGCTGGGCTTGTTTAACGAACATTTGAGTTTAGACTTTACCTACTACCATATTTTATCCGACAACCAAATCCTAAACCTGCCGGTACCTGCTTCTTCGGGTGCTACACAGATCCTTATTAATAATGGAGAGCTGGAGAATAAAGGATATGAAATAATTGCCAATTATGTAATCCTCAATAAACCCGAACTGGTTTTTGAAACCGGGCTCAACTTCAGCCGCAACAGGAATTATGTAATTAGCCTGGGCGAAAGCTCCGAGCCACTGATATTAGGGCAAATTTGGGACTTGAACGGCCCTGCCATCGCAGTACGCGAAGGTGATGAATACGGGACTATAGTAGGCTATGATTATGTTTACCACGAAAACGGGCAACCCATCCTTAGCGACGACGGCACGACCTATCAAATTACCGAAAACCGTGTCCCCATTGGCAATGCATCACCTAAATTCATTGGTGGCTGGACCATGCGTTTAATCTGGAAAGGAATCACGCTTTCAACACTTGTCGATACCAAATGGGGAGGAGATATTTATTGCGGCTCACAGGTAATTGCCCTGCAAACCGGCCAGGCACCTGAAACCTTGCTGGAGCGCGAGGGTGGCGGATTGCCTTATACCGGTCCCAATGGCGAAACCAGCAATGTAGGAGTTATCCTTCCGGGAGTTTACGAAGACGGAACTGCAAATGACAAAGTGGTACATTACTATTTTAAATACATGCCAAATGCCGGTGGCTGGGGCAAATTCATCTCCACGCCTGGCATCATGGAAAACTCATGGGTGAAGATGCGCGAAATTTCACTCTCCTATTCAATGCCTGCAACACTCATGCAAAAGACCAAGGTATTTCAGAATTTAACTTTTTCTGTCGTGGGGCGAAACCTGTTCTATTTCTACTCATCGCTACCTAATAAAATTAATCCCGAAGGGATGATAGGTTCAGGAAATGCCCAGGGACTGGAATGGGCTTCCTATCCAGGCACACGTTCAATTTCATTTGGAGTTACAGCAACATTTTAATTGATTAAAACGAATCAACGATGAAAAATATACTAAAAAATATCCTCCTGATTTGCATCCTCGCATCTTTTGTTTCCTGTGAAAAGGATTTTGAAGATTTGAATAAAAACCCCTACGCAACTACAATAACAGGTGTAGGGCCTTTGTTTAACAATGTAGTAAGCTCGTTGCAATTAGGATGGAACGAACAATTTTATGTGCACAACGAAGTGCTTTACAAGCAAACCCAATTGGCCGCCCTCACCAGTGAATCGTGGCAGAATTTGAGCATTGGCACCGGTGATATTTGGGGCAATTATTACACTGCACTGGCCCATATCCGTGATATCGAGCAAAGGCTGGATAAAATGGAGAGCCCTGCCCATCCCGACTCATTAAACAATGTCCGTGGAATGGTAAAGATAATCACTGCCTACAAAACTTTTAGGGTAACCGACCTCTTTGGCGACATGCCCTTTTTTGACGCCGGGCGCGGATACAGTGGCACCGAATACCTCCACCCCAAATACGACAGCCAGGAAGATATTTACAAATCCTTGCTTGAAGATTTGAAATGGGCATCCGAAAATATCAGCCTGTCGCCGCAAACTTCAACCGGTGGTTCATACTACAGCATTGCTTCCTATGATAAACTCTTTGGCGGCAACCTGCTGATGTGGAAAAAATTTGCCAACTCGCTCAGGTTGCGCCATGCCATGCGTATGGTAGAAAAAGAACCTGCACTTGCCGCTGAAATACTTACTGATATTTTCGAGAATAACCTGCCGGTCATCAAGCCAGGCGAGGATGTACTGATGATGCCAATTGAGCAAAACTGGCTAAAAGCAAGCACCAACTGGTCATTCCGCGAGCACAAGAACCTGCGCATGGGCTCTAATATCTGGAACCAAATGGCTGACAACGACAGCACCAACGGCACGGGCTTTTACGACCCCAGGGCTTTCATATACTTCGAAGCCAACAACGACAATAAATGGGTGGCCTATCCGCAAATCCCGGATGCCAATACACCACCCGCTGGTGGTATCCCTTATGGAATGCACCGCGATTTAAATTACCCCATCAAAGGAACTGATTGTATTTATTCACCAATTAACTATTATCTTATTAGGGATGAAAACACAATCCCTGAAATGATCCTTTGTGGCTCCGAATACTTTTTTATAAAAGCTGAGGCTTATTTCCGTGGAATTGGTTTGCCCGAAGATGCCAACCTTGGCTCCGGTGAATATTTTAACGGCGTAATTGCTTCGATGGATTTTTGGGATGAACTTAAAAACACATCAACTATTTGGTTGTACACCGACCCCAATTATGACCCCGCTGACAAGTTTATTGTGGCCAATGAAATCTTCTTCCTTACCGACCCCGAAGAAAAGCTGGACTTGCTTTACGCCCAACGTTGGATAGATGCTTTCAGGCAACCCTGGGAAGCTTTTAGCCTGACCCGAAGAACAGAACGCACTCCCCGCGAAGGAGCCCCGCTCGACTACTTCAGGCTGCTTTACCCACCGTCAGAATCGGAGCATAATACCGCCAACTGGTCGGCGCAAGCAGCCAAAATGGGGGGAGATTTATCAACAGTGAAAGTATGGTGGATGGAGTAAGAAACGAGAACATAAATTAAATAGTAAAATGTATATAAAGCAAATTCACAGATGCTAAAAAAGAAACTTTGTAACAAGTTGCAGGTTACAGGTGAAACCTTGCAACTTGAAACTTGTAACTTGCAACTACAATACTTTCTTTGAATATCACAAGGTTTTCCCAATCTTACTAACATTATTGGCATAAAAAACTAATCGAACATGAAAACAAAAAACAAAGTACTACTTACCGGCGCGCTGTTTTTCTTCATTTTGTACTTGCTTACTTCCTGCAAAGATGATGAAGAGACCACACCAACTGTTGTTGACAAAAATTACGGCACTCCTTGTGAGGGAGTCCCAACAGTTGATTATGGAGGCCAGGTTTATAATACGGTGAAAATAGGCGATCAGTGCTGGCTAAGAGAAAACCTGAACATTGGCACCATGCTCAATTCATCTGACACCCTGCGTAACAACGATACCATCGAAAAGTATTGTTACCAAAACGAAATTACCAATTGCGATAAATTTGGTGGTATGTACACATGGAACGAATTGATGAATTACGTTGATACAATCCCACAGGGCATTTGTCCTGAAGGTTGGCATGTTCCTTCTGATTCTGACTGGAAGATTTTGGAAGGTACCCTCGATAGTTTGTATGCTGTGAATGATACCGTCTGGGATACCACTGGTTGGCGAGGCTACAATGTAGGTGGGATAATGAAAAAAATGGGAAGCGATGATTGGTATTATCCAAACGTTGGAGCTAAAAATACATTCGGTTTCAGTGCTGTACCAGGAGGCATCCGTTATTTCGAAGAAAAGACCTTCGATAAAGTACTCGCTGCAAATTACCTCTGGACATCAACAAAAAAAGAAGATTCTGATGCCTGGTTCAGGCTGCTATCTTATGGACACGCAGATATTAAGAGAAGCTTTACTAATACTGAAAATGCTTTTTCGGTGAGGTGTATAAAGAATCAGTAATCAGATTAGTCTCAAAAGTAAACATTTTGCAGGATAGCTGTCAGACAGTTTAAGCTAAAAGCCAAATACATAATGTTTTAACTTCAGTGTGTTAGTTAAAGGATAACTGTCTAACAGCTTTTTAGACAGGACTCATTAATCAAATAAACATTAACTCAACATCATTTTCAATAAATCACCGAATAAAACCAATACAATGAAAACACCTACACAATTTTGCAAAATGCTCCTTCCTCTAATATTCCTGTTTCTAAGTGGATTTACCTATGCACAGGTAATTGAAAATCCATATAACTTTAACGACCTCGAGATGGCAAATCTTGACGGGCAGGACGATTGGCACACCATCCTTCACAACACGGGCACTTATGATTTTATAGTCGATTTTACAGCAGGTGGACTTGTTTCGCCCGACGGCAGCCTGGCCGCTTTTTACGATGGCGGTGGCCCTGGTTTTGGAAGGACTGCTACGCGAAAAGCTACAAGCAATTTCGATTTCGATTTTACCCAGGGTGGGATTGTTGAACTTGAATTCGATATGCACCGTAGTTATTGGGGCGTGTTTTTCGGGGCTGGCTTTGATGCCGATGGCGACGGGCATATTGCTCCCGGCCTACCCACCGAGCTGAATGATGGCGGCATTTATGTAAATGCGGCCTCACAAGACCCGGCCAAAAACAAGCTTGTACTGCCCAACGGACAATCACATATATTCTCCATCGATAATGCCGACTGGTGCAGGTATAAAATGATTTTGGATTTTACGGCCAATGATGGCGAAGGTGCAGTGGCACTGTTTTTTAAACCGGGTGCTGTTGGCGACGAATGGATTCCTGTAAATGAAATTCAGGGTGTAAACATGGGGATGACTCCGGGTTCGGGAAACAAACAGGACTATGAGGTTTGGGATGGAATTTTTATGCATACAACGGGCGAGACCGGGGGATTTGATAATATTATGATTCGTCAGCCCGAAAATACCGGCTTGTTGCAGTTTATCGAATTGACACCAATTCCGAATAAATTAACCACCGACCCGGGCTTCAACCTCCAGGCAAGCGCTACATCCGGTTTGCCTGTGGTATTTGAAATCACTGAAGGTCCCGCTACTATTAACGGTAATACAGTTACCCTTAGCGGGGAAGCTGGTCTGGTAACTGTTAAAGCCAGCCAGCCCGGCGACGACACCTGGGCTGCTGCACCCAACGTGTATCAAACATTTGAGGTAGTTGACCCGCAGGCATATACTGCAGACCTTACCATTCGCAGGCCAGCCAACAACACCAATGTCTATATGTCGGAACTGAGCGAAATTATCCTCGTTGCTTCAGCATACATCGATCACACTGATGTATTGCATATCGAAAACGTGGAATATGTCATCGAAGGCGAAAGTGTAAACGCCGAAAAATGGGCCAGCGGTTACAACACAGGCGTATGGACCCCGCCGGCTTATGGCACATATTCGATGACGGTGAATGTTACCTCAACCGGAAATGTTACCACGAGTAATACCATAAGTTTTGAAGTTAGTTCGAATATCACCAACATGCTTGTCCCGGCTTTTGATGGCGTAGAATTGAACTTCGACCACCAAACCGATACGGCAGAATTTGTCTTCCCCACTTATGCAGGGGCTTTCAATCAAATTACTTCACTACTCGATGTCACCTGCCCTCCCGGGGGCTGCGAACCCTGGGACCGCGTTGGCTACATGGAAGTACGTGGGCCAACCGGCGAGTGGATAGAGATGTTCCGCTACATCACCCCGTACGGCGTTGAATGCAACCATGAACTCGATGCCACCGATTATGCATCCATCTTGCAGGGGCTGGTTGAAATGCGTTTCCACATCGAGATATGGGAGAATGGCCTTGTAATCGATGTTGACTTTGATTTCCAGGCCGGCGAACCCGAATATAAATACAGCTGGGTGGACGTAATTTGGAGGGGAACCTTCCCTTTTGGTGATTATGCCGACCTGCAACCCATGGATACCATCAACTGGAATTATCCTGAAAATGCAGAAGCTTCCCGATTGAAGGTTATTAATACCGGGCACGGCTGGGGCGATTTGAACACCTCAAATGCTGCAGAATTCTATGAGGCCACGCACAAAATCAAAGCTAACAGCGATGCCTTCGACCAGCATTTATGGGTAGTGTGCAGTCCCAATCCTGATGGCTGTCAGCCACAAAATGGAACCTGGTTCCACAACAGGGCAGGCTGGTGCCCCGGCTCGATTAGTTACGTGTATGATTACGACTTCACGCCTTATGTTGACATGTCGGATGTAGAAATTGTGTATGAATTTTATACCGGATATATTGATTATTGCCATCCAAACCATCCCGATTGCGTTACCGGCGTAACCTGCTCCGATTGCGGTGCCAGCTTTAACCCTCATTATATTATTTCGGGAAACCTTGTTACCTATAGCAACAACCTGCTGGTAACCTCTATTGAGGGAGAGCAGGACAACGATTACTTCGGTGTGCGTGCATATCCTAACCCCGCCAGTGGCGTGATAAATTTGTCGGCGAAAAAACTGAATGCGCCCTTTGCAGCAAATGTTAAGGTAATGAACCCGACCGGACAAGTTGTGGATGAATTTATTTGGGATGGCAAAACCGAACAAATCGATGTTTCATCGTGGCAGGCCGGAGTTTACTTTTTTGGGATAACATCGGGTAAGCAATCCGAAATTATCAGGGTAATCATTTATCATAATTAACTTTTTTTACATACTTTTACCATTAGCTAAAACTTAGTATCCATGAAAAAACTTTATATCTTTTTCCTATCCTTAATTCTTGGCCTTGGCCTTCAGGCACAGGTTATCGAACATATTTATGATTTTAATGACCTGGAACTTGGCAATTTAAATGGCGTGGACAACTGGACAACCGTTGCCAATGATATGGGTGACGAATTCGACCTCGAAATTGCCTTCGCCATGCTGGGTGCTGTACCACCCGATGGAACCATAGCTTTGTTTTACGGGAATGGCGGCCCTAATGTTGGAAGAACAGCATCGCGATTGACACAGGAAGACTTCCCCTTTGATTTTTCGGCGGGCGGACCGGTTGAAATAGAATTGGAAGTCTTCAACGGTTGGTGGGGCACTTTGTTTGGCTTTGGCTACGATGCCAATAACAATGGCTTTTTACTCCCGGGTATCGAAACAGTTATCAATATCGAAAACAATGAAGGCGGCTTTGGCTTTCACGTGGGCAACAAAGAATTGCCACAAATCGTAAGCTTTTTCATGCCCGACGGTACCACTTTTCCATTTACCTGGCCCTATGCTTCTCTCGAAGGATGGTTTCGCCACAAACTGTTTCTCGACCTTGATGCCAACGATGGTGCAGGCAGTATCACTTATTTTGTTGCCGAAATGGATGGGGCCTTTGTCGCTGTACAAGAGGTAACTGACCTTAACCTGGGTTTAACCCCGGGCACAGGTACCAGCACTGACCCTGCCAAATGGACAAAAATGTTCATCCACGCGCTTGGACACACCAGCGGTTTCGACAATTTGGTGCTCAGGCAGCCCAATACAGGCGGATTGTTTTACCAGTATATCACCTTTAGCCCGGTGGGTGACCATTTAACTACCGACTCGCCATTTACACTTCAAGCAACATCAAACCAGGGACTTACAGTTCAGTTTGCAATTACATCAGGGCCAGCAACAATTATTGGTAATACAGTAACGCTCACTGGTGAACCCGGAATTGTTGAAATTACTGCCAGCCAAGCGGGCAATAGTACCATTGCACCTGCTGCAGATGTATTTCAGTCCTTCGAAGTTATTAACCCACTAACCGTGATTCCTCAAATGGAAATCAGGAATACCGTGGAAGGTGAAGTAGTGAGGATGCCCGAGTTAATGGCTATGTCATTTATTATTTCCACCGAAATAGAACACCCTGAAATACTTCATGTTCAGGATGTGGTATTTGAAGTGGATGGTATTATCGTTAATGGCTTTGAAACGAACAATGGCTTCTTTATGGGCAATTGGACCCCGCCATCATATGGAACTTACACGCTTAATGTTACAACAACCAGTTCGGGGGGAGCTTCCGTTTTTGATGCCGTTACCTTCGAAGTGGTTTCAAATGCACCAACCATGGATTTTAGCGTTATCAATTCCTATAATTTTGCAGCAGAAAGCACCCTCGACACCTCATTCGTTTTGCCCGGTTTTGCAGGGACATATTCGCAGCTAACTGCAATTTTAAATTATGGCTGCCCCTGCGACCCATGGGACCGGATAGCGAGGTGTTCAATTAGAGGGGCAAATGGTGAATGGATGGAGTTGTTCAAATACGTAACGCCCTATGGTGTTGCCTGCGATGACGAGATTGATATCACCGATTTTGCATCCCAGTTACAGGGCAAGGTCGATTTTGAAATCAGTTTTCCTGAATCGGTCACCTCCATTACTTTCCATTACGAAGCCG
>Ga0075120_10001637_pt1 | contig 17318 bp, 12 predicted proteins | sample AntAceMetag02UKL_FD_69792 | JGI IMG/M metagenome (GOLD analysis project Ga0075120, IMG submission 69792) | Saline lake microbial communities from Ace Lake, Antarctica - Antarctic Ace Lake Metagenome 02UKL | ecosystem: Environmental > Aquatic > Non-marine Saline and Alkaline > Saline | place... | reverse complement strand
TCTGAGACGACTGCATCTGTTGCGGCGTTCAGCGGGTATGGGCTAACGATCGCTTCGCCGCAGATCGAAGAGAACTCTTCCAAGGATGGGAAGGCGCTACGAGCCGTTTTAGAAATGAAGTACACAAAGACCTCTGAGATTCTGAACTTTGGCCAGGCCCACACGGTGCTGGAGATTTTTAAAAGAAAATCTCCAGCAGAATGATGAAAGATGAACTATGAGTTATGAATGATGTGCCGCATAGCGCCTTTTCAGGGCCTCCTAATTCGAGGCCTGATAACCAATTAACTTTTAACGGATGACTGTTGCCATGAAACTATCCATCGTCATTCCTTATAAAAAGCGATAAAAAAAACGGCACACCCGAGGGTGCGCCGTTCTTTCGTCGTGTGAGACGAGGGCTGGGTTACCAGCGACCTCCGCCGCCACCACCACCGCCGCCGCCGTAGCCACCGCCACCGCCGCCGCCGTATCCACCACCGCCACCGCCACCGCCGCGGCGATCGCCTTGGGGTTTAGGTTGGGATTCGTTCACACGAATCGCACGGCCTTGGAGGTCAGCGCCGTTGAGGGCGTCGATTGCAGCTTGTGCTTCCGTTGCATCGGGCATTTCAACAAAGCCGAAGCCCTTAGAACGACCCGACATGCGGTCGAGGATCACGCGAGCCGAAGATACGGCGCCGTGCTGCTCAAAAAGTTCCTGAAGGTCAGGGTCGGTTGCCTGGTAAGGCAAGTTTCCTACGTAGATGTCCATCTGTTCTTCTCCTGTGTCATTTCAACTTAATTCAAACCAATTCCTGACCCATGACACGGAGCCCTTGAACCGATGCAACGTCCCTTTGGACGAACGCAAACGGGAAGATGACACAAAGCCCGCGAAAAGGAAACCTTTATTTTCCAATGCTTTCGGCCCTGAAAAATAGATTTTTGACTGCCGTTGAGCGGATAATGACGCTATGTTTTTTCGATCCTTAGTTTAACGGATCGATCACCGTTCATGAAACTGTCCATTATCATTCCAGCTCACAACGAAGAGCATCGCCTGCCGCCGATGTTGGAGGCATATGCATCTTTTTTTTCCGAGAGATACGGAGAAGGGGTGGAGCTTCTTGTTGTCCCCAACTTTTGCGATGATCGAACTGCAGAGGTTGCAAAAAAAATCGGCCGATGTTTTCCTCAGATCAGTGTGCTGGATGATCCGGGTCGTGTCGGCAAGGGTGGGGCGGTTCTGCTTGGGTTTTCTAAGGCGAAAGGCGGATTGATCGGTTATGTGGATGCTGATGGTGCAACACCACCTGATGCTTTTGATGATCTCGTTCGGCATAGTGGGGAGGCTCCGGTTGTAATTGCTTCTCGTTGGTGCAAGGGAGCAGTTGTCGAGCCTGCACAACCCCTTTTGCGCCGGATTACCTCGCGCGCATTTAATCTGCTTACCAGAGTGTTGTTTGGGTTCAGGCTTACGGATACGCAGTGCGGAGCGAAAGTGTTTGATCGTGATGTGGTCGAATCCATACTGGCTCATGGCGGTACCGTGACTCAGTGGGCTTTTGATGTGGATCTGCTGCTCGAAGCCAAGCGTGCCGGCTTTGGTATTTTTGAGATTCCTACAACTTGGCGGGATGTTGAAGGGTCTAAAATTGTTGTTACTGAATCGTCTCTTGAAATGCTGGTGGCTGTTTTTCGGCTGCGGTTGCTCTATTCTCCATTTAAGTGGATTGTGACCCTTTATGATCGGACCCTCGGAAGAAATGGCAATGCAGGCACTTCTGATCATTTGATCCGGCATAGTTTGCTTCTTGCCATGGGGAGTCAGGTTTCCAACGGGGCGAATCTGCTGTTTCAGATCGTTATGGCTCATCTGCTGGTGGGGGATGATGCGGTTGAGTATGGGGTTATGGCCGCAATGATGGGCTCGATTCAGTTAATTTCCGTTCCGCTGGGTGCTGTGGGGCGAAGTATGACGCATGCCGTGGCGTTGGCCTGTAAGGAGAATCGACGGGAGGAGGTCATTGGAATGGTCCGCGTTGTTTCTCGCGATTTGATGTTGGTTGCGTTCCTTCCTGGATTGGCGGCTGTGGTGTTTTCTCGACAACTTGCCAAGGGCTTTCATATCGAGAGTGTGCTGCCCGTTATTATCGTCGTCGTGACGATTGCGGTAAGAATTCTTATGCCGGTATTTCAAGGCGCGTTGACGGGAATTCAGGCGTTTCGGAGTTCGGCGGTTTTGGGGGCTGTGCAAAGTGTATTGCGAGTGGTTTTGGCTGCTATTTTGGTGTTTGCGGGGATGGGAGCAGCCGGGGCTCTCGGGGGCAATATGTTGGCGATGCTTGGAGCATTGGTACTTGTGATGGTGCTAGTGTATCGTATGTTGCCGAGTTGCAGTGCGAAGGCATTCCGGCCCGTTGGGTTTTATCGTTCGGTTGTCCTGTATTTTTTTGCCATGGCGGGACTCGCGCTGTTAACCATGTCCGATGTGGTGATTGTGAAGCGGTTTTTTAGTCCCGAAGAAGCGGGGACTTATGCATTGGCTGCGATGGTTGCCCGCATTGTTTTCTTTTTGCCGTTGCCGATTGGAGCTGCCATGTTCCCCAAGGTTGTCTCGATTTCGGGGAACACGGGGCAAGCGGTTAAGACGTTTCGAAAAGGGCTCGTCATGACCATGTTGTGCCTGCTGGTTCCTGCATTGATGCTGGAGTGGGTGCCCTCGTTCTTTATTCGCATTCTGACAGGTGTTTCTGATGAGCGTACTGCTTCGCTAGTGCGCCTGCTTGTTATCGCGTATCTTCCTTTGCCGCTCATTACTTTGATTGTTAACTATCATTTGGCGCAGTCACGTACCGTTCGGGTGGCTATTCCGCTTCTTTTGTCGGCGGGGGCTTACATATTAGGTGCAAAGGTACTTGGTGGCGGTGTGGTGCGGGTGCCGATTCTTTTAGGGGGATCCGGTTATGCTCTGCTTGCATGGTTTGGTTTGTGTTCGATATACAAGTCAATCAGAGGTGGCCGAGTTCACAGAGGGCGGGCGTTAATTGATGAAACGTGTTGAATGTGAGGAGATGGCGTGAACAGCAGTTTTTATAGTACATTGAAGCAACGCATATGGATCATCCTGATTCCTGTCGCTTTTTGCTTGGTTCTTTTCCAAGATGCGATCTTTACCTCGCAGACGCTTTTTCATATGGATTGGGCTCCGTATTTTCCTCGTAGCAACTGGATCGGTCCTTGGCAGCATTTTGTTGTGAATCATGCGCCGTTCAGCCTGATGCACATCATGAAGGCGTGCCTGCCTCTGCGGTTTTATCATGTGGCATTTTATATTGTGTCGATCTGCGGAACGGTTTGGGCGCTGACTGCCTATTTGCGCGATCGTACGCTTTCTGTGGGGGCCGCTCTTCTCGGTGGTCTTGCTTTTGGTTTTTCTGGCTACTGCGCGTCCCTTGTGTCGGCTGGGCATCGTGGGGTGTTTGAAGCCTGTCTTTCTGCTGCGGTGCTTCTCTTTGTCGGCTCGCGGGCCATTCGCCGGGGCAATTGGTTTTATTACTTCTATTCAGCACTGGCGATTGCCTTGGTGATCGGGACACAACCGGATGTGTTTTTTATTCTTCTTCTTGTAGTTGGGCCTCTATTGCTCGTCGATTTGGTTCATGAATTGAGGGCAAAGAGCGAAGGCTGTATCAAGACGTTGTCATTGGGTGCTCTTGTTTTCGTTGTCGCGATGACGATAACCGGCTGGCGCGGTGTTGAGAAAATTATCACCAACTTTCTTCCGGGTCGGGAGGCCCTGATTGAGCAGTCCGGGGCTACCGGGGAAGGCGGCAGCGAACGGAGCAAGTGGATCTTCTGCACCAACTGGAGTCTGCCGCCATCGGACTGCGTAGAGCTTGTGGCGCCGCTTGTTCTAGGGGTGGAGTCGACCGATCGTGAACTGCCGTTTTGGGGAAAGCTGGGGCGCTCTTATGATTGGCAACCCGGAGCTCCCGGATTTCCCAACTATCGGCAAAACACGGTCTATGCTGGCGGCATTCAGCTTGTCTTGGCTTTCTACACGATATTATTGCTGTTCCGCCGTTCTCGGGCGGGGAACCAACCGGACCGCGCGCTTCTGACCGTTGCTGCAGTCTTGGTCGTTGTGTTGTTTGTGCTGGCGCTGGGCCGCTACTCTCCTTTTTATCGTCTTTTTTATGCATTGCCGCTGGCGAGTTCCATCCGTTGTCCTGTCAAGTTCCTGCATGCCGTGAATCTGGCCGGTGCCGTTCTTTGTGCGTTCGGGGCGCAGGCCTTGATGATGCGTTTCCGGGAGAAGACATCGGGGAAAGGTGTTGCTGCTTTGCTTCGAGAACCGGAGGGGATGACTCTTTCAGCGATCCTGCTTGTTCTTGTCGGGCTGGTTGTTGCAAAAGTCGCGGTTGGAAGCGGGTGGGTGAATTTCGGACCTGCGTGGTCTGCGCTGGGTTTTGATGCCGGGGTACAGAACGCGCTTCTCGACCGGCTGACCGCGAGCCTTGTTCACGCCATGCTGGTGTTTGGCTTGATCGGGTTTTTGTTTTTCCGTGCGCTACGGGAGCGGAGTGCCACTTGGTCGAGCTGGGTGCCATGGGTGTGTGTTCTTGCCGTGGCCATCGATATGACCACCGTAAATATCCATTACGTCAATACGGTCGATCTTTCTGTCCAAGAGATGCGCAATGTGATGGTTGAAGACATGATCGCTGGCAAGGATTACGAGCCGCGGGTGCTGGATCTGATCACGGGGTGGAATAAACATAACCCGATCCGGGCGAATTTGGCCGGTTACTATTCACAGGATATTGTGATGGTCGGCAAGGAACAGCGAAAGAATCGGGAGTTTTTTACCGCTTTGCAGCAGGGGGGTGCTTCGATGCAGAAAGCGGTTGCTGATTTCGATGTCGAGTACGTCATTGCACCTGCGAAATTGGCAGGAAATTTGCAGGCATTGGGCAGCTTTTCTGTGGTTGGATCGTATGGTTTTGACGGTAAGAAATTCATTCGAGTGCCGTCAAACCGTGCGGCTGTCGTCCTTTTTTCCGTTCATTAACTTTGGGGTGTTTAGGCCTGGTATGTGGGGAGGGAGATTTGTTCAGATTTCTTGAAGGGACTGAGCAGAGGTGCATGAAATTTTCATCGCAACGTTATTTAAACCAAAGGGCAGTGTTAAAATGATAAACTTACATAATACATATGACCGTCTAATGACGTGGGGTCGCCGAATTATATTTGGCATGCCGGTTCCTGCTGGATTGCTATTTTGGGTTCGCGGCAGACTGTCCCCGTTCTTTTCCTGTATGAAGTCTGGAATCAAACAAAACCTGTCATCCAAATCGCTGGCAAACTTGAGACGGAATACTCATCGTTTGGAGAAGGGATTGAGTCACCGTGTCCGCCGTAAGGTCTTTGGGCTAACGTATATTGAAGAGACTGTTGATCTCTTCGCAGTATTGGCTAAGGAGACTGATGTCGCCAACAGACCCGCTTTGCTGTGGAGCAGGGATGTGCTGAATGCTTATTTCAATCATGTGTCATCGGTCGGAAAGCTTGCTGTACTGCAGCAACGTTATCAGGCAATTTGTGACACATTGATGGTTCGGGGAAAGGGCTCTGTTCCGTTAGGTACTGTGCCGTATTCGTTGTCTCAACGGAAGGGAAGGGCCGTTCCTTATCAGGATATGTATGACTTTGCTCTGTGGCGGCGGAGCATTCGACACTATCAGGATAAGTTTGTGGAAATTTCCATTTTGGAGAAAGCGGTTTGTATCGCAGCTTTGTCCCCGAGCGCATGTAACCGCCAGCCATTCAAATTCCATTTTTATAATAGACCTGACGCTGTTGATAAATTGAGTCGAATTCCGGGAGGAATGACGGATTTTGAACAGCGGAACCAAATTCCTTGTATCGCCGTATTGACCATTGATTATGCTGATTACTTTCACGAACGGGACATGATGGCCCCGGTAATTGATGCGGGTATGGCGGCTATGTCATTTATGTATGCCTTAGAGTCTCTGGGGGTATCCTCAGTCAGCGTAAACTGGCCGTTGCTCCCTAACCGATATCGAAGCATTAGGAGTATCGTTAAGCTTTCTAAAAGTGAAACGCCGGTTTTGATGTTCGCTATAGGATATCCAGCTACCGACGCGATTATTTTGGCATCTGTGAAAAAAGATTGTCATGCGTTAATGAGAGTTAATGGAGAACCGGTTTGATGAATGTGTTAGTGGTTGGCGGGCATTGTCAGAATAAGGGAGCCCAGCTTATGTTGCTTGCTGTTGAGCATGCCCTAAAGCGGTGCAATCCATCGATAAAAGTATTTGTGACTCCATTGGCGGGCCAATGGAAGGTTTTAAAAACGATGGGATATGAGATTTTCCCTTTCCCTTTGCCTCATATTGGTTCGAGATTCTATGCGCCAATGATGAAGGTTCCTGGTGCCAAAGATATTTTGCGCGGTACGTTGCGAAAGATGGATGGGGTACTGGATATTTCAGGATTTGCCTATGGAGATCAAATGGGGCTTCGGGCGGTCCGGAATGCAAGTTGTTTGACCTCGATAATACATGGCATGAACATTCCATTTATCCTCATGCCTCAAGCTCTTGGCCCTTTTGAATCCCCGGCGTTGCGGGATGCTTTTGTGAGGTTTTCTTCTGATGCAGATTTGATTTTTGCCCGTGATAAAACTTCATTTTCCCATGTTGTGTCTACGATTGGTCAATGTCCTAAAGTACGCCAGTGCCCTGATTTTACATTGGCATATAAGCCGGACGGATTGGGGCGAAAAAATGTTTCTGGGATGGATCCATATAGCTGTATCGTTCCTAATATTCGCATGTTGGATCAGGGGAAATCTGCATGGGCGGGCCGCTATTTGCGGTTGCTCGCTGATACGGCGAATCATCTGTCAAAAGTGTATGGCCACAGGATTGTTCTGGTTGTCCATTCTGCCGGTCCCGGGGATCTAAAGCTCGCCCGCAAGTTGCAAAATATGATGGATGTTCCCTGTGTACTGGAAAGTGCTAGCGATCCAGGCCGGCTGAAGAGTGTCTTGGCAGGCAGTAACTTGGTCGTCGGATCAAGATTTCACGCGCTCGCCTCTGCCCTTTCCTGTTCGGTGCCCAGCATTTCTCTGGGTTGGTCTCACAAATATGATGAACTGTTTTGTGAATATGCGATGGACGGCTATTCGTTTTTGGATCCGTCAGGTTATTCCGTTAGGGTTTTGGATAAGTTGTTGAGTGCGGAGGTTTATCATTCGTGTTGCGCGACATTGGATGAAATCAATCGTAAGGTGCGGAAGCAGGTTGAAGATATGTGGCAATCTGTGGAGATGGCTATGGCGAAGGTTTAATGGGCGCTTTCGGCATTGCACTGGCTATTTAGGGCCATGATGCGCTCAAGTCTTGAGTTTTGTCTTATAGAATTCAAGCCAAGCTGTTCCGATTGACTCGTTGGAAAACATTTTCAGTGCATCTTTTCGGGGAAGTTGCTGTTTGCGCCTGATGGCGTATGCATTTTTCAGTGCCTTTATCCATGCGTCTAGTTTCAATGGAACTTCCTGTGCCAGTTCGCGGGGAAGAAATTCTGTTACACCAATGTGAGGTGATAATAGGCAGGGGGTTCCACTCGCCACACTTTCCACTGCCACAATGCAGAAATTTTCATCGAATGATGGGAGCGCGAACAGATCTGCTGCGGCCAACCAATGGCATCGTTCGCGGCCTTTGGCAAAGTCGATGAAGGTCAATTGGCTTTCAATATTGAGAGACTTCGATAAGTTAATCAGGATGTTTTTCTCTTGCGGCTCCGGAGGGCCGATAAGGATCAGTTGCGCAGTTGAGCCCAGTTGGGCCTGATGGAATGCCCGTATAAGAAAGGATAGGTTCTTCTGTTTTCCGAGTCGGCCTAGATGAACGATATAGAAGCCTTCCTGATCAAGTTTGAGGTGCTTTCTACTTTCTGTCCGGGATGGAGGATCTTCAAAATCACTGAGGTTTACCGGGTTGGGGATTTTGATAATTCGTTGGGCTAGTTGGGCGGCCCTCCATGAGGTTTTGGCCTCCCAGTCAGCCGTGACATGAATGGCAAAAGCATTTTTGATGTTCCTTCGTTCAAATATCCAGAATAGCAGTTTTTTAAGTAGCGGACGTCGGGAAAAATGGTAATCACCATAATGGCTGCGGCAACTGATGATATAGGGTACCTGCCTGGAGCGGGCGATTAGTCCTCCTATAAATGTTGTTAGATTCCATCCTCCGTTCAGATGAATTATATCGAAGGATGATGCCCTTTTCCATAATTCCCATAATGCTCCAGGGAAAAGTCCAAGAACACTCGGCCCCCATAATCTGGAAATAAAAGTCTGGCACTGGTCAATTCCGAGCTCATTCGGAGTGAAAGGATATTGCTTGTTATAGCCGGCAAAAAGAGTGACGTGATGGCCGGAATCCTTAAGTGCAAGGGCTTGATGCGAGACTGATCGCGGGACTCCGCCTCCCAGACTGGAAAGGCAACCGCCAACGATGGCAACTTTATAGTGTTTATTGTTCATTCTATTCTGGAGGAAACAGAGCCGTTAGTCGTTCCGCCATCCATGAGTTGTAAGGTGAGTCGGATAAGTTGTTTGAGCCTCATATCCGTATTTCTTAAGAACTCCTTCTATAAAAGATGATGTGTTTTGCCCGTTAACGATATGATATGTAGCAATCATTACCTGTGCTTTATTGGCTTCCAGTGTTTTTTCACAACCCTGTATGGCTTCGATCTCGGCACCTTCGATGTCCATTTTGAGGACATCGATCTTTGAGATCCCCAGTTTATCGAGAGCGTCGTCAAGTCGGGAGACATCGATAGTATCCCCCGTGTTATCTTCAGAAACAGATGCTGAGAATCCTGTGATTCCGGATAGGTTTAATGTCGTATTTTTATTCCACAACCCTTTTGGAACAATAATGGCATTATCATATTTTTCACGCCTGAGGTTTCTCTCAAGAATGGCTCGGTTATGAGGTGTGGGTTCGAAGCAGATCACTTTTCCGGTTGCGCCGACTTGTCGTGATGCCCAGATTGCATAATCGCCCGGGTACGCGCCCGCATCGACAACAACATCTCCCTCTTTGAGTTGATACATCTGTTCGTACCCTTTAATAGGAGATAGGTTGGAGATCGACTCAGGGATGATCGGGTTAAACGATAAGAAATAGCGAATGTCGTTTTTGATCGGTATTTCCGGAAGTTTTTCGAATAATTCAGATAGTTTCATAAGTCCATTTCGTATTTGTTCGAGAAGAATTCACTATTTAGGTTCTTTTTTCTATTCGGTTCAATTCTTTTTCCAGGCGGTTCGTGTCTACACGGATATTGGCCCATACATAGTGAGCATCAATTTGTTGTCGCAGTACGCGCTCTGCTTCTTTGCCAACTAATGCTGTATATTCGAGTTTGCAGATGGCAGAGAGTTGTTTGAAGCAGGGGTTTAGGTAGTAGGGCGAGAACAGTTCTATGATCTGGGTGCCCGGTTGGCAGTATGCGAGGTTAGTCAGTTCTGCTCCGTGGGGGGATATAATGACATCTGCTGAAGAAAACGTTTCCATTTGTTTTGCCACGGTCATTTCCCCAGGGTGAATTATTTCAAAGCCGTGTTGTTCGAGCAGGGGAAGGATTTTATCCTCATTCAGAATACGTCTTCTCCGCGAACCGGAGCGGGAAATATAGATTCGGCGACGGTTGTGTTTTGTCGAGGTCATAAAGCTTCGTACAAAGCGTAAACCATCAGGAGATGGCAGTCCGGTAATTCCGGCAAACGAAGGAACAATCAGCTCTTTCGCCTCAATGTGGTGTTCGGGAGAGGCGGGGATAATCTTATTTTCCGGGATGCCCAGCATGTCGAGCCACTCGAGGTGGAACCGGCTGCGGTTGTCGACATAGTAGCCGTCGATTTCGTCATCCATGTCTTGAAGCAGACTGAGGCGAGGCAGGGAGTCGAGGGTCCAGTGAAAATAATTATTGCTCCCTGGTGACGTGATCACGGCAAGTCGGCCTTCAAATCGTTCCGGTTGAGGAACGCGGCGTTCGCTAAGCAGGTGGTGAAACTCTTGCTTGCGGTGAAAGTCGGTCGTTGTTTCGGAAATGATGTCGTTGCCCGCGCCAATTACGGTGCCATCACCTAGCACCCTTCCGTTATTTATTCGTAGTACAAAGGTTTCCGGAAACTCCACCTGTTTCTGCTTTTCAATTAGGGGGCGAGCGGCTTTTGGTTCAACTTCGGTTTGAGGAAACGTGAAGAGGAACGCATCATTTCCCTTCTCGTACATGCAGGAGTCGTGGTGCCTCTCCTGATAGTCACGGATTCCAGTGATCGAGGTCGGAGCGGGGTGACGGTAACGAATGATATTTTGCAATACGCTCAGTTGCATCCGCCCTTCGGAAAGAGTCCTGAAGAAAGAGTCACCAACCTTATATTTATTAAGATAACTCATAGAGCCTTCTGTAGTAAGTTGCGGGCGGTCTGTGCGTTGAGTTCAATTCCGCTTATGGTCTTGCTGTCTTTAAGGATAGTTTTCCCCAGTTGTTCCCGTTCATTGGGGGTCGTGGCCATGCGGGTCAGTTTGTTCGTAAATTCTACAGGATTTTCGGCAGAAAACAGGAAGCCATTGTCCCCGTCCTTAATCACTTCGGCAATGCCATGGAGGTTGACGGCGAGGATGGGTTTCCCGCAGGCCATTTCGTGGGCGAGGGTATCGGTCATATGGAAATGGTCGGTATCCTGACCAATACGCATGACGAGGCCGATGTCGGCGGAGGCGAGCGCGTTGTTCAGATCCTCTTCTGTCGGGAGCCAGCCGGTGAAAACAATGCGGTCAGCGATCTCCAGCGCGGACGCCAGTTGCTTGAGATTGTCCATCTCCGGTCCGTTCCCAATCAGCAGATATTTCAGGTTCGGAAGCTCTTCTTTTAATTCTTCCAACCTTTGGAAAACCCAGTCGTTGCCTTTGTTTGGATGCAGGATGCCGTGGTGGCTGAGAACAATGTCGGTTTCGGTGAATCCGAGTTTTTCGCGGGTGGCGGCGCGGGTGGCTTCGTCGACCGGGTGGAATTTGGTATGATCAACCGGATTGCGGTAGAGGTGCATGACCTTTTTGGGGACTCCGCGTTCTGCCAGGAATTCCTGCGTGTAGAGCACTTTCGTAAAAATCAAGGGAAGTTTTTCCCATGCGGCAAAGTCGATCCGTTCAATCAGATCCCGAAGCCAGTAGAGTTTTGGATGGCCTTCCGTGTAGATGCGGGCGAAAAAGTCCATCACGGTGATGGCGACGTTCCCTCCGAAGAATAGGCGAAGGATGGGCGCTGTGAGCGGCACCGTTTCATCGTTCCAGATCAGTTGGGTTCTATTCATGCGGCAACGGATTCCAATGATTGGAAGCCAGAGGTACCACAGAATGGTCTTTGTGAATTTATCGGAAGGGTTCGCCCGGTTGAACCGATAGGGCAGTTCGTGCATCCGAACCTTGGAGCGCAGACCGGGATCTTTTACTTCCGTGGTCCTCGGGCCATAGAAATGGATCTCTGCATCGGTGGAAAGGGTTTCGATAATACCCGGTACAGCATGTCCGCCGCAGCAGATCCAGCCTTCCAGTCCGTAGCGGTGGATAAAGGCGACTTTCTGTTTAGAGGAGTTCATGAGCCGTCAAATCTAGATAAATGTGACGAGAGTGTCATTCTTAAACGATAATGGGTTCTACTCGCTGGGAAAGTTGGTTAGACTTTTTGTTTTCTTTATGGAGGTTCTGTATGAAGTTTTTCAGCGGGTGGATCGTCGTGTTAGGTTTGTTGGCGGGGGGATGTTCTCATCAGGAGAAGTGTTCTGTTGAGCATGTCAATTTGGAGCTATTGCTTTCACGAATGACGAACCTGAATACGTTTGCTCAGGCTCCGCTGGGCGATTCGTTTCTTGAGAGCTCGTATGACCGCACGGGTGGGAATCAGGATTGGGCCATCTACACCCACGCCCAGCCAAATGGACGTGTGACGATTTTTGAAGCAGAAGGCCCTGGATATATCTCCCGTTTCTGGATTGCCAGTTTCGCGGCCGAACGCTGGTTATTTTTCTTCGACGGAGAAAAAGAACCTCGGCTGGATTTGGAAAAGGACGAGCTGTTCGGCGACCGATTTCCGTTTGTCGCGCCAGTAGCCGGACAGTCCGGAGGCGGGCGCTACTCTCTTCTTCCCATTCCGTTCAGTAAAAGCATCCGCATAGAGATGGTGCCTTCCGGGCTGAAGGCAACAGACCGAAACTATTTCCAAATCAATTACACCCGCTTAACCCTCAATTCCGAGGCCGTTGAGAGTTTCCCCCGGGAGTTATCGTCGGCCCAGAGTAACTGGGTTGTTGCAGTTAATGATGCTCAAAATGGAGTCGATGCGGGTCAGAAACAGAGGGTGGCGACTTGCCTTGCCAATGCGGAATCTCAAACGCTTGCGCCGGGCGGGTCGGCGGCGTTCTGGGAAGATGATGGCGACGGTGTTTTGGAGACATTCTGCATTCGGATCGACGATCCTTCTGCATCCGATGTGATGAGTCGTGAGCTTTTGCGCAAGGTGCGGGTTCAGATGTTTTGGGATGGCTCTGAGCAACCCAGTGTGGATGTTCCTCTCGGCGACTTCTTTTGCAATCCGCTTTACTATCGTTCCTTCTCCTCCATGCCGCTCGCGCAGCTCGACGGAACATTTATCTGCCGTTTTCCTATGCCCTACAAAAAAGGTGCGCGCTGCGTGTTGATGAATACTTCGAAAATTCCGATCTCGGTTTCAATGGGTGCCCAGGGCAATCGCGAAAGTGCGGGCGAGTTGACTCGTAAGTTCCACGCCGTTTGGCGCGCGCAGAATATTTCAGGCATTCCATTCCAAATGATGAAAACCTCCGGCGCGGGTCATTACCTCGGTTGTTTCCTCTCTGCGGTAGGGCAAGATGGATCTTGGACCATACTCGAAGGGGACGAGATTCTTCGTCCGGACCCGGAATTTCAGCCGCCTCAATTTGGAACCGGCCTCGAGGACTACTTTAACGGGGCCTATTACTACAACAGCTTATTTGATCTTCCATTCCACGGGCTCATCGAAAAAGGCGCCATGCGCACCGACCAGTATCGTTTCCATATGCTGGATGCGGTTTCCTTCCGTGAATCATTCGAGTCGGAGATCGAATTTGGTGATCGCAATCGGGCCAAAGGAACGATGTCGAGCGTTGCCTATTGGTACGCAGAAAAAGCGACGCCCGCTCCCTTTCCCGCCGCCCAATCCTACCTTCTCGCTCGTCCCGGTGATCGTTTTGAACTGCCGGGGCTAATGGCCCCGTTTTTCTTGTTAGAGCGCGAAGGGTTATATGCAGATGCCGCATCCCGAATGGAATTCTTTGCGCAGCGGCATCACAAACAGCCGTGGAGCGATATCCTCAAAGTTCGAGCACTGGGCTATCGTGAAAAAGTTGCCGGATTCAATTCCGTTAAAGCGGACTATGAAAAATTAGCTAAAAGCTCCTTTGCTCCCGCTGCGCGTGCGGCAGCGGATCAACTCTGGCTGCAAGAAGATCCCGCGAACGCCTTGCTGGGGATTCATGCCTTGGGCAAGTATCGGCTTCTTCAAGACGGCAAGCTGATTGCAGAAGGCAAAGGAAAAAATGAACTCCGGACTCTTCGATTGCCAACTTCTGGCGACAAGCATATTTGGGACGTAGAGTTGGCGCCCACGCGGCAGGGCAGTCACTTCTCTCTCTGTTTGCGGACGCAAAAAGGAGACATCACGTCCGCTGGAGAATGGGAGATTGTGAAAACGACCCCCTTGCCGGGGCGCACGCCGCCGGAAAAATTTAAAGGAAGATCAGTGCTGCCCAATATGACGATCTGGGCGTTCGAACCCAATGCTTATGTTGGAATGCAAAGCCCCGCATCCGGAATAAATCTCTGGTCGTTTTGGGATTCGAGGCCGGTCGTTAAAGGCGTGCGGCTTCGAAAGCAGTGGTCTTTACAGGAGATGAGAGGCTTGGGCGCGGGTCAGGAAACAGAACGCAGTGAAGAAGAACTCAAGGCGCACGCGATCAATTAACCGTTACGCCGCGCGGAGAGTTTCGACCGCTTTTTTGCGGACGTGCGGGGGCAGGTCGAACTGCCAGCTCACAAACTTTTCGAGGACGCGTTCACTCTGGATTAGATGAGCCGGGTTGCAGGGAGTCGCCATCACGCTTTTGGGGGTTGGGGCCGATTGCCACGCTTTGAGCAGGGCGACGGCCTCCGGTGCGATCGGTGTGGCGGGAATGCGGTGTTGTCTGGCGTAGCCCGGCTCGACCAGTCCGCCGTGGTCAGCGGAAAAACGATAGGCGGGAGGAGATTGTTGGAAGTGGGATGTAGAATGTGGGATGTGTTGTTCGGTGTCTTTCGCCCCCTGTCTCCTGTCCTCTGACGTCTGATCTCCGCCGTCCAGTTGGACGGCTTGCCCCATGAATTCTGCGAACTGAAGATCGAACCAGACGAGGAATGGTGCGCAGTGCCCATAGGTTTCGGCGTGGGAGAGCATCTCTTCGAAGAAGTCGAAGCGCCCCGGCTCATGGCCGTGGCGCAGGGTGGTTTTGGCAAACAATGCGGAGATGTAGCCAGCGGCGGCACAGGCTTTCCAGTCGGTTCTGAAGACGGGTCGAGCGTGTAGCATGGAACATTCTTTGGCGATGTGGAGGCCTTTCTCGGTGCGGTCGTAGAAGACGAGCTCGCTGGTGGAGAAGAGGTCGTACTGCCCGCGGAACAGGCTGTTCTTGCGCAGATCCCCTTTGATGATCGTCGAGAGCTTTCCGTAGTGGGTTGTTAGCCAGGTGACAATTCGAGAGGTATTCGACACGTTGGTGAAGTAGAGCGGAATGGCGTTGGTCTTTAAAATTGGCATTTGGTTTTAGTTCAGAGTTCTCAGTTCAGGGTTATTGATCGACCTTTGACTTTAGACTTTCTGACTTCCGACTCTTATGCCACCCGTAGGCTGATGAGCAGGAAGGTGATGCCGTAATAGATCAGCAGAGCCATTACATCGTTCGATGCGGTGACGAATGGGCCGGCGGCGACCGCCGGGTCGACTTTGAAGCGGTTTAGCAATAGCGGTACAAACGCGCCGAAGGCGGCCGCGAACATCATCGCGCAGAAGAGGGCGAGGCCGACCGTTGCGGCGAGATAGAGCGAGGAAAACTGTTCGTGCGTTCCCACCATAAAGCGCGCCCAAACGCCGATGATTCCTCCGCAGACCACGCCCATCATCATTCCGGTCAGCAGTTCGTGGCCGAGCAGGCGATGGAGCTGTCGTTCATCAAAGGTGCCGAGCGCCAGACCGCGCACGATGAGAATGGAGGACTGAATGCCCGTGTTGCCGCCCATCGCCATAATGATCGGGACAAATGCGCTGAGCATGATGATCTGCGGGTTATCGATAAATCGTTTGAGAATGAGGCTGCTGATGAACCCGGCGACCAGTGTAACGAGGAGCCATGGAAGTCGCGCTTTGCAGGAGGAGAGCGGAGAGGGGTCTTCGAGTTCAATATCATCCGAACCGGCAATTTTGAAGATGTCTTCCGAGGCCTCTTCCTGAATCACATCGACCACATCATCGATGGTGATTCGTCCAACCAGTTTGCCGTCGCTGTCGACAACGGGCAGGGAGGAGAGGTCATACTTGGACATCAGCTGCGCGACGTCTTCCTGGTCGGTATCGGGAAGAGCGGTGAAGGTGGTTTCTTCGGCGAGCTCGCCGAGCGTCTTCTGCCGGTTCTCCGCCTTGAGCATCTGCCAGATCTGGACGTAGCCGAGCAGTTTTTCGGCGGGGTCAACAACGTAGGCGAAATAGACCGGCTCATCGAGGTCGAGTGAGCCGATATGGTCGAGGGCTTCCTGCGCGGTCTGCGTGCCGGGCAGAGCGACGAAGTCGGTGGTCATTCGTCCACCGGCGCTTTCCTCGTCGTAGCTGAGCAATTCGCGAACTTCTTCGGAGTCTTCCTCCTCCATCAGCTCGAGAACCTCTTCGCTTCGTTCCTCATCGAGCTCGGAAAGCATGTCGGCGGCATCATCCGGCGCCATCTCTTCCGCGATGTCAGAAATCTCTTCGCTCGTCAGCTCTTCGAGAAGTTCCGCCTCGGTGGAGTCGTCGAGCTCCGCCATGACATCGGCCTTGGTTTCGTCGTCGAGGAGGTCGAAAATCCGGTTGTGAGCCTCGTCGGGAGCCTGCTCAATGACATCGGCGATATCCGCGGGATGGAGTTGTTCGAGGAGGACGGGAAGGCTCTCCCACGACTTGCCGCTGATGCAGATCTGAATCTGTTCCTGTATGCGGGTGATATCGTTGTCCATGGGAGTCTCCAAGCAATTGCGGGACATCCTAGCGACAAGCCGGATTCAAGAGAAGCTCGAAAAACTAAATACCCAATGCCACAGGCTGAAAGGGTTGAGAGCGAGCGGGGGCGAGAAGGTTGTCCACGAAGGCTCAAAGGACAGAAAGGAGAAAGACAAAACAGATGAGGCCCCCATTCTAAGGGCAGTCTTCCAAATCTTCTTTGAGTTCTTCGTGCCTTTGTGGTGATTGAACCCGTTCGGGTTTTCTCTGGGGTTTACTTTTCCCCTCAATCGTGGTTTTTTTGCTCCCATGCTTTTAAATCAAACCATACGGCTATTTCTCGATAGCATCGGTCGGCGGGAGGAATATGAGTTTTATCTCAACAAATTCCAGTCCGCGGATACCGCCTGCTTCGCATTGCTCGTGCCCGACCTCGAAAGCCTCGACCAGGGCGCCGAAGCCCTTGCTTTTGATTTGCACTTTTTGATCCGGCTTGGGCTCAACCCCGCCGTCGTTCTCTGTGGCTCCGATGCCGAAGCCAAATGGGCGCTCCTCGCCGACAATCCGCTGTTCGAAAAAGCAGAGTTTCCACACATTGGAAATAAAGAGGGGACGATTTCCGTCTTCGTGGAAGAAAATATCCAACCCTTGGAAAGTTTGAAGCAAAAAGTTCCCCATTCAACAGGCTCAGGGCAGGCAACCATTGGCGTTGCAAAGCGGGTTCACTTCATCCGTCCGTCCGGTGGCTTTGAGGCCGACTATTATTACACGCAGAAAGAAAACGACTTCGACCTGACCGACGAAGAGCAGGCGCTGGCCGACACGGCCGCCGCATTGCTTGACGCACGGCCCGGAACTCATATTTCTGTCACCTCTTCAAGGAACCTGCTCGAAGAGATTTTCACCGTCAAAGGTGCCGGAACACTTTTCCGGAAGGGCTCCTCGATTAT
>Ga0075120_10001635_pt1 | contig 17320 bp, 14 predicted proteins | sample AntAceMetag02UKL_FD_69792 | JGI IMG/M metagenome (GOLD analysis project Ga0075120, IMG submission 69792) | Saline lake microbial communities from Ace Lake, Antarctica - Antarctic Ace Lake Metagenome 02UKL | ecosystem: Environmental > Aquatic > Non-marine Saline and Alkaline > Saline | place... | reverse complement strand
GGATAATGAGTGTGAAACTTATTCTTGTGATGGGAATACCTGGCAATGCTCTACAGGCGAATGGTACAAGATAGCTCCAACCGATACTCTGCCCGGTGAGACATGTGGAGATGGCTGGGACAATGATTGTTCTGGCGGCGATGCAGCCTGTCCAAGCAGAGGCGGCGATGAGGTGCCGGATGGATGTCCCTTTATATACGCATATGACGGCAAGAATTATGTCCTAGAGGCTGCAGGGTTTTCACTCGCATTAGCCAAGCCATTAGAAGGTTATAGCTATTCTGCCTTGCCGGATATGGCCCCAACAGAAAAAGGAACGTTAAACGTTTCGATAGCCCAGCAGCTTCCAGAGAAAACTCGTGTAAACACCATGCGCCTTTTTGCCATAAATCATTTGACTGGACTTGAGATAGTCCCTGGGACACAAGGCGAGTTTTATACAATTTTAAATCCCGCCTCACCAGTCTCATGTCACGCAGTCCTTGCAGACGAGAATTGTCTATCCGGAGTTTTGGAGCCCGAAGGCAAAACATATCTTTATAACTTGAGTACGCGTCCGTACCCATATGATTTTGATAAGAGTTTTGAATACATGGAACTTACTTTTGACTTGCCCGAAGGCGCCAGTGAAGATGCAGTCATTATTTTAAAAGGAAAAGTTCAACACATGATGGTTTTTGCAACTTGGGCCATGTTTGAGAATATGGGTAATGGAAACCTTGGCACCTTTGCAGTATCCTTTTTTACGGCCCTGCCCAGCTTCATTGACCGTAATGGTAAAGTCAAAGTAGACGTAGAACGCAACGGCAACTGGGAATTTGTAGGACATCAAATACTTGCACATTCAATAGCTGGCGACGCCGGGAAGATAGCAATACCCGTAAAGATTAACAAAGATTCAGACGAGCTTAAAATCAGGCTAGGGTTTAGACAAGGTGGGTTTGAAATAGATTATGTCGCTCTTGACGCGTCAGGAAAAAGTCCAATAGAAGTCGAGGAACTTCCAATGCTAAGTGCAAAGAAAAATGATGGGAATGATGTCTTGGATGAGCTTCTAACAGACGATGACAAGTATGAGATCATAACACAAGGCGAGTGGATAGAAACTGAATTTGCACTCCCCGCACGTAATTCTGATTTACCAGAAACTTCATATGTTGTTTGGCCAAAAGGATATTTTACCTTTGAAATAGATTCGCAGTTTACTGTAGCACCCATGGACGTGTTTAGAACAGTTTTTGACGACAGTCTGATGCATGAATACGTGGCTAAGAACTATTTGCCAAATATTGAAGCTTTCAGGGACGTTTACTACTCAGTAGACATTGGAATAAACGACTAAATCTTTTTTATCTTAAGATTCTTGATTCTCCCGGTACCCTTGATATCCTCGATAAGTGGGGTAAGGAGCTCTGGTTCCTTTACTTCTATTTCAAGTTCGTCTAGCTCTGCCCCAAGACTTAGGTTGTTATCGCTCTTGTACTTCCGGATATAGTCAATCGCATCAATCATAGCTTCACAAGCTGCTTTTGCAGAGTCATCAATATTTGACTCATCAACTTCAGGGTATTTCTCCTGATGGATTGAATACTTACCGAAAAGTTCAGCGTATAATTCTTCAGTTATGTGTGGCGCGATAGGAGCAAGGAGCCTGAGAGATTTTTCAAGTGCGACATAAAGCGTATACTGCGCCGCACGCCGCGACTCTTCACCATATTCCTCAGGTTTATAAAGCCTGTATTTTACCATCTCGAGGTAGTAGTCGGCAAGGTCGTGCCAGATAAATGTTCGAATCCCTTGGAGAGGGACATTAAACGTTTTATTGTCAAAACCACGCCTTGCTTCGCGCGCTACTTCTTCAATCCGCGAAAGTATCCATTTATCGGTCATGCGAAGCTCTGGGACATCTGCCGTCGGGTCGAAATCCTCAAGATGCCCGGAGATGAATCTTGATACATTCCAGAGTTTGGTAAGGAACCTTCCTGAGTGTTCGCATTCATCCCATGAGAACTGGAAGTCTTCGCCTAAGGAACCTGATGCTGCCCACTGACGGATTGCATCCGCAGAGTATTTCTCAAGGACGGTTTCAGGCTCGATGACATTGCCTAAGGACTTACTCATCTTCTTGCCATCAGGCCCTCCGACCATGCCGTTAATCATAAGCTCCTTAAAGCAGGGCTTGCCAGTTAAAATAAGATTGCGAAATATCGTGTAAAATGTCCAGGTCCTGATTATTTCATAGCCTTGTGAGCGCAATGATGCAGGATAAGTCTTACTAAAGAACTCTTCATCCTCATGCCATTTTGTTATTGTAAGTGGTGACATTGACGAATCAACCCAGCAGTCACAGACGTCAATCTCTCCGTGGGCAACACCGCCGCACTCGCAGTCTTTTGTCGTCCCCCGCGGGTCTACCGGAAGTTCGTCTATTGTAGCAGGAATCGCTTTTTTGCACCTGTCACAAACCCAAAATGGGATGGGTGTTCCAAAGACTCTTTGACGTGAGATTATCCAGTCCCAGTCCATAGCCTCAGTCCAGTCTTTCAAGCGACCTAACATGTACTCCGGGCGCCAGTCCATAGTGTCTGCCGCGTCTTCAATATCTTTAAGAGAATCCTTGATTTTTATGAACCACTGTTCGGTCGGAAGGAGTTCAATCGGGTTGTTACACGAGCTCCTTTCAGTATGGCATAAGACGTTGTGTTGGTATTCCTCAACTTTCCTTAGACAGCCAAGCTTTTCAAGTTCTTCAGCGACATGTTCGCGCGCGTCTTTTAGCTTCATTCCAGCAAGCATACCGCACGCTTCAGTCATCTTGCCATATGGGGTTATAGCGATTATAACGGGGAGCTTGTATTTCTTCTGCCAGCGGATGTCTTGCTCATCACCAAAAGTACAAAGATAGACAACACCCGTTCCAAACTCCATATCGACGTCTTCATCAGCAATGATGGGTACGCGGTTGCCAAATATTGGCATTGTCGCTTCCTTTCCGACAAAGCTTTTGTAGCGAGAGTCTTTGGGGTTAACAAGAACTGCAACGCATGCAGGCATCATCTCTGGACGACTTGTTCCGATTGTGAATTTGTGCCCACCTTCAACTGCGATATCAATATGATAAAGTTTGCCGGTGCCTTCAATATGACCTACTTCAGCCTTTGCTAGAGCAGTCCCACATTTTGTGCACCAGAGCACCGGATGCTTCTCACGGAAAAGGAGATCTTTTTCATAGAAATCAAGCAGGCTCTTTTGAACGCGGAGTTTGTAGGAATCATCCATGGTTCTATACGAATGTTCCCAGTCCGTGCTGTAACCAAGGCTCTTAAACTGAGATTTCATGCGAGTGATAGCTTTTTCAGTCCAGTCGCGGCAGGCAAGAAGGAACTCGTCCCTGTTTTGCTTCTTTACCTTCATTTTCTTTTCAACGGCAAGCTCTGTTGGAAGGCCGTGACAGTCAAAGCCCTGTGGGAGAAGGACAGAGTGCCCTGTCATGCGCTTATACCTTGCGACAAAGTCAATCCATGCGTGATTATAAACGTGACCTAAGTGAAGGCTTCCTGAGGTAAACGGCGGAGGCGTATCGATAGAATACACAGGAAGCTCGCTTTTGACATCAAACTTATAGATGCCGTCAGCTTCCCACTTATCCTGCCACTTCTTCTCAATCTCCGTCCCGAACCTTTTTGGAAGCATTTTAATAGTTAGAATCAATCCTTGCATGTACAAGAAAAGAAATCGTAAATTTTGAACCTTTGAATTAAAATACTGTTTTCCCGCTAAGCAGGTTTTATATAACAAAACATAATCTAAACCGCTAAAAATGGAAAAGAACATTATGATTGTAATGGGAGCCGTTGTGATTGTGGCAGTAGTAATTGCTGCAGTTTTACTAATGGGTTCTGGAACGACACCAACACAGGATAAGCCGATACTAATAGAGAAAACGACACCAGCTGAGAAGCTGACTCCAACAACTACACCAGAAAAAAACGAGTCGGACGACAATATCCCAGAAGAGCCTCAGACAGTTGAAGGATGCAAAAAATTAGGTGAAGTCAACCTAACAAATGCGTGCCTTAGTGTTGTTGCAATGAAAGAAAAAAACGCGACAATATGTGAGATGGTAAGCACTGATTGGCAGTCTGAGTGTTATCAGAACGTGGCCCACATGTTTAAGGATAACATTACAAAGTGTAAAGGAATGACTGACAATACAACAGAGTCCTGTCTTGAACTTCTTGCAATGAAGACAAAAAACCCATATATCTGCACTGAAATCTCAGAGAAATGGCAAAACGAGTGTTACAATAATGTTGCAGTCGCATCAAAAGACGCTATAATCTGCGGGGAAGTCAAAGGTGACAACTGGCTTATGAATTATTGCAAGGCATACATTGCAAACGAAACTAAGTCTAGTTAATAATTTAGTTTAGGCAGGTTTTTTACCTGCCAACTCCCATTTTATTTCTAAATTTTCAACTTAGAACCTAGCTAAAAACACTTTTATTCTTAGAGCGCCAAAGAGGGGGACACAAATGGATTTTGAAGGTTTCTGGAACAAGTGCAAGAGTCTCGCGGGGCAACTCAAAAAAGAAAAGAAGATAACTGTCATCGGGCACTATGACGCTGACGGTATTGCCTCAACAGCGATAATGGTAAAAGCCCTGCGCCGTGCAAATATTGAGACAGATTTCATAAACACACGCCAAATAGATGCGGCTCATATTAGTGAAGTCAATTCTACTGATTCTCCAACCGTCCTTTTTGTTGACATGGGTTCGGGACAGCTTGACTTTCTTCAGGCAGAACTCAAAAAAGAGCGTTTTTATATAATTGACCACCACCCCCCAGTCCGGGAAACTGACAACCAGGTAAACCCATTCTTTTATGGAATCAACGGGACAACTGAACTTTCTGCAACAGGCGCCTGCTACTTTGTGGCAAAAGCAATGGACGAGAAAAACATGGACTTATCGCCTATCGGCATTGTCGGCGCCGTCGGCGATATGCAAGACCTTCATGGAGGCCTTAAGGGGGCGAACAGAAAGATACTAGCTGACGCTGAGTCAATAGGATATTGTGACTCCGAGCGCGGCCTTAAGCTTTTTGGAAAGCAATGCAGGAGCCTTCCAAAGATGTTAGAATATTGTTCTGAACCACTCCTTCCAGGACTCACAGGAAATTATATGGCATGTGTTAATTTTATCAAATCCAAAGGAATTCTGCTAAACGACCCTGCAAGTGGCGAACCGAGGCGGTATTGCAACCTTTCCCACGAAGAAAAAAAAGCTCTGACAAGCGCTCTTTACATGCTTCTTTTAGACCATAACGCGACTCATCTTGTAACTGATATGCTAATTGGCGAAGTCTATGAATTCCCAAAGGAAAAAAATGGTTCAGAGCTGCGCGATGCAAAGGAGTTTGCAACAGTTCTTAACGCTTGCGGGCGTCATGACAAAGGAGAAGTCGGGGTTACTGTATGCATGGGTGATCGCTCGCGCGCCTGGTCTGATGCGGCAACACTTCTTGAGCGACATAGAAAAGAGCTTAGGGAAGGCATCGAATGGATTAAGGAAAATGGACTTGAGGAGTTCCCCCACATGTATTTCTTTGATGGGTCAGGTGCCATAAAAGAGACCTTAGTGGGTATCATTGCCGGAATGAGTTATGGTGCGATGCCAATATCCCAAAACAAGCCGATAATCGCGATGGGTGAAACTGATGAAGGCGAGATAAAGATATCAGGACGTGGCAATAAAGACCTTGTCAAGCGCGGCTTAAAATTAGGGCAAGCCTTAAGGAACGCAACCCAGCCACTTGGTGGAGATGGTGGTGGACACGATGTTGCCGCAGGAGCAAAAATCCCGTCCGGGAAAAAAGAAGAGTTTAAAGTGGCAATTGATGCTGAAATAGCAAAACAGATAGGTGAGAGCAAATAACGCTTTTATTGTGCGCCAAGTTAAGAAACAAAGATTTAATAGAATAAAAAATGGCAGGAAAGAATCCTCAGGGTCAAAATGCATCAGGAGTTATAATGATGTTTCTCATATTCTTTTCGACATTCATGTTGATTTCTCTTTTTATCGGCTTACTTTTCCCCATTGAAGACGAAGCTCTGATTGAAGAGGGGCTTAACAAGACTGGAGAACATAATCTATCAACGATAGGTCAGATTGAGGCTGAATTTGGTGTGGAGAACCTTTCTTCAGAAAGCGGTCTTGAGAACACAACCCAGGTAATTGTGATAAATAAGACAGTTGAAGTCACCCCGGAGCGCGCCGAGACAAGTATATTAGCAATAATTCTGATAGCAGCCTTCATGTTACTTGTGGCCGTATATATCTCAAAAGACAGCAAGAAGAAATAAATGTTGCTTATCCTGTACCGATTCCTTAAGCAACCATTAGTTCGAATTTATTAAAGTTGCCAGCTTTAATTTAACATGTTAGAGTCTGTTATATCTCCCTGTTGTGCAGAAAAAAATCCCTGGGACATGATTATTCTTGCAATAATCCTCTCAACAATAGGCATATTCTGTGGGCATTACCTTTCGCCCCTACTTGGCGTTCCTGCAAGCATGCTTTCCCTTGCAATAACTGTCATGGCTCTTGCTCCTTTGATACACAGACTTATTGTGATGGATGAGCGAGTTGAGGAGGATGCCGACCATTCTTCAGTCTTTGGTTTTGTCACAAGGCATATAGACATAATAATGGTTTATTCCTTTATATTTATTGGTCTTCTTTGCTCATTTTGTTTCTGGTATGTCTTCTTACCGCCATCAACCACAGATTTTCCAAGTGCAGAAGGGATTTTTGGCGAACAGGAACTCTCGGTGGGGGCAGTGCGCCAAAAGATTGCAACAAGCGTTCCAACCGCAAAGGCAATATCCACAAATGCCATACTTGAAAATAAGATGAGTAATTATGTCGCAAACAATCTGTGGGTAATGGCGCTATGTTTTGCATCTTCGCTTCTTTTTGGTGCAGGAGCCCTCTGGATAACAACATGGAACGCCTCAACAATAGGTGTAGCAGTCGGCGCAAGCATCAATTCGGCAACAGCTGCAGGGGCAGACAAGGTGGCGGCTTTTGCAACAGGCTTTCCGACACTTACTTTAGGTATGGCGGCATGGGCGATACCTGAGATACTTGCATACCTTCTTGCAGGAATCGGAGGGGGTATTTTAGCTGCTGCCGTAATCCGCCACAACTTCAAGGACGAAAAATTCATAATTGCCGCATTTGACGGCTTAGTCTTCCTTCTTTTAGGCTTTGTGTTGGTGATTGTTGCGGCACTCGTCGAAACATACTTACCTACAATGGTTTAGGGTGCAGTTTTTCAGTATATATTAATTAAGCGTAAAATATAGCGAAAAATGGGAAAAATCATCATTCTTGATAACGGCGGCCAGTATGTACACAGGATATGGCGCAGCCTTCGGGAAATCGGCCAGGAGTCTGAGATAGTACCCCGGGACAAAATAATGGATAAGCTTCACAGCGAAAAGCCAATAGGCCTAATCCTTTCTGGCGGTCCGACATCAGTTTATAACGATGACCTTGGACTCTCAAAAGAGCTGCTCTCACTTAATATACCAATTCTTGGTATCTGCTGGGGCCACCAGTTCATCGCGCATTCCCTTGGTGGAAAAGTAGAATATGGCGACAAAGGTGAATATGGCCACTCAGAGATATTTGTCGATACTGAAGACACTATACTTAAAGGCATGCCCGAAAAATTCCAGGCGTGGGTATCCCACAGAGACGAAGTTGTAAGCCTCCCCAAAGATTTTCTCCCTCTTGCCCATTCAGAGCGCTGTAATATAGAGGCTATGTCGTGTGAAGAAAAGCGCATGTACGGCGTTCAGTTCCACCCAGAGGTTTTTCACACCGAAAACGGTAAACTCATACTTAGTAATTTCACAGATGTCTGCAAGAATGGCTGAAGATAACAAAGACTTAATTGATCTTCTTGACAAGCTTAAGAAGATGGGTCCTGAGGACGAAAAGCAAGAAGACTCGGTCGCGCCAAAGGAAATTGTCCCTAAAAACGATAAGGACGATGATTTAGATATAGCCACAATAGAAAGCCTCCTTCCCCCTCCAATGAAAAAAGAGGAGTCAATAGAACCTGACATAAAAAAAGTAGTAAAAGAAGCGCAAAAAGCCGAAAAGAAAATGGAGGCGGCTCAAGAAGTCCTTGAAAATGTCGAAAAAACCGAGAAAAACGCCCAAAAAACAATAGGCAAAGATGTAACAAAGCCAAAAGGTGGCGACATACTCACAGATGACATAAAAAAGAAGATTGAGGCAATAGAATCCGACATCAGGACAAAAGAGGATAAGATAAACATTGACCTTGAAAAACTTGATGCCCTTCTTGAGGCTCTAGCCGAGCGCGAGGGCGAGATGCTTGAACATGAAAAGATGCTAAAAGAAAAGGACGAACTTCTCTCAAAACAGCTTTCTGACATGCGCAAGATTCGCGAGGAATTATCAACAGTCCTAAAATAGTTAAATACAGCGGCGATTGTTGCTCTAAAAAACATGGGTTCGATAGGGGTTTTTATAGGCTCTTTATCTAATATAAACACCCCAACTGGAGAATTGGTTAATCAAAAACACCTAAAAAAAGCCACAAAAACACTAAGCTTTTTATAGGATGAACGATTAACTTACACGTTCAAATTGATGGCCCGAACATCATGTAACCGAGCTGCAAAGGCAGTAGCCACGACTCACGGCGTTTTCGTTGCAGTAGTTCAGACGTCAAAAAGAGCATCAGATATCATGTTTTATGGGCATTTTGCCTCGTTATCTATATAAGAACCAAAATTTTGGTAAAAAAAATGAAAACCACAACAATTGGAAGGATTGGAGCCGTAGTGGCCGGTGCTGCAATGTTGGGTACCGCTGTCGCGAGCGCCTTTGCGGGCGCAGCCGTTGATGCAAACCTTACTAAGGGCTTCTTCTTCGATGCCAACATGAACCCACAGGTTCAGATGGTCGTCGGTGAGAAAGCAATGGCATCAGATGGTGCAGCAGCAGGCCAAATTGCAGCCATGATCGGAAACATGGCATATACCACCGAAACAAAAACAATCGGAGGTACAGAAAAAACAGTATCCGGAGGCACAGCAACATGCACACCCTCAGCAGCAGAGTGTGCAAAAGGCGGTGTAGCTAAAGGAACCGTTATCCTCAGTTATGAGGCAGCGGGAATGATTGGAGAACTCCAGCAGAAAGCGATGGATTGCGAAATCTACACATCCTCAGGGATGGAGATGAACAACCTCACAGACGGCGGAGATTCAGGATCTTGGTGCTCGGACAATGAAGTGTTCACATACAAGACGAATGTCGGAACAACACTTGTTGGCGCATGTGCAACAGTATCTGGAGCAGACGTTGGCCTTCTTAAGGACGGCGAATTCGCAAACGAGATTTGCACAATCTGTTACAACTACTGTGATATCGCACTAGGATGTGAGCCACACAGGATGTATGAGTGGATAAACCTCTCATGCGACAAAGTCGGTGTGACATACGACTGTGATGACGAGAAGCTAGAGTTTGACATCAAAGATGGAGCAATAGTATACAATGTCTTTACTGACGATATACTTTCAGGCGACGTCGAAAACGATGAGACAAACCCAAAGCTTGTTGGTCAGTCTTACCTTGGTAAGATAATCCTCGGTCAGCAGGAGTACTATGTAGAAGATTTAAAAGATGACAAGATCACAATAGTTTGTGGTGCTACAGGAACCGCGACAACTTCAGCATCAATGGAGTATACAACTCCAGCCGAAGGTGGTGTCAATGGTGTTGCTTGTGCTCCAGCTGTCGGTGCAGATGCACAGACATACAGCATAAAGCTTGTCGGCGCACAAACAATTGAAGAAAAAGGTGTTGTTGATGTAACTCTTGAAGTAACAAAGCCAGACGGAACAGTCGAGCAGGTAACATCCGGAATGTCCGGAACGCCCGTTGTCGGTGACGTCAAGGTAAAACTCCAGAGAGGAACCGCAGCATCAAACGTCATCACAGGTGAGCAGTCTTTCTCAGCTGAGATTCTTGTTTGGTACGTACCATCAGAATACGTATTCGAAGATGATGAACAGTACGATGAGATGGGCCGTGACACAGAAGACATGGACGACGACGACGTACGCGCAGAGTACTCAATTGCCTTCAACGGTGGAGAGCCTTTAGATATAACAGATCTTTGTTTCCCATCAGGGGATAACCTAGAAGACAAAGAGATACTCTATAATGGCAGCACATCACTTGGCGACCTTGACATCAAGGAAAACAAGCAGTGTACAGATTGTTACGACGAAGCCAATACAAATGACTTGGACACAGCAGTCCTACGTTTCTTGGAGTTCACACTCCAGAATGTTGACGAGGATCTAGCAGAAGGAGACTACCTCAGCCTACCGTTTAACGATGGCAAGTACCTCCTTTCCGACATCAAGTTCGGTTACGCAGGCCTATTCGACGACAACTTCGTAAGCTATGCAAATCAGGACAAAGTAGAGATGACCTTTGAGATTTCAGATATTGATATCTGGAATGCAACAGAGAGTGAATCCTACTCTTGGAGAAGCAAGCTTACTGTGAAGTACAAGGACAAGTACGACGAAACCATAACGGCACGTATGGATCAGGGACCATTCCTCACGACAAACGAAATCGTGATGATTGAAAACATACCTGTAAAGATCCGCAAGCTGCAGTGGGACAGTGACCTAGGAAACTGGGTACTTAAGTACCGTGCAAAGGATGGCTCAAGCTGGGATGACAGTGACACACTTGTGAACATTGCAGGTACATCCACAGCAGCCTTAGTTGTTGACGCACAGGTCATTAACGCAAATGCGACTGCAAATTACGCAAACACATCAACGACAATCGCAGGAAAGGCAGTTGACTTGTATGTTGTGAACACCACAGATTCGGATGACAAGGAGCTTTATATCATGTCAGATGGATCAACTGAGGCGCTTCTTGCAACAACAGCTAACCAGGACGTACAAACGCAGTTTAAGGACAAGGTAGTCTTTAGTGCAACAGGAAATATCATAACAGTAGACGGTGCATCAACAGCTGGTGCAGCAAACGCAGTTACGATAAACTTCTATGAGCACTATGGCAACGCCAGTGCTTGTATACCAGGTGCAGTTCAGACAGAGTGCTCGCTTGAGAACAACTCAAACGTAAGCGTGTCTTGCTCGCTCTCTGGCGACTGTGCAAAGATTTCAACCGGTAAGGACGACGGAAAGCTAATTTCGCTCTCTGGCGCCATGATCGATGTTGAAGGTGACGAAGACGTTGAAGTAAACAGTGAGCAGGAGTACCCACAGGCATCAGACGCAATCACAAAGGTTGTTATGACTGTCCCTGAAAAGAAGGTACGCCCAACATTGTTCCTCGGACTTGACAGTTCAGTCAACTCGAGCACCGTAATCATCACTGAAGAGCTTGTTGAAACAATAGTTTCAATTGGCGGCGTTGAAGTCTTAGTCGAAGAGTTTGGTATTGAAGCCATTATAGCAGGCGTTGAAGTAATCGGCGGTGAACCTGTAACAGTAGCATGTGACCCAGTCACAGTAGCCTGTGATACAGAAACCCTCGAGGTCGGAACACCTGTAAACATTGGTTACAAGCTCGTAGTCGTAGAAGGCCAGCAGAACTCTGCAAAGAACCTCGTACTTGTCGGTGGTCCGGCTGTAAACAGCCTCACAAAAGACCTCGTCACAGTCGACGACCTTTGTAAGGGTGCTTCGCAGGTCAAACTCTATGGCAACAAGCTACTTGTTGCAGGTTGCAGTGCATCAGACACAGCAGCTGCCGCGACAGAGCTTGAGGCTTGGATATCAGCAAATCTCTAAAGAGACTAGCTACTACCTGAACAATAGCCCCCGTAAAAAGGGGCTAGCTTTTTTATTTTTTAGTATGTACGACCGGGTGACCTCCAAGCGGGGCGCCTAGTCTGTCTACTCTTTTTCTATTAAATTAACTCTTTTTTATATCCAACTTCTAATTTCACGCATCTATTTACTCTATTTACTCTGGGGTATCCATGGCAAAAACACCTGTAAAAAAGGCCCCAAAGGGGGATTTTTCAGCATATGAGGATAAAGACCTCAAAGTTTCGCACATAGAAGACATAATTCCGGAAAAAGCAAAGAAAGGATTTAGGATAGGAAACAATGTCCTTTGGGCGGCATTTGCACTAGTTCTTATTATATTTATAGCATACCCATTTTTTGGGAATATTGTCACAAAGGAACCCTCACAGACAACAACGATAAATGGTATTAAAGTATCGGCTGACGGAGACCCAATCTCTGCGATAAAATCAATGCCGCAAATGCATCTTAGCGCAAAGCGCCTTGATGATTATGACGACTCACACGATGCGATAAACGAGATATATGTTACACTCGCTCAGACAAGCGGACAGGCAATAGCCGGGTCAAAAACGCTTCTTGTTGGAATCGACAAAAACGAGCCTGCGGGCATCACTTTCGGAAAGGATACGATAAAAGTAGTTGGCGCCGATGGCTCATCTCTCTGGAACGCCGTCTGGGCACTTACCTCAACTTTACAGGATTTAACGATAGATTCGGGCGGAATGGATCTTTATGAGGTTAAGGACTCTTTTGCAGGAAAGAAAAATATCTATTTTATTCAAAATCTAAGCGACACGTGCGTTAATTATGGCAGTATAGTTTCAGCTGAAGGCGACATCTTCACATCCATTGGACTAAAACAGGCTGAGTATGGCGCCCTTGTAACCCACATATACTCTGACGGAAATTTATGTTGGAACGCAACAGATTTAAACGAGAGCAAGTTTGATTGCCCAAAAGCCAGCCCTGATGATTATGTTATATGGATGACACGCGGAGATTCAGCCCGCCTTGACATAAGTCCGGATGACATGACATTTACATACGTATCCTGTTCTCAAGTACCTCTACAATCAACAATAGTCGCTGACATAATAGAACCGACACGCGTGAGTGCGATTGCAGGCATAGTATTCCCTGAAAACTCAGGTTCTCTAAGTTACGGACTTGAAGAATTCTAAATTTAACAAACCTTTTTTGAAATGGCAGACAACGGATCACTTGTGGACGGAAAAGTAGTAAAAGAGATGTATGAAGACGGTGCAGTTTATACTTCTTTTGGAGACTATTGGCGGCGCAGGTACGGCTACAAAGTCTTTAAGATACCTCTTAACGGGAATTTCACATGCCCTAATTGGGACGGACGACTTTCAGACTCTGGGTGCACATTTTGCCCTTCTTTTGCACGCCAGTTCACATACGAAAGCTTCCGCGACGTTCTTGACAAAGAAGTAAAAGAGCAGGTAAAACACCAGATAAATCACTATAAGTCAATGGGCGCCGGAGAAAAAGCGCAGGTGTATGTTGCATTTGGAACAAACACATATAAGCCACTTCCCGAACTAAAAAAACTCTTTGATGCGTGTCTTGACCACCCTGATGTAATAGGGTTATCTGTCGGAACGCGCCCTGATTGCCTTCCTGATGAGGTTCTTGACCTTCTTGGAAGCTATGTTAAACAGGGAAAAGACGTATGGATAGAGCTTGGAACGCAGTCAGTTCACATGCACACTCTTGAGCGCGTACAGCGAAGGCATGGCTTTGCCGAAAACATCCGCGTTGTAAATGAAGCACACAAACGTGGCATCTCAGTAATTGCATTTATCATAATGGGAATGCCCTATGAGACTCCTACTGAAATGAACGAAACTGCAAGAATTGTTTCTGTAATGGGTTTTGACGCAGTAAAGTTCTATCCCCTTGTAGTAATGGAAAATACAATCCTTGCAAACCAGTTTCGCGAGGGCGACTACAGGCCTCTTGGGAGGGATGAATATGTTAATATAACCGCAGATTTCCTTGAACACCTTGATAAGGATGTCATTATACAAAGATTATCAAAGGATTGCGGCATGGAGGGAAAGCTTGCTCCGGAATGGGACACATACCGCCTTAAGATAGCGCCACGTGTTGAAAAGGAACTTAAACGCAGGGGAACCCACCAAGGAGACAAGTTAAAGCTCACACTAAGCGTTGAAGAGCTTGTCCCGCTAAAAGATGCAGAAACAAACATCATTCGCCGCGAAAAAGCTGATGATGCAAAGCGAGTAAAGCTTTAATTCCGCCAATCGGATTGTTAAGGGCGTAAAAATAGGACTTCTTTGAAAGCAAAATGAGTAATAGCTCTTGCTAAGTTTACAGCAAAAGCTAAGGTGCAAATAGAACAAAAGAAAAGGAACTAATAGATAAGTCCCTTAGTTTAGTCTAAATCCTGTAAGAACAAGAGATCCTCAGTCTTAATGACTCCACCGCCCTTAAGTGCGGACATAAGATCGTCGGTCTTTTCTTCTTGGTCCTTCTTGAGCTTTTCAATCTGCTCGCGCCTCTCTCGTGTTCTCTTGATGCCTTGTGCATCTTCTTCAGCACGGAGTTCATTTAAGGCGACAACAAATTTTTCATGGGCAAGGTCGACTTCCCTTTTTGTCTCAAGGAATATTTCCTCAGCCTTTTTTGCTTTCTCACGCTTGCCGTCTACTTTTTTGTAGATTTCATGCATGGCCGCATGGGCTTCTTCACCCCTGTCGGATTGTCCAAGAAGTTCCTTGTGAAATTGATCTGCCCGTGTTCTAAGAGTTTTTAGTTCTTTGTCAAGGTTTTTTGCCTCAGAAGTTACGGGAACCGATTCTTCGTAGTCTGCAAGCTTTATTGCAAGTGTTTCAATCTGGCGCACCATGACCTTTTCACGGGCTTTTGAGACTGGTGAGGTCTGAAGTTTCCATTCAAGGCGCTCAGCTTCTTCCTTGGTTTTTTCGTACTCTCTGCGGTTCATGCCGCCGGTACTTACACCACGCATGCTTGAGAGGGCTTTGTTCATCTCAGCAATCTTAGCGTTTGCTTCGTCGCGTTTAATCTTGAATTCCGAGACTTTCTTATTTGCGTCGTCTCGAGTCTCCTTGTGTACTCTAGCCTCTTTTAGGAGCTTATCAATCTCATTGTAAAAACCCATGATACTGTCGCGTTTTGAGCGCAACTTGGCGTTAAGGTCGTCGCGCTCCTTTTTTGCAGCGTTGACTTTAACCCTCAAAGTATCTAGTCTCTTTTTACCGTCTTTCTTACCTTCTTTTGGCACATTTGCCTCTACCGTCTTGTTGTTCGTCGTTTCGGAAGCCATTTACATCGAGCCTCGTTTATAAAATTAATACAAATCTAAGGATTATCGAGTAGTTAGAGGATTAGGGTATTTAAATACCCTGGTTCCACCCAATCCATTTAAAGAGAGATTATTAAATAAAAAAATTAAAAAAGAGGCTTTTGCCTCCCTTCTTTTTCCTTAATTAATTATATGTCAAAGGAAATGTTTTCTTCTAAGAATTGTTCCACTTCATCTAATTCGGCAATCATGCCATCTATTTTTTGCAGTTCTTCTTCAAGGGCGCTTAAATCTAAAGTTTCACTTTTGTCCTCAAGACCGGTGATACCCGTTACTATGGGTTCTTTTTCCTTTGGCGTGTTTGTGCCACCCATAAGCAGTACAGAGACGATTACCAATATAGCAACAAGGGCGATTGCACCAATAATTATTCTTTTGTCCATTTTGATAGTCATAGTGTATTATCTGTCTTAAGTTCTGTAATCAAATCAGACAGAAGACCTCTTGCCGTTTCTAGTTTTTCTCGGGTCTGCGTTATGTAACGATTGACCAGCCCTTCTCCCAAGTCCGATAAGTTGCCAAGACTAAGACCCGCTTCATCCATAGCAGAATCAAACTTGTCAATAACTGAACTTATCTTATCTGAGCTGTTTCCCGCAGTCAAGCGAGTCTTTATTTGCTCACGCAGGGCTCTAGTCAGATTTTTTGTGACATCTGTCGCATTTTTTATCCGTTCCCTAATCCTAACGCTTTCTTGCAACGCGATTTCTTCTCTTAACCTGGCAAACTCTTCTTTGACCTTTGGTGCAACTTCCCTTAGTTGCCCCATAGTCTCAGAGTTCATGACCTTTTCCCTATAACTATCAAAGGTTGTAACTATTCCGGAAAGCGTTCTATTTTTGATTTCCCCCGCGCTTGCGTTTCCTGCGACCTTGCGCATTTGAGCCTCAGCCATCTTAAGCGAGTCGTTTACGGCGCTGAACAAATACCCCTTCGCATTCCTGAAATAGTCCTGTGAATTGTTATCGGCCTTTAGCGTCTGGTACTGTTTCTCAAGTTCGCCAAGACGTTTAGTCTCCGTCTTCATGTTTGTGGCACTAACAGCCTTCAGGGGGGCAGAATCTGTATTTCTTACCGCAACAATGTTTGCATTTTGCACATTTTTTACACTGTCGTTTACCTGTATTGCAACGGCCGTGATGCTTTTTGCATTAGTTGTTTTGGCAGTCTTTGCATCAAGTATTGGCGCGCCGAGTGCGCATGGCATGGCAAAAGATAAAAGAACTAAAGCCAAAACCATTCCCATTAAATAGTTTTTTTTCATTTTATTTTTTAGATTTATGTTTAACCTTGACTGCGGTTCCATATGCGACAAATTCGAGAAGGTCGCCTCCCGGTGAAAGGGCTTCTAACCTGACTGAGACAACACCATTTGCACCCATATTCTGGGCTGAAGCAATCATTCGCTCACTTGCCGCCTGACGCGCTTCAGAAGCCTGCGCCTGCGCCACTTCTAAGAACTTTTTCTTGTTTCTTTCACGAACAGGACCAATCCAGCTCTGTTTTTTCTTGAGGCGCACCTCAGTTCCCCAGCAAATGCCAAGAGTCTTTTCTAAAACATAACCCTCCGGAACGTCGCTTGTCGCGAGCAATATGAATTTATCAGCCATTTTTCTATACTTTTATTAGCTCTTTATGTAAATAAAGTCGTTTTAGAAATGGAACTTGAGACTCCGTGGGTGGAGAAGTATCGTCCTCAGACAATTTCAGACGTCTCGGGGCACGATGAAATAAAACAGAGGCTTGAAGCTTATTCGCGCGAAAGTTCAATGCCGCACCTTCTTTTTGCAGGTCCTGCAGGCACTGGGAAGACAAGTAGCGCCCTTGCTCTTGCCAAGCAGGTTTTTGACGGTAGGATGGAAGGAAACTTCCTAGAACTCAATGCAAGTGATGAGCGTGGGATTGATGTCGTGCGAAACAATATAAAGGATTTTGCAAGGACAATGAGCCTTGGCGAGGCTCCATTTAAGATAATCTTTTTAGATGAGGCTGATGCTCTTACAAACGACGCCCAAAACGCCCTTAGG
>Ga0075120_10001629_pt1 | contig 17347 bp, 22 predicted proteins | sample AntAceMetag02UKL_FD_69792 | JGI IMG/M metagenome (GOLD analysis project Ga0075120, IMG submission 69792) | Saline lake microbial communities from Ace Lake, Antarctica - Antarctic Ace Lake Metagenome 02UKL | ecosystem: Environmental > Aquatic > Non-marine Saline and Alkaline > Saline | place... | reverse complement strand
GCTCTTGGTTTGTCGGCAGCGACTTCTACTTTAGTCGGACAAAATATAGGCGCTAAAAGAATAGACAGGGCAGAACAAGTGGCTAAAACAAGTGCAAAATTATCTTTTATTGTTCTTAGTATTCTAGGAATACTTTTATTTATTTTTGCAAAAGATATATCTGTTTTATTTATCCCTGGACATGAGGCAGTGACTAACATTGCTACTATGTTTATTAAAATCATGGCTCTTAGCTTTGGCTTTGTCGGAGTTCAAATTGTATTAGACGGAGTTCTTATTGGCGCTGGAAACACTTTTACCACTATGATCTTAACGATTATATCCTTGTGGCTCTTAAGAGTACCTTTAGCATATTTTCTCTCTGGATATACTAAGTTAAATGAAAATGGAATTTGGTGGGCATTTCCAATAGCAAATATTATTGCTCTATTATTCACTTATCTTTGGTATAAAAAAGGCCGGTGGAAAGAAAAAGAAATTACTGAACACATTTAAACAACTAAAAATCCTCTGCATAAGAGGATTTTTAGTTAGGATAATTAGTAAATTATATATCCGAAGCTTAGAGTTTATCTCTTAAACACAACTACTCGTTAAGATTTCTTGAAATAGATTACATAAAAAACCCTAAAACAGCCCAATACGGCAATAATAACATATACCCAGATATTAACTTTCAACAGACCTGGTAACCATATTGCCAGCAATAAACCTATGGCTGCACCAGCCAGCCCTAGTAATTTCATATCAAACCAATTCAACAGCTTGACTCTCTTGTTTGCCCAAGTAAATAAATTCATATATTTATTTTATTAACTCTTCCCTTTTATTATACAAAAGAACCGCTCAAAAAGCGATTTTTTGTTTAATGTCTGTCGAAGCCTGACTTCGACACGTCTTTAGACTTCGACACATCTTTAAAAAAGATTAATTTTCATATACAATAAATCAATGTCTCAAGGACAATGCAATATCGGAAAAAAGTCAGGTTTTTTATGTAAAAGATCCATAAAGGTGGGGGTTTTCCTTGGCATTAGGCAAATAAAAAGAGCGAGTCCATGGACCTCGTTTCTTTTAATTTTGATAATGCTTTTTACTTTTCTAAACGTAGTTATTGTAAATGGAATATTGTTAGGATTAGTAGAAGGATCAAGTCAAACCTATAAGACCAATTATTCTGGTGATGTTCTGATTAAGAAGCCAACCAATAAGCTTTATATACAAAGAGGAGAATTATTGAGTAAAGAATTAAGTAAATTAGATAAAATTGAAGCGTTTTCTACTAGGTATATTTATAGGACGACAATAATTAGTGATAATGAAAATCTAAACAGGAAACCTTACAAAAAAAACGAGGCCTCTGCTCTATTAACTGGAATCGACCCCATATCAGAAAATAATGTTACAAATTTATCTGACTTGTTGGTTGAGGGAGAATATTTAGAAGAAGAAGATAGAGTTTTTGCTTTGGTTGGTAGTAGATTACTTTATAAATACTCATCTGACCTACCAGAACAAGATTCTCTTAAAAATGTAGAAATCGGAGACAGAATAAGTGTAAAAATTGCGGATTCATTACAAACCTTTTTTGTAAAAGGGATTGTAAAAAGCAAAATAGATGGGGTCGGAGGGAGAATTTATGTCCCACAGTATTATTTAAAAAATTCTAAAGCAGAAGGCTTGGGCAAAGTTGGGGAAATTGCTATAAAAATAAAAAAAGGGTTTACGCCAGAAGAAGTGAAAGAAGACATATTAGGGTTAGGCGTAGATCCAGAAAATGCACTCGTTCAAACATGGGAAGAATCTCAAGGAAAATTTTTTAAAGATATTTCTTCTACTTTTGATACCTTAGGAAACGTTATTGGCTTTATTTCTATTATCGTCTCTTCTATAACTATATTTATTATGATCTTTATTAATGCACTAAATCGCAAAAAAATTATTGGAGTAATGAAGGGAATTGGAACTTGCGGAGCTTCAATAAAAATATCCTATATATTTCAATCTTTTTTCTATGCTTTAGTCGGAAATATTATTGGATTAGCGCTTTTGTATTTATTAATAAAACCCTATATCACGGCAAACCCAATAGATTTTCCTTTCAGTGATGGAATTTTATCAGCTCCATTAGGGAACGTTTTATTTAGAATCACCATACTCTTACTTGTTACAATCCTGGCAAGCTATCTTCCAGCAAGAATGATTGTAAAACGAAACACATTAGATTCTATATTAGGGAAATAAAATATGATAGAGGCAACAAACATAACCAAGAAATATAATGATGGGAATAACGAGTTTATTGCTTTGGAAAATATCAATCTTAAAATAAATGATGGTGATTTTTTTATTATATCTGGACGATCCGGATCTGGAAAAAGCACTCTACTTTATCAACTTTCTCTTTTAGATATGCCAACCAGTGGTAAAATAATTTTTGATGAATGTGACGTGGGGTTATTATCTAATCCCCAGAGAACCAACTTTAGATTATTTAATATTGGTTACATTTTCCAAGATTACGCATTGGTGCCAGAGCTTAACGCAATAGAAAATGTAATATTGCCCCTTCTTATGATTGGCGACAATAAGTCTACTGCCTATAGTAAGGCAATTAAAATTTTTCAGGAACTAGGCCTAGACAAAAAAATAAAAAACTTTCCAAGTCAATTGTCTGGCGGGGAGCAACAAAGAGTTTCCGTTGCTCGAGCTTTAGCAAACAACCCCCGAGTTATTTTTGCAGATGAGCCGACAGCTAATTTAGATTCAGAAAATGCATTAAATGTTATCAAGGAGTTTAAAAAATTAAACCAAAAGGGCTTAACTATTGTTATGGTAACTCACGAAAAGGAATATTTTGTTTACGGCAATAAAATAATTGAATTGTTAGACGGAAAAATAATTATACCGGACAAACCTATTGATAACGCTTTATAATAAAAAAAATCCAATTTTAACAAAATAATAATATCTTATCTTTTAATCGATTCATTATTTTATCAAACAATCACAGGGTTTTGCTGTTAACGATTCTTCTTGTTCTTCAAGAGAATTTATAAAAACGTTTTGTTTTGAACTGCCTTTAGCCAGGCTTTTTTCTAAAAGAGATTTATGAGAATAACCCCTTTTCTCCATTTCTTTTACTAATTCTTCATGTCTTAAAAAAAGAGATTTTAATTTGCCTCTCCATCGATTAATCTCGGGATGATTTTTGTATCCTTCTTTACGATTATTAATAATAGACCAAATAGCATGAATTTCTACATGTTCTCCTAGGATATGTTTTCTGCATAATCTTTCTGGTTTTATCTCCCAAACTCTCATCTTATTAAATTAGTAACCAAAACTGTCAGATAACTAGTAGTGCCACAAATAAAAATTCCCCAAACCCAATCAATTAAGGCTATTTTTAAAGAATAATTATTGATAACGGCTAGATTTGTTAGATCATAAACCCCGTAAACGACTAAGCCCAGCAGGCCTCCCCATAATAAAGCGAGCAATACTGAGTCGCCTGCTTTCGGTAAAACAAAAAAAATTATTCCAATAACTAGAACAAAATATGTTAATCCTGCTGTTAAAAAATCAACGTTATTCTTCATTATGCTGCCCAATTCTTTCTTATATAAATTTTTAGCTATGAATCCAAGCCATAGAGCGTCTATGGCTAAAAATATTAACAAAGCAATTATAAATTTTTTAATCATATTATTTTATTTTACTTATTTCATTTTATCAAAAAACCGCTCAAAAAGCGATTTTTTAATGCCTCTTAATCGCCCCAACGCCACAGGCGTCTCGGTCGAATAAAACGAATATATCTAGGGGGAAAACTTATTCCGTTCCCATTAAAATTTCACCGCATTTCAATTGAACAGCTTCAACTATATTTATTATATCATCAATCTTTGGCTCAACAGCAGACAATTCTTCTCCGTTTTCGAGCTCTACTTTAACCGTTCTGTCGTGCGTCTGCCAAACAGCTTCTACCTCGCAGTTATTAATGGCTTGTTTTATTAATTCCCAGGTTGAAATGTTAACAAAAGCTGTCCTCTCAGTCCTCTTAATAATATTTTCTCTGTCAAAATTAAATATTTTCTGATGTATTTCTTCGGGAAATATTATTCTAACATTTTCGGCATAATGCGAGCCATCGCCCGGAGCTTCATAAGAAAACCTACTCAAATTGTAAAAAGATAACTCGTTTGGATAGTCTATTTTGACTGGACCAGATGATCCACTTAATGTTTTTAATTCACCGTCTTGGATAATATATTCTCCGCAATAAGCCCATACGTATAATGGGAATAATTCGTTATCTGGCTTAAGATTTTCAATCGCACAGAAATTATGACTATTATCTTTTATTTTCCAGCTGAAGTGTTTCTGGGTTAAAAGATAGTTAGTAATGGCTTTTTCAATTTGATCATTACCAAAATCACTAACCAAAAATTCTTCTAATAATTCATCGGATTGGTGATCTTTCTCTATATTTAATTGACGCAAAAAATAAACACCAACACCTATTACAATAACCCCATTAATTATTAGTAATATTGATAAAATTTTCTTATTCATATTTCTATTCTCCCAAAAAATCGCCTCCTTGGTGATTTTTCGTTTGAACAAAATTATTCTCTCTTCTCAACTACGATTGTACAATTAGTAACTACGGCTGCAATAGCGCCAATAGCCGCCAAGACAGGCAGAAGCAAGGTGCCAACAACGCCAATAGTAAGAGGAATCTCAATTAATGATTTTCCTTCTTCGTTTTTGATAATAATTCTCCTAATATTCCCTTCCTTAACCAACTCTTTCACTTTTTTAACAACCTCTTCTCCAGAAACCTTAAACTCTTCTTTTTTAATTTTTTCTTCCATGTTTTTGTTTCAATAATTATTTATTCATTTTATCAAAAAATCGCTCAAAAAGCGATTCTTTGTTATTTGCGCTGAGCTTGCGAAATGCTCCGGGGAACGAACTTTATTAAAACCTGCTTGACTTTAATCTAATTATCGCTTGTTTCTTTTTTCTTACTAAAAAAGAATATATAAATAATATCTAAGATAGCTAGAGTGTTAATAATGAGTAATACTATAAACCATTTCTTCTGACTGCTCCTACTTGCTCGCCAGAGCGCCACTCCCTTCCAAGGTAATGTCCATAGAATAATTAAAAGAAGAAACCACGGATTCTGTATAAGTTGTTCTGTCATTTTATTATTAATTTAAAATTAATTATTTATCTAATTTTCGTAAATATTTCAACCGAGTAACAGCAAGATATACCCAACCAATAAGAAAAAGAATAAATAATGCTGTCAACCAATTATCAAAAAAATCTGAGAAATACGCACCAATAAAAATTCCGAACGAAACTGCACATACTTTGAAGATTCCCAATTCCCATACACTAAATGTCCATGGACTAAATATTGATTTCATATATTTATAAATTAATTATTATACTTTTATTTTACCAAAAAATCGCCTAAAAGACGATTCTTTGAAAAGCAACTCCGAGGGACGGACTTTATTAAAACCTGTTTTGTAATGAGTTATTAGAAAACGGGATGGTTTTCGGGCTTTGATGATTATTCTATAGTAAATCTATCACTTAAGTCATAAACATGAGGGAATGAACAAGCAATTGATTCTACCTCACTCCAGTCACCTTTTTGGGCTAATGGCCTATATGTTCCCATATAAACACGGAAGGAATTACCTGGTGACAAATCGCTGGAAACATTCCAACTATAAGGCTGATTAGTCTGAGAAATATCTGTTGCAATAACCCTATAAGAATTATCCCTTTCATCTAAAAGAATTATATTTATTTTTTCTACCCTGCTTGTCATCCAAGTAAGATATTCACTTTGACCCAAGGACCAAACATCTCGTGGTGATGGCCTATTTAATTGGACATAATCTCCCATAATACTAATCCTTTCTTGTTGATAATATATCATGGATTCTGCTTCTTCTCGCAGTGGTTCCCAATCACCTTTTTGAGCTGGTGGCTTATATTCACCTATCCATAGGGCAAAAGATTTCTCCCCGGGATAGATAAATTTTAAGGGTATATACCAATAAAAATAACCTTCAGAAAAAGAAACATCAGTTGCTATTACATGATAATTATCACCTGCTCTATGATCTAGTAGAACAATATTAACTTTATCAATGTTCGATCCATCCCAAACTATTTTTAATTGTTGGCCAAGCTCAGCTGTCAGACCACCGAAACAAACATTTCTAATCAACGCATCTGATTCCGACACTATATCGTTATCGTCGCTAATAAAGACCTCTATTTCCTCAACTTCTTCTATGGGAAGACTCTTAAATTCATTAACGATTTGGTATTGATAAATATTCAATCCTATACTAACAAAAATAATTAAACTAACTAAGATAGTTATGATTCTCACTTCCATTTTCATAAATTTATTTTAATTACTCTATTTTACCAAAAAAACGCTTAAAAAGCGATTTTTTATTAAAACTCCGTCTATGGGACTATGTTCGAACCTATTTTGTGATGAATTGTTAGAAAATGAAATGATTTTTAGACTTTTATATTAAAATTAAATAACTAGCTCCCTTAACCTTTTTCTTTTTTGGATTTTTTGTGCCACCAAAAACCCAATAAATAAAAAAGTGTGGTTATCAGAAATAGTGGTATCCTAAGATCTAGATATGTTTCAGGAGCAATCACCCCCCAACTAAAATTACGTATAATATTAGTAATAAAACCGATGATATAGCCCACAATAGCAAGATAGATTGCTGGCCGATTATAGAGATTCCCTAGCACGGGTCGATTTTTAAATCTCTCATCCTGTTTTATACGATAAAAAACATAAAACAATAGGATATATGTTATCGGAAAAGTAAGTATCCAAATAATTCCATCTATTATTAAATTCATATTATTCTATTTTACCACAAAACCAGTATGAAAAAAGTAAAAAACCGCTCAAAAAGCAATTTTTTTTGTTGAAAATCGGCTCCGGCAGTAGGACTCGAACCTATTCCACCCCTGCGGCGATGAGAGTGATTTTGACCTGGTCGGGTCGGAGGGTTTTGTCTTCTATTGCTCCAAAAATGACTTTGGTGGCTGATGTATCGCGAGTAATAATTTTAGCTGCCTGTTCTACTTCCATTAAAGATAAATTCTTGCCACCTGTAATATTGAAAAGAATTCTTTTCGCTCCTTTGATAGGAAATTGTAAAAATGGAGAATTAAGTGTTGCTGCTGCGGCCTGCTCAATCTTATTCTCCCCTTTGCCCATTCCTACTCCAAATAAAGCAGAGCCAGAGTCAGCCATTATTGATTTAACATCTGCAAAATCAACATTGATAATGCCCGATCTTACGATTAAGTCAGAAATGCCCTGAACTGCCTGTCGCAAAACTTCGTCGCAAATCCAAAAAGCATTTTCACAAGTCGTATCTTCTTTTATTTGAGACAAAAGATTGTCGTTTGGAATAACAAAAAGAGTATCAACTTTTTCTCTTAATTTCTTTTCACCAATAGCAGCGACTCTTTTTCTTTGTGCTCCTTCAAATGAAAAAGGCAGAGTAACTGCCCCAATAGTTAAAGCGCCTAAGTCTTTGGCAATACCTGCAATTACAGATGCGGATCCTGTCCCAGTTCCACCACCTAGACCGCAAACCACGAAAACAATATCAGCGCCTGTTAGCACCTGTTTAATTTCATGAGCGCTTTCTTCCGCTGCCCTTTTGCCAATAACTGGATTCATGCCAGCACCAAGACCTTTTGTGAGATCTTTTCCTATCTGAATTTTATGGGTTGCATTGGTCTTTTTTAAATCCTGAAAATCACAGTTAGCAGCTATCAAATCTACACCCTGAATCTTACATTTTGCCATTCGGTTCACCGCGTTCCCTCCAGAACCGCCGACTCCAATAACTTTAATTTTAGCCGAAAGTTTAGGCATAAAAATTAGGGCTTAAAAGTTTCGAATATCCGTCCTAATCCCCTCATTATTGGGGAACCACCACCCTCCTCTGTTTTGCCATTATCTGCTCCGAGCAAAGCCAGTCCACAAGCTACGCTGAAACTAGGATCTTGTTCTAAGCCCACCAAATCAGTGCAAACTCCTTTCTTAATAGGCAATTTTAATTGCTCCTTGGAAAAACCAACCAAGCCGGAAAGATTAGAACCACCGCCTGTTAGAACTATACCCGCGGGCAGTGCTTGTTCTCGCTTAATTTTTATTAATTCTTTACTCACTAAATTTAAAATTTCAGAAACCCGTGCTCGGCCTGCTTTTACCATTTTTTTACTATCAAATTCAAAAATCTCACCGTCAGGAAGATCTATTTTTTCCTTTTTCCTTTTATTTTTAAATAAATGCGAACCAAACTTCTTTTTAATTACTTCTGCTATCTCTATGTCAGTTTGTAGGGCAATAGCAATATCTCGAGTAATATTATCTGACCCAATAGGCAAAACAGCTAAATGGATTAAGTTTTTTTCCTCAAAAACAGCAATCCCAGTGGTCTCGGCACCAATATCAACCATTGCCACACCTAATTCTTTTTGCTGAGGAGTTAAAACCGCTCGACTAGCGGCGAGCGGAGAAATAATAACTTCGGCAATATCTATATCAGTATTTAAAACTGAATCAATTAATTTTTTTGTATATAAAGAAAAAGCGCTCACTGCTAAAGCATTTACTTCTAGCTTGATTCCTTTCATTCCTTCAATTTCTGTGAGCCCGGACTGACCGTCAACAATATATTCTGTAGGGAATATGTCTAAAATCTCCTGATTAAAAGGTAGATTTATATTCCTCGCCTCTTCATTCACTCTTTTTATATCTTCGAAAGAAACTTTTTGATCAGCTTTAGAGATGGCTACAGCGCCATGGCTCTCCCTAGAGCTAATATGAGAACCATTAACGTTAACATAAGCATCTGTGAGCTTATGGGGCTTGGCTATTGTCCTTAATTTAATTATCACTTTTCTCAACTGCTCTGAGACATTCTCGCTCTCTACAACTGCTCCTTTACGCAAACCATTAGAAGGCAAACTAAAGTGCGTTAAAACTCCTAAAGCTTGACTATCTGGTCTCCGCTGGGCGACCAGCCCTTTAATTGAGCTTGAACCAATATCAAGAGAAGTGATGGTATTGCTTTTTCTCGCCATAGACGGAAATTTCCAAACCATAAAATATAAAAATTATTGCTTATTAAAATATAGACGAAGATATTGCTCCTGCAAACTGTTCATCTTTTCAAAATCCCTCTCTGTTTCATGATTATACCCTAAAGTATGTAAAATGCCATGTATAGAAACACGAGTAAGCTCTTCTTGAAAATCAACGCCCTGCTTTTTGGCATCTTGTTTGATATATTCCAGACAGAGAACCACTTCGCCTAATTTTACCAAATTTTTTAAGGGAAACACAAATGGCTTTCCTTTTTCGTAAGAAAAAGATAAAACATTGGTGACTTTATCCTCTTTTCTATATTCCCTATTCAGTTCCCTCATCTTCTTTTTATCAACTAAAACAATGGATAAATCCGCTCCTTCTTGATTTTCTTTTTCCAAAACAAATTCCGCTATTTTTTTTAAAAACCCCTTATTAAAAGAGGTTGTCAAAAGATTAGTAATCCCTATCATATTCTAAATCCCATTTTTACTGCGATAGTTTTTCTTTTACAATTCTGCTCACTGTTCCTCCATCTGTCTTACCTTTTGCCTGTGCCATCACGCTACCAATAACCTTGCCAAAATCCGCTGGACCTTTTGCCTGAATTTCCTGAATTGCTTTTTCAACTAAAACCAAAACTTCCGGTTCACTTAACTGCTCTGGAAGATATTTTCCGAGTATTGCTATCTCTCTTTGATTTTTCTCTGCCAAGTCATCTCTACCTCCTTGTTTAAACTGCTCTATCCCATCCTTATTTTTCTTGATGCTTGATGCAATTAATTGCTGGACTTCTTCGTCATTAAGCTCACTCTCTTTCTCTATTTTGTCTTCTGCCACATCTTTCAACCGCATTCTTTTCTCTTTTTCTTTTTTAAGAACAACATCCCACAAAAGACGTAAAACAGAAAGCCGCTCCTCCTGGTGTTGCTTCATGCTCTCTTGCAAATGATCTTTAATAGTTTGCCTTAAAGACATTATATTTTGCCTAATTTTTCAAGCTCTCTACGTTCTTCTTTAATTCTTATTTTCCTCAAAGCCGCCCTCTTTTTAAGCTGATGGCTTTTGGGTCTCTCCATAAACCGAGATTTTTTTAACCCGTATATCACGCCGCTTCTCCTTAAGGCCCGAACAAACCGACCTGAAAGCTGTCGGCTATTTTCTCTTTCTTTTATTTCAACTTTTAATCCTGTCATAATATATTACTTTTAAAACTAAAAATGGGAAAAGTCAACTTATTTTAATCTCTTTTTGACTTCTTCTATAACATTAGAGATTTTGAGCAGGGTCTGCTTGCCTGTTTTCATGTCTCTCAAAATAATCAAGTTCTTTTTTACCTCATCTTCTCCTAAGATCAAACTATACCTTACTTTTAATCTATCAGCCAATTCGAGTTGTCTTGCCAAAGAATTTCTGCTTAATGAATGAGCTGTTAAAAAATTACTTTTTCTAAATTCTTCTAAAAGTTGCAAGGCCCTAACCTTTGCCGGATCACCCAATTGGGCAAAAAATATGTCATATCTATCTGATTGAAGAGGTTTAACCTCTCTTGCTTTGAGTAAATTTATTATTCTTTCAATGCCCGCCGCTGCCCCGCAAGCAGGAATATCTTTCCTAGAAAAAAGCTTGATCAAATCATCGTATCTTCCACCACCGATTAAAGCATCTTGACTCATGGGTTTTTCCTTCTCTGCCACAATTTCAAAAACTGTTCTTGTATAATAATCTAATCCTCTCACTAAGAGCGGGTCTAAAAGATAAGGAATTTTTAATTCATCCAAAAATTCAAGAATTCTTTTTAAATGGCTGTGGCAATCCTTACATAAGTGATCAAGAAGTTGGGGCGCGCCTGCTACTACCTGCTGACAACTTTCCTTCTTGCAATCAAGAACCCTTAAAGGATTACTTTTCAACCGACGCTTGCAATCTGGACAAAGAAAATTTTGCTTTCGTTTTAAATAAGATATCAGATGTTTTTTTGAATTAGGCCGACAATCCCTGCATCCAATGCTATTGATTTTTACTAAAGCATCTCTAATGCCCAAACTGTACAATATGTTATAGCAAAAATATATTGTCTCTATGTCCACGATTGGTCTATCTGAACCAATAATCTCAATATTAAACTGATGGAACTGGCGATACCTGCCCGCCTGAGGTCGTTCATGTCTAAAAAGAGGACCTGTTGAAAAAAGTTTTACCGGCTGGGGCAAATTTATCATTCCATGTTCAATATAAGCGCGAACCAGAGATGGGGTGAATTCTGGACGAAGAGCTAATAAATCACCTCCTTTAGTTCGCAATGTGTACATTTCCTTTTCCACTATATCAGTATCGGCGCCAGTCCCTTTCTCGAAAAGCTCAGCGAATTCTAAAATAGGTGTGGAAATCTTTTTAAAACCGTAAAAATTAGAAAAGCTTTCAGCTATTCTTAAAACCTTGTCAAAATATGGCTGATCTGTCGGAAGAATATCAGGCATTCCAGTAGGCGTCTGCAAGATATTTTTTGACTTTTTAATCTCTTTGGGTTTTTTGATTCCACTTGCCTTCACTGGTTTAGCTTTTACTTTGCCTATTTTTTTAATTTTTTTCTTTTTTTGCTTTACCATAGATTGTTATTTAGAGAATATCTGTACATTTAGAAGCTTAAAAAAATTTCTGCCAATTATATATTCTTTGTCTAACACTCCCCAACTTCTTGAATCATAAGAAGAATTTCTATTATCTCCCATAACAAAATACTGATTTTCTTCTAGAGTTATATTCGTATTACCCTTAGTACCTAAATCTTCTGGTAAATACCCTGTTTCATCAAGCATTAAAAACTCGCCTTCCTGCGTCTGTCGAAGATAAACATTACCTCCTTCTATTTTGATAGTATCCCCAGGTAAAGCAATTATTCTTTTAATAAATCTTTGGCTTGTGTTATTCGGGTTATAAAAAACAACCACATCGCCTCTCTGCGGTTCGCCTAAATGATAAGAAATTTCATCAACAATTAGATAATCCAAATTATGAAAATTTGGCTCCATGCTTGCTCCGCTAACAAAGAAGGGTTGGAAAATAAAAACCCTGATAGGAATAACTATTAGGAGAGCAATTATCGTTATCTTTGCGATTTCCCAAATAAAATTAAGAAATTTAGGCATGTTCTGACTATTTTAAACTAAAAATAACAAAAAGGCAAATTCATTTTTATATTTCATAAAATAAATGTATAATTAAATTACCTTAAAAAATTATATGGCAAATTTAATTTCAAGGTTCTGCGAGAGGAACGAGCAGGTTCTCATAATAGTATAATACAAATAAAATGATTCTGATTATCGGCTTGGGAAACCCAGGCACAAAATATAGAAACACGCCCCACAATCTTGGCTTTGAAGCTCTGGATATTATAAAAAAACAGGGAAATTTTTCATTTTGGAAGAATAAAGTCAAATTAAAAGCCAAAATCAGTCAAGGCAGAATTAATGATGAAAAAATAATTTTAGCCAAACCCCGGACATTTATGAACCAATCAGGCGAAGCAGTTCAATTGCTGAAAAATTTCTATAAAATCTCTGCAAAAAACATCTGGCTTATTCGTGATGATTTAGATTTAGAACTTGGAGAAACAAAAATTAAGATTGACTCAGGCACTGGTGGGCACAAGGGAGTTAAGTCAGTGATTGACAAATTGGGAACAAAAGATTTTATTCAGCTAAAAATAGGCATTGGACCAAAATCAGAAAAAATAAAAACGGAAAAATTCGTTCTACAAAAATTTTCAAAAGAAAAACAAACGCAAATGACTCAAGCCAAAGAAAATGCTGTAAGCCAGCTTATTGAAAACTTATCAGATGGAAATTGATAAAAATATAAAAAAAATCGAAATAAAAGATAAAGACTTCCCAACACCCCTTGCTCAAATCCCGAACTCGCCAGGGGTTTTATATTATAGAGGCGACTTAACCTTAGGGAACTCCCCTATTATGGCAGTTGTTGGCACCAGACGCTGTTCAGATTATGGAAAACAGGCAGCAACCGAAATCACTTCCGGACTCACAAGAGCCGGCTTTATTATCGTAAGTGGATTAGCCCGAGGCATTGACACAGTTGCACACAAAACAGCTTTAGAAAATAAAGGCAAAACAATTGCTTTCATAGGAACAGGACTTAATAAAAAAAATATCTATCCTCAAGAAAATTTGGGTCTTGCAGAAAAGATTATAGAACAAGGTGGAGCAATAATTTCAGAACAAAAGCCGGATGCGCCGGGATTTAAAAGCAATTTCCTTGAAAGAAATCGCCTTATCTCTGGCTTAAGCTTGGGCGTATTGGTAATAGAGGCAAAAAATCGTTCTGGGGCGCTAAATACCGCTAATCATGCTTTTAGACAAAAGAAAAAAGTCTTCTCCCTGCCTGGTTCAATATATTCGCCTAATTCCAAGGGTTGTAATTCCTTAATTAAAAGAGGAGCTTGCTTAATAGAAAATGCAAATGATATAATTAAGGGGCTGAACATGGATTTAAAAATTCCTGAAAAAGAATTAATCCCAGAGACAGAAGAAGAAGAAATTATTATTGCTCTTCTAAAAAACTCCAAAGCAATGTATATTGACAGAATAATCCAGGAAAGCGGTTTAAATCCAGCAAAGGTAAGCGCTACTTTGACAAATCTAGAAATGCTGGAAAAAATTAAAAACTTGGGTGGTCAGGTTTACGTAATTAGTAAATAAATCTCATTTAAAAATATGCCTCTTTTAATAGTGGAGAGCCCTACAAAATGCAAGACCCTTGGAAAATTTTTAGGTAAAAACTATAAAATTTCTGCTAGTTTTGGGCATGTAAGGGACTTGCCAAAATCAAAACTTGGAGTAGATGTTGAAAAAAATTTTGAACCACAATATGTTATTCCTACTAAATCAAGGAAAACCGTAAATCAGCTCAAAAAAGATGCTAAAGAATCAGATAAAATAATCTTAGCTACTGATGAGGACAGAGAAGGCGAAGCCATCGCTTATCATTTAAAGGAAATTCTAAAACTTAAAAGTTACGAAAGAATTGTTTTCCACGAAATAACTGAAACTGCCATAAAAAAAGCATTGAAGAATCCAAGACAGATAAATATGGGACTGGTTAATGCTCAAACAGCAAGAAGGGTTTTAGACAGAATCGTAGGATACAAACTTTCCCCTTTTCTTTGGAAAAAAGTTGCTCGGGGACTTTCTGCGGGCAGAGTTCAGTCAGTTGCTGTTCGTCTAATTATTGAAAGAGAAAGGGAAATCGAAAAATTCATTAAACAGGAATATTGGAGCATCTCTGCCCTATTGTTAAAAGAAAAAAATAAAGAATTTGAAACTCTTTTAATTGAGCAAGATGGTAAAAAAATTACTAAATTAGGAATAGAAAATAAAAAACAAGCAGACATGATAGTAAAAGATTTAGAAGACGCGGAATATCGGGTTGCGAGTATTCAAAAAAAGGAAACCAAAAAACATCCCTTACCTCCTTTCACTACAAGTACTCTTCAACAAACAGCGGGCAGATGGTTTGGTTTCACTTCTAAAAAAACTATGATGCTGGCTCAATCGCTTTATCAAAGAGGCTTAATTACCTACCACAGAACTGATTCTTTAAATCTCTCTGCTCAAGCATTGTCTGAGGCAAAAAGCTATATTAATAAAAAATATGGCTCTTCTTATTATATTTCTAGAAAATTCAAAACTAAATCCAAAGGAGCGCAGGAGGCACACGAAGCGATCAGACCAACACAGCTCCAGCTTGAGCCAAGCTTTAAAAATAAGCCAGAGGAAAAACTATATCAACTTATCTCAAACAGATTTTTAGCCAGTCAAATGACTCCAGCGCTATTTGATGCCACGAATATAAAAATCAAAGCAAAAGATTATCTTTTTCAAACAAACGGTCAGATATTAAAATTTGATGGATTTCTTAAAATTTATCCAATGAAATTCAAAGAAGCTGAGCTTCCGGACCTTAAAGAAAAAGAAAAATTAGAGCTTAAAGAACTTATTCCTGAACAACACTTCACCCAGCCACCTGCCAGATACAATGAACCAAATTTAATAAAAATATTAGAAGAGCATGGTATTGGCAGACCATCTACTTATGCCCCGACTATCTCTACGATTCAGTGGAGAAATTATGTCCAAAAAAATGAACAAAAAAGATTTGAACCCACAGAAATAGGTATTGTAGTTAATGATATATTGGTAGAGCATTTTCCAAAGATAGTTGATATCGAATTTACTGCGAAAATGGAAAGCACGCTTGATGACATTGAGGAAGGTAAAGAAAAATGGCAGGAAGTAATAGGAGATTTTTACGAACCATTTGAGCAAAACCTTAAACAAAAAGAAAAAGAACTCTCAAAACAGGAAATCGCTGAAGAAAAGACCGATAAAACCTGCCCAAAGTGTAACTCTCCCTTAATTATCAAGCTTGGTAGGTTTGGAAAATTTTACGCCTGTACTGGATTTCCAAAATGCAGATTTACAGAGTCATTAAAGGATAACAAACTGAATATTAAATGTCCCAAATGTAAAACAGGAGCAATAACAGAGAAGAGAACCAAAAAAGGAAAAATTTTCTACGGATGTGACAAATATCCAAAATGTGATTTTGCTGTTTGGGATAAGCCCACAGGAGATTTGTGCCCAAAATGCAAGTGGTTGCTTATAAAAACAAAACGGAATCAAATAAAATGCTCTAATCCTGATTGTGAGGATAGCTTGAAAATAAACAAAAAAAAGGTAAAGTAAGAAAAAATATGCCGAGGTGGCGGAATTGGTTTACGCGTGCGATTCAAAATCGCATGGACATTGTCCATGAGGGTTCGAGTCCCTCCCTCGGCACCGCATAAAAAATCCCAAAACATTAGAGATTTTTGCTAAAAATAATTGTTATTAATTGTTATGGTATGAGATTAAATCTCATACCTTTTAAAATTACAAATACTAAAATAAAAACCTTTTATTAATAAGGTTTATGGTTGAACGCTCCGTCTATGGGACTATGCTTGAACCTATTTTGTTGTAAATCGTTGAAGGATGGAATGATTTTTTTAATTAAAGTTTGTGATTTTTTAAAATTGATTAGAATATAGCTTGTATTATTGACATAAGAGTATATTTGTATACAATAAAAACTTAACGTCTTTATAATAAGAAATTAAAATATGGAAAAAGATAATGCACAAGAGAAAGAAAAACGATTGAAAAGAGCGACTCAAGAAAATTATTTATTGCAAAAACAGTCATTTCAGTTCTTGTTTCAGATGATTTTTATTATCGGTGGACCGGTTTTACTGGCAGCATATTTTGGAAAAAAAATCGGAATTGAAAAAAATATGCATCCAAGATTAATGATTATTCTTATGATTTTGGCATTAGCATTTTCTTGGTCAATTATTTTAATTAAATTTTTTAAGTTTAATAAACAGATTAAGAAGATAGACGAGATAATCAAGGGAGAGAGAGAGAAGACATGAATTTTTTACAAATAGTAGAGCCAATTCCTCAATTATATTCTGGCGTAGTTTTTCACATAGGAAAATTGCCAGTGACTGACTCTATGATGTCCACTTGGTTGGCCATGATTTTTGTATTGGGGTTTGTGTTTTATTTGAAAAAGCACATTAATTTAAAATCTGAAAGTAAGGTTCAAGCATTTTTCGAGATTATAATCGAAGCAATGTTTGGATTACTTGATCAAATTACTAGCAATAGAAAAAGATCGGAAAAATTATTTTCTATTATAGCAAGCATTTTCGTGTTTTTTCTATTATTGAATACAATAACATTGATACCTGGATTGACTGCAATAAAAGTTAATGATGTTGCTTTATTCCGAACAGCAACAACTGACTTTAATACTACTTTAGCGCTAGCCGTTCTGGTGGTCCTCCTTTCTCAGCTTGCAAGCATTCAATCTAATGGCCTCTTTGGTCACTTGGGTCAATATTTTCAGTTGAAAAGAGTTTTTTTAGGATTTAAAAAAGGCATCGGACAAGGGCTTCTCTCTATTATTGATTTTGCAATGGGGTTGCTTAATGTCGTAGGAGAGCTTGCCAGAGTTATTTCGCTTTCTTTGCGTCTTTTTGGAAATATATTCGCAGGAGAGGTTTTAATGGTAGTTATGATAAGTTTTTTGAGTTTTATA
>Ga0075120_10001628_pt1 | contig 17349 bp, 3 predicted proteins | sample AntAceMetag02UKL_FD_69792 | JGI IMG/M metagenome (GOLD analysis project Ga0075120, IMG submission 69792) | Saline lake microbial communities from Ace Lake, Antarctica - Antarctic Ace Lake Metagenome 02UKL | ecosystem: Environmental > Aquatic > Non-marine Saline and Alkaline > Saline | place... | reverse complement strand
CCACCGATATAAACTGGCAGGAAATTCGGCGGATAACCAATGTCACCACCAGGATTACTCATCACAGTAAATTCACTGATAAGCACTTCATCTGCGGAAGCGTCGTATACTGCAAAATTTATCAATTCAGGCATTTCACCCTGGATGTTTAAAGTTGCATAACTATTTTCAATATCAACGACCACAGAGCCAACTCCACGGCATTCATAATCTACAAATGCTCCTACTTCATCACCATCTGCTGCTGCCACATCATTGATCATAACTTCACAATATGCTACGGTAGAATTAGTGTAAATAACAGGTACCCATGGACGGGCATAGTCACCCTGAACTCCACCACCAATATAAACCGGCAGGAAATCAGGAGGATAACCAATATCTCCACCAGGATTACTCATCACAGTAAATTCACTGATAAGCACTTCATCTGCGGAAGCATCGTATACTGCAAAATTTATCAATTCAGGCATTTCACCCTGGATGTTTAAAGTTGCATAACTAGTTTCAATATCAACGACCACAGAGCCAACACCACGGCATTCATAATCTACAAATGCTCCTACTTCATCATCATCTGCTGCTGCCACATCATTGATCATAACTTCACAATATGCCACAGTAGAATTTGTATAGATAACAGGTACCCATGGACGGGCATAGTCACCCTGAACTCCGCCACCAATATAAACCGGCAGGAAATCAGGAGGATAACCAATATCTCCACCAGGATTACTCATCATAGTAAATTCACTGATAAGCACTTCATCTGCGGAAGCATCATATACTGCAAAATTTATCAGTTCAGGCATTTCACCCTGGATATTAAGAGTTGCATAACTTGATTCTATATCAACTACTACAGAACCAACTCCACGGCATTCATAATCTACAAATGCTCCTACTTCATCTCCATCAGCAGCTGCAACATCATTGATCATGACTTCACAATAAGCCACAGTAGAATTTGTATAGATCACAGGTACCCATGGACGGGCATAGTCACCCTGAACTCCACCACCAATATAAACCGGCAGGAAATTCGGCGGATAACCAACATCACCACCAGGATTACTCATAACAGTAAATTCACTGATAAGTACTTCATCTGCTGATGCGTCGTATACTGCAAAGTTTATCAATTCAGGCATTTCACCCTGGATGTTTAAAGTTGCATAACTAGTTTCTATATCAACTACTACAGAACCAACTCCACGGCATTCATAATCTACAAATGCTCCCACTTCATCACCATCGGCTGCTGCTTCATCATTGATCATGACTTCACAATATGCCACTGTAGAATTTGTATAGATCACAGGTACCCATGGACGGACATAGTCACCCTGAACTCCACCACCAATATAAACAGGCAGGAAATTTGGTGGATAACCAACATCACCTCCAGGATTACTCATCACAGTAAATTCACTTACCAGTACCTCGTCTGCTGAAGCATCATATACTGCAAAATTTATCAATTCAGGCATTTCACCCTGGATATTAAGAGTTGCATAACTTGATTCAATATCAACTACTACAGAACCAACTCCACGGCATTCATAATCCACAAATGCTCCAACTTCATCTCCATCTGCTGCTGCAACATCATTGATCATAACTTCACAATAAGCTACTGTAGAATTAGTATAGATCACAGGTACCCACGGACGGGCATAATCACCTTGAACTCCGCCACCAATATATACTGGAAGATAATTCGGTGGATAACCAATGTCACCACCAGGATTACTCATAGTGGTAAATTCACTTACCAGCACTTCATCTGCGGAGGCATCATATACTGCAAAATTTACCAACTCTGCCATCACCCCCTGAATATTCATTGTTGTGTAGCTGGTTTCCCTTTCAATAACGATTTGACCAACACCACGACATTCATAATCTACAAATGCTCCTATTTCATCAGCCAGATCAGCAGGTTCCCCTTCAATCAGCACTTCGCAATATGCAACTGTAGAATTTGTGTAAATCACAGGTACCCACGGACGGGCATAATTCTCTTGTGGTATTTCTCCTATATAAACCGGCAGATAATCAGGTGGATAACCAATATCACCACCCGGATTACTCATAGTGGTAAATTCACTTACCAGCACTTCATCTGCGGAGGCATCATATACTGCAAAATTGACCAGTTCAGATGAGTTACCCTGAATGTTCATCGTTGCATAGCTGTGGTCACCATCTATAAATACTACTCCAACGCCACGGCATTCAAAATTAACAAATGCCCCAACTTCATCTCCTTCTGCTGCTACCTCTTCCGCGATCAATACTTCGCAATAAGCCACAGTGGAATTTGTATAAATAACCGGTATCCACGGTCTTGGATAGTCACCAGGTTGAGTGAAGGTTACCTGCCAGATCACAGATTCCGTATACTCTTCATCACTTATTTCTACACTAACAGTATAAATTCCCGGAAGACTGAAATTAATAGCAAGTTCTGATGAGAGATTATTCTGATCATAACCATCCAGGAACCATTGATATTCCAATTCACTATCAATATCAGAAGCGATAACACTAAAGCTGATCTCAGTTTCCATATCGATCACAATATCCTGATCTACAGGTTCATATCCGATTATCACAGGCTCATCATTTACTGGTGTAACTATTACTTCCATATCATCCGATGTCACCAGACGGCCTTGATTATCATCAACAGTAAAAGACATTAATTCGCTGCCGGCGAAATCTGCCGCAGGAATAAATGTCACTGCTAATCCTTCGATCTCAGCAGCTATTTCTGTATTTCCACTCACGGATAAGGTCAGATCGTCATCTTCAACATCTGATATATAATCAGATAGATCAATACTCGTGCTGCTATCCTCATCAAGCATAACACTTGCAGGTAAATCCATTACTGGAGAGTCATTAACTGCTGCTACAATAACCTGTGTTGCCCCAAAAGCAGACTGACCACCTTGATTGTCATCAGCTAAAAAGGCTATATCTGTGGTACCATTCCAATTTGCTGCAGGTGTTAAAGTTACTTGATAACCATCTATTTCTATGATGATATTACTATTGGCAAACGGAATTATTTCTACAACATCCCCATCTGCATCATACACATATTGACTGAAATCTATGATTTCCGGTATATCTTCTATCATGTCGATCGCTACAGGTAAATTCATTTCAGGATCATCATTCACTGGCATAACCTGAATGGTAACATCATCACTGGCTACCGCTCTTCCCTGATTATCATCAATAGTAAATGTTACCACTTCACTGCCAAACCAATCTTCATTGGGAGTAAAAGTAACGATAAAATCAGTGATATCTATTTGAATATTATCTGCCAAATCTGAACTTAAGCTCAAGTCATCAAAATCTACATCTTGCACATATATGCCAAAATATGCCTGATAAATTTCATCTTCATTAAAACTGATAACCTCTGGAAGATCAATTTCAGGAGCATCATTATCGTTGATTATTGTCAGATAAAAGCCTTCGCTATCGGTTAAGCCATCACCATCAGTACATGTGATCACAACCAGTGAAGTTCCAAAATAATCCAGGGATGGATTTACGCCCAGTTCCAGAGTTGTGTCTGTTATATCTCCAAAACTCAGCATCTCATCAATATTTGGAATACTTACGAAAGTCCAGAGATCAAGGCTGGCAACCTCATCAGGATTAGTATAATTGATCAGCATACTTCCACTTGTCTCTTCCATAGTTTCATAATCAGCGATCATATCTATTTCCGGAGCTATGCTAACCGCTGTTATATGGATGGTTATTGTACCAAATGCTTCTCCGTCATCTCCCCAAACCCTGAAACCTATTTCATCTGTGATATCTTCATTCACTATTGCTTGATAAGTTCCCAGATAGGTCGTGAGAGGTTCATTAAATTCAAAGAAACCAAAATCACTTAATACTCCATATTGCGGCTGGGTTGTAATTTCCATATTTAATTGTTCCAAAGGTTCTGTTAAATCCAGACCATTGAAATCAATCTCCATACTCATACCGTAATCTAACCAGACATTTCCATTTATTGCCATAGGTTCGGTTCGGGTTGCGAGACCCTGAGAACCTTCCCTGTATATCCTGATGTTGTAAACTCTGGAGACGTAGCCTTCTTCATCACTTATAGTGTAACAGATGAAATCCACATCTCTGCCCACTGGCATTTCATAATGCAAATTCCAGTCAGTAAGTGTATATTCTACATCAAAAACACTCAAAAGCTCATTTCCACTACCTGTAACTATTGACTCAAATGCCAGTAATTCGTCTGCTGTTTCCACATCAGAAATATCAGCTGTAAGATCATAATCCAGCGTATTACCAGTGATCATGAATTCTTGATTCAAACTTACAGGACGATCATTTACAGGGTCGACCATATAATTAAATACTGCCGGTTCTGAAATACCGCCATCAGTATCATGTACCACTATTTCCACCTGATCATTTCCAAAATAATTTGCTTCCGGTGTATAGATCAGATATTCATCTTCTATAACCACGTTGCCATGCATGGCAGGATTTGCTATTTCAAAGGTTAGATCTGCAAATGGATCATTATCATCAATCACCAGCAATTCCACGCTTTTCGATTCATCTTCCAATAATGAATAAGCTGCAGAATTATTGATTACCACAGGAGGAGAATTAACTGGTGTCACCAGCAAAGTAATAGCCGATACAGTAAATAATCCCGCTGGATCTTCTGCTCTAAATCTTCCTATTGCATTTCCGGTAAATCCGGTCACTGGGGTTAAGGTTAATTCACTACCTGATATTTCGTATGACATGTGATAGATATAGTTATTTTCCAGTGAATATGAAAGTAAATCTCCTTCAGGATCAGTGTAATAATCATTCAGATCAATTGTCACTGCCTGATTCAATCCTGTTTCCAGATTGATTGAATATTCTCCGGTGGGTGGATCATTTACCGGAATAACTGTTACCGGAACTTCCACATCAACCTCGCCCCCTGCATTATCATTCAAATTCACCCAAAGTGTGGTTGCGCCATTCCAGTTTCCTGAGGAACTACTTAATCTATAAATATTATTTGCCAATAATGACAAACTAAGCTCATCTCCAACAGTAAGTTCTGCGCTCACCTGGTCATTATCAACATCTCCAGTCGTTAAAGAAAATACACTTGATAGATCTTCATTGAACGTGATTTCAAGTGGTGAGACCAGGAACGGCAGGTCATTAACCGGATTTACCTGGAATATTACTGTGTCCTCAGCGATTGCTCTATCCTGATTATCACTGACTGTAAATGTTACTGAAGCTTGTCCGTTCCAGTTTGCCTGAGGTGTCACTGTCACTGATAAACCTGTTATTGATATATCCAGGAAACCAGTATAATCTGTGCTTAGAGTAAGTTCATCTTCATCCACATCTGTGATATATTCACTGAAATCAACTGTCAGTTCTGTATCTTCACTCATTTCTATCAATTCCGGTAAATCTATCTCCGGGTTATGATTGTTTATTACTTCTATCACTAGAAGATCAGGAGGATAACCAATATCTCCCCCAGGATTACTCATCGCAGTAAATTCACTTACTATCACCTCATCGGCTGATGCATCATATACGGCAAAATTCAATAGCTCAGCTGCATTACCTTGTACATTCATTGTTGCATAGCTATTTTCACCATCAATAAATACATTTCCAACACCGCGACATTCATAATTTACAAATGCTCCCAGTTCATCATCATCTGCTGCTGCCCCACCATTGATCATCACTTCGCAATAGGCCACTGTAGAATTAGTATAGATCACAGGTACCCATGGTCGTGCATAATCTCCTGGAGGTGTTTCTCCTATATAAACAGGCAGATAATCAGGAGGATAGCCAATATCCCCACCTGGATTGCTCATAGCAGTAAATTCACTTAACAGCACCTCATCTGCTGAGGCATCATATATGGCAAAATTAACCAGTTCTGCTACATTACCCTGAATGTTCATTGTTGCATAGCTATATTCACCATCAATAAATACATCTCCAACACCCCGGCATTCGAGATTTACAAAAGCACCTACCTCATCAGCCAGATCAGCAGGTTCACCTTCAATCAATACTTCGCAATATGCGACAGTAGAATTTGTATAAATCACAGGTACCCATGGGCGGGCATAATCTTCCTGTGGTAATTCACCAATATAGACCGGCAGATAATCAGGAGGATAACCAATATCCCCACCCGGATTACTCATCACCGTAAATTCACTTACCAGCACTTCATCTGCTGAGGCGTCATATATGGCAAAATTTACCAGTTCCGGTGAATTACCCTGGATGTTCATTGTTGCATAGCTATATTCACCATCAATAAATACTTCACCAACTCCGCGGCATTCATAATTTACAAATGCTCCCACTTCATCATCTATTGCTCCTGCTTCACCATTGATCAATACTTCGCAATATGCTACAGTAGAATTTGTGTAGATCACAGGTACCCAGGGACGATTATAATTCTCAGGCTGGGCAATAGTCACCTGCCAAACCACAAATGCACTATCTTCACCATCACTTACATCTACTCGAACTATAAATACTCCAGGTTCATCAAAGACCATTGTAAGATTATCTTCGGCGATATTCTGATCAATATCATCAATAAACCATTGATATTCTAATTCACTGTCAATATCAGTTGCTGTAACGCTGAATGCTATCTCGTCATTCAATTCTCCGGAGATATTTTGCTCAGCAGGTTCAAATGACTCGATAACCGGTGCATCATTTACTGCTGTAATATCTAAAGTCACCATATCTGATGCCAGCAATCTTCCCTGGTTATCATCAACTGAAAATGTTAATATCTCAGTTCCAAAATAGTTTGCATTGGGTGTAAAGGTAACTTCCAATGCGTCTATCTCTACCCCCACTTCTACATTTCCAGTTACGGAAAGAGTAAGATTATCACTTTCCAGATCAGAAACATAATCACTGAAATCTATCATCTCGCTACTATCTTCTGCAATTTCTATAACATCTGGTAAAGCTATCTCTGGTGCATCATTCACTGCAGTCACAGTAATCTCTATAGCTCCAAATGCCGACTCTCCACCCATATTATCTGTCACCAGAAATGCCAGACTTGTGCTCCCTGACCAGTTTGCAATTGGCGTGAGTGTTACATCATATTCATTAATAGTAATCATGATATATTGATCATCAAAAGGAATTATTTCCAGTATATCACCATCTATATCAGTAAGATAAGGCGTGAAATCAAATACCTCAGGTGTATCCTCCAAAAGTTCAAAGGATGCTGGCAGATCAATTTGAGGATCATCATTCACTGCTGTTACTATCACATTTACATCATCACTGGCAACAGCCCTTCCCTGGTTATCATTTACTGTAAATATCACCGTTTCCATACCATTCCAGTTCGCTTCCGGGATAAAAGTGACCAGCATTCCTTCAATCTCAATTGTCAGATTTTCTGCTATAGATACTGATAAACTCAAGCTATCAGGATCAATGTCACTCACATATCCCCAAAATGAAACCTGCAGTTCGTCATCCTCTGCCAAGCTTAATTCATCTGGTAAATTGATCACTGGTTCATCATTATCATTTATTACAGTTAATATAAATCCCTGATTGTCACTCAATCCGCTTCCATCTGTGCAGGTTATTGTCACATAGGCTGTACCGAAATAGTTCGCTTCAGGATTAACTAATACTTCAATTGTAGTATCTGTCAATTCACCAAAACTTAACATTGAATTAATATCAGGAGTGCTATTGATTGTCCAGAAATCAAGATTCATTGCTTCATCAAGATTAGTATAATTTACCAAAAAAGAACCTAAAGTGTCTTCAAGAAGCTCAAAATCAGCTATTTCTTCTATTTCAGGTGCCACTTCAATTGCTGTGATATTGATCGTAATTGTCCCAAAACCTTCGCCATCATCGTTCCAAACTCTGAAATCTATTACTTCTATAGCATTCTCATTAACCGTTGGAGTATAGCTTCCCAGATATGTTGTAACGGGATTTTCAAATTCGAAAAATGCAAAATCTTCTAAAACACCATATTGCAGATCTGATGTTATCTCCATCTCAAGCTGCTCAATTGGTTCCGTAATATCTACTCCGGAAAAATCAACGATCACTGATCCACCAAAATCCAGATCAAATGCTCCATTAAAAGCTATCGGGGCAATCCTTACTCCCGAAGGTTCAAATCCATCCCTGAAAACAGAGATTATTCCTACTCTACTTGAAAAATACTCTTCGTCTACTATTCTATAAAAAATGTAATCAGAATCTTGATCTCCTGGCATTGTATAGGTTAGTGTTGTCCCTGAAACAGTATAGGGTACTCCCCATATACTTACATAGTCACTTCCTGATGTCTGAGCGGGTAGAAATTCTAAATCCTCAACTGGTGTTTCCAAATCACTGATGTCCCCAATAAAATCATATTCTAATAAATCAGTTTCAATCAATACCAATAAAGCATTCTCAACTTCAGGTTGATCATTTACTGGATCAATGATAATATTGCAATAAACATATTCTGACCAAGCGCTATCAGCATCCATGGCTGCTACTGCAAGGGTGTCTAAGCCAAAATAATTAGCTTCCGGGATATAATTTACCCAGTTATTATCTGTAATTTCTGCTGTCCCATGAACAGGCTGACTCACAATTGCAAATGTCATATACTGAATTGGTGTCGCATCGTCTATAGCATAAATTTGAACTTCAAGTGTATCATCCTCATTAAGCTCATAATTACTATTTATATAGATTACTGGTGGCTCATTTACTATGTAAATTTCTAAATTTAAAAATCTAGTGATATTTTCTCCACTTGGATCCTCAATTGTATATGATACAAAGTATGCGCTATTACCCCCGATAGGTGTAACTTCCAGAACACTGCCAGTAAGTTCAGCTTCTACGCCATATGTGCCCTCTATAACAAATAATAATTCATCTCCATCAGGATCAGTGTAATAATCATTTAAATCTAAGCTTACACTTTCATTTTCATTTATTTCCAGATAGATTGAATTGCCTTGAGGGCTGTCATTCACATTATTCACTGTTACGGGTATAATAGCTTCTGTGATCCCTCCATCGGTATCTGTTAATTCCACTGTCAAAATGTCTTCACCAAACCAGTTTTCTGTCTCATTTGTTAATACAATCACACCTGCTGAATTTTCCTGAACAGAAAGATTGATCCCGCCAGTTACTGATATTCCTACTTCGCTGCTTTCTAAATCTCCAGCAAAGATTTGGAAATAATAATTGTTATCCTCATTGAATGCCACACTCATGGGTGAGATCAGATAAGGAAGATCATTCACGCTGTTCACGATTATATTTACACTGTCTTCTGCTACCTGTCTGCCAAAATTATCGTTTACACTGAATATTACTTCTTCTTCACCCCACCAGTTTGCTGCAGGTGTTATTGTTACATCAAATCCCTCTATTGTTATCTCCAGATTCCCTTCATGAGCACAACTCAATGTAAGATCGTCCTCATCTGGATCACTTACATAAGATGAGAAATCAAATACTTCCTCAGTATCTTCCTGCATCGATAGCTCTTGCGGTAAATATATCACAGGAGGATAATTCGTCATGATCTCTATGGGCAGCATATTGGGAGGATAACCAATATCTCCCCCAGGATTGCTCATCACTGTATATTCACTAACATATACAATATCTGCTGAAGCATCCCATACTGCAAAGGCGATCTCTTCTGGTGTCTCACCCTGAATATTCATAGTACTAAATGAAATCCCTTCATCAATTACTATTGTTCCCACTCCCCTGCATTCATCTCCCACAAAAGCTCCAACTTCATCATCAGCTGCTGCTGCTGCTCCATCGATAGTTACGTCGCAATAAGCAACTGTGGAATTAGTATAATTTACTACGTCCCAGGGACGGGGATACATGCCGGGATCTGCCGTAACTTCCACTGTCCATAGCTGTAAAACACTATATTCACCATCACTAATAACTGCTTCCACTGTATAACTGCCTACCACATCAAATTCATAATACAGATCCATACCTAAGGCAGCTTCAATATCATTAACCAGCCATACATAACTGATCTCGCTATCAATATCCTCTCCCAGAATGGAGAAATTTACGCTCCCAAACTCAATAAATTCTATCTCAGTTGTTTCTGGCATAAATTCCACTATTACAGGAGCATCATTTACTGGCATCACGACTACTACCACAAATGCCATTGTCATTTCTCTATATACTCCATCATCAGCAAAGAAAGTTACATTTTCCATCCCAGACCAGTCCGGAGTGCTGCTGAAAGTGGCTATACCATCAAGAATATCGACACTGACATTATCTCCTGTTGCCAGAATATTCAGCTCATCACCATCCACATCCCAGATCATCTCACTGATATCAAGCTCATATCCTTCATCTTCATTAAAACCTACTAATGGAGGCAGATCAATCTCTGGAGGATCATTAACTGGAAATATTACTACACCCACATAATCTACTGCTTCACCACCCATTTGATCATCCACCGTAAACGTTAATGATTCAGTTCCATTCCAGTTTGCCTCTGGTGATATACTCACCAGCATCCCGGTGATTCCCACTGTTAGATGTTCACTGCCCTCACATGATAATATCAATTCATCTTCTTCATCCTCATCAGATACATAGTCACTAAAGTCTCTTAATATCTCCATATCTTCATTGCCAACAATCACATCTGGTAAAACTATTTCCGGCTGATGATTAAATTCATTAGTTGCTGTCAAAAGATATGGCTCAGTTAAACTACCGATAGTTGTATCCACCTCAAATGGAATGCTTTCTTCACAATCAAACACCCAATCAAAAACTGCTGAATAAATTTTGAAGCTGATATCCTCACCGCCTGTCAGATTAGAAACGATGGTCATATTCCAGACATCCGGTCCTGCAAAAAAACTTGCTACAGCACGGCAGTCTTCTTCCCCACCCGGTCCAAAAGCTGCCAGCATATTTCCATCTTCATTTGTGAAATTCACTTCGTCAATCGTTACAGTATTAAATAATACCATATTATACTGAGCACCTGTGATTGGCTCCCATTCTGGTGCAACACCAGAAAGTAAACCACAAAAAATAAACATAACAACAATCATTGTCAGGATTTTTTTCATATTAAGCTCCTCGCTTTATTTTATTATAATTTCGATTTTCTCCCAAAAATTTCTCTTATGTGAAAATCATATAATTTTAGCAAATCTGTCAATATATTTTCCTGATTCTCTACATTATTTATTTAAGTAAATTTTAGGTACTTTATTACAACTATATTTTACTGCTTTTTTTCTTGTTAATTATCACCCTCAAATTGTTCTTCTATTACTGAACTCATTAAAAAAAGAACCGGATAAAATTTATTTTACCCGGTTCACAATATTAACAAAATTCTCCAGCTAAGTTATCGAGTTAAGACACTGTACCCAGTGGATTGACTTGAGGACGGGCATTGCTGCTACCACCCTGAAAAATCTTAAGTCAATCTACATTCGCATCTTAACTCAATATGTTTTTTACTTGATCAACAGTATTTTCCTTTGTTCAGTTTGACCATTAACATTCAACCGAACAAAATAAATTCCACTTGCTCTACTTCCTGCAGACCACACAACTGAATGTTCTCCAGCTTCCTGTCTTGCATCAAGCAGAGTTTCCACTTTCTGTCCCTTGCAGTTATAAACATCAATCTTCACAGTCCCTTCATCTCCCAGATTATAACCAATAGTGGTTTCCGGATTAAAGGGGTTAGGATAGATTGATCTGATCCCACTGCTGACAACGGGTTCAGTGATCATCAAGTCACCCCTGATACTGTTTGCTGATGTGAATATTTGCTGTTCTACTATGTTTTCCACAGGAATTCGCAATATTTCTCCGCTTACCGGATATGCTGATGCTATAGCAACTTTGTTGCCCCAGACAGCGGAAATAAATTGATCATTGATCTGCAGTTTCTCTGCTTCCAATTTAAATGGAAATTCCAGACTGGCAGAATATAACTCACCACTTGCGGTGATAACCAGATCTTCTCCATCAATGTAATAATCAAGCTCTACTGAAGGTATATCATTGATACGCGTTTCAACCGGGAATATATCGATTATACCAACTACGTACTGCAGGATAAGTGCAGCATCATAAGCTTCCACAAAGCCATTTCCATCCACATCTCCCAATTCATCCGGGAATGGATCAACTGGAGTCGGCATCATCACGGCACGCATCAAAACCAGTGAAGCATCATAAGCATCTATCACACCATTACTGTCCACATCACCATAAGTGCCCAGCCCTGCTGGATAATAAAGATATGACCTGATCATCAAGTTACCATCAGCAACTGCTTCCCAGTTACCATTTGCTGTTATATAGCTTTGTCCTTCCACGCTGCCTGTGTCTTTTCCCATAGCAGGTGCATTTGCCATCTCAAATATTGTGACCCAGTAGGCACCTTCTGTAAATGTTACAGCCGGTAAACTAGCTTCCGGGATCTCAACCATATTCCAGCCAGTATTCATATCTCCACCATTAACTATGAACTGAACCAAATTAGATGCTCCTGGCATGCCTCCAGCACCATCATCATCATAGATACGGAACACATATTGTCCAGTATTGGCTGTTTCCACATAAAATTTTACGAGAGTTAGGGTGCATTCACCATAACTGAAATCAGGTTCGAATTTGACACCCATATACTGGGCAACACCCACATTAATGCCAGCTTCGGCACTGCCATCATCATATCCCAGTTCCAGCATGTCATTGCTCATCACAAATATGGATGCCTCATTACTATATTCTCCATCCACGCCATCATAGAGCGCTGTTACCACATAATAATTCCAGGCTCCTGCAATTGCCGTATCATCAACATACATCGGGTTATCATCCTGTGGTGTAAAACCTACAAATTCATAGGCTTCGCCACTTATATCTGAACGCCAGATATTATATCCCGTAACCTCTCGATCACGTGTATTACCGGCAAATAATGGCAATGTTCTACCTTCTGCTTCTATATAGGCATGAATATTCCAGTTATAATCAAGATCATAGACATATAACTCGTTCCAGGCTCCGGGATCAGTTGCAATATAGTCACCTTTGCCTTGAACTGCGGGTCCAATATCTGTACCAGCACTATGTGCCGTATCATCATTTGTCACTTCATATCCTATCCAGTATTCGGTCATAGTCTCTATCGGAACGGGAGTTGCCAGAACAATTGTGTTCCAGGCATCAGCTGTGGGCACATAAGTCTGACTCATCAGCTCCACGTCACCCTGATTACCACTCCACACATGCAATATCATTTCATCTGGCATTTCGGCAATATACACTTCCATCTGAGTGATCTCTCCACCTACATAAGGCATCATATCACCCTCGTCAAAACGTGCTGCTGCCCATAATGTGCCACCATCAGTCAAACCAATGCTATTATCATTCACTCCATCATCCCATTGTACCCAGCCTTCGCTGCCACCTTCCACGATGGGATCCCAGCTTAGATTCACATTTCCGCCATCTGCTACTGCTACCAGATTCTCTGGTCCTGGTCCCTGGAAAAATTCCTGCTGAATATAAAAATCATCAAGTCTGAATCCCCCTGGTACTACTTCATCGGTTATATTTGTATGCAGTCCAAAACGGAATTGCACCATTCTGCCTGCCAGCATTGTGATATCAGCATATTGAATTCCCCAGCCATTCACAAATGTATCCCATTCTGCAATTGATCCCGTGAACACATAATTTGTTCCATTCGGATCATTCAAAGGATTGGAAATAGAAGTCCAGGCTAACCAGTTCTCGCCCGGTATCTGTGATCTCACTTCCACATGAATATAATCACAATCAGGGAAAGTACCTTCATCAAGCATTGTAATGCAGCCAATATCCCAGCTCAATTCACCATCCTCTGGTAATTGTATCTCTGGTGAAACGATAAAATCGCTCATTCCTGGTGCATAAGTATCAGTTCCGGCATCAAAACAGCCCATGGCATGAGTGGGACTGGGTAATCCGACATCATCATATACATGCCATAGATCTCCCGCTGTCTCTCCACCATAACCGGGTACCATCAATGCATCACCTGCTGCGCCATCTCCATCACTCTCAAATGTACCCGCAGAAGTATCTATCACAATATTATCTACTTTAAAACCAAACATCCCCGGATCATCAGCGGTATCATAAGCCGGATCACTCGCAAAAGCAAAACGGATCTTCACATCCTGATTGGCATAGGCAGAAAGATCAAAAGTCGCCGGCGTCCAGTTGTGGAATAAATTCGTGCCTCCCCAGCCTGGTATGCCCGGTCCTTCATTGAATTCATAGCCAAATGAATAAAAACTCGTACCATTATAAACCGGAGTCCCCTCTATTACATCCCAGGTTATGCCACCATCTGTCGAAATACGCACATTGCCTCCATCCCAGGAATCATAAGGTGGATCTCCTCCCACATCTTCACAATTCAAAATTAACATTAAATTTAATTCCGGAGTTGCGGAAAGGGTTACTACCGGAGTATCAAGCACCAGATAACGATGACTGGTATATCCTCCCAGTTCCTCATCTCCCATCCACCAGGAATTGCCCGCATAAGCTCCTACACCACTAAGATGCCAGGCTTCATTCCAGTCCGTGGGTGCCGTCTCATCATAATGAGCCCAGTCCGTTGCTCCGTTTTCGAAATCCTCTTCAAAAATTGTAAAAATCTCCCGATTATTACTGCGTTGATGGGTTAAAACCTGCTCTGTTGCTGTTTGCACTTGAATTTGTTGCTCTCCACACAGAAAAACTGTTAGTGTTAATAAAAGTGCTACAATTAAAATTACTCGTGTTCTCATTCGTATTCCCCCTTGTTAATATACTCCCTATTAGCTATTTATCCATTCATATAAAAATTTGACTTTCCCCATTATTTCTGTCAAGATTTTTTGTGATTGTAGCAAAATAAAAAGAGTAATAGTTTCGGAGTACAGTGATAATGTCACTGTGTTGCGGTGCCAACCGCAAAAAGAAATATATTCTCACTTATCAGCTCGACACATCGACGTTCTCGATGTACTCCATATAAAACTCTTTTCGGAGTACAGTGATAGTTTCGGAGTACAGTGAAAGTTTTGGAGTACAGTGATAATGTCACTGTGTGCGGTGCAAGCCGCAAAAATAAATAGTCACTCAGTTATAAATCAAATACCTCCAGTTCATCCCAGGGAAAAACAGCCTTCAAATCTTCCATATATACTTTATCTTCTAAATACCTTTCTCTAAAACTCCCATTTTTATAATCTTCAGCATATCTGCAATATCCATGTTTCACCGGATTATACCACAGATAATTCAATCTCGCAAAATATGACCTTTCATAAGTGATCAATGTATCCCAATAATTATGCCATACTTTTCTTCCAGGATAATTATCATGCCTGTTAATCCAGGTAGCTGTATATCTATGGATAGAATTCATAATTGATTGAAGGAATTCGTTATTATTCCTTGAATCAACCATTAAGTGATAATGGTTATCCAGTATCACCCAGTCTTCTAAAATCCATCCTTTATCAGAAAATCCCTTTCTTATTGAATAGAGAAGTAATTCTTTTGCCTGATCATCTGCAAAGTAATTGTGATGTTTATAGGTTGCCCCTGTTATAAAATATTTTCCTCCCTCACAGTAAAGATGTGGTGGATTATGCTCATAAAATTTGATACCACTCATGAATTCTCCTTACGTAATATAAACCACTTTCGGAATACAGTGAGAGTTTCGGAGTACAGTGAGAGTTTTGGAGTACAGTGATAATGTCACTGTGTGCGGTGTCAGCCGCAAAAAAAACATTCTCTCACTTATCAGCTCGACACATCGACGTTCTCGATGTACTCCATATAAAAACCACTTTCGGAGTACAGTGATAATTTTGGAGTACAGTGATAATTTTGGAGTACAGTGATAATGTCACTGTGTGCGGTGTCAGCCGCAAAAAAAAAACACTCTCACTTACCTGCTCGACACATCGACGTTCTCGATGTACTCCATATAAAACTCCCGGCAATCAGTCCCAAAGCAATCCGAAGCTTTCACTCCCGGATGCCTGGATAAATACTCATCCACCAGTTTAAACCCATAACTATAAGCAAAACTGGCTGGAATACCTTCTGACTCACTACCCTTCTGCCAGATGCGGTGCTCAAAATTTTCATTAAACAGATCACGCTTGATAAGCGGCATAAGCTTCTCAATAAGCTCATCCGTAACCGAATGTACATATTGCGGCACAGCAGTCCCCTTAACTTCAATGGCAAAATGCATTGCCAGACCTTCCATGATCATCAGTTCCGCCAGATGAAATTCCTTAATAAAATTCCACCTGACCATGTGATGAAATTCATGTGCCAGACACTCCGGCAGATGCTCCCGAATCAATCCCTCCATATCCTCTTGATAAGTATTAACCTTAAACCACATCCTCCGAGGCTCATCAGCAGCAGCACTAAACCGTAAATACTCATTCTCCATATAAAATGTCATAAACTCCAGCACAATATCCCTCTCTTCATAATACCCCAAAAGCAATCCCATCTCCCGCTCAACCACTTCCTCAATCGCCTGACGCTGGCTGGCAGAGAAATCATCGATGTATTTTATTTTGTAGTTATGCATAAGTCTCCATTATCAAAATTTATTAATATACATTTTATATTTATCAATAATAATATCAACCTTTTTTTTAAAACGAGTTCGCTGTGGTTCACATTTTCCACATAAAATGCCATAAACTCCAGCACAGCATCTCGCCCCCTATAATACCCTAAAAGCAGATCAGAAAAGAAATGATCAAACATGAAATCTGATCATGATCAGAAAAGGAGGATATTATGGAAATTGCTATTTGATTTGCATAAATCATCTCTCGTCACATATTTCACGCTAAACCTAATAATAATTGAATCAATTAATGCTCATCATCGCTGATATAGATATCTCTTTTGCTATAATAATTACATTAATTTTATTCTCATCTAATTTGTTTAGTTATAATTAACCCCTTAATTTATTTTTATATTTGACATATCAACACTATTGGTGTTTTGTTATTTTGTAATATATTTGGTAAGGAGAAAAATGAGTTCTGCATAATAGCAGGAAAATAGGAGAAAATGGTTCTCGAAAAATTGTAGCTTAGGCTTTTAAAAATAAGCAAAGCAGTATTAACTGGCTTTATTAGTCAGTAAACTGATAAA
>Ga0075120_10001626_pt1 | contig 17353 bp, 14 predicted proteins | sample AntAceMetag02UKL_FD_69792 | JGI IMG/M metagenome (GOLD analysis project Ga0075120, IMG submission 69792) | Saline lake microbial communities from Ace Lake, Antarctica - Antarctic Ace Lake Metagenome 02UKL | ecosystem: Environmental > Aquatic > Non-marine Saline and Alkaline > Saline | place... | reverse complement strand
CTTTTCTTTTGGCATAACGCACATTATAACGTGTTGTACTGTGAAACTCTTTCATTATCTCTTCGGTCGGTTTGTTAATCTTTGAAATTAGTGTTTTTTGTGGTTGTATGCGAGAAAATTGAATTTTTCCTTTTTTAATATCATAAAGTGGTTCTACTCGCAAAAAAATATTTTTACTTTCTTTTCCATACTTTAAAATTGTCTCAAGAAGCTTTTCGCGAACTTCCTGAAGCTCAGAAACCGGACCGAATGGAATATATAAATAATTTCCAAAAAAAGACTTCTCTTCAAAAAACTGACAAACTCCGATAATTTTGCCATCCTTTCTCGCTTCAATTCTTTTTACTTTCTGATATCTTTCTTTAAAATCTCCCCAAAAAGTTGACTGTAAAAAAACACATCTTTGTGTTGCTAAAAAATCTTCCCACTCTTCTTTCGAATTATTCTCTTTTATTTCCATTTAAAGCTCTAGATCATTACTTATTTTTTGCATCGCCGAAAGGCCAATTTTGATAAATTCTTCGAGAGTAAGATTTATTTCTTTACAGGCACTAATCACTTCCCTTTCCGCTCCTCGAGCAAAAGATTTTTCTTTATACCTTTTTAGCACAGAATTTACTGAAAGATCTTTAATTTTTTTTGATGGTGATATTAAAACACCTGCAACTATAAGGCCGGTTAGCGGATCCGCACAATATATTGCCTTCTCGAGTAATGTTACTCTTTCTTTACCCGTCTCCTTGTTGTGCGCCACAGCTGCATTAATAATTTCAAAAGGGAATCCTTCTTTCTCTAAGATTAGCGCTCCTTTTTTCCCATGAAATTCCGGGTTTTTACGATAATCAACAACTTCCATATCAATGTCATGAACCAGACCCGCGATACTCCACAAATCTTCGTCTTCATCAAATCTTTTGGCTAACTCCCCCATTACCGCCTCAACCGCCAGCATGTGTTTAATGCTGTTTTCATTCTTGACATATTTTTTTACCAAAAGAAGTGCCTTTTCTCTTTTCATGGAATTACTCTTTATCACGAGGTTTCATTGTTGGAAAAAGGATAACCTCTCTTAAAGAGTGAGAGTCTGTAAAAAGACTAGTTATTCTATCAATCCCCATGCCGAAACCTGCAGTAGGAGGCATTCCATACTCCAAGGCATTAATAAAGTCAGTATCCATTCTTTGTGCTTCTTCCATTCCTTCTTCAAAATACTTTTCCTGTTCTTCAAATATACTTCTTTGTAAGAGTGGATCATTTAGTTCCGAATATGCATTAATAACTTCCCATCCCCCAGCTACAATGAGCTGGAAAGAAGCAAGTTTTGAAGGATCATCATCAAGTGGTTTTGCGAGAGGCTTAGAATCCGCGGGATGATGGATCACAAACGTTGGTTCCCAAATTTTTGGACGACAATGTTTCTTGTATATTTCATCAACAATTTTTGGTTTACTTAAGCTTTTATCAACATTAACGCCCAACTTTAAAGCCTCTTTATAAAGAGCGTCTCGACTTAGATCGTTTATATCAAGATTTGTATGTTTTTTGACAAGTTCATCGTACTCAACTCTTGGCCAAGGAGATTTAAAGTTAATTTCTTTCCCTTCATAAACAATTACTTCTTGCCCAAAAACATCACTTAAGAGTGAGGAAAACATTCTTTCAGTTAACTTCATCAACTCCTTGTAATCACTATACGCCCAATAAAATTCAAGCATTGTGAAATCTGGGTTGTGCATTCTCCCAACCCCTTCGTTACGAAAAACTCTTCCAATTTCATAGACCTTTTCAAATCCTCCGACAATAAGTTTTTTCAAATCAAGCTCCAGAGAAATTCTCAGGTATGTTTCAAGATCAAAAGCATTGATCTTTGTTTTGAATGGCTTTGCTTCTGCTCCACCATAGATTGTTTGTAAGACTGATGTTTCTACCTCAACAAATCCTTCATTATCTAGAAAACTTCTAATTGCTTTAATTATTTTTGCTTTAATTTCAAACTTCTTTCGAACATCTTTGTTAAAAATAAGATCTAAGTATCGTTTTCTAAATCTCTCGTCTTCGTCTTTTAATCCATGCCACTTTTCAGGGAGAGGAAGGATGCTCTTAGCAAGCATTTTATAATCCGCAACTTTCAATGTTTTTTCTCCTTTTTTAGTGGTAAAAAATATTCCGCGAATTTCAATAAAATCTCCGATATCTATAATTTGTAGAAATAAATCATAAGCGTCTCTGCCGATTTGTTCTTCAGAAATTAATCCTTGAATTTCTCCCGTACCATCTTCGATAGTAAAAAATGTTAACTTGCCATGCTCGCGAAAAGATCTAACACGTCCTGCGAGAATCAACTCTTCCTCTTTTTTAGAAAGAGAATCAAAAATTTTAACTGCATCTAAGATAGGATGAGTTCTACTAGTTTTTCCGGGGTAGGAAAGAACTCCCATGTTCTTCAATGTTTCAATTTTTTTAATTCTGTTTTGACGAATTTCTTCTTTTCTATTCATTTTTAAAAAATTTTTAATATTTTAAACTTCTTTTCTCCAGATGGAGTCCGTACAATACAAAGATCTCCCTTCTTTTTACCTAAAAAAGATTTTCCCATTGGAGAGTCACACGAAATTTTACCAAAAAAAGGATCTGAATCTGTGCCACCGACAATTTCAATTATGCTTTTTTTCCCACCATTCTCAACTTTAATCTTCATTCCTATCTGAACAACGTCTTTAACATCGCTTGATTCAAAAATCGTTGCTTCTTTAATAGTTTCTCTTAGTTTAGAAATTTTAATTTCTAAGATATTCTGTTCATTTTTCGCATCATCGTAAGCCGAATTTTCACTTAAATCTCCAAAAGAAGCAGCAAATTTTAATTGATTAGCAACTTCTTTTCTTTTTTCTTTTTCGAGATATGAAAGCTCTTTTTTTAATTTTTCAATCCCCTCTTTTGTAAAATATTTTTTCATGTTTTTAGGTAAAATAATGCTACTATTCACTTTTTTTCGACAAAAAATACTCTATTAGTATATCACGAGCAAGATGTGTTGCAACAGGTGTAACTCCTCTGACTTCTTCAATAATAACAGTAATTGCAATTTCTGGATTATCGTAGGGAGCAAAAGCAGAAACCCAGTTGTGGTAAATTCCTGTTTTTGATGTTTGGGCGGTTCCCGTCTTGGCACCAGAATCAACTGGTAGTGTTTGTAAAGAACGGGCGGTACCAATAATTGTTGTCTGTTTCATTCCTTCCTTCACAACATTTAAGTTCTCCGACGATATAAATCCTTCTCTTATGACCTTGGGGCTTCTTTTTTCTGTAACATTTCCTTCGTCGTCAATAATTTCTTTAATGATATGGGGGGTAAGAACTTTTCCTCCATTTATTAATGTTGCAAATGATACAGCAACTTGTAAGGGGGTTGTTGAAAGATATCCTTGTCCAATTGATAAATTATACGTATCACCAATACGCCATAGATCGTTCAATGAGCTTCTTTTCCACTCAGGGAAAGGAATAAATCCTGTTTTTTCTCCAAAAAGATCGACTCCTGTTTTTTCACCCCATCCGAAAAGAGAAAGATAGTGTCTTATTTTTTCTACTCCTAATCCTTTTTGGTCTTCATACCCTCCGCCAATTGCATAAAAATAGACATTACTAGAAACAGCGATCGCCTCCCTCATATCCCTCCAACCATGGGCTTGAAAATCACGAAAGATTGTAGGTTCCGAAGGGTTCCACGGATTCGGAATTGATATATATCCAGGGCTATGTATTCTTTTTTCTGGAGTTATAATTCCCTCTTCAAGTGCTGCTGCTGCGAGAAGCGGCTTAATAACAGATCCTGTTGGATAACCCGCGGAAATAACCCGATTAATAAAGAGTCCATCTTCATTTTGGAAAAGGTCCGTAAAAATATCCTGACTGGTATTCTTTTGAAACAAATTGTTATCATAAGTAGGAATGCTTGCTAGTGATAAAATTTCCCCTGTATTTGGATTTAAGATAACAACAGAAGCCTTTCTTGATCCGATTTCTTCAAGTTTTGCTTTGGTCTTTTCAACAACAATTTTTTGTAATTCTGCGTCAATCGTTAAAACAATATTTTCACCACCATGCGCCAAATCAACAACTTCTTCAGAAATAATATTACCCGCTGCGTCACGTTCTGTTTTAATTTTTTCTCCAACTCGAGTTAAGTAATTTTCACAGTATTTTTCAATCCCCATTTTCCCAACATAATCATGAATTGTGTACTTCTCTGGATTTTCACGTAAAGTTCCTCTGTCTATTTTACCAATGTAACCGATGATATGCGAAAATATTTCTCCATCTTTATAATCTCTACCGGTTGTGCTCGCAATATTAAACCCGGTTAAGTTATCAATTCTTGCCTCCAATTGAACAAGTTCTTCGTGAGTCAAATCTTTCTTAATGGTAATAATTGATGAGGTATTTTTATTAATTGCAGAAATAATCTCTTCGTCCGTTTTTCCAATTATTTGAGCAACGTTTCTAAAAACATCCTCTTTCACAGCTGATATTTTTCTTTTATTAAAATAGAGGTTGTATTGAGGGGCATTATAAACTAGTTGATTGTAATTTCGATCGTAAATAATACCTCGTGATGTTTGTATCGTGGAAATTGAAAGAATATTTTTTGTTGCTAAATTAGAAAAATGATCTCCCTCAACAAATTGAATTTGAAAACTTTTCCCAAGTAAAATCAAAAAAAGGAAAAAAACAACGAAAGAGAAAGTTTTTAGGGCAATGTTTGGAAGAGAAACCTCCAATCTCCTTTTCGATGTTCCAAACTCTTCTTCCTTCTTTTGAGCTAAATTATCAAGAAATATTTCATGTGGCTCAATTTCTTTTAATCTTGTCTTTCTACGTGAAGACGGGAATCCTAACATATTTTTTTAAAGTTACTTTCACAAAATAAGCTAAAAAGAAAAATAATAAAGTATAAACTCCAACCGGCATTGCTGAACTTAAAATATCAGAAACAAATCCCAAAAAAACAGCTAAAAAAAATCCTCCTATTTTTTCATTTTCTTCTATCATATTATAAAGCAAGAGAAAAAATAAAAGAAAAAATAAAGGAGAGATTAAAAGTGGAGAATAAAAGAAAAAACCACTAAAGAGACTCACTAAAAAAAGTGAAAAAAAGAAAATTAATAAAAAATTTAGCACTTTCATTAATAAACCACAAATAAATGAGTAAGATAACGATAGTCAATTCCCTGCCAAACTTTAGCTCGCTTGAACACTTCTATATCTGTTTCTTCTATTTCAAAAATTCTTCCAACATAAAATTCTTTCTTTATTCCTTTGTTATCTGGTACGGCGACAACAAAATCCCCAAAATATAAAGATTTGTTTTTAGGAAGAAGATCAATTTGAAGTTCTTTCTCTCCACTCCCTTTTAAAACTCCAATTGGAAAATCTTCGTTTTGAATTTTTACTTCAAGAGCAGTATTTGAGCTTGTAATTAGTCTGATACTTGCAAAACCATTTGCGTATTTCTTTTCAACTATGCCAATCAAGATTCCTTCAGGAGTAATAACCGGCAATCCGACATCCACGTCCTTGTCGTGCCTTATAATAATTTCGTGATTTAAAATATCCCTTCCAATAACTTGTGAAAAAATAAGATTTTCTTTTTCAATTAAATTAATCTCCAAAATATCTCGCAACGCCTTGTTCTCTTCTTTGAGGGAAAGCATCGAAGAAAGTTTCGAATTAAGATCAATATTTTCTTTCTTCAGCTTTTCTATTTCGCTACTAATTTTTTCTGCATCTTTAAGAGCTTCAGAAAATTTAAAAAAATTATTTCCTTTTTCTAAGAAAAAGCTTTGTATCGGAGAAATCAATAACAAAGAACGTCCTCTTATAGTATCAGAAATCGATGTAAAAATGTTTAGTAAAACAAAAAAACATAAAAGAACAACAATCCAGATAAAAAAATTTCTCTTCTTACGCATTATTTTGTTATATCAAACCTTTTATGTTTTGTCTACTATTTCGCTAAAATAAAAAATCGGAGACAAATTACGGGGGCTACCTACTTTCGCGGTAAACCACTATCATCGGCCTTAGGATATTTCACTTCTGTGTTCGGAATGGGAACAGGTGGAGCAATCCCAGTATAACCCCCATAATTTATCTCCAATTTTTAAAATAATAATCATTAACTACTAGCCAAAACGCACGACCGATTAGTACTGCTTGGCTAAAAATGTTACCACTCTTACACCTACAGCCTATCAACCTCGTAATCTTCGAGGGGTCTATGAGTTCTAATCTTGGAGTAGGCTTCGCACTTAGATGCTTTCAGCGCTTATCCTTTCCCAACTTAGCTACCCAGCGATGCTCTTGGCAGAACAACTGGTACACCAGAGGTTGGTTCGTCCCGGTCCTCTCGTACTAGGGACAACTCTCCTCAAAACTCGACGCCTGTGGCAGATAGGGACCAACCTGTCTCACGACGGTCTGAACCCAGCTCACGTACCTCTTTAATTGGCGAACAGCCAAACCCTTGGGAGCTGCTTCACCCCCAGGATGAGATGAGCCGACATCGAGGTGCCGAACAGGGCCGTTGATATGGACTCTCGGGCCCTACTAGCCTGTTATCCCCGGGGTAGCTTTTAGCTGATGATCTCCGCATTTTCTACAAAAATACGTCGGTTCACTAAGCCCTACTTTCGTATCTGCGCAACATATCCGTCTTGCAGTTAAGCCAGCTTATGCCTTTGCACTATCACTCCGATTTCCATCCGGAGTTAGCTGACCTTAGGACGCCTCCGTTACTCTTTAGGAGGCAAGCACCCCACTCAAACTGACCACCTGACAATGTTCTTCCACTGCTGGTAGAAGTTAGAATCAAGACCATAGAAGGGTGGTGTCTCATTGACGACTCCACTTTACCCGAAAATAAAGTATCAAAGTCTCCCACCTACGCTTCGCATCTATAGTCAAGACCCAATATCAGGATACAGTAAAGCTCCCGGGGTCTTTCCGTCTAGCCACAGGTAACCGGCATCTTTACCGGTATTGCATTTTCACCGAGCGCCTCGTTGAGACAGCCCCCCAGTCGTTAAGCCTTTCGTGCGGGCCGGAACTTACCCGGCAAGGGATTACGCTACTTTAAGACGGTTATAGTTACCGCCGACGTTTACTGGCGCTTCACTCACTCAGCCCGAAGACCGGCGAGTTTAACGTTCCAGCACTGGTCAGGCCTCAGCCCCTATACTTCCTCTTTCGAGTTAAGCAGGGACCTGTGTTTTTGATAAACAGTCGCCAGGGGAACTTTCGCTGCGCCCCACCTTATACAAGTATAAGGCAGGGAGGTCTTATCCCGAAGTTACGACCACTTGTTTGCCGAGTTCCTTAACGAGGAATCACTCGTTCGCCTTGGTACACTTACACCCACCCACCTGTGTCGGTTTTCGGTACGGGTTCGCATTGTTTAACTCCTTTAGAAGTTTTCTAGGAAGATTGCTCGTTTAAGTTCACTCTGCGTACAGAGCTTCCTCTCGCTCCATCGGGTTACCCCTCAGAGAAAGAACAGGAATCCGATAACCTGCTTAAATTACAAATCTCCGTCTTTCTAAAGAAAAACAATACGAAGGGCCAGAATATTAACTGGCTGTCCATCGGATACACCTTTAGGTTTTTCCTTAGGCCCGCCTAACCCTTGGATGATTGTCATTGCCAAGGAACCCTTAGGTTTGCGGCGTTCCGGGTTCTCACCGGAATTGCGGTTACTCATGCCAACATTCTCACTTCCTTACCCTCCACTCCGACTCACATCGTAAGCTTCAGTGGATAAGGAACGCTCTCCTACCACGCCGATGTAAACATCGGCATCCTCATCTTCGGTACCAAACTTGAGCCCCGTAAATCTTCGGTGCAAAATTCCTTAGTCAGTAAGCTATTACGCACTTTTTAAAGGATAGCTGCTTCTAAGCTAACCTCCTGACTATCAGAGGAATATCACTTCCTTCTTTGCACTTAGTTTGGATTTAGGGACCTTAGATTGAGGTCTGGGCTGTTTCCCTTTTGAACACGGAGCTTAGCCCCCATGTTCTGACTGCCTTTGGCATATAGTTTCGGTATTCGGAGTTTAGTTGGAAAAACTAGGCAAAAGCCCCCGTAGTTCCATCCAGTGCTCTACCCCCAAAACATCCAAAGACGCTAGCCCTAAAGCTATTTCGGAGAGAACCAGCTATTACCAGGCTCGATTAGCTTTTCACTGCTTACCACAGCTCATCCCAAGAAATTGCACATTCTACGGGTTCGGACCTCCTTCTGCCTTTCGGCAGAATTCATCCTGGCCATGGTAAGATCGCCTGGCTTCGGGTCCTACTGCACCAATAAAGGTCGCGCATTTAGCACTCGGTTTCCCTACGCCTCCGTTCCGGAAGAACTTAGGCAAACTGATACAATAGACTCGTTGGCTCATTCTTCAATAGGCACGCCGTCACCCTGCAAGCAGAGCTCCGACTCCTTGTAAGCTAATGGTTTCAGGTTCTATTTCACCGCCCTAATAGGGCTACTTTTCACCTTTCCCTCACGGTACTGGTTCACTATCGGTGATGTCCTAGTATTTAGCCTTGGCAGTATAGTCCTGCCAGATTCCCGCCAGGTTATCGTGCCCGACGGTACTCAGGAATAATTACAAAGAGCGAAAAGTGTTTTCGTTTACGGGGCTATTACCCTCTACGACCATCCTTTCCAGGAGTGTTCAACTAACACTTTTACTTCTAAACTCTCTCCGACAAGTCGGACATAATTACCCTACAACCCCCCATTCTAAAAGAATGAGGTTTGGGCTGTTCCCGTTTCGCTCGCCGCTACTCAGGGAATGTGTTAGTACGAGACTAACTTTTTTTCTTTTCCTCCGCTTACTAAGATGTTTCACTTCAGCGGGTTCACTCCTAAACCGCAACAGTTTAGGTATCTAAGGTTGTCCCCTAGATGGGTTTCCCCATTCGGAAATCTTCGGATCAAAGGTTGCTTACCACCTCCCCGAAGCTTATCGCAGGCACGCCACGTCCTTCATCGCCTGGACATCCCAAGGCATCCACCATTAGCCTGTAAATGCATTTTGGCTAGTAATTGATGATTACTATTTATTTTTCTTACTTTTTATGGCTCACCAAGTAAGAAAAATTATTCAGTTGTTTAGTGTTCGTTGCGATTTTCAACAACCGCATGCTACAAATAATTTCTGAAGCATATTGTCGTTAAACTCTCTTAGAAAAAAAGAACCGCTCACGGCGAGCAGATAGAATCTACTTTCATCCGTTTTGCCTTTTATCTGTATTTATTATTAGTCATTAATTCACTTAAACTACGTGCATTTTAGCAAAAGAAAAAAAGATGTCAAGTATGAAACACAAAAGAGGAGAAAAGCTCCTCTTTTGTTTTCTATGGTGAAGATAAATTTACTTAATCTTCTTCTTCATTTTTTCAATGAATTTCGCTGCGGCATCTTTTCCTCCAAGACCAAAAGAAAGTCCACCAGCAAGAACGAAAAAGTAAATTAGTCCTTGAAATGCAGTAAGCAAAAGTTCACGAGCAATACCAAGTTGTATCAGAATTGCAAAAGATGCAAATACCCAAATAGCAACTTTAACCATTGCTCCCGCAGTTAACGAATAAGGAAAGTCTGATCTCTCGGTAGTAGCAATTACAAGCTTTGCCAAAAAATCACCAATCATAACCGCAACAACGAAAATTAAAGTTGCTACAATTACGTTTGGAAGATATGCAACAACATCAGTCATAAAGTGTGCAAACTGACTAAGCCCCAAAATTCCTACTGTCATCCAAATAACAATAATAAAAATCACCCATTTCATAACATTTCCTAAAAATTCAGAAGGGTTGATTTTTATCTCGGCTTTTTGAATCGCTTTTTCCCACTTTTCGCCTTCAAAAAATTCATTGAATTTCAGACGATAAAGAAGTCCGGAAATAATTTTTCCAGAAGCAATTGCAATAAACCAACCAACGATAAAAACAAAAAGAGCTGCAACTAAACCAGGAAGGAAAAGCATAAAGTTCTCCCAAAAGGTTTCAAACACTCTCCCCATAACATCATACCAATTTGTCATGGTTTTTATAAATTAAATAATAATTAATAATATTTGTGTCCGACCTTTAGTATTATCTTGTTTTTATTGTAATAGATTTGAAATATATGTAAAGAGCAAAGCTCGGTAAATACTTTTTTTAGGTTATAAAAAAGAGCATCTTTACGATGCTCTTTCAACCCATATTTTTCTCCCACTATTTTTTTAAAAAGTGGGAAAAAGTTTTTAACAATCCATTCCCTATCACAAAAAATAGTGAAAGAAAAAAGATTGCAACTGGTATCGCCAGTGTTACCTGCGCATACAGGTATGGCGACACCTTCCATGCCTGATGTAGCTCCATCAGGACTCCAAAAAAATCAACCATTTCTCCCCGACTCCTTTCATTCTTTTTTCTATATAAAGAACTATGACTATATTATAACTTATTTATTTTTCTTTGTCAATGGATAGAAAAACAGGAAATTAAATGTTAAGATACATGCATTATGAAAAAAAATATTGGTGTTTTCGATTCTGGCTTTGGTGGAATAAGTACACTCCGCGGAATCGTTAAAGAGCTTCCAGAATATAATTATATTTATCTGGGAGACAGTGCACGTACTCCCTACGGAACCCGTTCTCAAGAAACTATCCTTCGGTTCTCACAAGAAGCGGTTAATTTTCTAATCAAGAAAAATTGTGATTTGATAATTTTTGCTTGTAACACTGCTTCAAGCAAAGCATTGCGCAAAATTCAAAGAAACTACATCAATAAACTACATCCAGAAAAAAGAGTTCTCGGAGTTCTAATGCCCGCAGTCGAAGAAGCTGCAGAAAAAACCAAAAACAAGAGAGTCGGAGTTATTGCTACCGAGGGAAGTGTCAAATCTATGTCTTTTAAAAAAGAACTTAAATTAATTGATAAAGAGATAAAAGTTTTTCAACAGGCCACTCCCCTTCTTGTCCCTCTTGTAGAATATGGAGAACATAGATCAAAAATAACAGATCTTATTTTAAAAAAATATTTGAAAAATTTACTTAAGAAAAATATCGATACTTTAATTCTTGGTTGTACGCATTATGGAATATTAGAGAAAAAAATAAGGAAAATAATCGGACCAAAAATTATAATTATTTCTGATAAAAAAGTAGTTCCCAAAAAATTGAAAAGTTATCTTTTGCGACATACTGAAATAGAATCTAATTTAAAAAAGAATGGTGTTGTAAAGTTCTATACAACCGACTCAACGGAAAAATTTACTCTTCTTGGCAGTAAGTTCTTTGGAGAAAAAATAAAGGTTAAAAAAACCTCATTATAAGAAATGAGGTTTTAGACGAGTGGACCCTACCGGATTCGAACCGGTGACCTCCGCTTTGCAAAAGCGGCGCTCTAGCCAACTGAGCCAAGGGCCCATAATTTAAAACTATGGTGGGCGTGCCAGGACTCGAACCTGGGACCTCGTCATTATCAGTGACGCGCTCTAACCAGCTGAGCTACACGCCCTTTTTGCAATTAACTAGGAAAAATATAACAGATTTCATTATTTTTTCAACCCTAACAAAAAAGCGGATTAATAAATATCCGCTTGTTTGTTTATCCTATTAGAATCAGTCTCTTAAAGTTGCTCTGAAAAGACCCAAATTTGTCAGCACCTGGGTCATGGGTGCTTTGAAGTTAAAACCCGAATTCCAGACTTTAACTTCAGTCGACACTCAAAAAGTTAATTATTCCACGGACAGCTTCCGCTACCCGTGCCTTGTTACAACTTCGTCCCTCTCACTGACTCTACCGTGGTACTTCACTAATGGAAGTGCTTCGGGTATCTCCAGCTCGCTTGACGTGATGGGCAGTGAGTACAAGACTCAGGGAAGTATTCATCGCCACGTGATGATTGGCGATTACTAGCGATTCCGACTTCATGAGATCGAGTTGCAGATCTCAATCCGAACTGGGACCGGTTTTGAGGATTAGCTCCAACTTACGTTTTCGCAACCTGTTGTACCGGCCATTGTATCATGTGTGCAGCCCAAAGCGTAAGGGTCATGCTGATTTGGCGTCATCCCCACCTTCCTCCCAGTTGTCCCGGGCAGTCTCCTATGACATATAAAACATAGGATAGGGGTTGCGTATGTTACCGCATTTAAGCGTGCACCTCACGGCACATACTGACGACAACCATGCAACACCTGTCTAGTCGTCCCGAAAGAAGGTCACTGTTTCCAGCGACTTTCGCCTAGATGTCAAGCCTTGGTAAGGTTTCTCGCGTAGCGTCGAATTAAGCCACATGATCCACCGCTTTTGTGAGTCCCCGTCTATTCCTTTGAGTTTTAGCCTTGCGGCCGTACTTCCCAGGCGGGATACTTAACGCGTTAGCTTCGCCACTTGAAGGGTCGACACTTCAAGAAGCTAGTATCCATAGTTTACAGCGTGGAATACGAGGGTATCTAATCCTCTTCTCTCCCCACGCCTTCGTTTCTCAGCGTCAGGACCGCCCCAGTTAGCTGCCTTCGCTTTTGGTGTTCCGGTCGATATCAACGGATTTCACCCCTACACCGACCGTTCCGCTAACCTCTAACGTCCTCTAGTCTGCCAGTTTTTCCAGCACTTCTAAGGTTGAGCCCTAGAAATTTAACAGGAAACTTGACAGTCCGCCTACAAACGCTTTACGCCCAATGAAACCGGATAACGCTTGGGGGTTCTGTATTACCGCTGCTGCTGGCACAGAATTGGCACCCCCTTATTCCTCTTCTACCGTCATTTAATTCTTCGAAGAGAAAAGCTTTTTACACCCCTTAGGGCTTATCAAGCACGCGGCGTCGCAAGATCAGGGTTTCCCCCATTGTCTATGATTCTCGACTGCAGCCTCCCGTAGGAGTAGGGCCCGTGTCTCAGTGCCCTTGTTGGCGGTCAGGCGCTAACCTCGCCTACCCGTCATAGCCTTGGTAAGCCATTACCTTACCAACTAGCTGATAAGCCGCAGGCCGATCTTCAAGCGGTCCCCAAAGGTTTCCGTTTACTTTTAAGATTCTCATCAAAAAAGACTATCGGGCATTATTCTGGATTTCTCCAGGTTATTCCCGTCTCGAAGGTACGTTCCCACGTGTTACTAACCCGTTCGCCGGTAACCTTAACCGAAGTTAAGGCCCCTCGACTTGCATGCCTAATCCACGCCGCCAGCGTTCATCCTGAGCCAGGATCAAACTCTCTAAAAAAGAGAATTCAAATATTCCTTAAAATATTCAGAGCAACTTTAAGAAACTGACTCGTCTCAAAGGATAAATTTTCAAAAGTACTGTCGCTAATTGTACATAATTCACAAAGCTTGTCAACTCCATGAAATACATGAGCCGGAGAGAGGATTCGAACCCCCAACCTATTGTTTACAAAACAATTGCTCTGCCATTGAGCTACTCCGGCTTATTCTCTTCTTTATTTTTTCTTTTTCTTTTTAAAATAAAGAGCCATTTTGTAGTGATCTGTTCAACCTTAATCAGGAACCTTCTTACCGAAGAAAGTATCCTCTGTAATATTTCTTCAAATCTTTCTTTTACTTCTTTTTTAACGCCTTCTTCGATTTTTTCTTTTGCAACAATAATAAAATCATTTGTGGGGTCTTCAATAGCAGAAATACTCGCAACAAGGGGTGCCTTCCACGTTAAAAAAAGAAAAAGAGATAAAAGACCAATAAGAAAAATAATAAGCAATACAATCATTTATATTTCAAAACGCTCGAAGCGATTAATAATGATTTTTTCGCCAATCTTTGCAACTTTATCATTTATTAAATCTTCAATTGTTTGTTTGTCATCCTTTACCCAAGGTTGCATCAAAAGAACTATTTCTTTTTTAAATTTTTTAATTCTTCCTTCAACAATCTTATCAACAATATTTTGAGGTTTATTAGATCCCTCGCACTGTTTTAAAACAATTTCTTTTTCTTCTTTAATCTCCGCTTCTGTAATATCTTCGTCTTTGATATACTTTGGTCTTGTGGCAGCAATCTGGAGACAAATTTCATGTGCTAATACTTTAAAATCATCCGCCTTTGCAACAAAGTCTGATTCACAACGAATATCAAGTAAAACTCCTACTTTATTATTGGAATGAATATAGCTTGTAACAAGTCCTTCACCTGTAGCCTTGCCCGCTCTTTTTCCTGCAAGTTCTACTCCCCTCTCTCTTAAAACCTTTTTCGCTTTTTCAATGTCATCGCCAGTTTTTTCTAAAGCTTTTTTACATTCCATCATCGAAACTCCTGTCTCTTCCCTTAATTGTTTTATTTGCTCAATATTTGGCATGTTGTAAAAATGTCTTAACTAATTTTTTATTTAAGCACTGTTTTTATCTTATTTAAAATATAACTAACAGAGCTTATTGAGTCATCGTTAGCCGGAACAAAACAATCTGTAATTGATGGATCAGCATTTGTGTCAGCAATCGCAACAACTTTAACTCCACACATTCTTGCCTCTTTAATTGCCAGTTTATCTTTAATCATATCAACTACAAAAATAGCATCCGGTATTCTTTCAAGTTTTAAAACACCTCCAAACTTCTTCTCTAATCCTTCCATCTCTTTAGATATTTTTACACGTTCTTGCTTTGTATACTTTCTTTCAAGTTCTCCAGATTCACGTTGTTTAGATATCATATTATAATAATCAATTCTTTTCTTCATTGTCGGAAAGTTAGTCATCATTCCTCCTAAGAAACGATTAATGATATAGGGCATATCACATTCTTCTGCAACTTCCTTTACAATTTTGCGAAACTCAGGCTTTGTTGAAACCAGCATAATCATCTTTTCTTCTTTCTTTAGCTCAGAAAGATATTTTAAGCATTCTTCCAATTTCTCTTCGGTAATTTGAAGATTAATAAGGTGAATTGACCCTTTAACCCCCTCAATATAGGCATCCATTTTCGGATGACGCTTTGAAACTGCTTGACCAAAATGAAGACCAGCTTCTGCCATCTCCTCAGCGATTGTTTTCTTTTTAGTGTCTTTTTCTTGCATTTTACTAATTAGTAATGTTATTACGCGTGGTAGAATATATCATTATTTTTAAATAATATCAAGGTATCTTGCTTTTTACTATTTTTTTTGCTATTATTGATCTCGCTAAAAGAAAATATATGAAAAAAGAAATACATCCACCATATCATAAAAATTCAGAAACAAGCTGTGCTTGCGGTGCTTCCTTTAAAATTGGATCAACAAAAGAAAAGATAAAAGTTGAGGTTTGTTCGTCTTGTCATCCTTTTTATACAGGAAAAAAGAAAATCCTTGACACTATGGGAAGGGTTGAAAAATTCAACAAGAGATTAGCACAAAAGAAAAAATAACTATAAAAACACAACATCTCCCCTTCCCTGGGGAGTTTTGTTTTATAACATGATTTTAGACAAACTACAAAAAGAATACGACAATTTAATGGAAAAACTTTCGCACCCAGAAAAAATTACAGAATGGGAACTTTTGGGTGAAGAAAAAAAATCTCTTGAAGAAATTATTAATGAAAAAAATATACTAGAGCAACTTAAAAAACAAATTCAGGAAAATAAAGAGATAATTACAACAAGTAATGATGATGACCTTATCGCAATTGCCACGGAAGAACAAGGATCATTAATTTCTAAAAAAGAAGATGTTGTTAAAAAATTAAAAAGACTTATCGGGAAAAGGGAAGGATTTGAAGATGATGAAGTTCAAAAAGGTACTGCGATTATTGAAATCAGAGCCGGTGCGGGAGGAGATGAAGCATCACTTTTTGTATATAATTTATTGGAAATGTACAAGCGTTATGCACAAACAAAAAATATCGATGTACATATTCTTGATGAAAACAGAACAGAACAAGGTGGCTATAAAATAGTTACTTTTAAAATGAAAAAAAATGATCCTTATTCTTTAATGCGTTATGAAGCTGGGGTCCATCGCGTACAAAGGGTTCCAGAGACAGAAAAAGCAGGAAGAGTTCATACGTCAACTGTTTCGGTTGCAGTTTTGCCGGAGCCAAAAAAAGGAAAAGTGGTTATTAATCCGCAGGATCTGCGTGTCGAAACATGCAAATCTTCAGGACCGGGTGGTCAATATGTTAATAAACGAGAAACTGCTGTAAGAATTGTTCACGAACCATCTGGAATTGTAGTAACCTCTCAAAACGAAAGAAGTCTCCAACAAAATAAAGAAACAGCTTTATCAGTTCTTGAAGCTAAACTTCATGAAAGAGAGCGAGAAGAAAGAAGAAAGAAAGAAGAAGAGAAAAGAAAATCACAGATTGGAACTGCGATGCGTGCAGAAAAAATAAGAACTTATAATTTTTTACAAAACAGAGTAACTGATCATCGTGTCGAAAAAAGTTGGCACAAATTAGAAGAGATATTGAATGGTGATCTCGATGAAATAATAGAAACTCTTCGCGATACCGAAGAGTCCGAAAAATATAAAGATATTATTATTGATTAACTAATTTCCAAGCATCACTTGAATATCTCTTTCAAACTGATCTGCCCTAACAATTACCTGATCCGCATACCAGAAAAAACTTGAATTAGTGGTTCCACCTGAAAAATAAATCATTGCTGATCTCCACTCTCCTTCTTTCGTTTTTGATCTTGCACCAGAATCAGTTAAAAGAACTCCTGAGGCTAAAAATGAATCTCTAATACTCCATGGATTCGCAGGTCTTCCCAAAAGACTTCTCATCCTGTCTTTATACATCATCCATGTTGAAGGAATAAATTGCGCTGGACCCATTGCTCCTCCATATCCATAGCTAAGCGGACAAGAAATGGGAGTTTTCAGGGGATCTCTTCCTAGTTCCCCTATAATTACAAGAAACGGAGGTATATCTCTTGTGGGATGTATGCCGTTAGAGTATTTTTGTCCAGTTCTGATATGAACCGATGATCCAGAATTAGTATCAGCAAGATAACACTGTCCAACATTTCTACCTAAAGCAGATTCTTGTTGCAATATCGATAAAAGAAAAGCGGGTCTAATTCCAGTTAAACTTTCTACCCATTTCGCAATGTCATAAGCCTCCTTAAACGTTGGTGCTTGGACATCCTCTGGAAGCCCAGCAAGTTCAAATATTCTTCTTTTTATTTCTTCTGCTTGTTTTTCTAAGTCTTTTTTCTCAGCAATTTGTTTTTGATATTCTGCTTCTGTTAGTCCATAAAGCCTCTGTCTTTCTCTTCTTGCCGCCTCTTCTTGTGCTTTTTGTAATTCTTGGATTTTTGCAACTCTTTCAGTTTCCGACATATCATTCTCTAACTCCAC
>Ga0075120_10001625_pt1 | contig 17356 bp, 33 predicted proteins | sample AntAceMetag02UKL_FD_69792 | JGI IMG/M metagenome (GOLD analysis project Ga0075120, IMG submission 69792) | Saline lake microbial communities from Ace Lake, Antarctica - Antarctic Ace Lake Metagenome 02UKL | ecosystem: Environmental > Aquatic > Non-marine Saline and Alkaline > Saline | place... | reverse complement strand
ACTGTTTGCAGTCAAAGCGATAGGAATACTCTGAGCTGTCATTGGTAAATCCTTTACAGAAGAAGCTCCTGCTCCTATAACTAAGGAATTATTTACTAAGTTTCCTGATTTAGAAACATCACCACCTGCTGCGATTGTTTCCCACGTTGGTGCTGATGTAGCCCCGTTACTTTGAAGATAGGTCGCATTAGCCCCAAGAGCTAATTCTGTGACATCTCCGTCAGTATTAGAGTAAAAAGTTCTCCATGCTGTTTGGTCTACAAAACTTGTCAAATTAGTATATCCTGCAGCGATAGTTTCCCAACTCGGAGCAACCGTTGTCCCGTTTGCTTGTAGAACTTTTCCCGCTGTGCCATTCGCTAACATAGCTGTTGTTCCTGCTGATGATTGGTAGGGTACTGTTCCACCTGAACCACCTGCAAGACTTGTAGCTAGTGCTGCTGTTCCCGTTGTACTTTGATTGAGCGGAAAGTCCGAAGTATAAACTCCATTAGTTACTGTTCCCGCATTCCCTGTGACACTTCCTGCTATTACGTTTGTTACTTCAAGGTCAGTAAACCAACCTTTCCCAACCCTTGTGCCAGTTGCACCGAGATTGTCTGCGAAAATATTTAGCCATTTTATCGCGGAACTACCGAGTGAATCTGTTGAGTCTGTGTCAGAAACCAAGTCTGTGTTTACGGCAGTCGAAGCTAAATTATCAAGAGCTTTTGTCGCAGAAAGTGGGTCTGCCTCAGTAACAATATAATCAGTCCCAGCGACTGCCGCTGAGATATTCCCTGCGCCATCTGCTTTCACGATTCCTGTGATTGCTCCAACAATAGGATCTGTTTCTGCGGCAACCGCTACCCACGATGGGGCAACTGTTGTCCCGTTTGCTTGTAAGATTTGTCCCGCTGTTCCATTTGCAAGCATTACCGTTGTGTTTGCAGAAGATTGGTATGGAATTGTTCCTCCAGCCCCTCCCGCAAGACTTGTTGCTGTGTCTGCGTTCCCAGCCAATGCGCCAGTAAATGTTGTCGCTGTAATTGAAGTCAATCCTGTCGGAGAAAGGGTTGTTGAAAGAATACCGCTTCCGTCTGTTTGAACAAGTCCGCTTGCTGTGTTCAAACCGCTCAACGTTGCCCCTGTAAACGTAGGAGAAGCCGCCGAGGAAATCCCTTGAATTGTATCTATTTCACTTGATGTGATTTTTAAATTCGTTACATTGTGATCTATTTTCGCTGTCCCAGCGGTGTATTCTAATCCATCGCTCCAGGTGATTACCTGTTGGTAATCTGTGTCAGCAATAGCGGCAGCAATTGTTGCTGCACCGTCTGATTTTACAAGCCCAGTGATTGCCCCTACTACTGGATCAGTTTCACCGGCTAATACTGATGCCAGCAGATTGGTCCACGTCAGCTTTTTTGTTACCCCAGCAGTCATGTCGACCACCAAAGCTAGATCAGCCCCAGCCGGTGAAGTAATCGCTGGTAGATCTGATACCTTGACTCCAGCAGCATGTATCAAAAGTGTTGGGAAAAGAATTGATGCTAACAATAATTTTCTTACGCAACCGAATTTAAACTTCTTCATTATTTTTTAAGTGTTAATTTAAAACAAAATATATTTTCCATCCTCAGTAAGTAGTGGATCTCCGCTCTCTGCAAGTATAGCATTGTACGGAACAAATTTCTCAAGTCCAAGAATTACTTCTTGAAAAAATTGCTTACGAAGAACTACTTTTTTAAATACAACCGGTTTGGTTATCATCTTTGGAGTGTTACGAACAATACCTTATTCCCGGTTCCCGCAGAAAGACTTCTGGTGAACTTTAAAGTACCTATGTTTGCTTGGTCCATAAAATATGATCCATCAGCATCCTTGAATGGAACTAGATCATCTGGATCTAGAACTGCTGAATTTAATCCAGATCCGTAATCTACTGGTAATGGATTACTACTAACATTAATAGTGTCTCCAGAAACTAGTCCACTAGAAGAAATATTTATTCTTCGAGGGACTCCCTCTGGGAAAATACCTCCCAACGGCAAATAAACGATGTCATTAAGAGCACCTAGCGTAATCTTGTAAACCTTGTAATTTTTTAATCCTACCGGATTTTCAGTTTTTGCCGTCATTTTGAGGGGTTAATTTTCCTAATGATATATAGATAAAAAAATAAAGTCAAAAAAATTGCTAAAAAAATAAATATATTATATGGTTCCGCTATGAAAGGAGCATATACGGATGTCTCAAATATCATGGCGATGGAGAAAGACCAACTAGAGGTTTTTAAAGCTGAGCGGGAAGCAATGATGGGGCTAAAAAAATCTCCTCTTCTTTTTGTTCAAAAAATACTAAGAGCAAAGCCTACGTGGCAACAAAGACTCGTTCTTGAGTCAATTGAGGTAGGGGAACAACGTATCACAATTAGGTCGGGACATGGTACCGGAAAAAGTACCCTGTTATCCTGGCTCATGTTATGGAGGCTATACACTCATCCTTATTGCAAAATACTCTGTACTGCGAATAAGCAAGATCAGCTAAAAGACATACTCTGGTCCGAGGTAAAGTTTTGGATAAAGCAAATGCCGAAAGAAATTGGCGAACAATATATCTGGACAGCCGAGAAAGTCGGGATGAAGCAGGACGAAAAAGAGTGGTTTGCAGTTGCCCGTGTAGCAAAGAAAGAAAACCCAGAGGCTCTGGCTGGATTCCATTCTCCTGGTCTTATGCTAATTGCTGATGAGGCATCTGGAATTTGCGAAGAAGTTTTTACCACAGCCCTTGGTGCCCTTACTGACGACGATGCACTGTTTATTATGACATCTAATCCGACGAGAAACGTTGGATTCTTTTATGATTCACACGACCCAAAGAATACTAGGTGGAGGAAGTTTCACTTTAATTCTGAGCAGTCACCAATGGTAAAACAGGACTTTATAGATGAAATAAAAGAACTATCAGAGAAGAAAAATGATCCAGATATATATAGAGTTCGTGTACTAGGAGATTTCCCAATATCAGAGTCCATAGATAAAGATGGATTTTTTCCATTAATTACGACCCAGCAATTCGAGTTCGTTCAAAGAACTACAGAAAGCCCTCTTTTAATGAAGAACATTCCGAAAAGAATGGGAGTAGACCCTGCTGGAGAAGGGCGAGACGAAGCCTCTTGGGTGATTAGGTCTAATTTTGCAGCGTATATCGTAGCCACTGAAGAGAAATCGTCGAACACATCAATAATCCAAAAGACCCTGGGGTTAATGGATATTTATGAAATCCCGCCAGAGGAAGTAGACTTCGATTCGTTTAATTGCGGAGCAGAGATTGTGCAACTTATGGTAAAAATGGGATACAATGTAAATGGAATAAATGTCGGGAACAAGGCGACCTGGGAACCAGAGAACTATATTAACATTAGAGCCGAAGCCTATTCAAATGCAATCAAATGGTTGCTACAGGGAAATGCCATCAGCACACAAGAGGGGTGGGACGAGCTAAAAAGCATCTATCAAATAAGAACACTCTCCTCGAAAAAACAAATAATGAGCAAAAAGGAAATGAGAAAAAGGGGCTATAAGTCGCCTAACAATACCGACGCATTAATGTTGACGTTCGCAAGAGGAATTAATATTGAAAATAATAAAATAAATGATATTGTTAGCGATGAAGAACTAAGAAGCGTATGTTCAAACTTAAATTCACCATAAAATGATCCTAGTACAAAACAAATTCAACACTGGTGCCAAAGACTATTCCAGTGATTCAGAAAACTCAAAAGAGATTGAGAATGATCTTTCCTATAAAATAGAACGTAGGCAGATTCGAGAAAAAGAAGTTCAAAATATATTTGAAACACTTAACTATATGTGGACGGCAGATGATGTCCGTTGGAAATATATTTCTGGTCTACTCTTGGATACTCTCGATTTTTGCGAAACTGCACCAATGTTTCCAAGGGCACTGAGATTTGCTCCGAGCCAGAACAGTGGTGACAACAGTGATGTTTGGGCTGCTAGAAATTTTACCAGAGCACTTGACCACGTAAATAATGTTGGATTGTTAGAGAAAGCCCAGGACGATGGACTATCTAATCTAGCAAAAAACGGCGAATGTTTTATTCAAGAAGGATGGGGAATCGCACAAGATGCAGAGAATTCAAAAAGAGCAACACATTTTCAATTCAAACACGCTCCGTGGGAAGAAGTCTATTGGGAATACGGAAATACCTCTGTTGCCAGGCTTATCCCATACACGGCAGATAAATACCAAAGTGTTTTTGGCAAAGAGCTAATGGATAAAGTTCGACCAGGAGCACCATTCGGGCTCGATGTTAATAATGAATTATTTTACCAAGGAGGTCTTACTCCAAATTATGAAGTTTATGTTTTATATTACTGGAACTATGGAACTAAAAAATTCGAGCAATTGCACGGTGGCGGTAGTTTCCCTGCAAAAATTCTTAATGGAGAAGATTATCACTGGAAAAGAAAGAATGGTGAAGGCTATTCGCCACTAAGAAAATATATCTACCACAAAAATGTTGATGGATACCATGGATATGGACCGATCGACAAGTTAATGAGGATTACTAAAATATCAACTGAGCTGAAAAATGCTCAACTCAAAATGGCTACGGATACCGGGTTCAAGATAATCACGTCGGCAAACCCAATAGAGACTGAGAGGGATTGGAAAAATAGCATTGTGAACCAAAGATATGGTGTAGACAAGCCTGTCTTTAATAGAGCGACCTCTGCTGGTCAACAGATGAGAGCAGAAACTGTGCGGTCTCAATATGATCCTAACGAAGGCAAGATGTGGACTGATGAGCTTCTAGCAGAGGCTGGAAGGGCTACAAAAATAGATTACTTGAATCTCGTGGCATCTGTTCAAACGGCACGACAGGCTTCTCTTGTTCAAGCGAAACAAGAAGACATTGGACGTGGTAGAATTTACACAAACAGACATACCATCCGACAATTATCCTACGATACGATTTGGGAAACTCGACAAATTAAGAGTGATATAAACAAACACGTGCTCAATGCTGACGACGAATTCACAGATAAATACGCAACGAAGCCAACTGTGAAAAAAACATACCAAGAGATTCTGGATGAAGGAGACGAACTTCGGCTTAACGTAAAGCTCGGAATCGACGAAGTGGATAATCAAACTAAATTTTTACGATCTCAAACTCAAGCTGATTTTGTGGCAAAACTTCCACAGGATTCAGTTGCAGCTGGTGCATTATATGAGAAAATCGCATTTGAAATGTTCCCAGGAGCCAATCTTTCTGGGGAGGACTTCATGCCTGGATCAGCCATCACTGCAATCCAACAACGTAAAGAAGAGAAGCAAGCTGGATCAGAAGGAGGTGGAGGAGTTCCCCAAGCAGAAAACCCAGCTGGTGAAGCGAAAATGACCGCTGCCATTCCAATAGGAGCTTAATCAAAAAAAGATGACAGAATTTGAAGACGAACTCCTCGATGAGGGGTTCACCCCGATTGAAGACGATTTTCTAAATAGTTTTGCGAGAGACATTCACAAACTAAAAGAAGAAGATACGATGACATTTGAAAAAATGGCACATGGAATGCAAGCATATTTCTCGAACAAGAACATGGGTAGGCGGGGGCAATATTATTCCCTTGTTGGACTATTGAATTCAATGAATGTTCTTCGGTCAGACTTTGAAAAATATGAGAAGCTTCCACAATTCAAGCGTCTAATCTCCATGGCTAAACAAATGGTAGAGGAACAGACGGTGAACTTACTTTTTGATAATAAGACCGCTCACGGGGCAAAGTATGCTCTAGACAAGTTCTTCAAATACGAAGCGAAGGTTGAATCACCAAAAACAAACAATATTTTCCTTTTGGCTAACCTAGGGAATCCAAATTCCTCTATCGATGAAGCTATTCGGGATCGAGAAATATTCCTCCAGAATTCTTGACTTTCAGCTTAATCTTTTCTATAACTTGGATATAGAGATAATAGATAACAAACCGCTAACATCACACCTCGCCCTTGAATAAAGGTACCGAGAAGACTGACTAGAAGGCGACCAAGCTGTCCTGTCAGATGTTCAGAAAGAATCTTGGTTGGACAGTTTAATTAACTGCCCTCAGTGGACTACCCCGAATAGGGATGAGCCACGGAAAACAGCTCACGAGCTGTCCCTCGGTAACATTCTTAAGCCCCTTAATTAGTTTTAAAAATCCTCACTCGATGGTAGTTGTGGATTATTTATTGCTTGCTGTATCGGTAAAACTAAGTTAATAAGTTATTTTCTATTTTTGTTTTTAAACCTCACAAACTTTCAACATTTCAGTAAGTAATAAATAGTCTATGACTGCCATTGGGGGGTAGGGGGGCAGTGAAACAACGTTTAACCAGCTGTTAACCAGTTAACTAATCAGCCTGGTATTCCTGGTATCCCTGGTACAATTAAATATACTAACCCCCCGGGGACTGGGTCTCCGGGATATGTGAATTCAATAAATTCCAAAAAAAAAAAAATAAAAAATTTTTTGACCGAGGTTATACCAGTTCACCAGGCTGTGAGGTTTATCCAAGTGGCATGATTTGGATTTGAACTTGTTTCTTACGTGTGTGGTATCCCCCGGATCTACTCCCCCCCATAATTCTGGTGAAAGTCTATAGGGGGTGATTTCTGGATATCTGGAGAACCGGCAAGCATAGAATCAACGCCGGTTAAATATGCTCAATAGTGAAAACGTTTAAACAAGATCAACGAGTGATAACTACTGACAGCATGACAAACTGAATGAACAAAGTTCAATCAGTTCACCATGCTAAAGTTGTTTGATTATACTTGACACAGAATTTGGCTGTGGTATAATTGGAAGGAGGGAAAGTTTGAGGAGGTGAGGGAATTACTGGCAAGCATTACTTGCCGACGCTAACACAATCTGCCAATTCGGCAAGAATGATTGAACAAGTGAAAAACCCTACTAATTTACAAACTGTCCAAAAAGATCGAGTTTGTTCATTTACATTCTAAAAACATAGCAATACACCTTGCGAGACGAACGCAAAGGTAAAAAAGGCACTTTACTACAACTTGTAGATTAGCGACCCATATAACTATTAAAGCTTTGATAGAACAAAGCAAAGAATGTAAACAGAAAACAAATTTTCTTACTAACTAAAAGAAAATGTTTCGGAACTAAATTAAAAAAGGTCACTAAATGAATACCAATTAATCCGAACGAAAAGAAAATTTTGTTTTCCAATTTGTATTTTTTAACTTTTTACAAAATGAATTACGAAAAATTTCAATCTCTAATAATTAAAGATTACCTAAACCATTGCAAAGCTATTACGCAAAACATAAAGAGAAAAAGAAAGCACAATGAAATTTGTAGACAATACGCAAAAGACTCTAAACCGTCACATATTACAGCAGAAAATGATTTTGCTTTATATTGTAAAATAGTTCGCGATTTTTCGATTGACATTGTGGATAACTACAAACGCGGGAAAATCACCCAATATATCGAAAAAGCATAAACATTTAAAACATAAATCAAAGGCAATTTCAAAAGTTGCCTTAAATTTGTATTTTTTAACTTCTTATACAATGGAAAAATTCATTTTAGATCTTTTGAACAAGATCGAAAAATCTGACGTTTGGGAAAATCCTATGATTTTATCAAAGTCGGAAAATATCTTTACCAAAAAAAGGTATCGGGGGATTAATCGCTTGTCATTGACCGGCGGTCAATTCGCCACGTACAATCAGATCAAGAAAAACGGCGGTCAAGTTAAAAAAGGAGCTAAATCAGAGAAAATTTTCTTTTATTCTATGATCGAGAAAAAGGAATTGAGCGAAAAAGGCAAAAAGCAATTTTTTCCACTTGCAAAATGCTTTTCAGTCTTCAATATCAATGACACAGACGGATTAGACAAGTTTAAACATAAGATCGAAAATGATTTTGTCGAAAACAAAGAACTAGAAAAAGTGAAAAAAGAATATTTAAAAGAAATTGCCACTTTCACGAATGAGACCGGGCGAGCTTTTTATCAACCAAAAACAGACAGAGTAAACGTGCCTTTGTTGAACATGTTCAAAGGCGTTTCGGAATACTATTCTACGCTATTTCACGAGCTTTGTCATTCTACGGGTGCTGAAACTAGATTAAAGCGAGCCGGTATTTTAGAACACAATGGCTTTGGATCAGATTCTTATTCAAAAGAGGAATTAGTTGCTGAATTGGGTGCGATGCTTTGTTTGGAAGACTCGGAAAACTCGGAAAAAGCAAGAAATAATTCACTAGCATATTTAAAGAGTTGGATGTCTAAACTAAAAGAAAAACCAAAAGAATTAATTTCAGCATTTTCACAAGCTGAAAAAGCAAGAGATTATATTTTTAAGGTTTAGAATATAGATCATAGCGAATTGAAATCAATTCGCTTTAATTTGTATTTCTTAAATATTATACAATGACAAAGTACAAAGTTTTTAACGGTATCAGTTACAACGAAAAAACAAGTGAAGAAATCAATGAATTACTAACTTATTAACTATGAAACCTTTTGAAACATTCGCACAAAACGTGGCAATAATTATTTTGTCAATTCTTATTTACTTAAATATATTTTAAAAAATGGAAACACCTTTCATACCGGTTTCAGATATTTTCTATCCCTTTACTTCTTATCATGGCGAAACGAGTTTCGACGATTTAGAGGAACAAGAATTCGAATATTTTACCGAAAATATGATAATCCCAAAAGATTTTGAATTTTGCCTTGATGATTATAGTTTTTTGGAAAAAATGCGGAAAGATTGTTCGGATTTATTTCTTAAAACTTGGAACAAAGAATTTGCAAAAGTATTTGAAAAATACGGCTACAAAGCTATTGACTCTCAATGGTACACGCCAAGAGAATATAATTTCAAACATGATTCACTAGATTCAAAATTTGAGTTTATTGGAGATCATGAGAAAAACAAAAAGACACTTGAAGAAGAACTCATATATTATATGGAAAATCTTCGAAAAAAATCGTGTGACGGATACATGAGCTTTGAACCATCAGATTTAGATGATATAGAACTAGATGATTCTTGTATTTTTCATGCAATAGCGAGAAAAGAAAAAATACTCGGAGAAGTTGCGGAAACAATTCGAGACCTAATTCAAGAAAATTTTAGAGAAATCGCAAGTGAATATTATTTAGAAGAAGTTTTGAAATATTTAAACAATCAAGATTGGTACAAAGACGAAAAGAAAAGATCAGATTTTTTGGAGTATCAAAGGGAAAATCAATTATCACTTATTTTATAATTTTAAAAAAATGAAAAATTTTCAAATTAAGGAAAACATTATCAGACAAGAAATCAGCTCGCGTGGCGGTGGAATAGAGATTAGCTTGGATAATTTTAAAAACAGATATTCGGGGGTCAAAATGACAGCTTATCAAAATTATCTTGGCGGTGGAATGCTTGGAAGTGTTGGATCAGACTGTAACATCAGACGTTGGAAAGAGGATAAAACACTCGTAGAACTTAGCGAGAAACTGAAACGATACTTTCACGAATTGACTAACCCATGTGGAGAATGGGAAAAAACGAGCTACGAGCAAAATCAAAAAATGAGCTCATCAGCTTATTAAAATATAGATCAGAGAGAATTTATTTTAATTCTCTCAAATTTGTATTTTTTAACTTCTTACAAAATGAATCGTTTCACGAAATACAATCGCTTACGATATTCTCAATTCGAGAAAGGCAAAATTCAATGCTTAATCTGTGGCGGTTGGTATCATAAAATTTGCTCACACGTTGTGCAACGTCATAAGATCACTAGCGAGGAGTATAAGAAAAAGATGAACGTTAGCACCTATTCTGGAATTATGAGCCTTAAATCAAGAGAAACTGCCAGAAAAAGAGTTTTTGAGAACGAAAATGTATCGATTAAGGAGAATTTACTTGAACGAGGTAAAAAAACACGAATAAAAAAAGGAGGAAAACTACGAAAAGGAAAAACTGGAGCAAAAAAATTTATTATTATTTAATTATTATAAAAATGAAAGTAAAAGAATTGATTGCGAAACTTAAGAGAATTAACGGAGAGCGAAGAATAGATATTGTTGTACACGAAAACGGAGAGGAAAGAGAACTTAATAATGATTTTGAAATCCACAGAGAAGATACTGACGATGAATATATAGAATTTTTTATTCATGACGGAACTCTTTAATTTTTAAAACTTAAACAATGACAAAAAATGAATCGGCTACGGAAAAAGAATTGCATAACGACCTTGTCGTTTCTTGGAACGAGGTAGAAGAGATTGTACACAATTTTGAAGGAATGACAGACGATGAACTTATCAAATCAAGGGGGGCAATATTAGAAAGGGCAAAAAATACACTTCATTGGCTCGGAAAATATGTCAATGAAGATGATATACTTCATAACCTATAATAATGAAAAAAAATGGAAACATCACTTTACGAAATCGAGCTAAAAGACGGGAGAATTTTTAGAGTCTTTTGTGCTAATTCAACGCAAAAAAGAAAATTCTTATGGGATCATTACACAATGCTAAAAAAGGGAACAGTGAAAGAAGCTAGGGTAATCGCAAACGGAATTCATACCGTTAAACAATGGAAAGAAATTTTTAAAACTTTATAACCTATAAACAATCAAGAAATGAAATACAAATTTGATAATTTTACTGACAACGAAAAAGACCTTATCTTTGATAAGGCGAGCGACTGGATACTTGCCAACGACTTATTTTGGGAGGATTTTCCGACATGTTTAGACGACGATGTTCCCGAAACGTGGGAGAATTGGCTACAGGAGAAATTTCCTGCCTACGTTGATGAGGGATATTTTTATGACGAAATTCAATTATTATTAAAAACCACGAAAAAATGAAAAACATTTATAAGCTAAAAATGCACCCGAAATCAAGATACGCAAAACTATTTCCTTTGAGTTATAAAGCAAAAAAAGGCTACCTTATAATTCAGATGAACATGAAAGTTACGCAATCTAATGATAGTAGTAAGTTTATTATTTGGATCAGAGATGGACTAAAGAAATGGACCGAGCTACACCGAGAGAAAACTAGCTTGATCGAGGAAGTTGTCACAAAAAGCGAGGTAATTGATAATTTTAGGAGATATGGCAAAGTTACTGGAAAAAAATCTAAATTTGTTGCCGTATAAACAACACGAACTATCAAATCATTTATTTTTAATTAATATACGCAATGAGCAAATCTTATGAGGGAGATATTAATGGCAATTTATTTACTTTTCAGTCTAGTGACGATGCTGACTTTTTCGGCAGTAAGGGCGACATTCCGCAAGTCCTTGAATACGTTTATTTAGAACATGAGAAAAAAGACGTTGTCGCTGGGATTGAAAAATGTGTCGAGGCAATCGGCAAAAAAAATATCAAGATAATGAAAGACTTTTTTGACAAAGACCTAGCAAAAGGACACGCAGGGCTAACTGTCAGTTTCTCTGAAGGGCTAAAGTGGTATGCAAGATATTATTTAGGAAACGAAATATTGAGATCATTACAGGAAAAAGGAAGATGTAAATTTCAAGTCGAATTACAACCATCTCTTGACGCAGAAATGTTGATGAATTTTCAAAAATACAAAGAAGTAGGAAGTTAAACCACCAAATCATTTATTTTTTAATCAATATACAATGACGAAACCGAAGAAAGAAGAAACCAAATTAGCTATTATTTCTGACATGAGTTTGGAAATTAGCGAGCAATTCGATTTAACACTTGATGAGAGTGTCGAAATTGTTAAATCGTTCCAAAGTATCGCTTTGCGAATGAAATCGGCTGACGATGAATTAAAGGGCTTTGGGAAGCCTACGAAAATTGACAAAGCAATTAGCGTGGAGGCGAAAAGGATCAGAAATGTTTTCGTAAAAATTAGAACTAGTGCTGGAAACGTTCACAAAGACATAAAGGCGGAGATCTTAAAAAAATCAAACGCAATCGACAAAGCGAAAAACAATTTCTTTGACCAAATTAGAACGAAAGAAATCGAAATGAAAGGCTACGAAGATATTTACGAGAAAGAGCAAGCGAGAATTGCGGAAGAAAAAAAGGAGGGGAGAATTAAAATGCTCGAAGAAGTTGGATTCACAGACGGAAAGTTCATGGATTTTTCAGCTTTGAGTGACAAGGATTTTTCCGTTTTCGTGGATCAGAAAAAAGAAGAAATAGAAATTGAAGCAAAAAGACTAGCAGACATTGAGATTGCTAGGGTTGAGCAAGAAGCAAAGGCAGAAAAGGAAAGACTTGAACTTGAAGACCTTAGAGCTAAGAAAATCGAAGCAGACGAGAAAATTGCCAAGCTCGAAGCAGACAAGATTGAGCAAGACAAAAAACTAGGAGAAGCCAAAGAGCCAGAAAAGAAAGCAGAACCAAGAACAATGGGGGCAGAAGAAAAAAGGCACATTGATACAGAGTTTCCAGAAAAACCAATAGAGCCAGAGAAAAAGGAGACTTTTTTAGCTTTCGTAAAAAGGATCGGGATCACAAAAGACATGTTGGTAAAAGGGGATTACAAAATTGTTTCGTTTACAGGAGGAAAACTTATTTACAAATTAACACACACTTACGATGAAAAAAATTAACAAAATGACGGCTTTCAACACCTTGCAAGAACAAGAAGATTTGCAAGACACACAAATGTTTAGTGAGTTACAGTTTGAGCAAAGTATCACTTCTTTATTTATTAGCGATATACTAGGATGAAAAAATTATTACAAAAATTATTCAATACAAAAATTGCAAAAAATGCAACTGTTCAAATGTACGAATTTCGTAACAATGAATTTAGGAGGGGGTATAAATATGCTATCTATCAGATGGCTAGTAAAAACGCAGACAAGGAGGTTGCTGAAAAGCACAGAAATGAATATATAAAGGCAAGTAAGGCTTCAGACGTATCAGAGGATAGCCTTTGTAAATCAATAGCTCAAGCGTTAAGAAAAGAACCAAATGCACTATCTTATTTTTTAAACGTAACTACAAAATGACAAATAAATACTGGCTAACGATCTTCTGTATATCCTTAGTGGGTATGTTTGGAGCTATAAATCCAGTAGTAGCTATTGGAGCTTCAATTACAGGGGTACTAGCTTTTTTTAACTTATTCTTAAAAACAGCAAGATGAAAATACACAAAATAACAATTGTTACGAATGAGGGGGTTAGAACTATAGAGGTTGGTAGAGATAATGTTGATATGATTAAAGACGTTTCCAGCGGACAAGAAGACGGTTCTATAACACTTGCTTATGCAGTCTATGATAACAAGAAGAACAAACTAACAAAAATAGAAAATTGCCCAGTAGTTATAGATTATAATTCCCCTACATTTTAAAATGAAATACAACGTAAAACTCTTATTCTTTAAAACAGCAAGATGAAAGACAGAAAATTAGAAAAAGAACTACAAGCTAGAATTGACTTTAAAATGGGGGAACTACTGGAGGTTCTTGAAAACAGGATCGGTATTGAGTGGGGAATTGCGTTTAGCGGGAACAGTCAAAAGCACGAGCACTATTGGGAAGCGTTCCGACTATTGAAAGGAATGGTGCAGAAAGAGGCTAGTATGCCATTACCACTTGACGAAATGTACGAGAAAGACTTCCGAACGAAAAGAGATAAACTCGTAAATAAATTAGAAAAAAGTTTATTGAAACGAGGAACTGGCGGATACTCTACAAACTTACGAATGATTGTTTCAGTATTAGAGGACGCACTAAAATTTTAATAAAATGAAATACAACGTAGAGCAACTCGGTGACGATTTACTTGATGAAATTCAAGACAAAGCGTATGATTGGGATTTGGCTTGGGACTATTTCGCCTCTGACGGTCGGCATGTGTGTGTATGCGGAAATAACAGGGCAGTCGACCGATCTCCCGACTCAAAAAGAGATCCGCCGTTTGTTTCTCAGATTCAGACGGTTCAAAAAACGGAAGCAGTACCTTAAAAAAGGTGTTTCAAATATTTTACATTTAACCCAAAATTGCCATGAGCAACAAAAAAACAGCCTTAAAGGCGACCAAGGCAATGACGGTCGCAAATCCACAGATGATTTGGCAGGAGCAGGACGCTCTCTGCGAGATCAAGAAAATCTACGGAAAAGACCTGACCGAGGGAGAGTTTACAACTCTTTGTCAAATCGGACAGGCAACGGGACTCAATCCTTTTCTCCGCGAAATATGGGCGGTGAAATATGGAGGAAGTCCTGCCAGTATATTCATCGGGCGTGATGGATATCGGAAAGCTGCACAACGTGATCCCGAATATGATTACCATTTATCGGATGCAGTTTACCAAAACGATGACTTCAAAGTTGAGAACGGCGAGGTCAAACACGCTTATTCAGTACAGGATCGAGGCACACTAATCGGAGCATATTGCACGATCAAACGCCGAAGTGCCACGAAGCCAGTCTTCACCTTCATTGATTTTAAGGAGTATTACCAAGGAAACAAGGATGAAGAGGGTAAGGTCAAGAAACGATATGACCGCTACAAAAAGCAATACGTGGACATGGGCGAAACCTTATGGGACAGCAAACCTGCCACAATGGTAAAAAAGGTCGCAGAGGCTCAAGGGCTTCGCATGGCTTTCCAATCAATGTTTGCAGGAACGTATGCCGAAGATGAGCAATGGGAAGAAGAAGCAGAAACTGCCAGTATATCGACAGACTCCGCAAAACTCCCTGATCCAAAGATGGAAAAGAAAATCCAGCCGAAAACAGGCGGAAGTCTTATGAAGGTGTGGAATGAACTTTGGGAACTCTCAATGGAGAAAATGCCCGAAGAAGCTACAGGAAACGGCGAACTCAAATACACATCCGAGAAATCGGATGCCACTCGCAGACTTACCCTGCGGAAACTTTGCGGAAAGAAAAGCTCTACTGCCCTCACTGAAACGGAGGCAAAAGAGTTTATTAAACGATGCAAAGAAAAAATTATTGCACTCAAAAAGCTTCGGTAGAAGCAGTACAATGGACGGGGGATAACATGTATGAACTTATGACTTTTTCAGAACACTCAGATGATTTTGGTTTTGGAGAAAACTTAATTATAACCACGCTAGAGGGAAACCACACAGCCCGTGTCGGAGATTGGATTATTAAAGGGGTTAAAGGAGAGTTCTATCCATGCAGACAAGACATTTTCGAACTAACTTATGAATTAATAAAATGAAACTACTAATCATCATATCGGCTTTCGTATTCACTACTTGTTTTGCTTATCAACCAGTAAACAAAAACTACTTACAAAATAAGATCAATTTAAATGTTATGTATAACAATTATCCTGAACTTAGAGAAGCTAATATAAAATTAGCTCCCAGATTCTCTAAGATCCTACAATACAAAGGGTTTCTTTATCCTGCGATGTATTTAATAGACACAGACACGATCTTTATTAATAAAGACGTGAACCCTTTTATTTTCTCCCAAGCGGTACTACATGAGTGGGGTCACAAAATTTACTACTCAAAGCTAGATCACTTCGGAAGAAAACAATGGAATAAAATGTTCGACGAAGATCCTATTTATGTTTCTGATTGTTCTAAGTTGAATGCAGAAGAAAACTTCGCCGAATTCGTAGCAATCTATTATTACGAAATGAATGCGGATGGCTATAAAGACGTTTGCAAACTCGGTGGAACAAAACAAGCTTTATTTATTAAAAAACTATTACGATGAATTTCAAAACAATCGGTTACACTTTAATTTTATCAGTCCTTATTTTCGGTGGAGTATTTCATCTTATGGACTGGAGCTACAATGCAGGGAGAGACGACGGAGTAGGTTCGTGCAACAAACATGTGCAATTTGCTATGACGGATACAAGAAATAAAACGGTGCTAGAATACCAAACGAAACTTGAAAACGCCTTACAAGCAAAAGAAATCGAATATCATAACTGGGATTACGCAAAAACTGAGTGTATCGAGTCAAACGTAGTGGAATTGTGCGATTGTCCAGTTGAGCCAAGCACAGATGATATTGTGGCATATTACGAGGACATGATTACAGAGAGAGATAATGAGATTATAAAACTACGTTCCAATCTTACTAACTATCAATGCAAATGAAAAAATTAAAAAAGTGGCTACGGAAAAAGATTAAACAAATGAAGTGTGACCATAAAAAGTTAGTCACGGATTGGAAGTACAGAGATAAAGACACTGTTTATTTAGATGGAGAGCTTGAGCTTTGGTACACGGCAGAAAAATGTAAAAAATGTGGGAAAATAATAAATGTTATAAAACATGAAAAATATTAAAACAGTATCAGCAGAAAGCTGTTCTAGCGAAACCCTAGACGAACTTAGGAGATTAGAGCGATTATTAATTTATTAAAATGAAATCATATTGGCTTTTCGCAATCGCTGTGGCACTTATATCAATAAGTTTTAGCTTGGCACAAATTTTAGAAGTTCTAAAAACATTAACTTAAAACCCCTCACTCCGAGGAAAAGGAGAATGAAAAATGAAAATATTTGACTTTGTTTGCAAAAAAGAAAGGGAACACGAAATAAAAAAATCTTTAGTTGAAAAAGATTTCGGATTTATACCTTTTTTTAACTTTGTTCATAGCGAACTTCGTAGCAATGGAATAGAAATACATAACAACGGGATTTCAGTATTCGACATGAGGGTTTCAAACTTAGACGAATTAAACAACGCTTGGAATTCTGTTTACAAAAAACATATTAAATATTTTAATTCCTAACAAATAAACAAATGACTACTACTACTGAAAAAACGGCTACAAAAAGACGACCATCAATAATGGAAAGCCCTAAATACAAACAGGGATATTCTGATGGATACAGAGACGGGAAAATATTAATGCTAAAACATGCAATGACATCAGCAGAATTAGCCACCGAACCAATACCAGTAATAATTAAAGGAAAATCTTTTATTAATTTTAAACGAAATGACTAATACATTACACCAATCGGCTGACGCTTCCTACTGTTTCGGTTCTTCGTGCCGTAGGAAAGATATTTATTGCAAAGAACCTAGACTTGATGGTTCTAGGGGGAGGGAAATTAGAGACTCAAAAACAGATGAGTTACTGGGCACTGTCTCCAGCTCAATAAAACAATGTATCGCTAACCTAATAGAAAAATGAAAACAGAAATAACCGAAATAAAAAGAGAGACAATGGGCGAATTTATAAAAAGGAATAAAGGCAAGGTATGCGTTAGATGTGGATTTGAGAAAGGTTCTGAACGTGTCGATGGTTGCTTTGTTGGAATTCCACAAATTAAAATAAGTAAATATCATAAATATTAAAATCCTAAC
>Ga0075120_10001624_pt1 | contig 17361 bp, 17 predicted proteins | sample AntAceMetag02UKL_FD_69792 | JGI IMG/M metagenome (GOLD analysis project Ga0075120, IMG submission 69792) | Saline lake microbial communities from Ace Lake, Antarctica - Antarctic Ace Lake Metagenome 02UKL | ecosystem: Environmental > Aquatic > Non-marine Saline and Alkaline > Saline | place... | reverse complement strand
CACACCGTATGACTTCACCACCATGGTCATGCAGCAGTTCATCGCTATGGATGAAGTCCCCGAGGAGTTGAAGGACCGCATGCGCATGGTCATCAAGGCCGACATGAGCGTTCTTTCCCAACTGATCGGTAAGACGCAGAAAGCCTAAAACAAACCTTCTGTGCTGTATACAATAGAATACATACGAGCGTCCTTGCCTACAACCAGGCAGGGACGCTTTTTTATGCACAGCATACCTTGACAAGATTTTCATAATCCTGCACTATTAATAATCATTCGACGTTGGGCGTTCAGAGTTCGATGTTTGATTTTTAAGTTTGACATCTCGAGTAAATAAGTTTTTTGGAGGGACGCGCTTCTGCGCGTCCGTGCGATATGTACATACGGTTATGCAGAAGCATGGCCCTCCAGGATCAATCCCGGAGCCTGTCCTGAACACAGTCGAAGTGGGCGAGATGACAAAATTAAAGACTAAGTAAAAAAAAAATTGAACGCCGAACATCGAACGTTTAACATTGAACTTCGAATATTACCGCTAAGTTAATGAACACGGAGAAACACGCATGAAGCAGATCAAAGTTGGCCTGATTGGACTTGGAACAGTCGGAACAGGCGTTGTTAAAATTCTCAAGAAAAACTCTAGCTTGATAGCCCAGCGAACCGGTTGCACAGTCAAAATAAGCAAAATTGCAGACCTTGACCTTCGTCGCGGAAAAAGCCTACGGCTTGCAAAGGGTGTGCTGACAAAAGATGCTCAAAACGTAGTCAACGACCCGGGCATTGATATTGTGGTTGAATTGATCGGCGGCTTAGAGCCGGCCCGCACGTTGGTACTGCAGGCAATTAAAAATGGTAAGCATGTAATAACCGCCAATAAGGCCCTGCTTTCAGAACACGGTTCTGAACTCTATGCCGCAGCATCAAAACAGGGTGTAGACATTGCCTTTGAGGCCAGCGTGGCCGGCGGCATTCCGATCATCCGCTCCATTCGCGAAGGCTTTGCATCTGATCGCATTGTCAACTTCTACGGTATCCTGAACGGCACCGCAAACTACATCCTGAGCCGTATGACCGATGAAGACGCAAATTTCAAAGATGTTCTCAAGGATGCCCAGCAAAAAGGCTATGCTGAGGCTGACCCCACCTTTGACATTGAAGGCACTGATACTTTGCACAAACTGTGCATACTGATCGGGCTGGGATACGGCATGAACGTGCCTGCAAAAAAAATATATACCGAGGGAATTTCCAAAATCACGGCCCTTGATATTGAATACGCCAGAGAGCTTGGCTACCGCATTAAGCTGCTGGCCATCTGCCGCAGTGCCGACGGACAGCTCGACGCTCGCATACACCCAACGCTTGTGCCCGAACAGCATATGCTATCACAGGTACAACGCACCTTTAATGCCATCTTCCTGCAAACAGCCGATGTGGGCCCGACCATGTTTTACGGTCGCGGAGCCGGGATGCTGCCTACGGGGAGCGCTGTTGTTGCCGATATAATGGCTGTTGCACGCGACGTTACTCACGGCGGCGCAAACCGCGTGCCCCTATCGCTGAACAACGAGAAGGACTGTGGCCTGCGCCTGCAACCTATCAAAGAGATACAGTCGCGCTACTATTTGCGTTTTTCTGCTGATGATCGCCCCGGTGTTCTCTCCCGCATTGCAGGAATCCTTGGGCGCAATCACATCAGCATCTCGTCTGTTATGCAAAAAGGACGCACCACAAAAAATGGCGGTACGGTGTCGATATTTATGATTACCCACGATGCGCTGGAATCTAACATGCAAAAAGCCATGAGCCAGATCAAGCAACTCTCGATTATGCGCAGCGATACCATGCTGATCCGCATTGCCGATGACATGCTCAGCGCTGAGTAAAGGATGCATAAAACGATTCTGATTGGGCAGATGACTCTTGCGGACGCGCAGAAGCGCGTCCCTCCAAAAAACCTTTATGATCGAACGTTAAGGTTTATGTATTTTTTGTGCCGCTCCATCCTGTCATTTCGACCAACGGGAGAAATCTTTTTATTGTTCATTTCTTTGCTCGTCCAAAGAAACGAACCAAAGAAAAGTCGCCCCTGGCGTTTCGCGGCCTGCGGCTTCCCTCACCGGACACATGCTAGCGGGAACGACAAGAACTCGCTTCGCTCAAACAGCTTGTCGTCCTAATCCGCTTTCATGCACCCGTCTCGGCTGCGCTCCGATGGGGTTAAAACCACAAAGCTTATTACCAAACATTCGAAGTTAAATGTTTAACGTTCAAGTGTTTAATTTTAATGTTCAATATTCTTGTTTTACTTCGCCTGTCATTTCGAACGAGGAGATAAATCCTGGAGGGCCACGCTTTGTCGTGGCCGCATGTGACTATCGAGTGGGCGCGAAGAAGCGCGTCCCTCCAAAAAAAAGGACCTCTCAAAAGGCTTGGTCTTATTAACACATTGTGAATGATTATCTCGTAATAAAACGTCACAGAAACAAGCCCGAACAGCAGTTCACCTGCGAATTGCTGCACCGGAAACCCGGCTATGCATCGATAAAAGCCTGATCTACAATGCTGAACTTCGTAGCATTCGAGAAACACAACAGGACATACTTTCACGCCACCCGGAAATCATTTCCAGGCTTACCACATTTGACAGTAGCCCCGGATACATTGCTCTTCGGCAAACCACACAATACATTTCCACGTGACATAAAAACCCCTCTGATGTATATATTAAAAAGTCAAAAATAACTCATGACAGAAAGGGATCGCATGCTCGCAAAAATTTCCTTCCTCGGTGCAACCGGCACAGTAACCGGTTCAAAATTCCTGCTCGAAACCTGCGGGAAAAAATTACTTATCGACTGCGGTCTTTTCCAGGGCGTGAAAAAAAATCGCCTGCGAAACTGGGAACCATTTCCCATGAATCCTGCTGAGATTGATGCTGTTATCCTGACGCACGCGCATATTGATCATTGCGGATACCTGCCCCGACTTACCAAAGAGGGATTTAAAGGTCCTATTTACTGCACCCATACAACCCATGAATTTTGCAAACTACTGTTGCTCGACAGCGCCCACCTGCAGGAAGAAGATGCGCGCTGGGCCAACAAAAAAGGTTATTCAAAACACACACCGGCCCTGCCCCTGTACACGACCCCGGATGCTGAAAAATGCTTAAAGCAATTTAGTTCCAGGCACTACGGCGAGGCAATTCACCTGGCAGACGGCTTGCGACTAAAGTTCCGGGATGCAGGCCATATCCTTGGATCAGCGTTTGCGAATATTAAAATAACCAAGGGAGATACAATCCGCAAAATCCTTTTCAGCGGAGATATCGGGGGACCCAACCGTCCCATTCTCAATGATCCCACTCAAGTCTACGAAGTCGATTACCTGATTGTAGAATCAACCTACGGCAACCGCCTGCACGGAGACAATCAGTCAAACCGCGAGCAGGAGCTTGCAAAGGTAATCAACGATAGTGTTAAACGCGGCGGCGTACTGGTAATTCCCGCATTTGCGGTAGGGCGAACGCAGGAGTTACTCTTTCACATCCGAGAACTCGAGAGCAGCGGTGCAATCCCCGAGCTTCCGGTCTACATCGATTCACCTATGGCAATTAAAGCCACTGCCATTACTGCGAAAATGCAGAGCGGCTACGACATGACTGCCCGTATGCTCATGCTGGATGGCCATGACATTCTTGAAACCGCCAACCTGCACATTGCAAAAAGCGTGGAGGAATCCAAAGCACTGCACAATGTCAAAGGACCGGCTATTATTATGTCAGCCAGCGGAATGCTGCAAGGCGGACGCATACTGCACCACCTTGATCGGCGCCTGCCGAAACCAGAAAATACTCTTCTATTTGTTGGCTATCAGGCTGAAGGCACACGCGGCCGCGCGCTTCAGGGCGGCAAAACTGAAGTAAAAATTCATGGTCATATGGTGCCGGTTAAGGCACACATAGATACCATTTCCGGTTTTTCGGCACATGCTGATTACCGCGAAATCCTGGCCTGGCTTATGGGTTTCAACCGCGCCCCCCTCCAAACCTTTATCGTACATGGCGAACCGGATGCCTCGCAGGCCATGGGCGAAAAAATACAAAAACAGCTGAATTGGCCTGTGACAATACCGAAACACGCACAATCTATTGAATTAGACTGATAAGGATTTGAGCGCACACGTACTGTGCGCTGCGAAAATCAAACCATTTTCGGAGGTAGCATGTCTGAACAACAATATCTGCTTGATGCATTTAACGCCGGTGACTCCTGGCGGCTCTTCAAAATTATGTCTGAGTTTGTGGAAGGTTTTGAATCACTCAAAGATGTCAACCCGTGCGTGAGCATATTCGGATCCGCGCGCACAAAGCCTGAAGACCCCGTGTATAAACAAACAGTCGACATCGCGCGTGGACTTGCCCAGAGCGGCTACAATATCATCACCGGCGGCGGCCCCGGCATTATGCAGGCCGGCAACAAGGGTGCATCTGAAGGCGGCGCACAATCAATTGGCCTAAACATTAAACTCCCCTTTGAACAGACCCCAAACCCCTTCGCCAGTATGCAGATAGAATTCAATTATTTTTTCGTACGCAAGGTAATGTTCATTAAGTATGCACAGGCCTATATCGGCATGCCCGGCGGATTTGGTACTCTGGACGAGATCTTTGAGGCCCTGACCCTGATACAGACCAAGCGCATCAAACCCTTTCCGGTAATACTGGTTGGCACCGACTACTGGGGCGGCCTGCTGGACTGGATTAAAAATACGCTTCTGGAGCGAGAACTGATAAGTCCTGAAGATATGGATCTGATACACCTGATTGATGACACGGACGCTGTTGTTAAGATGATCAAGCAGACGGTTATCGTGTAGGGACGAATGCCCTTATCACTGAGTCAAACCTTAAAGCACAACCCAAGGTGTAGACCTAATCAATAGATTTCACTTGCGTTTTACCACCACCGGCTATATATTTGAAAGTATAGACAATCAATTAGGAGGAACACAACATGTTTGGCCTAGGAATGCCCGAATTAGTTATTATATTGGTCATGGTCCTTATTATCTTTGGTGCCGGCAAACTTCCGGATATCGGTCGCGGGCTGGGAAAAGGTATAAAAAATTTCAAAACATCGATTAACGAAAAAGATCCTGAAGCCGACGAGAAGAAAAAAATTGACGACTCCTCCAAGGATTCCTGATGCTTGCGTATATACATGAGCGCTGAGCCATACAAAAACTCTCAGTAAACAAAAACGGGGAGCCCTCACAGGACTCCCCGTTTTCTAATTTCATCTGTAGCCCACTATTTAAAACCCAAGATCATCCAGCAACGAATCAATAGCACCCTGATCAAGAACATTCTTTGAGTTTCCCGTCTTGTTACTCTCATCAATAAAGCGGTGCATCAACTCGTCAACCTCGGCATCTGCCTTATTTTTTTCAATTGGTTTGCCTTCACGCAAATACTTGAGCTTAACACCTGAAGACACCAGTATGCTCAACAGCTGTATCTGTACATTTGAGAGCAAACCAACAATTTTAATAATTCGCTGCCCGGAAAGATCCTGAAACGTAAGCGATTCAAGAATACGGCCTATATTGCTAATAATACATTGTATAACATGATCGGAAGACTCAAGCGCGGCAATCAGGCGGTCGTGGTCTTCTTTTCTGACCATGGAATAGCTTTCATCAACTACCATGTAGCGATCTGAGCTATCACACTGCTGGCTATATTCCTTTTCAAGCATGGCGACCTGGGCGTCAATAGCTGAAATTGCCTCTTTCACAGAAGCAGGATCAACATTCGGCCCGCCAAGCAGCGCGGACAATGAATCGCGCAGGTTTTTCATATTCACAAGCATATCGCGCATCAGAACAATTGGATCCTTTTTCTTTGGTATGCCTGTGCCCGGTTCAGCATTGCCGACAAAATCGAGAGCTCGTACATCATCCAGGGTTTTACTTATGATGGCACACTGCCCCTGCATATCCTCTGATATGTCCATGATAGTCATGGTGGCAGTTTCAGTCATATTAACAACTTCTTCAAGCATGCTCTTGGCACTCTCAAGGTCAAGACCGGCCTTTTCAAAATCAACTTCCTTCTGACAACCACTGGGCAAATCTTTAATCGAGATTGAAAGATCGCGGGCAAGGCGGCCAATGTCCTTAAACATATCCTCTGAAATTTCCTTGTACAACGAAATTTTCTGCAAATCATCCGGGGACGAACCCTCCTCTTCGGGAGTGTTTTTGTGCATACTCCCGGCCTTTATATCCACGCCGGCAGAGCTGAGTTCGTTCACAACAATTGCATCGAGCGTTTCGCTGATGGTCGGACTTTGACGAACGGTTATCTCATAGACTTTATCACCGGCCGGAATAGTGAATGTGCCGCTGTTTATCTCTATGCGTACAACCGACTCTGTATCCTTTTTTTTCATCGTCCGTCCTTTCCACGGGTGCATCTGGTATGCAATCCGCAGTGTTCTTCAATGTTTGCGCACTCATACGATCCAGGGCGCCGCAAGGTAAGCATGATGCGATGGAATAGTCCTCATACAACAAATCAGTGTCAATGAACCCTGCCGACAAAACGGGCGCCTGTTCGATAGTATCCAAACTCCGGATCATGCTCTACTCGTACTATCTCGGCAATGACTTTAAGACACAGCTCGGCGGCACCGTCAACAACCGGAATAAAAGTTCCATCTTCCTGTCTCCATCCGGTTACATGGATCGATAAAATAATTTGACTGCCAAGCAGCAACTCTTCATCAGCCCCAAACAATACCCCACCGCCGCTCACATTCTTGACGCGGGTGCTTTTAAGGTTATCTTCAGAGAAGAGTGCCGCTATGGGGCCGTACTCTACATGGTATTCTTTTGAGAGTCGCTTGTGTTTTCTGGTGTTAAGCATTGCACTGTTCACACTAAAAGTTATCGCTGATTTAACGCCTGCATTGAGTTATAAACGTTTCATTTTGTGTGCTTCTCAACATACTAAATATCGTACAATGCGCCATTATTCTAAAGCACTAAATAAAAATAAATTTTGAATGCTTTGAAATACTGCTATAGTAAATAATAGTGAAGAAAATACATGTTTATGCCGATATGTTAACATCGCATACAAACGTACCGCGCCTGAAGAACTAAGCTTCAACAGATGAGAAAGAACACAACACCACAATGAAAAAAAGGCCCACCCCACGCTTTACCGCTGTATTCAACGCCGGCTACGGTGCATCAAAATCCGGCATGCTATTCCCCTGCCGTATTATCGATATCAGCTGGGGAGGATCATGCATTGAACTGTTCGCACAACATAAAATCATTACCGGCTCGACGGTTGAGCTGCACATTGAAATACCCGGACTCAACAGGAGAATTGTCACCTCGTTTCGATGCCTGTGGGATCGGCCCATAGAACCTAAGGATAATGAAGACGGGCACATAATCGGTGGATGCTTTATCGACATGAGCCCTGAAGACCGAAACCTGCTGCTGGACCGTGCCAAACAGCAGGCAAAAAATGATCCGGCAATCCAGCCGAAAGCTTATAAACAATACGCACACACACACCTCCACTAATCATGAAAACCAGCTCTTTACTCAGAACTGCCTCTGTAGTGCTGCTCGCACTCATTATTGCATACCTCGCAAACACACTCTACCAACGCTCCAGCGCTGAGCAGGAACGCCTGAGTCATGATATGCGCCGAATTAAAACGATACTCACGGAAGACAATGCCGAACGGCCATAGCACGCACCAAATCGCCCTCGCTGCCACAACAGCAGTTCAACAAACCAGGGCACATAGTTACAAACAACTCCTGTTGATTATCGCATTGGTGGTGCTTGTCAGTCTGCTCTACGGATGTGGCGGGCCCGTGATAGATGCATCTAGCGATCAAAGCATGCAGGCATCAATTGAACATATCCGTGCCGCTCTGACCGACGAAAACAGGGCCGCATTCGACCGGGCCCTGATTGACCTTAATGACATGCTTTTTAACCGAACAGATGCAGTCAGTCAGGCAACAATCGGCTTATACCGACCTGAAGCACTCCTTCGTAAGATCCTGCATGGGAAAACAGCCCGCGATGTTATCGACATGGTAGAAGAACACCGTCAAAAGCTGCGCGAAAAATAGCGACGGCGTGATTCAGAAAGCACGACCGGAAAAATGATTCACTAAAGCATAGAATAGAAACATAGTATTACATGAAACACACAATTAAAAACTGGCTTGCTGAATGCAAACAGTTGAGTGGCGATCCACGCTATCTCGGCCGGGGAATGGCAATCGGCATTTTTGTCAGCATGACGCCGTTTTTCCCCTTTCACACTGCAATAGCCCTTGCGATGTCGGTAGTACTGCGCGGCAGTAAACGGGCAGCTGCCATTGGCGTATGGCTCAGCAATCCCCTGACCATCCCCTTTTGTTATTTTATAAGTTACAAGCTTGGAGTTTTTATTCTTGGAACTAAGTCGCTCTATAATCCAGAATGGGAAACGTTCGCAGATATTCTGCACATGGGCGTTGATATGGTCTACGCCATGATCATCGGGGGGATTGTGCTCGGCACCGCACTGGCCATACCGGCATACTACATAACAAAAAGAATTTTTAAACGCATACAGAACCGTGCCAACGATCTTGAAAAACAGTCAATTCCACCGCAGGATTCCTCCGCAAACTCAGACGCTACAAAAAACTGAGCGCTCTGTCAGTGTTATTTTCAGTGCCTCTATGCACAGAGTGTATTGGTGCACCTGTGCCCGAAAACAATCAATTTTTTTACTGCCCCGCGCGTACAGTAGTGCCCATAAAAAAACGCCCCGGCAGCACATGGCCCGGGGCGTGTATTTTCTGCAAATCTAAACGCTGTGGATTAAAGTACCCGCACCATCACAACACCTTCAACCGCGCGCAGTTTAGCAATCACGGACTCGTCAATCGCGCTGTCGACATCTATGATGTTATAGGCATAGTCGTCGCGGCTGCGGTTGAGCATATCAGCGATATTGATATTATTTTCAGCCAGTATGGTTGTAAACTGGCCTATGATTTTAGGTACGTTACGGTTAGCGATGGTAATGCGCGTCTGGCCGGAGCCGGGCAGTACGCATTCAGGAAAATTAACCGAATTTTTGACATTGCCGTTTTCAAGATAATCACGCAACTGGGCTACCGCCATGGTCGCGCAATTATCCTCTGACTCCGGTGTGGAAGCTCCCAGATGCGGAACCGGGATCACGCTGTCAGACGTGAGCAATTTCTCATTGGGAAAATCGGTAACATACATCCCGACAATGCCCTCGTTGATAGCTTCGAGTAAATCATCGTCATTAACCAGTTCACCGCGGGCAAAATTAAGAATTCTAATTCCTTTACGCATCAGGCGGAATTTCTCCAGGTTAATTTTGCCGCGGGTATCATCATTCAACGGTGTGTGCAGTGAAATAAAGTCAGAGTCGGCAATAAGCTCATCCAGGCTTACCGCTTTCTTGACAGAACGCGATAGTCCCCAGGCAGAATCAACAGAGAGAAACGGGTCATAGCCGCTAACCTGCATGCCAAGGGCTTCGGCATCATTTGCAACCATAACGCCAATCGCGCCGAGTCCGATAATACCCAGCTTTTTACCCTTGATCTCCGGACCGGTAAACTGCGATTTGCCTTTCTCGACCAGTTTTCCAACCCCGGCACCCTTACCGGCCAATCCCTTGGACCAGACAATGCCGCGATACACTTTGCGGGACGCGATAAAAAGCCCCATAAGCGTCATTTCCTTGACAGCATTTGCATTGGCGCCGGGCGTATTGAAAACGACAATACCCTGCGCGGAGCATTTTTCAACCGGGATATTGTTGACCCCGGCCCCGGCGCGCGCAATCGCCTTCATTGATTCTCCCAGATCCATATCGTGCATTTTCTGGCTGCGCACCAATATCGCATCCGGATTGACAATTTCCGAGGCGTACTCATAGCTTTCGTGCGGTAACAGGTCAAGACCTACCGCGGATATTTTATTAAGAAGCTGTATTTTATTCATGGCGCATACTCCCTTACAGCAACCGGGCTGCTGTAAAATTTAGTGTTATAGTCCATTCATTAGCAACAAAAAATATAGCATTATTCCCTTTGTTGCGCCATACAAAAATAAGGCTGTATGCCGGGTATGATCAAACAAAGCTGCAATAACGGACACCACCAGGAAAGGTAACAAAACGGTTAGCAGGCTTTTACCATCGGCAATTCAGACCAGCAGGTCGTATAACGGCCGGACATAAAACGCCTGCGCATCCGCCACCCGCGTCCGGCGCCTACCGGAACAGCGAAGCTTACCGTGCCCCGCCCCCAACGTGCATTGATTGCGTCAACCGCCCCCATAAAACATTTCTTACGCTCATCAGCGGCCGGACTATCTTCAAACAGATCCAACTGACGTTCGCACGCGGTCTGCAATCCAGTAAACAGGACGCCGATTTTGCGATACCTATAGCCCGGGCGATAGAGCCGGTTCAAAACATTCAGGCCATGGCGGATTAAATCAGGCGTGTAATCTCCGGGAGTCGGCAGAGTAAGCGTAGCCGCATTATTGTACTGCGGCCCGGCCCCATGTCGACCGGTCGTAATAAAAACCTGCATAGCCGATGCACTCAGACCTTTGGAGCGCAATTTTGCAGCAGCAATACTAATATATTCAACGAGTGCTTCGCGCAGATGCGCTAGGTCTTCCACCGGGGTGCCGAATGAACGCGAACTGCGAATACCCCTGGCCGGGGCGGGCATATCTTGAAGACCAATGCAGTCAATACCGCGCAGTTCCATCACCGTTCGCAGCCCCTGTATGGTCAAACGCCTGCGCACCCAACCGTCATCGGCATGTTTAAGCTTAAGGGCTGTTGCAATGCCGCTACGCCTGAGCATAGCAGCGTAGCGGCGCCCAATTCCCCATATGTCCTCAACCGCGATAGCACCCAGCAGCAGCTCACAGTCCTCACAGCTGTCAAGGATGCACACCCCGCCTCGTTCCGGTCTTTTTTTAGCGATGCGCGCGGCTATCTTTGCCAGAGTTTTTGTCGAGGCGATTCCAATTGATACCGGTATACCTGTGCAACGCAAAACCCGGGCGCGCATCTGTGCGGCCCAGACTTCATGATTTTCGCGAGATCCACGAGCGCAGTCAAGAAAGGCCTCATCAATAGAATATACTTCCATGCGCGAACTGAACTGTTGCAGGATCTCCATCACCCGCGCCGACATATCGCCGTACAGGGCATAATTTGAGGAAAAGACCTGCACACCATGCTGCCTGATATGGGCGCGGCATTCAAAAAAAGGTGTGCCCATGCAGATGCCAAGCTGCTTGGCCTCTTCCGAGCGGGCGATAATGCATCCGTCATTATTGGAGAGCACCACCACCGGACGATGCGCCAGTGACGGGTCAAACACGCGTTCGCAGGAAACATAAAAATTATTGCAGTCAACCAGAGCAACACGTGTCTGCGAAACCCTAGAGCTTATGAATGACACTGGTAGCCACTCCCCAGATATGAACATCGGCCCCATCAGGTATATCCACACACTCGAAGGCTTTATTTTCAGGTTGCAACATACAACGGCCATTATGCCTGAGCAGACGCTTGACGGTCAGTTCGCCGTTGACAGCCGCCACTACAACGTGGCCGCTCTTGGGCTCCAGCGAACGGTCGACAATCAGTAAATCCTTGTCATGGATACCGGCTCCGATCATTGAATCACCGGCAACACGCACAAAAAAAGTTGCACTCGGATGCTGAATCAAGTGTTCATTCAAATCGAGCCGACATTCAATATAATCCCCGGCCGGTGATGGAAACCCGGCCGCAACTGTTTCCAGAAACAACGGCAGGCCCTGAGAAACACCCGGAGGCCTGAGTTTTGACCGCAGCGCTATCCGTGACATATGCACATCCTCTTCCTGTACTACCAGCCATTTCTGCCACAACACACCACCCGCACCAGAGTACCCCTGAACGGGATGCACACTATATAACAAATGTACTACTTATTGCAACATTTTTATACAGCTGTGGATATGTTGTGGTTAAATATCTCAAACATACCATATTTAGTATGCAAGCAGAGATATTGCACCTGTTGAATTCCTGTGGAAATCAGGGCTGGAAAAGAATGTACTGCTGTGTATCGGCCTACTATACCTTGACTTATAGTATGATACTATATAATATTAGAACCTTTAAAGAGAGCCTGCTCCTGCAAAAGGAAGGGTTCGACCTCAGCTCCCGGTTTCCGGCATACACAACACCGGTTTTTTTACCCTATCGCTCAGTATGAAAGAAGAATTCAACTATGACATGCCCTGAAACCATACCCCTGCGTATTGAGAAAATGGTTCATAACGGCCTTGGATTCGCGCGCCGTGACGGACAGGCCTGCCTGGTGAAATATGCCATTACCGGTGAACTGGTAAACGCCCGCATAGATAATCAGCATAAGCAGTTTCTGGAAACGACCGCCGTTGACATTCTAGAACCATCCCCGGAGCGCGTTGAGCCGCCCTGCCCTCTGTTTTATAAGTGCGGCGGCTGCCACCTGCAGCATATGACCTACACCGAGCAGGTTGCATCCAAAAACCAGGCCCTTGCCGACAGTCTGAAGCGCATCGGTAAATTCAGCGAAGCGGACATCTCGCCTCCAATTGCTTCGCCTCAGAGTCTGCACTACCGAATCAAGGCCGGGCTTAAAGTAGAGCTGGACCCTGAACTTGTCATCGGCCTGTACCAGGAAAAATCCCACACCCTGGTTAATCTCGAGCGCTGTCTGCTGCTGCATGATCAACTCAATGCGGCCCTGCCGCTGGTGCGTGCCCAATACAATGAGAAACCGCTTGTAAAGGCCCAGGTCCAATACCTTGACATGCTTGTCTGCAGCAACCCGGCAGTAGTCCTGCTGCACGCGCAATCAAGTCCTCGCAAAGCCCGTGCATTTTCGCTGCGCAACGAACGCTTCAACCTTTGTCCAGAAGGCGCAAGCGATACTGTTTTTGACCTTCACTTTATTCGCACAGCCAACTCGTTCTGCCAGGTAAATGCTGGCCAAAACGAAAATATGATCGAGGTAGTGGTTGATTGTCTCAACCCCCAGCCAGGCCGCCGTATTCTCGAGCTTTATTGCGGATCAGGTAACTTCAGCCTGTTTCTGGCACGTCGCGGCGCCGAGGTCTTCAGCATTGAAGGAAACCGTAGTGCAGTTCAACAAGCACGACGAAATGCCGCAAACAACGCAATTGAAGGCTGCCGTTTTGAAACTGCCGATGTCAACCAAATCCAATTAAAAAGCCTGCCATTCAAATGCAACAGCCTGCTTTTGAATCCGCCTCGCAGCGGTTGTCCCGGCAAGGTCCTTAAGCAAATACTTGGACTGAGGCCTTCAAATATTGTGTATGTATCCTGCAATCCCGCCACGCTTTCCCGTGATTTACACCTGCTTTGCGAGGGAGGCTATCATTTAGATCGCATCCAGCCCCTTGATATGTTCCCCCAAACCTGCCATATTGAAACCGTAGTCAAACTGATACGGGACTAATCGCAACGCGGCTTCCCGGGCATATTTTGACCACATGTCTTGCTCAGAAACCGTAGTAACACCAGAACCGGGGTCACGGGGTTCTTTTCATGCATGAAGCACTTTTTTATAAAAAAAATGACAACGCGGTACTACGTTGCAATCTGTGCCCGCATGCATGCCTGATACCTGAAGGGCGGCGTGGATTGTGCGCCGTGCGCGAAAACCGGGATGGCCGTTTGTACACACTGGTATACGGCAACCCGATTGCCGAGCATGTTGACCCGATTGAAAAAAAACCACTGTTTCATGTGCTGCCCGGGTCGAGTAGCTACTCAATCGGTACCCCCGGCTGCAATTTGAGCTGTCGCCATTGCCAGAACGCCGACATCGCACATCTACCGCACACCCACGAGATTCCAACCGGCCTGCAGCGTTCACCTGATGCAATTGTCAACGCGGCCCTGACGTCAGGCTGCCGCAGCATTGCCTGTACCTATACCGAACCGACAATCTACTTTGAATACGCCTTAGAGATTGCCAAAAGTGCGGCTCAGAAAAACCTGAAAACAATTTTTGTTACAAACGGCTACATCACGACCCCTGCAATTGAAGCAATTGCCCCCTTTCTTGATGCGGCTAATATTGACCTGAAAGCTTTCTCGGACGACTTTTACCGTGATATATGCGGGGCGCATTTGCAGCCGGTACTTGACGCAATTCAAACCTATCGCCGATGCAATATCTGGATTGAAATAACCACGCTTATTATCCCGGGACTCAATGACAGTCCGGATGAATTAAAGCGGGCTGCTGATTTTATTGTGTCAGTCGGTGAGGATATCCCCTGGCATGTAAGTGCTTTTTATCCAACCTATCAGATGACGGACCGGCCCCAGACACCGGCTGAAACCCTGCATGCAACTCGCGCGATTGGTCAGTCAGCCGGCTTGCGTTATGTTTATACCGGAAATATTGCCGGTCAGGGCGGCGAAGATACTCTGTGCCATGCCTGTGGAGCCGTGCTGATTGAACGCAGCGGGTACAGCATTGGCACAAACAATATAAGCAACGGGACATGCCCTTCCTGTTCGGTTCCGTGCGCAGGAATTTTTGATTAATAGGCTTGTGCGGACCGGGCTGCATAGATTGCAGGGTGCAGCGAAGCGAAACCCACCGGATGTATGTGTAGCTCGTCAATGGTGGGTTGCACCCACCCTACATCCTATTGACAATCAATACAGTCACTCCAAGATCTCTCCCTGCAGTCGAGATGACAGTGCATGGACATGAACAGTAAGGGGGAAATACTCTAGCGCTATTTTTTAGGGCGGCGGGATGAACCTGTACGCGATTTCGCTGTTGCTGATGGGCGACTGCGATCCGAGCCTGTGCGCGGTTTCGCTGTCGCTGATGGGCGACTACGGTCTGAACCCGTACGCGATTTCGCTGTTGCTGATGGGCGACTGCGGTCTGAACCTGTACGCGGTTTCGCTGTCGCTGATGGGCGACTACGGTCTGAACCTGTACGCGATTTTGCTCTAACTGATGTGCGGCTGCGCTCCGAGGCGGAGCTGGTTTTTGTTGTGCCGCTTGTGCGACTGCGCTCCGGGCGCGGGGTGCGAACCGGACGTGCTGACCTGTGTGCACTGTTTTTTTCCGGAACAGAACGCGCAGGCGCTTTGGCCCCGGCAGCCCCATATTCCTTAACAGCCTCAATTTCAGCCTTGGTAAGGAACCGATACGTGCCGACGGGCAAGCGCCCAAGCTGTAATGGACCAATTGTCGTTCTAATAATACGCAGGGTTGGATACCCGATAAATTCAAACATTTTTTTCAACTGGCGATTAAGACCTTCATGCAACACGACCTCGCACCAGGAACTCTTCAAACTTTTTTTAACGAGGCGTATTCCAGAACGGCTGGTTTTGCGGCCTTCGATCACAACGCCGTCGCGCAAACGTTTTAATGCAGCTTCAACGGGAATTCCTTTTACCTTGACCAGGTATTTTTTTTCAATGCCATGGCTGGGATGCTGCAGGAGCTGGGAGAACATGCCGTCATTGGTAACAACCAGCAGCCCTTCAGTATCATAATCAAGCCGCCCGACCGGATACAAACGCTCAGGGATATCATCATAGAGCTGATCAATTGTTGTGCGACCTTGCGGGTCATGCAAGCTGGTCACACAGCCCTGCGGTTTATGCAGCAGCAGATACACCTTGTTTTCGGGCTCGGCAAGCTCAACATCGTCTATGCTGATCTCATCATGAGCGGCATCTGCCAAGGTTCCCATCTGTGTTACTATCTGGCCGTTGACAATGACACGACCCTGACGAATAAGCTCCTCGGCCTTACGGCGCGAGCCAATACCGCTACGGGCAATTATTTTCTGAAGGCGTTCTTTCATTGCTTCTCATCTTCTGGAACTACTGGTGGTTCAATATCCGAAACGGTGTCTTCAGACTCATCACGCTCGGCCGTTACAGCATCTGGAACTATTGGTGGTTCAATGTCCGAAACAGTGTCTTCAGACTCATCACCCTCGGCCGTTACAGCATCTGACACATCATCTGCATCGTCGAGTTCGTTCTCCAAATATTCAACAGCCAGGACGGCCTCTGAAAGCTGTTCATCAGTTACGGGTTCAACGTCCGCACCGGCTTCAGGCTCTTCCTCGTCAGGTTTCTCCTCGTCAAAGAGCTCTGGCGGGATTTTCTGACGCAATATCGTAGGCAATTTGCTTTCATCAAGACCGTCAAATTCCTTGAGTGACGGCATGTCTTCGAGCCGGTCAAGGCCGAAAACCTCAAGAAACCGCTTGGTGGTGCCAAACATGAACGGCCTGCCGGCAATGTTCTTTCTGCCAACAATTTTTAACAGGCTGCGTTCAATCAGATTTTTAATCACACCGCCGCTGTCAACACCGCGTAGCTTCTCTATGTCCGACCTGATAATCGGCTGTTTATAGGCAATGATAGCAAGGGTTTCAAGGGTGGACTGAGTGAGCCGAAATGAACGTACTTTCTTGATTTTCTTAATCCACTGCGCGTAATTGGGCCGGGTGCGATACTGATACCCTCCGGCAACCTCCTGCAAATAAAATCCTCGCTGTGAATCGCGATTGTCGGCATTAAGCTGATCAATTGCTTCGCGAATTACCGCAGTCGATATCTCATCGTGATTGACCTCACGGATGATTTGCCGAATGCGGGAAAGGCTGAGCGGCATTTCAGAGGCAAATATCAAAGCATCTACAATTGATTTTAAGGCGTCGGTCTTCATGCGTCTCCAGTCTGCCCTGCATCGACCGGGGAAGCGTCCTGAGGACTGTCTTCCGTTACCGGGTACAGGTAAATCGTACTGAAATTATTGTTCTGATAGATTCTGACTGCCTGCATTTTCATCAGCTCAAGCATTGCCAGAAAAGTGGTTATTATAAAAAGTTTTGTTGTTTTTTCGGGAAACAACCGCATAAAGTCAATCCCCTCTGACTGACCTTCTATGCTCTGCAGCAGCTCAACAATTCTGTCCTTTACCGATATCTCTTCAACAGAAATGTCATACTCGTCTTCATCACCATCAGTGCGCTCAAGCATTGCTTTAAAGGCATTAATAAGATCAAACATGCCGACTTCGCTAAAGGCCGCCTCATCATCAACCGGAGCGGGCTCAGCGAACAGCGCGCGCGCGAACACATCCTTTTCAAGAATGTTTTGCTCTTTCAGGCGCTCGGCCGCATCCTTGTACTGCTGATATTCAAGC
>Ga0075120_10001623_pt1 | contig 17368 bp, 12 predicted proteins | sample AntAceMetag02UKL_FD_69792 | JGI IMG/M metagenome (GOLD analysis project Ga0075120, IMG submission 69792) | Saline lake microbial communities from Ace Lake, Antarctica - Antarctic Ace Lake Metagenome 02UKL | ecosystem: Environmental > Aquatic > Non-marine Saline and Alkaline > Saline | place... | reverse complement strand
ATAGTCGCTGTCCGCGAAAACCGATTCAGCGTAGTACTGGCCATCACCAAGAACATGGAGAAGATTGAAGTTATTACGATCCCAGACATAGACCCGGCTGTCATCATTAGATCCGTATATATAGTCATCATCGGCATAAACCGAGAGCATCTCCTTGCAGTCCGGGACCGTCAGCGCCGCGACCTGCTGATAGGTTGATCGATCCCAGAGATAGACATATTTATCTTTGTTAGCACCATAGATATAATCGTTATCGGCGTAGACCGAGAACATCCAATCTTTCCCCCGGGAGAGGACGGCCAGCAAGGTCAAATCACCTGGCGTCGGTGATGGGCTCGAATCAATCGGGATCAAAAATCCAAAGGTCGGCGATGGCTGCGGAGTCGGGGTTATGAACCCTTCGGGAGTCGAGGTTGGCACCGCGGTCGGCGGCGGAGTCGGAGTGTGGTAACCTCTGGGAGACGGTGTCGGCGAGGGAGGCGGGGTTGGGGTCATATACCCCCCCGGCGTTAAGGTCGACATCGGGGTTGGGGACGGCGGGATAGTCGGGGTCGGAGTGGGAGTCGGGGTGCGTTCCGCCTGCCAGATATAAATATTGCCTTCGGCGGATCCTCCATAAATGTAATGTGATCCGGTATCTCCCGCGTGATACCGATCAGCGTAGACACTATTCAGCGAAAGACTGCCTGTCTTCAGCATTCTCTGGAGAGAAAAGTCATCGTTCTTCCAGATATAGACCTCACCATCAGGCCCGGCACCATAGAGATACTCCCGGTCATCGGAGGAGAGACTCCTGATCTGACCGGAGACCGCGGGGAGCGAGGTCTGAAGCAGAAATGAACCTTTCCGCCAGATGGCAGTAGAAGGATCCAATCCACCTCCATAGCAGTAGGTACTGTCGACCGCGGTCGACCACATAATATCCGTGCCGGCTGAGAAAGAGGTGGATAAGGCCATTGTTTCTCGATCCCAGAGGTAGAGCGAGCCGTCAACATTGGAGCTATAGATATATTTATCATCCAGACAGATAGAGAGCATCGGCCCCAGGTCTCGATCCAGAACAGTCTGAAAACTGAAATCGGCGCCGTCCCAGATATATATCCCTCCATCATTATTCGCACCGCAGATAATCTCCCCGTCACCGGCCACCGAGTACATGAATTCACGGGCTTGGTCAAGAACGGCCAACAGCGAAAATCCTCCGCCCAGAACATCGTAACTCCAGGCATATATGCTGCCGTCCTCACTGGCCCCATAGATATTCCGGCGGGAGTGATCCCGAAACGACTGGAGTCCGTAAATATTCCCATCGCTATATCCCCCAACAGTCTCCAGAAAATAGAACCCGTACGCGGTCCGCTCCCAGATATGGACCTCTCCTCCCCCGGATCCCCCGTAAAGATAACGGTCATCCGCCCAAACCGACCAGACCGGGCTTCCAACCGACAGGGTATCAACCAGATCGAAAGTTCCGGGCCCAATGGCTATATACGGCGATGGCGACGGTGCGATTATGGGCTCCGGCGTAGCCGCCCGTAAAATCGGAAGAGTGGGTACGGGCGTAGGGATATGCGCACCCTTCGACGAGATCTTCACTGTCGGAGTGGGAACCGCCTGGGCCAGTTGGGTCAGATTTAAATCAAGGTAGGTAGACCCATCCGACGCGATATAATAATAAGCTGTTTCGGATATGGAGGTTACCGGCGGGTAGACGTTTACAACCTGCCCACTATCATAGGTAAACGCCACCCAGTCCCCGGTATGGATGTTGTAATCTTCTCCTTGTTTTGAAATCACAAGCGCGACCGCCTGGTTAGGATGGGTCTGCTTGTCCTCGAAGCTATTTTCATTGTCGGCGACATCTCCATAGAACTGCATCTCGTTCGTTGCTCTGGTAACGTGAAAGTACCAGCCAATGGTATCACCGGATCGAGGATGCGCGATCCAGAGATCCTCCAGATCGGAGATCATAAGCGGTGCCGGTGTAATCATGGGCGTAGTGGTCGGAGAAGGAGGAGGAGTAGGTGTAGGTGTTACTGTCTTATACCCTATGGGAGTGGGCGAGGACGATGGAGTGGGGATGGAAGATGGAGTGGTAGTTGGGGTCGGGGTCGGTGAGATCGTTGGAGTGGGCGTCTTGTAACCTACCGGTGTGGCACTCGGGACGGTCTTGGCAAGCTCACAGAGCGCCTCGTCTGAGTAAGTACTTCCATAGGAATCTATAAAATAATAGACCGCGGTGAACTGATTAAAATGGGCCGGGGGATAAACATTGACGGACTGCCCGCCATCGTAGGTTAACGCCACCCAGTCCCCTGTATGAGTAGTGAAATTCTGGGCAGTCGAGCCGCTCGCCCTGTATATTCTTATCGCGACCGCTTGTTCGGGATAACTCGTATATTCGCGGAAAGTATTTTGATAGTCATAGGCATATCCGTAACCGAGACCTTCATCAGGAACAATGGCCCGGGTGACTCGATAAACCCATCCTTGATTGGCGGTTGAACGGGGAAAGGCAATCGAGAGGTCCTCAAGAGCCGAAAACTCCAGAGGATCATTACCACAGTACGGTGTCTGAGTCGGAGTGGGGACTGTCGCAGTCGGAGTCTGGATTTTGACCGTGGGGACCGGGGTGGGAACTCTGGTAGTCGGGGTCGGAGTAATAACCCGGCTGGTCGGTGTCGCGGCCGGAGTTGGAGTCGTCAGGGAAATCCCGAAGAGATCCCAATAGACCGACCGGTAGGCTTCCATCAGCAGACTGTAAGCAAGAGTCTTTTTATTAGGGTCGTACTCAGTATCTTCATAGACATCGTACTTAACCGTGTTCCGGTTCGGGTAGGTGACGGTAACCTCCTGTTTGTCATTAGCGCGCTCAAAAACCCCCCTTCCTCTCAATCCCGGCCCAAAGGCGGCGAAAAGCTCCTCGGATGGAACCCAGGCAGAGGAGACCTCCGGAGTGGAGGTCGGTGTCGGTGTCGGAATTCTGTATCCGACCGGTGTGGGGGACGGGTACAGCCAATCCCAACCGCTATAGGGAACCATCCACGAAGGTAACGGTGTCGGCTCGGGAATAAGCGGGGCACGGTCTGATTTGGGGGCGACAGATGAGTTATCATCAGCTTCAGACACAGGTTCATCTAGCGGAGGAGCGACAATTCCAACCTTAAATCCTGAAGAGGAGAAAGAGGATGATTCCGGTCCAGCTACAGAGTCAGTTCCTTCGGCGCAGAAGGCGGGCAGGGAAAAAAGTAATACCCCCATTATTCCGAGCAACCAGCCAGCCCGATTTATTCTCCTACTCATCATCTTCTCCTGTTTTTTTATTCTTGCTCAAACCATTTCTGGTTATCGGAATCTCATTAGCTATTGAACTTTCTCACCTGCCGCACAAGGCGGCAGGGGCCGTTTCTGGTTTTCAATCTCCGTTTAGCCGCTGAACTTTCTCCCCTGCCGCACGAGGCGGCAAGGGCCGTTTCTGCCTTAAACGGTCTTCAACGACCTTTAACGTCCTTACTCTTCAACGTTTGTTCTTTTCAACGTTTTTATATTTTAACGTTAGCCCCGCCAACAGCGGGGCTAAATCATATCGCCCGGGCCGAAACTACTGTAAAATCAACATCCAGTGTATCCGCCACCTTGCGGCTCAACTTTATCTCAAGCTTCAGGACCTTCATCCCTTCCGGCAAAGATTCCATCACGACCAGGATATTAAACAGATCGGGAATGGTAACCTTTTCCAGATGGACAGTCACGAAGGTCTGACGATAAAGGTCCTGGATATTTTCATCGCGGGGCTTCATGTTCTTCAAATCGACGGACGGCGCCTGCTCCTTGATCAGGTCCGCCAGAGAACCCGTTAATGAAGCGCTGCTTCCCGGCAACGCCATCCGGCTGGTAACCATCCCGGTCTCCTGCTGGAGACGCGTGTACCGAAACCGGAGACGCTCCACCCTGGAGAGAATCTCCTCCCGTGACTCCACTTCACTCCTCAGCTTTGACCAACGGTTATATAACGAGTTATCCCATAGCAAGAAAAACCAGAGCAGAAAGATGAGCAATACCGCCATACCCCCCAGGACCAGAGTTCGTTTTTCTTGTTTCTTAAATTTCATAAATTAGTTCCGCAATCTTTATTACGACCTCAGCACCCGGGCGAAAAAGACAGAATCCGCTATCTGTTATTCTTCCCGGGAAACCGGAATATTATATTGAAACTCCACTGTAACCAGCGCCCCTCCCTTATTCAGAGTTTTTCGGGCGCGGGGCTCCGTTATCTTATCACCAACAAAGTAATCCGACTTGGCCAGGGAATTTTTTATCAGATCCGCCGAACGGTAACTGTCGGTCCTGCCCCGGAATATTACCCGGCTTTCATTTATATCCAGCACAACTACCTGAACCTTAATATTTTCCGGTATCAGCGCGCTGATCTCTCTGAGAATATCGAGACTGGAGACCGAGATCATATCCTGATAGTACTCAAGCTCCCGGCGGGACAGCTCCACTCCATCTTTCATCGCTTTCAGTTCCTCGCCGGGAACCGGAACCGGCTGATCCGGGAAGGTTTCCCGCACAACCAACCTGATCTTCCGGGCTAAAACCTCCGAAGTATTTTCCTCCATCTCAATCCGCCAGAAAAGACCCATGGCCAATAACGCCATCAACCCCACCGCCAGACCAATGGTAGTAAATATCCGGTGGCGAATCTTCTTCCAGGCTCCTTCAAACGAAAACTCCTCTCTCCGGAAATCAATTCGGTCTGTTCCGGGGACTATCTCACTCATTGCCAGGCCCATAGCTGTCCTGATAATCTCGGGGTTCTCCGGGGATTTCTTCGAATTCACCCCGGAAAAAGGTTCCAGATTCAATAATTCCAGATTCAATTTCCGGGAGAGTTCTTCCTTCAATCCATGCTGGAGGGAAGCACCTCCAGTCAGGATAAGATTTTTAAGTTGCCGAAGACCCAATGCCGGCACGGCGGAATTGATGGTCCGCGCTAGCTCAGTCTCCAGCCGGGAGACCACGGCCCCGATCACTTCCTCGATCCGATCATCGGAAGAGGGGGGGGCTATCTTCAATGCCTCAGCCTCCGCGAATTCGCAGCCCATCTCCTCCATTATCGCCGTGGTTATCATATCGCCGCCCCAGGAAAAACTTCTCAGATATACCACCGTACCATCCAGCAGAAAAGCCACCCCGGTATGAATAGCCCCGATATCCAGCAACATCGTCGCGTCCGTGGCAGGGAGATCCGGCAGAGCGGTATACGCCCGGCAACTCCCCAGCAGATCAACACTGACTTTCGTTGGATGGATACCAACTTCAGCTAGTAGACTAAGATGACCTTTTAGGAGCGTCTTCTTGGCCGCCATCATTATCACTCGGGTCTTACCCCCCTCCAGTTCCTCAACCGGCCAATAATCAATAACAATCTGATCGAGAGGATAAGGGACATGTAGTTCAGCCTCCGAAGCTATTACCTGGCGAATCTGGGAGTCTTTAGTGAATGGAAGTTCCAGACTCCGGACAAATACCCGGTGAATGGGAAGAGAGGAGATCAGGGATTCCTCATTCATGCGTGTACCCTGAATCAAGGACCGTAAACTATCCAGCACCACCTCAGGAGAAACAACTCCCGCCTTCGCACGGGGGTTCAGGCAGGACCGGAAATCGGTCAACCGGGGATTCTTCCCGTTCTTCTTCAAAGCCACCACCCGGATACCGGCAGTACCAACATCAATCGCCCGGCAACTTGGAACTACACCGGAACCATTTTTAAATATATCGGCTATACTCATATAAATTAGCTCACTTCGTTCGCTACTTTATAGTTTTGAACAATGACTATCATAATTAGATTACTGCGATATCAATAAATAGTTCAATAATCTTAAGAAAAATTTAAGATTTATAGGTAATAATAAATAATCATCTATCCGGCGAACATGCCGATTTCTTGATAATCACTGATTAATATTAACTTTCTTTACCGCCCCTCGAACCGCCAGTAACAGATTACAATTCGATCTTCCTGTCGCTGGACGATGGCCCGAACCCGGGCGGTGGTCTTTCCCACTTTCCCCTCGGATAAGATGTTAAAATATTCGCTGTTAACTTTAAACCGCTCCAGAAATTTATCCTTGATCTTGGTGCTTAAGTACTCATCATCATTAATATCTTCCACCGCCTGGAATGGAAGTTCCTCCCGGGCGGCGATGATATCATCCGCCAGAGTCATCTGATCGTCATTTTCATCCTGCAGCATTACTTCCAAGACTTCCCGGGGTGCGGTATTTATATTTACCTTGCCGTCGCCATACACGGTCAGGTAGCCTCTCAGTCCAAAAAACGGTTTCTCAGCCCAGGGGTCGATAAGCTCAAGTCCATCCTCCTCGGCCTCGACCTCAATCTCCTCCCGGAGCGGCCATCCCATCAGCATGGTTTCGGTCATATCTTTGACCAGGGCCAGTTCTCCAATCGTCTCCATAGGTCCACTACGTTCAATTCCATCAACAGCCCCTCCCGGTTTGTCCTCATACCAATCCACAATCGCGTCCAGCGTCCCTCTCGGTGTGTCGAAGAGTGAGATCGCGAAGGGATCAATTCCATCGGCCTCATCGGCCAGTTCCCTGATTCTCTCCAGTAAAATTTTTACCGAGAAATATTCAGGTGATTCATCGTCTATCTCTATCTTGTCATCATCCTCTTCTTCATCCTCTTCGGATGATTTTTCCTTTTCGTCTTCTTCCTTATCCTTTTCTTCCTCCTCCTTTCTCTTCTTCTCCCTCTCTCTCCTCTTCAGGGGATCATCTCTATCTTCAGGCTTTATTTCTTCCTTCTCCTCCTCCGCATCCTGTTCACCTCCGGATAGCTCCGTCCGGGCAGCAGCGATCTCCTTTACCGCGTCTTCCAGGAGAAGATTCAGGTTATACTTTCGATCTTCGTCAATAATTTTAAAGCTAAACGTTCCTGCCCCAAGCTCAATCGACGGTCCGAGCTGCGCCCACCCTTCTTCCAGGCTATCAACGCCCTCATCTTCCTCTTCCCCGGCTTCTTTAGTCTGGCCAGCGCCTGAACTCGTTTCTTCGCTTTCACCGGTATCCAGGTCCGAGATTTTGTCCTCCTCCAATAACGCGATCGCCTGGCTGATCCCGGACCGGGCCAGGTAATAAGCTTCCGTACTATCCCGGGCCCCGGATGCCATCTTCTTATCCAGCAAACTGAGATAAATGAACTGCATCACCAGCACTGCCAGCAGAACAATCACCAGAACAACCGTCAATAGAACCACACCAGAGTCCGAACATTTTTTATCTACCGTCCTGAATATTTGTTGCTTATCATTCATATTGTAGCGAAGCCTATAAATGACGAAAACCGAATTACGAATGTCGAAATAATGCCGAATCCAGAATGTCGAAGTGCCTTCACCATAGCCACGCTGCGGCGGCGACTGGGAGCGGCTTTGGAGTTCTCTCGCTCGTGCGCCATAGTGCTATAGCGGACAGAAGTGACGACGGATATATCCCGGAAGACCTAAGCCAAATGCAAGCCAACCGTAAGCACTCGAACGCTAAGCAGGCCCATTTGGATATTGGGATTTGGACATTCATTCGTCATTCCTCATTCGGATTTCGTCATTCTAAATTATGTTATTACCACCAACATCTACTACACAAAATAACAGATAACCTTATTTCTTAACGTCATTCCTCTATCTCTTCTTCCTCTTCCAACGGCCGCGGAGTCATCGGAAGGGAGGTCACCACGCTGAATCTCTTCGGTGACTTCTCCCCTTCCACTCCAATGGAAATTGTTATCTTCACTCCATACGGGAGAACCGGCATCTCATCTTCTGCTTCAGCCGCGGCAGACGCAGCTTCCTCTCCTCCCCATGTATCCACCCATTCAATTCCATTATAATATTGAAAATCAAGAGCCAGGATATTCTCCGCCAGGATTACTTCATCTTTCGTTTTAAACGGCTCTTCCAGATTAAAGTAGGGCGACATCTCCATAAACAGAAAACCCTCATTAGTTCCGCGCCCCAGATAATATTTAACCTCAAAGGAATCATACCCGATCCAATCCTCCGCGCCCTGAATAGAAGTCGTAGTCACAATACTTAGAGAATCGTTCTCCATACCTCCGTACCATTCATCAACTCCCACGAACATCTCTCCTTCTTCACCAAAGAGAGGCTGATAGGCTCCGCCAATCTCTTTGGCCAGGGTATCCAGTACAATCCGGGCGGTCTGATAAGCATTAGATACTTGACTGTAGTTCCTGGTAGTCTTGACTATCATATGATAGGCCCCATAGACCGCCGCCAGAACCATCACCCCCATCGCGACAGCGATCAGAATTTCGATTATGGTAAAGCCGCTATTATTTTCCTCCCTGGGGTTTTGCATTTTTTAGTGGCTTTCGTCGGTTCTAATTAGTCGGACAAGCCGGACGAGTCGGACATTCAAAACGCTCCACGGCCTTCAACGACCTTTAACGATCTTCAACGTTCTTATATTTCAACGCCTTTATTCCTCAACGATCTCTTCTTCTTCCTCTTCGAAATTCAAATTCACGATATATGCCTCCAGGTGAACTCCAATACGCCTATCCTCATCTTTATTCTTTCCGGGTTTAGCGGATCGGGGGAATACCTTAACGGTCGCCTGGGCCAGAACTCCCTCCTCATCATAGCTCACCTCATCCTCCATCTTAAGAAAAGGAAACTTCTCCATCTCCTCATCTTCGAGAACCATCTCCAATCCCTCAAATCCTAACGTCTCCATCATGCCGATCCGGCTTTGCGCCAGGAGTCCGGCTTGGGTTATCTCCCGGGCAGATCGGAGATTGCGTACGGTATCTCCGTGTGTAATCAGGAGCGGTATCAGAAACACTCCCAACATAGCCACCGAGACCATCACCTCCAGAAGAGTAAAACCTGAATTATTGTTTCTGATATACATCATCTTATCTGCGTGATGTCGCGGCCTGATTTATAGTTTTCGCTTTTTAATTAAAACTCCAGTTCACCCCTACCTCGGCCTCTTTTTGTTACCACTGCCTATCGGACCATAGCGGAGATCCCGCCAGCGGCGGGACTGCCCACTGCCCATCATCCATCTTACTCCACCACTTCAACCGCTGACTTCCCGGTATAAGATTTAACCTTGATCGCCACCTTATCCCCCTGCTCTGTCTCCATAACAATCTCGGCCCCGGAGGAATTTCCCCGGGGATAGAATCGGATAACCGGTTTATATCCATCGATCACGCGAGTTTTAAGTTTTAGACGCGTTATCTCCATCCCTTTCGGAATTTCTCGCTTTCGGGGAAGCTTAATTTCCGTATCTTCCCGATATCTGGAATAGCTATTTCTCTGGTCGTCATCTTCTTTAGCGGCAAACCAGTACTCCTTTTTCTCACGGTCAATATGAAAGTTATATACCCTACCATCCACAACGGCCCGCGAACGGGTGTAGTCAAGTGCTCCGGCCAACTCCCGGCTAAAACCCAGAAGTTTTCTTCCGGATAAAAGTCCGCTTAATCGCGGCATAACAATTATAAAAACAACACCAATCAGGATTATGACCACTGACAATTCAATCAATGTAAAACCAAGATTTTCAACTTTCCTTTTTTTCAACGGTCTTATTTATTTTGACTTTCAATAATGCTGGGCGATGAGATACCGCTTTAGCCATTGAACTTTCTCACCTGCCGGATAAACCGGCAGGGGTCGTTTTGCTTTCTATGGTCTTCAACGTTTGTTCTTTTCAACGTCCGTATTCTTAAACGTTTTTTCCCTTCAACGTTCTTATCGCGTATCTACTCCTCCCCTTCAGTCCAATTCGTAATATCAGCGTTATCCCCTGTCCCGCCGGGCGCGCCATCTTTACCGTAGGAGGCAAGATCCACATCCTGTCCGTGCTGACTGGTGGAGCTGTAAAAATAGGGATTTTTCCAGGGATCGTCCGAAACCTTCTTGATGTAGTCCGGAACCAATGACTGCAATGTATCAGGATATTTATAATTATCCGTGTAATACATATCCAGCGCTCCCTCAAAACTCCTGATCTGCAACTGAGCCGCCGCCCGCTGCCCCTTTCCGATGTTCTGGAGGAGCTTGGGAAGAATGACCGTTGCCAGAATTCCAATAATAGCGATCACTACCATCAGCTCCACCAGCGTGAATCCTGCCGGCCGGTTGGTTAACTTTCTTTTCATATAACACCTCATTTAAATGGTTCTTTTACTGTTTAACCGTATTCTGAATTGTCGGACGAGTCGGACACGTCAGACAGGTCAGACAATCAACGGTTTAACGACCTTCAATCTTTTAACGACTTTCAACGTCATTTTTTAAACTTTGTTTACGGTTTTTACGCTATCGCGTCACTCATCTGGAAAATGGGCAGCAGGATTGAGAGGACAATATAGCCAACCACTATTCCCATAATAACTATCATGATCGGCTCCAGAAGCGATGTCATCGCGGCGACACTTGTCTCAACCTCGTCATCATAGGACTGGGCGATCTTCTCCAGCATCGGCTCCAGAGCGCCGCTGGTTTCACCGATAGAGATCATGTGAACAACGATCGGGGGAAATACCCGGCTTTTGCGGAATGGACCGGAAACGGAATGGCCACCGCGAATGGCTTCTATCGCCTCCTCGATCGAATTGGCGATAGAAGTATTATTGACGATATTCTTGACGATCTCCATAGAGCCTAATAACGGGGCACCGCTCGATAGTAATGTGGCCAGGGTCCGACTGAAGCGGACTACCGCGATCTTCCGGATTAACGATCCAACCAGAGGTAGGCGAAGTTTCATCCGATCGAGCATTAATCTCCCCTTCCGTCCCTTCTTCCAGGCCACAAAGAGAAAATACAGCCCGGCGGCAATAAAAATGATCACCCACCAATATCCCCGGAGAAAATCACTGACATTAAGAAGAATCACCGTGGGTAGCGGTAATACCTGCTTGGTCTCGGCAAATATATCAGTAATAGTGGGGACAACCTTAACCAGGAGAAAAACAATCACCATTATCCCGATAAAGGCAACCAGAGCCGGATATACCATGACGGATCTTATATGATTCCGCATTTTCAAATTCTTCTCGGTGAGATCGGCCAGACGCTCTAACACCACATCCAGAGCACCGGCGGCTTCGCCGGCCTCAATCATATTGGTATAGAGCGGGGTGAAGACCCGGGGAAATTTGCGCAAGGCATCCCCGAAACTTTTTCCGGCATTGACATCGTCGCGTACACCGATAATTACCCTTTTCAGCGGACTCTTTTCCAGTTGATCGATCAACGCGTTAAGCCCCTGGACCAACTGAAGACCGGAACCAAGCAGAGTAGCCATCTGGCGGGTAAAGACCGTTACATCCACCTGTTTAATCCTATGGAATAACCGGGTGATCGCCTGGTCGCTCCGCAGGTCAACCTTCTCATCCGACTCTATCACATCGGTAGGGAAGACCCCTTTCTTGCGCAGTTTAGACCGGGCGTCAGCCGAACTGTCGGCGTCAATAATTCCGGTAACCTGCTCACCGGAAGCGGTTAATGCTTTATAATCAAATACCGGCATAATTTTTACTCTGTAAAAATTAGATTTGTTTTAGATCAATATTATTTGCCAGGTGCAAAATAACAGATTAATCTACAAAAATTTTACTATTCCAACTACTGCCCATCGGATATCCCGCCTTCGGCGGGACTGCCTACTGCCCACTGCCTATTTCCACCTCATCGGCCTGAGTAACCCGGATAACCTCCTCTATGGTGGTTATTCCCTCGGCCACTTTGCGAGCGCCGGACATCCTCAGGGTAAGCATACCCTTCGCCAGAGCGACTTTCTTGATCGCTCCGGTATTTGTCCGCTCCAGGACCATCCGGCGAATATCTTCATCCACCAGGAGGATCTCAAAGATGCCCCGCCGGCCCATATATCCCGATTGATAACATTTATCACACCCTACACCCTTGTATAATGCACCATCTGTAATATCATCAAGAGTAAGGCCGATATTACGGAGGAGCTCCTCCGTGGGCTGATAACTTTCACGGCAATGGGGACAGATCATACGCACCAACCGCTGAGCCATGATTCCCACCACCGAGGAAGAGACCAGATACGGCTCCACTCCCATGTCCACGAGACGGGTTATCGCACCGGCTGCATCATTGGTATGAAGGGTGGAGAATACCAGGTGGCCGGTGAGACTGGCCTGGATCGCTATCTCCGCGGTCTCATGATCACGCATCTCTCCGATCAGAACTACGTCCGGATCCTGACGGAGGATTGAACGGAGACCGCTGGCAAAGGTCAGTCCGATCTTGGGGTTGACCTGGATCTGCCCTATTCCCGGCATCTGATACTCTACCGGATCCTCGACAGTGATAATATTCTGTTCCATCGAATTCACTTCGTTAAGAGCCGCATAAAGAGTAGTGGTCTTCCCGGATCCGGTCGGCCCCGTCACCAGGATGATCCCATGGGTTAGTTTCAGAAGCCGGAAAAATAGGTCCAGACGGTCATCGCCCATACCCAGGTCATGGAGGCTGTATAGTTGGGCGGAGCGATCCAGGAGACGCAGCACGATCCTCTCTCCGAAAGAAATCGGGATCAGAGAAACTCGAAGATCGATCTCCCGGTCGGTAATCTTTATCTTTATCCGGCCATCCTGGGGAAGGCGTTTCTCGGCGATATTCAGGTTCGCCATAATCTTAATCCGGGAGGTGATCGCGGACTGATACTGCTTGGGCGGCATGAGAGCTTCATAGAGAACTCCATCAATCCGGTAGCGCACTCTGAGTTCTTTCTCAAAGGGCTCAATATGGATATCACTGGCCCGGACCTTAACCGCTTCAAAGAGGATCAAGTTTACCAGCTTGATGACCGGCGCCTTGGTCGCGATATCCAGTAGATCTTCCGCCTGATCGGAGATGGTAACCAGCTCCGTAGCGTTCTCCTCCTCCATCCCTTCCAGCATCGCCTCGGCGGCGCCTTCGGCATGGCCATACGACTTATTGGCAAGACGGACAATCTCATCCGGAGGACAGACGACAGGATTAACCTCTTTCTCCAGCAAAAGTCTGAGATCATCCAGTGGTTGAACTTCGAGCGGATTTGCCATGGCCACGGTAACCGTTCCCTGGACTTCCTTGAGAGGAATCAACTGGTGAGCCAGGAGAAAGTTCAGCGGAACCCGTGATATTATCTCCTTGTCAATCATATCCTCGGAGAGAGATTCAATGTAGGAAAGATTGAGCTGCCGGCTTAACGCTCGGCGGTACTGCTCCTGGTTAACCAATCCCATTCCAAGCAGAATATCACCGATCTGCTTCCCCTGGTCGGGGCCCTTCTGTCGGGAAAAAGCCTTGTCTATGGCAGTCTGATCCACCACGCCATCGGCCAGGAGGATCTCTTCAATTGTTTGATTTGTCGCCATGCTAAAGTAAGTGCCTAAAGTGCCTTAAGTTTGAAATGCGCTTCAGCCAGAGGCTGATCCGCCTCCGGCGGAAAAGTGCCTAAAGTTATCGCCTTTAACTGGTAAAGGCAGGCCCGGGTGCGTCGTTCGATGTTCGACGTTCGAAGTTGAATGTTCGATGTTCATTCTTTTATTGATGGAACCTCCCCGTCCCTTTGTCCTCTTCTTCTTCCTTCAACCCGAAAGAAACCTTGGGGAGACTATCGAGGAATGATCGCGAGGAGGAACTTCGTTCGGATGAACTCCGAAGATCATCCGGACGGTCATTATTCTCCGGCTGCTCGCCGGATAATGATACCGGTGGTGAAGACGGATGCGTGTTTTCGTACTCCTTCATAGCCTTCAGCCGATCCCCGTAAGATGCCTTCAAGTCTTTGTACTCCTTGACTTTCTCCTTCCGGATCGCCTCCTCCCTTTCGGCCATATCCGCCGCACGGCCCTTCATCCGGGCATCGATCCCCGGAGCTTCATGACGCTTGAGGTTGGTCAGATCGGCGATCTGCTGGGTAGTCCGAACCACCCGGGGAGTAATAAAAATAAGAAGGTTATTCTTCTGCCTCCGCTCGGAGTTGGTTCGGAAGAGGAGACCGATCAATGGGATATCCCCCAGAATCGGTATCTTGTTCTCAGCCTCATACCAGTCATCCCGGATCAGGCCGCCGATCACGATGGTATGGTCATCTTTTACTATCACCGAGGTCTCAGTCTCCCGGTCGAATGTCTCGGGGGTAAGAGTCACCCCGCCACTCACTTCACCACTGGTCAAACTGGAGATCTTCTGATGGATCTCCATCCGGACCATCTGGGCCTTACTGATATGAGGCGTGATGGTCAGCTCAATTCCGACATCTTTATATTCGATATCCTGATAATCGTTGTTATTGTCTGACCCAATCTGGATCTTACTCACATACGGGATATTCCGGACCACCTTGATCTTTGCCTCCTCGTTATCCATGGTCAAAACCTGCGGAGTGGCCAAGATATTGACGTCGTCATTGGTCTGAAGCGCGTGTAACATTACCGCGAAATCGGGAAGACTGGTCCCGGTCCCGGCCATCTTCTGGACAAATCCCAATGATAGGCCATTGGTACCGGGCGAAGATCCGATCGTCCCGGCGGCACCCCCGGCGACCCAGTTGCCCAATCCCTGGCCGAAGGCCGACTGTCCAAATCCTTCCGCGTTATTCCGGCCGGTCCCCATCGACGAAACATCCGGAAAACCAACGCCGTTCTGATCCATATCGACCCACTCCACTCCCAGCTCAAATGTCTTCTCATAAGAAATCTCAGCGATCAGGACCTCGACCAGAACCTGGTCGCGGACCACATCCAATTTTTGGATGATCTTAACCAGGTCGGCGTAGTTCTCCTGAGTGGCGTCGATGATCAAGGCGTTGGTACCTACATCTTCACTGATCAGGGTTGGCTCCTCTCCCCCCTTGGGCTTGCGCTTGGAGACGATGTTGTTCAAGACCTTGGACATATCCTCTGAGTTGGTGTTCTTCAGAAAATAGACGTGAATATTGGTTCGCTCCGTCTCCACATCCAGTCGCTTGATTAAGTCCAGAACCTGCCTGGTATCCAGATCGTTGGCCAGAATAATCAGAGAGTTGGTCCGCTCGTCGGGGATAATCTTCAAGTTCTTCTCGCTGGAGGTGATCTGTCCGGTCTTCTGCCGGCGCCGGGGCGTTGGAGGAGCCCCCGGAACCTCGCCAGCCTCCTCGATCACCTGGGAGAGTGAACTGGCCAGCGCTTCAGCGGCGGCATACCTGATCGGGACAACCGTAATCTTGGTCTCATATCCTGGAATATCAAGTTCCTTTATTATCTGAACCAGGCGATGGATGTTGGATGAAATATCGGTGACTATCAGGGTGTTGGTGACCGGATAAGCAATAACACTGGAATCCTTGGAGAAGAGTTGCCCGAGGGCTGTCCGGATCTTCTGAACATCGGCGTACTGCAGCGGTATCAGCTGGGTCACAATCGTGTCTTCCGGAACAATCTGCTCCAGTGAGCTCCCTACCGACATTGCTATATTTCTTTTGCTGGCATCCTTCTTGGATGAGATCTTGATAACCTTGCCTGATGGGACGGTGACAAAACCTCTCACTTCCAGGATTGATTCAAAGACCCGATATACCTCATCCAGGGGAATCTTGGTGGGAGAGATAACCGTAACCGGACCGCGGACATTCTGATCAATAATAAAATTCTTTCCGGTAAGATCGCTGATATACTTAATCACCACCCGGATATCAACATTCTCAAAATCCATGCTGACCATCCCTTCCTCCTCATCATATTCCATCTGAGTCCACCCGGCTCCAGGCAGTATCAATACCCCGAGGAGAATTACCAGGCCGATAGAAATCAACCATTTCCTGTTATCTCTCATAAGATTTTCTAGCTCCATCAATATATCTGATTCTGGTTAGTCGGACGAGTCAGACTAGTCGGACTGGCTGGCCTTCAACGATCTTTAACGTTCTTTCTTTTCAACATTATTTTACTTTAACTCCAGCAACTCCATCTGAATAAGGTACTCAAGCTGAATAGCTTCTCCGTCCCGGATAATCTCAACAATAACTTTCTCTTCCTGCTGCACTTTCTGGAGAAGCTCCAGGGCCCTCTCTTTACCGGTAATAATCTCCTCATTGACCGTACGAACAATATCTCCTTTCTTGATTCCGAGGTGGATCACCAGATGACGCAGCGGCACGACCAGAATTTCGTAACCGTCGGCATCACCCCTCCGTGGCTTTCCCGGAGGATAATAGGGACGGCAGCCGACACCAATCAGAGATTTCATGATAGCGGGGACGACATCTTTAACTATTACCTGGGCCTTTTTTACATCAATGTAGTGCCAGAGCCCCTTCTTGCTCACCAGCCATTTATTGTTGGATATCAGCTTCCAGAGACCTTTCTTGCTGATCAGCCATTTATTCTTACCGAGAGGGCGTACAATACGTTTGATCGGAATTTTACTCTTATCTACTTTGATACTGTCTTTGAACGCGGAGATAGTAAATATATTCCCTTTATAGTTCAGAATGACTTCATTGCGATGAATCTCTATCACCGTAGCTCCCGCGACCACATCATTAATTCTATATAAATTCTGTTTTCGATTTGCGGCTTCCTCAATAAAAGCCGAACTCCTCGATGGATCTTTCCTGATCGAAGTCCCTAACAGTTTTAATGTCGGAGGTGGCTCCTTCGCCGGGGGCGGTGTCGGAGGCGGCGCTTCTTCCGGGGCAGCGAACTTTTCCCGCCAGAGATCCCGACTGACAATTATCTCATAATATTCCCGGCCGGGCGGTGTTATCGCCGTTACAGCTCCGGGCGACCGATCGGATCGGTTAAACTCCACCTCAGCCGGACGGCCGCGATAGTAGGACCACCCCAGATAACCTCCCCCGGCCACCAGAAGCACTGCCAGAACCAGATTGATCAATGTTATTTGTCTTCTCGAGAACATATAATTTAACGCCTTCGGGGCAACGTATCAGATTAAAAGGTTGCGGTTGCGCAGCTCGAATCGGTTGCGTGGGACGGTTGCGTAGCCAGGCCGCCCTCAACCGTAACCCGTTCAACGTTTCGAGCCGCGCAACCGATCCACGTTACCCGAAAACTTAACACTTGCTTTCGGCTTATGTAAAATCGTCCCTCACTCATCGCGCCCGCGCGGGACGGCACTATTTTTCCGGCCTTACTTAGTACTCCTTCACATAAATACGGTGGCATTCGACCGTCGATGCATCCCGATCTGCTGCGTTGCTCGTCGGGCAAATACTATAGAGTATTCTTCCTCCTCTCGCCTTGCATATCGGGCGCCTCAACGCTCGAAATA
>Ga0075120_10001622_pt1 | contig 17377 bp, 12 predicted proteins | sample AntAceMetag02UKL_FD_69792 | JGI IMG/M metagenome (GOLD analysis project Ga0075120, IMG submission 69792) | Saline lake microbial communities from Ace Lake, Antarctica - Antarctic Ace Lake Metagenome 02UKL | ecosystem: Environmental > Aquatic > Non-marine Saline and Alkaline > Saline | place... | reverse complement strand
TAATTATACACGGACCGGGTTCAATATAGTTGTTGTTATAAATTTCTCTCCTGTGGAAAAAATCTGGGCCAAATTTTTCCACTATTTCTTTTTCTTCTTCGGTCATTTGGCGGAACGCCTTACCAGACTGATAATCCATCAAAAGATTAATGTTTGTATAGCCTTGTTCTTGAGGATAAATGGGACCGCTCGTTGTTCCAGAAAAATCAGATTTTTCATAAAAAACAACAAACTCACAAGGCAAATCTTTTTCATCATATAGAAGTTCTTCATCTTCATACATGTTGTCGTCCCAGAGTGATGGAAGAGGCGTGAGGACAGTTAGTTGAGGATTGATTGTATTTAGTATCAGCCAAGAAGACAAAAGAAGACTTAGTCCAAGAAGAACTGACGTTATTCTTGCTTTTGCCTTTGCTTGTTTGCTTGGGTTACCACCGGATGTCATCCACTCAATGCCAGCGACGACAAACATTGCAAACGTTAGAAGCCCACCTAATCCAATTCCCCACCCATAAGTGTAAGCGATGAGATCGTGAAATTCAGAATCATCCGAAAGAGAGACTCCTGTTAGTGGAGCTGATGGCCAGTTAATTTCTGTTCCGTAAATAATTATTGGGAATATCAGAAAAACGGCAAGAAAAAATATAAGTATAAGTTTTTTAGATAAACACATATTTATTTTTGAATTCTATCACAGCTAATTGATTATTTGAATAGAAGAAATAATATAATCGATGATAATTTGCGACGTAGATAGTTTTTCACCAAAAAAGGTGACAGAAAATAAATAGCACTTATCGTCAATTAAAAATACTTTAGTTGTGTAGCTCCCCTTTAATTCTTTAGAATAATCAACAGAAATAGTTGAAAAATATTCATTTTCAGATATTTCTTGGAATGAAGCATCTAAAATCTTCCCTTCTTTTTCTATCTCTTCCTTAAACATTTCTACTGCAGTCTCTGGATTGTCCGTTTCCATTTCAATAACAGCAATAACGGAAGGATAAACTACTTTATCCGCATAAGCAACAAACAAAACATTTAAGTCTTTTAAGTTCTCTTCACTTGATATTGCCCAAGAAGATGGATAATCAAATCTTACCCTATCTTTAATAACCTGCCTTGCGTAAATAATGTTTTTCTCTTCTTCTTCTTTTCCAAAATCAATTTTTTTTGCAATTTCTTCTAAATTTTCCTCAGAAAAAATATCATCAAAATTAGGAACCCCAATCTCTTTATAGGAGGAGAGAGAAAAATTAAAATCAGCGTTACCAATTCTCTTGAATCTCCAAAAAGAAACAGTCGCTAAAAAGATAATCATAGCGATGCTGATATAAAGTGTTTTTTTATCTTCAGACTTCATTTATTTTTTTAGATAAGATAATCCACTCTTCTATACTTAATGTTTCAGCTCTTCTTTTTTTATCAATGCTAATACTTTCCATTTTCTCTAACGCAAGAATTAATTTTTCTTTTCCTTTACCATTAAAAAGATGGAAGTTTGTTACGAGCTGTTTTCGAGGATGTGAAAAACCTGCTTTAGCAAGGAGAAAGAAGTTTTTTTGTAAGTCTTTATATTCTTTATTATAAGGAATAATGCTTAAAATGGAAGAAGTTACTTTTGGTTGAGGATAGAAGGAACATGGAGAGAGATATGAAATTATTTTTGGTGTCGCAAAAAACTGTACAGACACCGCCAAAAGATTCATTTTTGGAGGTTTTGCGGTTATTCTTTTTGCTACCTCTTTTTGAATCGTTAAGACGAGAAGTTTTGGTGGGTTTTTTTCTTCTAAGAATTTTCGAATGATTGCTGAAGTTATATAGTAGGGAACGTTGGCCACCACCTTGTAATCTACCTCATTTATTTTATAAGAAAGAATGTCTTCATTTATTACTTCTACATTTTTTAATTTCCCGACAGTTTCTTTTAGTAAGGGGATAAGATTTTTATCTTTTTCTATTGCAATTACTCTTTTGGCATTTTTGGACAACTCCAAAGTAAGCGTTCCTATCCCAGCGCCAACTTCAATAACGATATCTTCTTTTGAAAGATTTCCTGCGGCAACTATTTTTTCTAAAGCAGACTTATCAATGAGGAAAATCTGCCCCATTTTTTTTGAAAGAAAGAGAGAGTGTCTTTCAAGTAGTAATTTTAGTTTTTGCGTATTTGTAAGTTCAGTCATTGACTTTTTGGCTCTTTATTATTACTATTATAGAGTAATTATTGTAAATTTAAACCCTCTTTTGGAGCCCCGTAGAAAGGGTACCTCTAAAGTGTAAAAAAAACATTCATACAATAATTAAAATTAATAAAAGGAAAAGAACAAAAGAAGGAAACCTCCTTCTTCTTTTTGTTTTATTCTTTTTTAGTTCATTTTTTTATTTTACAGCAACTGAAATACTTTTTGCAGAGAAAAACGATGACGGCAAAAAAGTAAATGGAGATGATCTTTTTCTTACTTGTGAAGAGTCAATAGCTGAAAACCTAGAAGATATTTCTTTTGTATATGAAAACTTTATTTTAGCAGAGTCTCCTCCTTGTTTTATAGAAAATCAAGTTTTTGGAATGAAGACAAGTGAATCAAGAGAAAGTATTATATCTTATAAGGTAGAGGATGGAGAGAACATCTCTATTATCGCTGATAAGTTTGGGATTTCTTCAGATACAATAAGATGGGCCAATGATGTTAAAGGAAATACCATTAAAGAGGGTGAAGAGCTTTTGATACTTCCTACAACCGGAGTTATGTATTATGTCGAAAAAGGAGATACATTAAGTGAAATTGCAAAAATTCATAAGGCCAAGACGGAGGATATTCTTAGTTTTAATAATATCGAAGAAAAAAAGATTATTGCTGGTGATAGATTGATTATTCCCGGAGGAACTCCTCCTCCACCACCAGTAATAAGAACAACTCCAACAACAAGAATTGCGTGGTCTTCTTTTATCAATCCTGTTCCAGGAGGGAGGATATCACAAAGAGTTCATTCTTATAACGCGGTAGACATTTATAATCATTGTGGAACCCCAATAGTTGCGGCGGCGGCGGGCAGAGTTACTCAAACCGGATGGGGAAGTTGGCCGGCAGGAAATTTTGTAAAAATTGATCACGGATCGGTTGTTATATTGTATGCTCACATGCAAAATATACATGTTTCTACGGGAGACTATGTTTCACAAGGGAAGCAAATTGGGGCTGTTGGAAACACTGGAAGAACCATCGGAAGAACCGGGTGTCATCTTCACTTTGATGTTCTCTCTTTGAAAATTAGAAATCCTTTCGCTCATCTTCCTACAGGAGCAAGACCATAAGAAAAAACCGGAGACAGTCTCCGGTTTTGTGATTGAAAAAAGTTTTTATTAAGAGCAATTTTTACATTTTTTAATTTCAGGAGTTATAGATAATCTGTTAAAAGGTATCTCTTTCTCACAAGCCTCACATTTTCCATAATTATTTTTCTTTATCTTTTCTAGAGCATCATTAACGTTTCTTAACTTCAACTCCAAAGCATGCTCTACCGGGAGAAGGGAAGAATACTCTTCTACCTCATCGGCTTTTTCTTCCATACTACTTCCTTCTACTTTTGGAAAAACCGTATCCCAATTATCTTGACCAAGCCCATCTTTTTTGGCAAAACGAAGAAGGGATTCTTCAAGTGAAGATCTGCTTTCTTCTAGTTTTCTCTTTAAGCCTTCTAATTGTTTTTTGTCCATTTTATCTTCCTAGATAATAATATCTTTCAATAATATTTTTAATACTCTCAAGTGATGTTGCAAACAGAAGTCGGTCTTCTGTGATGGCATAATATATCCCCGCACCGCCACTACCTTCTTTATAACGAATGGAAAAAGAAACAGGTAAATCTCCCTTGTGGGTTGTAGTTAAAAACTCTCCAACAGAAGAAATCTGTTGGTCCCATTCAGCAAAGAAAAAACGGAAATCTTCAGCCATCGTTTCTTCCCAAGGACGCATTAGGGTCCACTCTACATCATCACGAACACTTTTGTCAAATTTGACAGAGAGTGCGATTCTTCCAGTTATTTCTTTTGTGTAGACAAAAAGATTAAAATCTTTTTCTATTTTTGTAAAGATATTTTCAGGAAATTTAATTTGAAAAATGTTAAAGAAATCTTCAAGATTAGAGGAGCGAATATTTTTTGCACCATCTCTTTGATCATCAATAATTATGCGTATCAACTCTCCATCTTTATTATCGCGAACAATTTTTTTTAAATAAAGAAGGTATTCCTCGTTTGCCGTAATTGCAAACCTGTCAATACTATCTTTTTCGGGATAGAGCCTTATTGAAGGAGGAGTTGCTCTTGGTATTTGTATTTCATGAACAATTATTTCTGGATTTATTGGCTTTAGTTTTGGGACAAAAAATGCACGATAGAACATTGTTATTGAAGTTGCTGCGATAGATATCAAGACAAGAGTAATAAAAATTCTCATCCAAAGTTTTGTTTCTTCTGTAGGTTTTGGCGGAATATGTTCTTTTATCTCGGGGGGGATAGTGGGTTCTTCTAAGGGTATTTTTTTGGGAATCTTTTCTTCATTAATAATATTATCTAAGATGTTAGCAGAAGTTAATCCTCTATTTTTTTCTCTATTAAAAAAATCTTCCTTGTGGGGATTTTGTTTTTTTATTGCCTCAAGTATCTGTTCGTCCTGCATGCCTCGCTCTCTGGCTTTTTTGATTGATTCTGCAAAATTCATAGGTTATAAGAAGTTTAATGCTAAAAGAATAAAGGCACCCAAAAAAAGTATTCCAACAACAACTATTAAAGAGGTCGGCATTTTTGATAAGGTGGGCGGCGAGACATTTGTAATCATTTCCTCTCCAGAGCTTTCTATTTTCTGTGAGGAAGAAGAGAAGAAACTATTATCACCCATTCCTTCTCCCCGCTCCTTTGCTTCAATTCTCTTTAGAAATTGATTTCTCATTTCTTCTTCTCTTTTTTGGGCTTCTTTTGTTAGAATTGTTTTTCCTTCTTTAGATTGAGTTTCTTTTGGTGAAGAAGAAGGGGTATCTTTTTTCTCTGGAACAACAAAAGGAATTTCTTTTTTGACAAAGGGAATATTTGTAGGAGTAATGCTATTTTCTTGGGGAGAATTTTGTTTAATGATTTCATTTAGTATATCGGTAGATGAAGCACCTCTCTCTTCAGCCTTTTTTAAAAAGGGCTCTTTTCCAGGATTTTGTTTCCTTATTTCATTTAAAATCAGTTGATCGCTGATTCCTTTTTCTCGTGCTTTTTTAATTGATTCCACAACTTGCATAATTTTGTATTCTAATTTTTAAAAACGGAAATCTAAATCAGAAAGTTCTTCTTTTTTCTTAGGACTACTTTCAGTAGGAGCTTCTTCTGAATTATTTTCTTCTTTTTTTGGGAGAGAAAAATCTAAATCAGAAAGCTCTTCTTTTTTTTCTAGTGGAGCTGGGGGAGTTTCTTCTTTTAAAACTTCTTCATCTGGCATAGAAAAGTCTAAGTCAAATAAAACTTCTTCTTCTTTTGACGGGAGAGTTTCTTCTTTTGGTGGTGGAGGAGCCTCTTCTTTTTTGGGGAGGGGACGTGGTTTCTCTTGATATTTTTTTACATAGTCTTTTTTTGGAGCATCTTCTCCTTCTTGCTCTAGAGCAAAATTTATTTCGTCCAGTTCTTTAATAATATTTTCTTCTCTTTCTATTATCAAATCAACTTCCTTTAATTCTTTTTCTATTTCTTTCATCCTTTCTTCGATTTCCCAACGTTCTCTCTCGAGGACTCTTCTTTCAGATTCTGCCTCCCATCTCTTTTTTTCTATCTCTCTTTTTTCAATTTGGCTTTCGACAAACTGTTCTTCTTCTTCAAGTTTTCTTTCACTAGTTTTAGCATCTTCTTCTTTACTATAGATTTCTTCGAAAAGCTCTTTCTCCTTTCCTTTCTTTAACAAGAGATCTTCTCGTTTTCCTTCTAAAGCTCCTCTTATCTCTTGAACGCGGTCAAGCTCTTTCTCCTTTCCTTTCTTTCTCTGCCTTAATCCTATGGTCTTTCTTTTCTTTTCGAGTTTACCGTCACGAGAATCCAATCTCTCTTCTTCATTTAGAAGTTGTTGAAAGTGAAGTTCTACATTTTCTGCTCGTTTTTTCACTTCATCCATCTTTTCTTGTATTTCCCACTTTTCTTTTTCAATTTCTCTTCTTTTTTCTTCTATTTTCCAGTGTTCCTTTCCTATTTCTCTCTTTTCGGTTGAGTCTTCTGTGTTTTCTTTCTTTTTTTCAATTTCTTTTTCTAATTCTTCTACTTCATTTTCTCTTGATAAAATAACATCTAGTTTCTCCTGAATATGTCTTTCTTTTTCTTTTATACGGACTCTTTTCAATCCTAATTCTTTCTTTTCTTCATTTAAGAAAAATTTTCTTAGTTTTATTCTGTCACGCTCCTCATCAATTCTTATTTTTTCTTCCTTGCGCGCAACACTTTCTTTTTTATTTTTAATTGATTCTTCTCTGTTTACAAGATGACGGTATTTGATTTCTATTTCTCTCTTTTTGTTTTTAGGGCCGTTAAGCCGCTCTTTTACAGTCCATATTTTTTTCTCTATCTCTTTTATTTCTTCTTCTATTTCCCATCTTTTTCTTTCAATTTCTTCCTTTTCTTCAACGCTGTATGTGATACTTTCTCTTGCTTCAATGTTTTTTTTCTTTTCCCTTAAATCTCTTTCTTCTTGCTTGACGACGTGTAAATCTTTTCCGATTCGATCTTCTTCTCTTTTGCACTTGTCTATTTCGAGTTCAAGGATCTTTTTTTGCTTTAGTATGTCAAATAGTTCTTCGTCGAGCTTTTCCCTAACAATACTAATTTTTTCGAGATGCAGTTCTCTTGTTTTTTGTTCTTCACCAATCTCTTCTTCTTTTATCTTTATTTCCTCTTGTGAGGTGCTTTTTTCCTCTTCTCTTCTTTTCTTACTTAGTTCTTTTATCTTTTCTTCTCTTTCTCTTAGTTCTTTTCCTCTTTCCGTTTCTTTTTCTTTTTCTAAAGATTTTTCTTCTCTTCTTAATATATTTTTTTCTCTTTTTTCTATGTCGCACACTTTTTCTTCCATTTCCTTTATCTCTCTTTCAAGGGGCCAGCGTTCTTGTTCTACAACTCTTCTTTCTTCTTCCATCTGCCACGACTTTTCAGCAAAATCTTTCTCTTTCTCTGTGTCTTTTGATAACTTTTTCTCTCTATTTATTTTTATGATGCTTTCTTCAATTTCTCTTTCTTTTTTCAAAACTAAATCCAGCTTATCTTTAACGCGTGATATTTTTGCGATAAACTCTTCTTTTTCTGCGGATAAAGCTTCTTTTTCTCCAGCAGTGATTTCCTCCATATTTCCTAGAGGAGCTTTTTCTGAAGTCTTTTGTTCTTCTAGGATGTCTTTTTCGATCTCATCTTCTTCACTTAGATCTTCTTCCGTATCTGCTATCATTTCTTTTCTTTCGTCAATATCGTTTTTAAGTTTTCTTAGAAGTCTTTTTTCTTTTTCGATTTCACCTTCTATCTTTGAGAGCTCTTCTTCTGTCTCCCATCTTTTCGCTTCTATTTCTTTTCTTCTATCTCCCGCATCCCAACGTCTTTTTTTTATATCTCTTCGACTATCTAAACCACTTTCTTCTGTGGATTCTTCTTCTTCCTCTATTAATTTTTCTTCTTCCTCTATTAATTTTTCTTTTTCAATTATTTTTTCAAGACGGTCTTCCCACTTTCTCTTTTTCTCTTCTAAAAACTCTTCTTTCTTCAGAGCAAGAGAAAACTCTTCTTTTTTAGTTTTTAGTTCTGTCAAGATGAGGTCTTTTTCAACTTCTTCTTTTCGTTCTCCTAATGATAAAAGTTCTTTTTCAACTTCTTTTCTTTCTTCAAAAAAAGAAATTCTTTCATTATTTTTTTCGGAGAGAAGGGAAGTCTCTTCAATCTTCTTCGCTTCATTTTCCCACTTCCAGAGTTCTTTTTCTATGTCTTTTCTTTTATCTTCAACAACCCATCTTCTTTTTCCAAGTTCTCTTTCTTTCTCTACGTCATCACCTGCTAAAATTCTCGTTTCTTCCGTTATTTTTCTTTCTTCTTCATCAAGAGATTTCATTTGTTCTCTGAGAGAATCGATACTTTCTTTTACTTGAGATTCTTTTTCATTACTTCTTGCAATGAAAAAATCAACCTCCTCGAGTTTTCTTTCTATTTCCTCTTTCCTATGGTTGAGATTTTTTATTTTTTCTTCTATTTCTTGAATAGAATTTTTGATCTCGGAATCATTCATATTCCAATTTTATTTTTATTTAGCAAATAATGCAAATAATCTGTGATTTATTTTAATTTTTCTCTCCATTCTTTTTCTTGTTTATCGATATTTTCTATTTTTTTCTCAGAGATTTTTATTTCCAACTCACAGTTTTTTAATTTTTCTTGTATGTTCCATTTTTTCTCTTCTATCTTTCTTCTTTTCTCTTCTAAGAGCCATCTTTTTTCTTCGGCTATCTTTCCTTCTTCCGATTTTTTATTTTTGTATTCTTCAATCTTTGCTATAAGTTTTTCCTCTTTCAAAAGGATAGAAGAAAGCTCTTTTTTCGTTTTTCCTCTTTCAAAAGAGAGCCTGTTTAAGGAAGAAGCTATTCTTTTACGTAAAGGGGAGAGGCCTTTCAATTTATAATTTATATAAAGTTTGCTTTTTCTTGAGACAAGCGCATTTTCTTTGCTTTTGAGTATCAGCTCTTCTTTTTTTAGCTGTTCTATATTTTCTTCAATAGTCCATTTTTGACTCTCAATAAGTCTTCTATCTTCTTCTACCTCCCATCTACGTTTTTTTATTTCCATTCTCTTTTTAAAGCTTTTTTCTCTTGATGCTTCGAGTTCTAGCCTCTTCTTTTCTTCATCTATTTTTCTTTCTTTTGAAAGTATTATTTGTTTCTTATCCTCTAAAAGAACGATTTTCTTCTGAGCGTCTTCTTCTTTTTTTTCAATAAGTCTTTTTCTTTCTTTTACCTCTCTTATTTCTTCTCTTAATCTTATTTTTTCTTTTTTGATGAAGTGGAGGGTTTTTTCTTCTAGTAAACGTCCTTTTTTAAAAAGAAGTTCATTCTTTTTTCTTGCGTTGTCATTTATTTTTAATTTTAATTCTTCTATTTTTTTCGAAAGAAGAGAAATTTCTTTTTTAATAAAAAGAATTGTTTTTTCTTTTTCCCTCCTCTCTTCTTCGGCCCACCATCTTCTTTTTTCTGCGGATATTCTACGAGTCGATGTTTCGGCGGTAGAGGCTTCTTCTTCAGCCAATTTTTCTTTTTCTTTCAGGGTTTTTTCTTCACTAAGAGCTCTTCTAAAGTTGTTGTCAAGCTCTTCTTTTTTATCATGAAGATCTTTATTCATTTCACGGAGAGATCTTTCTTCTTCCTTTATTTTCCTAAATTCTTCTTTATAAAGGACTATTTTTTCTCTCAAAAACAAACTGTTTTTTATCAGGTCATTTTTGATTTTGTTGATTTTTATTTCTTCTTCTTCTCCGTGTAGTTCTTCTAAAGATTTCAGAATTTCTTTGATTTCTCTCCGTATATCGATAATCGCTTTCTCGATTTCCCAGCGTTGCTCTTCAATGCCTCTGCGATCTTCTTTGATTTTCCAATAAAGAGAAAGGATTTTTTCTTCCTCATTTTTATTTGTATTAAGCTTCTTGTTTTCTAATTCTTTTTCTTTTTCTTCTATTAGATACTCTTTCTCTGTGATTTCTTTTAATCTTCTTTGTAGTTCTTTGTTTTTTTCGTCTAAAAGGGTTTTTTTATCTATTAACGAAATCTTCTTCTCTTGTATTAAGGGAAGTCTGGTTGTCTCGTCTTCAAAAAAGGTGGCTTCTTTGCCCTGGGGTATTTCTAATTTTTGCCCCAAGACTTCTGCTAATCTCTTGACCTCTTCTCTTAATCCATCTTCTTTTTTGAGAATCCGGACAATTTGTTCTCTTCTTTCTTTTGTTGCTTTTATTTTTTCTTCAAGTTTCCATTTTTTCTTTTCACAGAGCCTTCTTTTATCTTCAAGTTGCCATCTTTTGTTTTTAAGTTCTTCTTCCTTTTGAGTAGAGTTTTGTACTTTTTCTTTGGCAATAATTATTTTTATATTGTCTTTTAAAGAAGTTTCTTTTTTCAAAACAAGTGACAGTTTTTCTTCAAGAAGTTGCTCTCTTTCTTCAAGTGTTTCTCTTTGTGAGAGAAGAACCGGTTTTTCTTCGGAAACAAACTCTCGGAAAAGTTTTTCCTTTTCCTTTTTCTTCTCTTCCATTCTTTTTTTCCTTTCTTCTTCTTCTCTTTTCCTTTCTTCATCTTCTTTCTTCTTCTTCTTCTCTCTTTCTTCTCTCTTTCTTCTCTCTTCATCTTCTTTCGCCTGCTCTTCTTTTTCCTTTCTTCTTATTTCTTCAAGCTTCTTATTCTTTTCTTCTTTGGCTTTTTCTTCTTCTTCCACCATTCTCTTTCTTTCTGTTTCTTTTTTTCTTGCCCTCTCTAAGTCTTTTCTTCTGCGATTAATATTTTTTTCTTCCTCGGTTATTTTTTCTTCTACTTCACGAAGTTCTTTTTCTAGTTCAGTAATTTGATTTTCTAAAGTAACAAAGGCTCTTTTTTGATCAGTCGTTCGTTCTTTTATTTCTTGCAGATAAGCTATCCAATCTCTTGATTCTTCTTCAATACATTTTCTACGTTCTTCAAGGTGCCACCTCTCTTCTTCCAAAAACTTTCTTTCAAAAGTATCTTTTGATGATCGCTTTCTTTCTTCAATGTCGTTTTCTCTTACCTCAACAATCTTTTTAACCTTCGAAAGAATTTCTAGTTTTTCTTTTGTTCTTCTTTCTTTACTAAAGAGTTGTTCTAAGATTTTGCTTAAAAAATCTTTTTCGGTTTGTATTGTTTGAATTTTAGAATGAAGGTTAATAGTAGTAAGACGTAAATTAAGTACACCTTCTTCTTTTTCTATCACATCGAGTCTTTCGCGTTGTATTTTTTCTTCTGCTTGTACAGAAAAGTATTCATTAGAGAGACGCTGATCGTCGCTTTTTGCTAGTTCTATTTTTTCCTCCCAGGCCCACCTCTCTTTCTCTATTTTTTTTCTCTCGTCTTCTATCTCCCATCTCTTATCTTCAATCTCTTTTTGTTTTTCTGGATTTTGAGTTGCTCTTTGTACTTGTTGAATTTCTAATTCTTTCTTTTCAACATCTTCTCCTCTTTTTATTGCATCTTCTCTGTTCTCTTCAAGGTAGATAATGTTTTTTCTGGATTGATTTTTCTTTATTTCTACACTTTCTTTGTACTGGATCGTGCTTTGCAGGGCTTCTTCAATTTTTCTTTTATGTTCTTCTTTTTCCTCTACGTTTCTTTGTTTCTCTTCTTGCTGGTTATAAAACTTGGCAGAGAATTCCTCTATTTTTGTTCTCATTTCTTCTTCCCACTTTTCACGCAAAAGATTTTCTTCTTTTTTTATCTCCTCTTCTTCTTTCTTTCGTTCTTCTCTCCTTATCTCCTCTTCTTTTCTTTCGTTCTCTGCCAAAAGTCTTTTTTTCTCTTTTTGACGAGCTTCCTCTCTTTCTCTTTTTATTCTTTCAATTTCTTCTTCTACTTCTTCAGTAGATCTCTTTAAAGCTTCCTCTTTTTTTCTTTTTTCTTCCTTTCCTTCTTCTCTTATTTTTTCTAAATCAGTTCCCAGAGAAATAATTTCTTTTTTCTTTTCTTCTACTTCTTCTAATTTTGTGCGTAGTTCTTCTTTTAAGGAAGAGATATCTTCTCTGGTTTTTTCTTGCAAGTTTTTTCTTTCACTAGAAGTATCTATCTCTTTTTTGAGAGTTTCTTCCCAGTATGCCCTTTTTTCATCTTCTGCTTTGGAAACAATTTTTTCAAGCTTCTCTTTTATTGTCGAGACTATTTTTTCTGTTTTTTCAAAAAAATCAAAATCTTTTTCGAGAAGATTAATTTTCTTTTCAATCTCTAACAACAATAAAGATAGGGAAAGAAGGACCTCTTCTTTTTTGATTAAAGACAATTCTTCTTGTAAAATCTTTTCTTCAAGACCAATTGAGAAGCGAGTAAAATAGAGATGATAAAGCTCTTCTTTTAGTTGATTGATTTCTTTTTCTTGATCCCAAAGAACTTCTCTTTCTTGAAGAGTAATATCTTCGGTTATGGTAGTCGGATATTTGTTTTCGAGATCAGAAAGATTTTTATTAATTTCTTCTTCTGTTGTTTCACTTTCTCTCTTTTTTTCTACTGCGGAAATTAGTTTTCCTTCTATCTCTTGTTTTTTTTCTTTTATTCTCTCGATGTCTTTTTCAATTCTTCCTCTTTCATTATTTTTTTCTTCCTCAATATTCTCTTTTTCTTTTTTTGTTTGTTCTTCCTTTTCTTTTATTATCTCTCTTTGTCGTTCTATTTCTATCTCTTCAAAACTTTTTTCTGTAGTCTCTTTTTTTTCTTCAGTGACATCTTCTTTTATAGGGTTTACTTCTTCTTCAACAGTATCTTCTTGTAATGGTTGTTTATTTTCTTCTTTTGCCTGTTCTTTTGCTCTTTTCTTTATTTCCTCAATGATCTTTTTTTCTGCAAGAGCATCTTTTTCTCTCTTTATTTGAGAGGCGATTTGGTCTTTTTGATGAACGTTGGAGAGTTGATTTTGATTATCAAAACTTTGAGCAGATTTTGCCCTTGCCTTTTTAAGCAAGAGATCTATTGATGGTTTGTTTTTTTCTTCTTGGCCACCTCTTTGAATACGGGCGATATCTCCTTTCATTGTCCGGATCCCTCCTTTTTGACTTTTTTCGGACATATTTATTATTTATTTAGCAAAAATATTTTGTATAAAAGTGTTCTTTCATTATAGAGTAAAATTTTACAAAAGCAAAGGGAAAAAACATTTTTGTTCCTTTCAAACACCAAAATAAAAAGGTGATGTAAATTCTTAATAGAATTTAGTCTTTCTTTGCCTGTTTTATCGAAAGACTAGTTTTTCCGTTTGCCTCTCTTTTAATAACTTTTACGTGAACAATTTGATCAATACTAAGTTCGTCTTCTACTTTTTCGATTCTTCTGTCCGCAATCTCAGAGATGTGTAACAGCCCTTCTTGTCCAGGAAGAATTTCTACAACAGCACCGAATCCCAGAATTTTGATAACTCGGCCGTCAAATATTTCACCCTCTTTAATTTCTCTTGTAATATTTTTAATCCACGTAACGGCGGTTTCTATGGCTTTTTCATCTTCCGAGGTAATCGAAATAAGTCCGGTGTCTTCTATATCAATTGCTACTTTTGTTTTTTCAATTATTTCGTTAATAATTTTTCCCTTAGGACCGATAACCTCCCCAATTTTCTCTGGATTGATTTTTAAAGTAACTATTTTTGGAGCGTATGGAGATAAATTTTTACGAGGCTCAGAAATTGTTTTTTTGATTTCTTCGAGTAGACAGAGACGGGTCTTTTTTGCCGCCTCTAGTGCTTTTTCTGTTATTTCTAGTGTAATTCCCTCTATTTTTACGTCCATCTGAATAACTGTCACCCCTTCTTCTGTACCGGCAACTTTGAAATCCATGTCACCGTAATGATCCTCTAACCCTTGAATATCTGTAAGAAGCTTGAAATCTTTACCTTCTTTTACAAGGCCGATAGAGATTCCTGCGACTGGTCTTTTAATTGGTACGCCGGCGTCCATTAAGGCGAGCGTTGTTCCACAAACTGAAGCCATTGAAGTTGATCCGTTCGAAGAAACAATTTCAGAAACACTGCGAATTGTATAGGGGAAGATTTCGGTTTCAGGGATTAGAGGAAGTATGCCGTTTTCACCGATCATTCCGTGGCCAATTTCTCTTCTTCCGGGACCCCGTACCGGTTTTACTTCTCCAACGGAGTAGGGAGGAAAATTATAATGATGCATGAAACGTTTTTTTCCTGAAAACTCCATTTCATCCATTAGTTGCTGTTCCCCTGGTGCACCGAGAGTAATAATAGAAAGAGCTTTTGTTTCTCCTCTTTCAAATAGTGCTGATCCGTGAGTTCGAGGAAGAATGCCAACAGAACATTTTATTTTTCTTAGTTCATCGAGTTTTCTCCCGTCTATTCTTTCTCCTTTTTTTAGAATATTGTCTCTTATTTCTTTTTCGATAACTTCTTCAAGACAAGAAAATGCATATTTAATTTCTTCTTCTTCCTTGTAAGTTTCTTTGATAAAAGCCTTAACTTCTTCTTTTAATTTTTTAACCTCTTCTTCCTTGTTGTCTTTTTTGAATATTTTGGATAATTGGTTTTCCGTTTTTTCTTTAATAACACCTTTAATTTCTTTATTTGAAAAAGAAAGAGGAAGTTCTATTTTTTCTTTACCAATTTCTTTCCTAATTTCATCTTGAAAGTCACAAAGCTTTTTGACTGGTTCTTGAGAAAAGAGAAAGGCGTCCATAATAGATGATTCGGTTTCTTCTTTAAAGGTACCTTCGATCATATTTACAATAAATTCTTTTTCTTCGTCAAAAAAACCACTGATAATGATATCTGTTTTACCTTCTCCTCTTTCTTGATAATTTGGATTTAAAATATGGTCATTGTTTCTACCAATACGTACCGCACCCAGAGGCCCGTTCCAAGGAATATCAGACACATGAAGTGCAAGAGAGGCGGCGATCATTCCCAGTACTCCAGGATCATTTTCTTCATCCCAAGAAAGACAAGTAACGATAATTTGAACTTCTCTTTTCATCTCTTTTGGAAACTTAGGGCGAATTGCTCTGTCAATCATTCGAGAGATAAGCGTCGCTCTATCTGACGGTTTTCCTTCTCTTCTTGTGTATCTAGAACCACTTATTTTTCCTGCTGCATAAAACTTTTCTTCATAGTTTACCGAAAGAGGAAAAAATCCTTTATCTACGTCCTCATCAGTCATTACTGCGGTAGCAAAAACAACAGTATCGTTGTAGCGGACCAATACTTGTCCGTTTGCTTTTTCTGCTAAATTCTCCGAAGACATAGAAAGCTCTCTTCCTCCAATGTTTAAACTAAACTTTTTCATTGTATTTTTTTTTATTTCTTGTAGTTCTTTTTTGAGGCGTTGATGTTAACAAAAACCTTTTACTATTTTCTTCGAGGTTTATAAACTCATCGGCAGCTTCTTTTAATTTTAACGAAGCAGAACGTTCGAAAGCAAGCACCTCTACACGCTTTCCTCTATTTTTTAAGTATTCAACGAGAGGGACAAAATCTCCATCTCCCGTAACAAGTACAATAGCATCCATTGCTGGAGACATACGAATTGCATCAACCGCAAGACCGACATCCCAGTCTCCTTTTTTAAATCCACCATAAAACTCTTGGAGATCTTTAACTCTGATTTCGATGCCGAGATTGATGAGAGCTTCAAAGAATGATTTTTCTTCTCCTGTTTTTGTTTTGATTACGTAGGCGAAAGCGCGGATGAGATTTCTCTTGCTTACGGCGGTTTCCACTACTTTACTAAAATCTACTCGAGCGTTGTAAAGATTTTTTGCAGAGTGATAGAGGTTTTGAACATCAAGAAAAACGGCAACGCGTTGTCCTTTGTGTTTGTTAATCATATCTTATTTTTTAAGTCCTATCTTTTTGATAAGATCTTGGTATCTTTTTTCGTCCTGTTTTTTAAGATAAAGTAAAAGTTTTTTTCTTTTGTTAACCATTCCTAAAAGTCCTCTTTTTGAATGGATGTCTTTATGATTTTCTTTAAGATGGACAAAAAGTTTTTTGATTTGTTCTGAAAGCAATGTTACCTGTGATTCAACACCACCCGTATCTTTATTGTCTTTTATAATCTCTTTTTCTTCTTCTTTTGTTAACATGATATTTGTTATTAATTTAAATTTTTAAAGCGAAGGGTGCCCCCGGTAGGATTTGAACCTACGACACTCGGCTTAAGAGGCCGCTGCTCTGCCAGACTGAGCTACAGGGGCGTGTATATTTAGAGGCTAGCAAGAAATATTTATGTTTGGCCACTGAACATCTACTACTCCTAGAGCATTAAGAATCATTGAAACCAAAAAGTGTGCACCATAAACTATTGCGATACCGATAATTACACTTGTTAATACGTTTCTTGCAGCTGTAATCTTACTAGAATCTCCCATTGCGGTATAAAAAAGTATTCCTCCCCAAACAAAGAAAAGAGCAGCTACCGGAGGAACGATTACTACCAGCAAAAATTGTACAATATTGGCAAAAAGCTGAAAAAGATCACATAACTGACACACCTCTTTTCCTGTTCCAGGACCACAAGGGACTAGTCCTTGAGCACTTGTAAAAAGAGGGATTACTATCAGTAGAAAAAATAAAGTGACAGATATTATTCTCTTTTTCATGTTAATAATTATAGCTTTTTTTTGAAAAAATGGAAAGTCAAAGTGCCCCGGGAGGGATTCGAACCCCCAATCCACAGTTCCGAAGACTGTTGCTCTATCCAATTGAGCCACCGGGGCAAGCGTTATTTTTACAATACCAGAGAAATTACTTGTGTCAATCTATTTGAAAAAGAAAGACGAATAGAATAGAATTAAAAAATATGAATTTTCCAAAAGAAGTAGAAAACATAATAAGAAAAATAGAAGAAGAAGGATATGAAGCCTTTCTCGTTGGAGGGTGTGTTAGAGATACTTTACGAGGGGTTGAACCAAAAGATTTTGATGTTGCAACAAACGCTGACCCAAAAGAAGTAGAAAAAATATTCAAAAAGAGTCTTTATAATAATAAATTTGGAACAGTAACTGTTTTTACGAATTCTAAAGAAGAAAGATTGAGAGAAATAGAAGTTACTACCTATCGAGAAGAAGACGATTATTGCGATCAAAGGCACCCCGAAAAAATTATCTTTGTAAAAGATATTAAGGAGGATTTAAAAAGAAGAGACTTTACGATCAACGCGATGGCTGTTTCTCTTTCAAAAGAACTAATAGATCCTTTTTTTGGGAAAGAAGACCTAGAAAAAAAAATAATTAGGGCTGTTGGTAGTCCAGAAGAAAGATTTTCCGAAGATGCGCTAAGAATGATGAGAGCGGTAAGATTTGCTTGTTCCTTAAATTTTGAAATTGAAAAGAGAACAAAAGAAGCTATTAAAGAAAATGCAGAGCTTTTAAAAAATATATCGAGCGAAAGAATTAGAGATGAGTTTGTAAAGATAATAATGACACCTCGTGCGTCAGAGGGGATAGAAGAGTTAAGAAAATTAAATCTTTTAGAGCAGTTTCTTCCTGAGCTTGTCGAGGGATACGGAGTAGCGCAAAGCAAACATCATATTTATGATTGCTATAAGCATGCGATATATTCTCTAAGATACGCGGTTAAAAAAGAATTCAGTTTTCATGTTCGCATTGCGGCGTTACTTCA